>Ga0209581_1001013_pt1 | contig 38650 bp, 33 predicted proteins | sample Coa_R2_FD_187160 | JGI IMG/M metagenome (GOLD analysis project Ga0209581, IMG submission 187160) | Surface soil microbial communities from Centralia Pennsylvania, which are recovering from an underground coalmine fire - Coalmine... | ecosystem: Environmental > Terrestrial > Soil > Unclassified ...
GATCCCGACCAGGATTTCCCGGTTGGCTTCCGCCAGGTACTGGGGCCTGGAGGTCCCCAGGCCGAGGTGGGGCAACAACCCGCCCGCCCCCCGTTCACCCCCAGGAGGGTAATGGGCCGAGCGCACCACGCGTGCGGCGGTTTCGGCGTCCTCTACCATGGGGACGATGACGCCCTGGGCCCCGCAATCCAGTACCAGCTCGATGGCTGTCATGGTTGCATCGGCTGCGCGGGCCAATGGTGTGACGCGGCCGCCCGAGACGTCGGCGATACTGCCGAGCAGGATCTGGGCCGTGAGCGGGTCCGGCGGCGCGTGTTCGAAGTCGACCAGCAGCCAGTCCAGCAGGCCCTGAGCGGCGAGCAGGCGCGTCGCCGGGGGACAGTTGAGCTGCAACCAGGACCCGATAACTGGCTCGTCGGCCCGCAGGCGGGCGAGCGTCCGATTGCTCCTCATATGCGACCTCCTTTGTGTGGGGTAACCAGTACAGATGAAACCTGAACGGCTCAGGGGAGCGGGTGCTGCTCCCCTGAGCGACTGCCCACCTCAAGCAGAAACGGGGACTTTGGACAGCCTCAGGGACGGAAGAACCTCCTCTGCGAAGCGCCGCATCGAGGCCACGCACGTGCGATGATCGAGCGTGATCAGATTCAGGGTAGCCAGGATGTGCCTGGCACCGCCCCTTTCCACGAGTTCCTGCAGGCGGTGCGCGCAGAACGCTGCGTTCCCTGCGATACAGACGTGCTGCGACAACCACCCCCAGGTGAGGGCCTCGTTGCCGTAGAGGCGCAGGAGCGCGGCGCGCAGGTCGGGAGCACGCTCCTGCATGAAGCGCAGGAAAGCCGGTCCCATGACCTCTTCCGCTTCGCGGCGCGAACGCCCCACGCAGACGAACCGGTTGACGGGGACATCCAGGGCATTGGCATCGTGACCTGCCTCGACCGCAAGTGATCTGAACCGCGCGAGCGTCGCTGCGACATCCTCCAGGGGCAGCGCCCCGTTGACGAAGGTGTTGAGCCCGAGGCGGGCGACGCGCTCAACAGATGCGGGGCTGTTCGCCACGACGTAGAGCGGCGGATGGGGCAGCTGCACAGGGGCTGGGGTACAGGGCAGGTCGGAGCGGGGGGGAACGTGTCCGGCCAGCGCCTGCCGCAGCGTCGCAAGGTACTGGGGGAAGTGTTCAGACGCCTCCTCCTCAGACACGTCAAAGACCTGGTGGCTTTCCTTGTCCATGCTCATCCTCGACACTCCGAGGTCGAAACGCCCCCCGCTCAGGACATCGAGCGTCAGCGCCTCCTCGGCTACGGAGACCGGGTGGTGGAATGGCAGCACGCGGGCGGCCAGGCCGAGCCGGATGCGGCTCGTGCGTGCTGCCAGCCAGCCCAGGACAACTGGAGGTGCTGGGCAGAAGAGGTCGCCGTTGGCGAAGTGCCGTTCGGCGAGCCATGCGCCGTCGAAACCGAGCTGCTCGGCCTCGATGACCTGCTGCAGCAGGTCAAAATAGCCAGCATCCTCTGTTCCCATGACGAACAGGGAAATGCGCGGATGGGTGGTGGTGAACGCTTCTTCTCGAGCCATGAGAACCTCCGTTTGCTTCCTGCCGTGCCGTTTTACACAGCGGGTGGGGAAAAAGGGACGAAACATACGATGGGGGCGTGTACCACTGGCGGCTGGGAGGCGTAGTATGCTCCACCTGTCTTGGAGAGCCGAATCGGTCGCCTCGCGCTCGCCTGCATGGCTATCCACCGCCTATGCCACGTGGGCCATCATCCTTTATCGCGCCTCGGCGACCGATTCGGCTTTCCAAGCGCCATCCAGGCGGCAGCGGGCGGCGGTACCCCTCCTGCGCCGCCAGGGTTTGCGAGGCGAGGCGAGCCCCGGTGACGAGCGAGGCAACCTTGGCCCAGGCCACCTGGGGGTCCAGGCCGGGGACTGAGGCATAGGTGCAAAGACCGCAGTCCGTCCCGGCCATGACCCTCTTGGGGCCGAGGACGCGCGCGAAGCGCAGCAATTCGTGGGCGACGGTCTCCGGATGCTCGACGACGTTGGTTTTGGTATCGATCACTCCAGGAATGAGCAGGCGCTCCCCAAGCAGGCCGCGTACACGGGCATCCTCGAAGACGGTCCACTCATACGCATGCCGCCTGTTTGCCGCCTCAATGGAGAAGGCCCCAGCATGGACCGCAAAGATGATCTCGATGAGTTCTTGCAGTGGTGGGTCGGCGGTATGCGCACCCCAGTAGTTGCCCCAACAGACGTGAATCCGCACCCGCGCCGGGTCGATGCCCGAGAGCGCGAAGTTGAGCGCCTCCACGCTTTGCCACAGGTGGTGGGTGTAGTCCTCCCTGCTGGAGCAGGCGGGCAGGTTGCGACACATGGGAAGATCGGGGCAGTCCACCTGCAGGATGAGACCAGCCTGGGTGATGGCCTGGTACTCCTCACGCATGGCCAGTGCGATGGCGTGCAGGTACGCCTCGCGGCTCCCATAGTGCTGATCGGCGTAGATCAGGGCTACATTGCCGGGTGAGGAGGCCGTCATAAACCCCTCTACGGAGGAACCGGACTCGCTGTCGCCGACCTGCGCGAGGGCAGCCTGGAGATGGTCGATATCCCGCCGAAGAGCTGCCATGCCGCGATAGGTGATCGGCCCAACGCACATCGGGGTGTGAGGCACGCGCTGCCAGTCTGCCCACAGCCGCCTGGCCAGCCCCCCGAATTCCAGCAGGTCCCGCGGCGCAAAAGGCGTATCTGCTCCCTCAAACCCACTGAGCCTGGAGGGCACGTAACTGGCAAAAGACAATCGGGACATCTCGCCATCCGAGACGATAGTGAGCCCTGCTTCGACCTGAGCAGTCACCACCTCGGTGACTGCCTGTTTGAGGCGCGCAGACAGCGTGTGGTGTTCGTCTACCGGTTCGCCGCTTTCCGCCTGCCAGAGCAGGTCGACCAAGTCTGCCGGGCGGGGAAAGCTGCCTACCGTGGTGGTTTTGATCGCGTGTGTCCTGTTCATCCCGTTTTCCTTCCTGGTAGATATGTTGACCTGCTTCCTCACCGTCGGTGAGGAAGCAGGGATGTATCGCAAACGTGCCGTGTGACGGAGCTTGCCGAACAGCTCTCACTGGTCGAATCCCACTCTCGAGCTAAGCTTGGCGTGCCAGCAGGGGCAGCAGTACTTCAGCATTGGGCGTACCAAGACCCGTCGCCGCATCCCAGCCTGAGACTGCCGAATAGCCAGGGACGGTAACGGGCTGACCGTTCGCGTTCACGAAAGCGTACTGGTTGTTGCCCTGGATGATATCGTGGAAGGCCAGGCGGCCCTGTGGGCCTGCGGCGATCGCATAGAGGGCCGGGTTGACGAAGCCGAGGCTTCGCCCTGCCAGTTGATCGGCGAGCGCGATCAACCCTGCCCACACCGGACCCCCAAAGCTTGTCCCGCCGAGAGAGAAGAAAACAGGCGTTCCGCCGTTGCAATAGCTACACTCAACGGTGTAGCCGCTGTTATTATCGGCGTTCACGGAGACGTCTGGGATGCCCCGTCTGGTTCCCAGCACACCGCGCTGGTAGTCTGGTCGTCCGTAGAGCGTGCTGAAGCCCCCGCCCGTCGCTCCATTGTTCTGCTGTGCAGACACCTGTGTCCAGGCCGTCTCTCCCTGGTAGTTCCCGTTCGTGTCAGCTTGCAGGTGTGTGCCTCCAACCGCCAACACGCCGGGATCGCTGGCGGGAATGGCGACGGTCGGGGTGGTGAAAAAGCTGGAAGTATCGCAGGTGTACTGCGTACTTCCCATATCGCCTGTACCCGCCGCCACCGTGATGTGCGCTCGGATGGCGCTCAGGAGCGCGTTGTGTTCGAAGATCAGGAAGTCTGGGGGGGAACAGGCCTCCGCGAATCCCACGGAGAGCGCAATCACCTCACCGAGACCATGAGCAATGGCATAATTCGCCCCCGCAATATAGAATTCCAAAATCTGTTCCGCCGTCTGGGCCGCATCGTCGTTGACGAGCAGCAGCAGGATGTTGGCCTTCGGCGCGAGCGCATGCGCCCATTCGACATCCAGGCTGATTTCAACGGCTACCCCTGGATTGGCCGTGCCTGGTGTTCCTGGCTGGCACGCCCACGTGGGTGCAAGGGAGCAGCCGACCGCTTGTATCGAAAGCACCGGGTCAGGCAGGCCGAAGGCCTGGTCGAACGTGTGCAGGTCCTGCGCCAGCGAAGGGTCGGCCGAGTCATCCACGATGACGATGGTCTGCCCACTCCCGTCGACGCCCGCCGAGAGGAGGGGCGAGACCGCATACGCACGTTGGATCTGGTTGGGCGTATAACATGGTGTGCTTGCCCCTGGTGCCTGGCAAGCCAGCGGCAGGCCAGAAGTGGAAGCACTCCATAAGTGAGGCGGCAAAGGGCGGGCCGGAGTGGATACCACCTGGCCTCGGTGGGGGGCGCGAGCAAGCCCCTGCGCCTGGGCAGGCACGTCGACAACCGTCAAAAGGCCCATGACGAGCAGCAGGAGGCAGAGCAAGCGAGATGCGTTTTTCAACAAAACGATCCATCCTTTCTGGTTACGTACTAGCTGTACATGCCTCCCTCCATCACAGTGGGAAGAAGTACCCGGTGGTGCTACTGCCCTGGCAGAGGGTATAGGCGTTGTAGCATTCAGCGCCTGCCCGCCCTGCAAGCTGGAGAGATGCCGGGGCCGGGGATCCGTCGATGATGCAGGTCAGCAGGAAGCGAGCACGCCAGAGAACCGATCCCACCCCATTTTGCAGCCCATAGACCGAAAAGGTGTTCTGATACCAGGGCACCAGACCGCTCGGCCCGCATGAGGCCTGAAGCTGGATGGCGACCGAGATATTACTCAGGAACAGCCCACAGCCGTTATAGATGTAGAAGGTGGTATCGAAGGACGTAGGCTGTTCTGGGGAGTCCGGATAAATTGAGGAGATTGCTTTGACACACGGATCAAAGCGAAGGTATGGGCCGCCATGTTTTGCAGCGGCGCTAAAAGTAGGAACGAGTATGCGGCTCGATACGAGTACAACCGGCGCTTGTGTGGTCTGGGGAGCCGACGAGCGTCCTGCGGCGAAGGCTGTCGGGCCGGTGAGACTGGCGAGCAAGAGTGCGCAGGTGAGCAGGGGAAGGATTTGCAGAAAGACTTTACGCATCGTGTTTCTCTCCTTCAATGAGGTGTTTCAGCAGTCAGGGTGTGGTTGTTGTGGACGACCTCTGTACGGTGTTCATGCCATCTCTCCAGGTGTGCGCGTTCGAGCGCCTCAATCCGTACCACGATCGCCTGGATGGCTGCCAGCAGCACGCCGAACAAGTCCCCGACGTGAATGTGCGTGGGGGTGCCGACGCCAAAGGTACGGTTCCAGTCCTGCGCCATAGGACCGATATGCTCGACCGTGGGCTGCTCCCGATACTGCCAGCGGTAGACCGTCAGCGACTTGAGTTGCTCGAGGATCTGTGCTGGTGAGATGGGCTCTGTGGGGCGACCGCGCCGGTGCCAGCTTCTCCAGAGGAGCAGGCCGAGCAGCACGCCTAGTAAGACAGTTGCTGCGCTGCGTTGATGCATCGCCGTTTACCTCCTGAGGCGAAGAAGGACTTGTGCGATTGCTGCTGGCTCCACCATCCTAATCCGAGTTTTACGTGTCTGGTCGCTGATCCGGATGGGACCATCCGCTACGATCACTGGCACCTGCTGCAGCACCTGCAGGACAAGTAGCGCTAGCGTGCCAAGAGCTACGAGTAACCAGCGTGTGTGTTGTTTCATTCCGATTCCTCTCCTTTGAGAGCAATATCAGCTCAAGCCCTTTCGACAGAGGGCCGGAGCAAGCAGTAGACTTGCTTGCTGTAGCTGTACAATCGAGAAGGAAATTTCCTCCGCTTCAAGGGGAGCGAGTGAAGACCCACTCCCCTGCTAGGGACTGGGGGCAGCTGTCTACAAGACGCGGGTAAGCGAGTGGAGTACGGCCTGTGGCTCCACCATCCTGATGTTCTGCTTGGCATGCCGGTCGCTGGTGACCCTATACGGCAGATCAGCAAGGACCGGGGCCGCATACTGCGCCAGGTGCAGCACCATAATGACTACTCCCAGGCCCGGGATCAACCAGGTAGCGTGCCGAGTGTTCTTCATGTGTGGTTCCTCCTGTGTGTACGTGACGATCGTCATAAAAACAACCATGCTCTATGATCGTGGCTCGAGCGAGCAATAACCAGGGGCCACCCCTCGCTTCCGGGCATGTGGCGCCTGGACGGGCGAGTGACTTCCTCAGGGTGGATGCGATTGCTTGGCTCAGTGGCCCAGCGACAGCAGCCAGGGAGTCAGAAAAGCGATGGCCAGGATGATGATGATCACCATCGCGACCCCAATCACACCTCCACGAAAACTCTGCTTTTGCCAGCGTTCGCGAACGGTGAGGTGGGCTGGCCTGTGTTCGTCATCAGGCGACATGTGAGATGATCCTCCTTCTGCTGATAGATCTGGCCGCGTTCTCGGCAACACCGCCTGCCAGGATGCGTGTCTGGCCTTGCCTGCTGAACGTCAGCCAATGATTGGCCTGTATTTGGGTGCGCCCGACGCTTGAACCCTCAGGCGTCGAGCAGTGGCGAACGATGGTAGCCCTGTTCAAAGAAAGAGCGAATGCAGGTCAGCACGTACTCCTGTTGCTCCGGGATCAGTTCGGGATAGATCGGCAAGAGCAGTTGGCGCGCGACGGCATCTTTCGCTTGCTCATTTGATGTTACGCGGTAAGGTCGTCTGCCCCGCTGTATAGCCGGTTGCTCGCTCAGAATACAGGGGTAATGGACGCTTTCCACGCCGTAGGAGCGCAGGTAGCGGTGCAACCGGTCCCGGAGCTGCGGTGTCTGGCAGCCGATGGCGTACTGCCACCAGGCGGAGCGGCGATCCACAAAGCGCGTTGGCGGCTGGATAGCCGGGGCAAAGGGCATGAGTGCCTCATCGTAGCGGGCAGCGATCTGCTCGCGTGCCGCGTTCCACTCGTCGAGGTGCGGGAGCTGGAGCAGAATGATGCCGGCGTTCATCTCGTCCATGTTGGCCCGGAAGCCGTGTCGGCTGTGCAGGTAGCTCTCCCCCGGGCTACGCCCCAGGTCCACGAGCTGCTGCAGCGTCGGCGCGATCTCCGGGTCGCGGTGCAGAACGATGCCGCCGAAGCGCCATCCGCCGACGTTTTTCACCGCAGCGAGGGAAAAGACTTCAAAGGTAAACCCGAGGTTGCCGACCCGCTTGCCGCAGTACTCCGCACCATGCGCCTGCGCTGCATCTCCAATGATGGGGAGACCGTAGCGCTCCTGCAGGCGCACAAATGCCTGGGCGTCGACCGGCAGGCCAAAGAGGTGGACCGGGATAATCGCGGCAGTGCGCCCGGTGAGCGCCGCTTCGGCTGCCTGGGGGTCCAGGGTGTAGGAGCCGTCCGGCAAAATATCGGCGAAGACCGGCGTGGCCCCGAGTTCGTGGACGGCTGAGACGGTACTCATGAAAGAGAGTTCTGGCACGATGACCTCGTCTCCGGGGCCGATTCCCAGCGCCTCCAGGGCGATTTTGAGCGCATCGGTTCCACTGTCGCAGGGAACGCCCGGATGAGGAGCGCCGCACATGGCCTGGAAGGCGGCGGCAAGCTGCCGCACATAGGGACCTTTCTCGATGATCCCCGAATCGAGGATGGCACTCATGAGCGCCAGGATCTCTGCTTTCATGTGCTGGAGCCGCGCGTTAACGCCTCGGGCTGGAACACGTCTCTCGTGCCGTGTTTGGAGGTCCGGCCGGGACGATGGGACAGGAGTGGTGATGGTCATAAGGGTTCCTTTCTTCGATGGCTTGGGACAGGGGAACACTTCCCCGTGTAGTAGGGAGGGCTTTCCCTTCCAGGTGAGCGGTTCTTTTGGGGTGGAGGCTGGTTGCCGCTGCTGGCTCAATGAGACCGCTGATCTTGACGCTCCCCCGGTAAGCTGGTCGCATCGCGGGTGTGACCAATCCGCTGAACCAGTAGCCGAGCGGCTTTTCTTCCCGGCTGCGCCATGACAGGAGCAGGCCGGTAAGCGCGCTGGCGAGCAGCGCAAGGCTGACGACCAGCAGCGCTCCGTCGACGGAGGTATGATCAATGAGCAGCCCGATCCCGGGTGCCAGCACGAGCGCAAGCCAGGTAGTGGCTTGCGCTCGTGCCTGCTCCGCCAGGGCTTCCTCAGCTGTGCGGACTGCCAGCAGGCGGGAAAAGGATGTCGTCGCCAGCGCTGGGAAAGCGGCCCAGCCCTGCTGGTCGAGCGATGGCCGCGCGCGCGGCAGGAACACACCCGCGAAAAAAGACGCCAGGGTGTATCCTGCGAGCAAAACCGCCAGCAGGCGCACATCTTCAGTCGGAAGGCTGAGCGCAGCCAGGCAGCAGGCTGCCACTGCCTCCAGCAGCAGTAGGATGGGCAAAGCCCATGGTGCAAACCAGGCCGGGAGCAAACGCCCAGAGCGTCCAATAATGGAGCGCAGCGGCCTGGCAAGCAGACCACAGGCCAGCCCGCAGGCGACTATCTGTCCAGCGAGCAGCCAGCAGAGGGTGAAAAGCCGCGTGCGAGCCGGGAGCTGCCCGGCGAAAGGGGTTGGTAATGCGCTCCAGAGGGCAAGCTCGAGTGCAGCGAACAGGCTGGATGAGAGAACCAGGGTGAGCTGTCCGCGCCGGTGCAAGTAGCAGAGCCACCAGCCGGTTGGTAAGGCTGCGGGATCAACCGTGCATGCGAGATCGCTCGCCAGGTCTCGCCCCCTGTCCAGCAGGCCTCTATACCTGCGCTCCTCGTTGCTTCCGCTGGGGGGAAACGGGAGCCGCTCGGAGCGGCTCCAGGTAAGCCCCAACAATGGGAGTAACAACCCCAGGCCGCATGCTGTGGAGAGTGGTTCCCAGTCTGGGGCAACCACCTGTCGGCAGAACCACGTGATGAGGAGGCCCCAGACCGTGCTACACAGGCCGAGTGATAGACGGGCGCGCTCGGTAGGTTCGGGCCACCCCGGAGCCGGGTTCTGCAGCCAGATCGCGCCGATCCACCCCAGAAAGAGTGCGAGAACCAGGGAGAGTCCAAGTCGGGCTGCCTGCGGAAACGAGAGCAAGCAGGAAAAGATTCCCCCGAGCAGTGTGAGAGCCACAAAAGCAGATGAGGACATGCGTGGGGACAGCCTGCGCCCACTGGAGACGGTTGCGAAAAGACCGCCAGCCAGCCAGGCGGCAGCGGCCAGCGCTGCCAGGAACGCCTGGTGTGTGGCCTGCCAGATCCCTGTGTAGAGTCCAACTTGAATGGTTGCTATGCCCACACCGCAGGTGTACCTACAGGTGGTCGAGAGGCCCTGGCAGAGGACCTCATCAAGAACAGGCCGTTGCTTCACCGCTTTCCTCCACTTCCCTCGACTGGTGCGCTTTCCAACGTGCCGGTATGGGGACCATCCTGCGTTCCCTCTCGTGGTATGCGAGCCTGGCTGGCGGTGGGGGCAAATCGGCGCGCGTGTTGTGGGACGGTTCCCTGTGCGCGGAGCAACGAGCGGTCACAGGCGCGCAGGAAATCGCAGACGTAATCTGTGAGGCGTTCCAGCGTGGTGCGCGGGAGTGGTACATACGCAGCGGCTGCCACGGCGAAGGTGTGGTAGAGCGCGCGCGACCAGGCGTCTTGCGCTAGCCACTCAGGGTGCCACTGGACACCTAACCAGAAACGCCTGGGAGAGGTGTCCTGCTGCTGTGTGCCTTCCCACTCGATGGCCTCGATGACCCCATCCGGGGCAATGGCTGAGGCGCGCAGACCAGGGGCCAGGTAGCCAACAGGCTGCCCGTTTGGCAACAGGAAGCCCACCGCCTGGTGATGCATGGAAAGCACATCGATGTGATAGGTGCCGCCCGATGCCTGTACGGGTGTGTCGTGTCCTGCTGGAATCGACGTGGTGTAACTCCTGGCAAGCTGGCTGGTCCCATCAACCAGAACGCGGTGCTGGACGAAGGAGGAGGGAGAAAGGTGCCAGCCGCGTAGACGGTGCCGGACGAGCGGAAGGGGGGCGAACTCTGCCCGGTGGGGAGCCCAGAGCGAACGCCACTGGCTGGTCAGGTCTTGAATGAGTCCGCCACCTAGCACGACATTCATGTGCTGCATACCCCGGCAGACGCCCAGGACTGGCCAGCGGAACACCCAGGCCAGCAAAAGGAGGTAGCGCTCCCACAGGTCCTGCCAGATCTGGGCCTCGCCAGTTTGCACTCCTGGCCTCTGCCCATACAGGCAGGAGAGCAGGTCGCCTCCGCCCGGCACGTAAAGACCGCAAATATCGAGTTGGACGACCAGGCCGTAGAGGACCCTGAACGCCTCCCCAAAGGCAGCGTCGTCAACGAGAAGCTCCAGGGGATCACCGCTGGTAAGCGGGTAGCCACCACAGGCGAGCGGGACGGTCCCCACCTCTCGCAGGACGTCCATGCTGGTAGCATCGGCCGTATAGACGGGCCAGCGACCTGTTTGGGTCGTTGCCAGGCTGCTTGTGACGAGGACGAGTGGTTTGCTTTTCTGGAGACCTTCGCCGTCCGTTGATTGAGCGTGCAAATGGGCTGCCATCTCCTGATCAAGGATGTGCTGCACCGAGTCAAGGATGAGCATGAACTCCCTCCTGTGTCTTGCACCGGTAAACGGTCCGCGTCCGAGGTACTCACCACCAGGAAACGTCCCCAGGTTGCGAGAAAGACATCGCCTTGCTGATACGTGTGCCGCCTGTTGCCGCATCCAGCCCTTACCGACGATCTCTGAACGAGCGATACGGAGGCAAGACGGTTGCGCTGCTCTGTAGCACACGAGCCGCCAGGGTCATTCCCCTACCTGATGAGCTACCTGTACACAAGTATGCCAGAGCAGGCAGGCGAGATGGGAGAACAGGAGATGACATTTTGACTTGACATGTGATGTCAGGTCAACGTGTTTCCTCTCGTGTGTGTGCTCCTTTGCGCACATACCCTGATGTGTCTTGAGCGAAAAAGTCTGCTGTTCCTGCTGATCTGCTCGTTTTTGGCGGTAAACACCACCGGTGGGTTTCTCGATGTTTTGTGTGATGATACTTTTCTGTGAAGATGCACAGGGGAAAGGAGTGTCGCTTATTACTGTGGTAAGGTGAGAAGCTGCCAGGAGTGACTACTTCCCCTGTGTAAACGCAAGGAGCTTCTCGGGACAAACCCATGCTGTCGAACTCGACAGCACAAGCATGCTTGGCCGCATGCAAGGTGTACTCTGAGCGACATTCCCGTCTCAGACTGGACCCACTCGGTTTAGCCTTTTCACCGCTTGGGAGTGCTGAACAGAGGCACCTTCCATGCCCGATTTTGCCCACGCGTGGGTGCGGTATCCTGCATGCTCATGTTTGTGGATGTGCTTTCCTCTCTCATCTCCATCCATAAAAAAGCTTCCTTCGTGATAAAAACCGATTTATGACTATAAGAAAATCTCTAGGCATTTGCTTCTTGCACTGCCTTGTAGCTATTCCATTCGAGGTCGAAACCCTTTGCGCCACGGATACTCCTGCTACTGGAACACCTGTTCTTCTCTTAGGCGTAAAGAAACAGCGCCTCTTGTGTTTTATACCATTTCTCGTCCGTTCCTGTATCATAGGAACAGCCCAACTCGTGGCTCTCTTTCTTGCTTCAGAGCAGCCGATTGGCAGAAGGAAATCCTGCGTTGTGACGCATAACCGCGTCTTTGGTTCCATGTAGGAACCAGAACATGCGCTTTGGTCCCAGTGTGAAGATTCTGATTTCACCAGCACTCTTTTCCTGAACTTACTACTAGAGCAATGCGTCAAAATGGACACTTTCTGAGAAAAGCATCTTCACGCGATGTAGAGCCGCTTCGCTCCTTTTGGTCTTGCGTCAATTCAGTATGGCGTGAAAAAGGCCCCTTGCCTGTCATCCTGAACGCAGCGAAGGAGCTGAGGCTCCGCTGGCCCGACATGGCAAGCGCAATATCCTAAGCGCAGCGAAGGATGACAGGTAGAGGGAGGTTTGTCAATGCGATTTGTGCCATACTGGGTTTAACGGCTTTGTAATTTCTTGACTGCAGTGCATGAGTGCGCTGACAACAAATCACAAGCACCCACACAGGTCTTCCTCTTATCATCTGGTTGAATCGCCTCTGCGAGGCAGATTTCTCTCACAGAAAGGAACTCATCGATGTCTACGACGATTCGTTGGGGTGTCAGCCGCTACTACCATGCTCACTGTGACCAAAGACCGCTTTACCCCTGCGCATGCTATGAGCAATGCGGTCATACTGGATGTGTATAAACGCCAGAGTACAATTGGCTCATGCGACTTTTTGGTGAAACCTTGGTGATGTGGTGAAAACTTGCTACACTTTCCTCATCAATTGTGAGGAGAAGTCGCAAGAGCATGCCAACGACACCATTGCTGCCATTACCAGATGGGCTAGAAATTACCTCCATCAGCGAGACTGAGCAGGAATTACTGGTTCGGGTGACCTCAAATCGTGTGAGTTCGCCGTGTCCCGTTTGTTCAACACCTTCCTTCTCGATCCATAGCTACTATCGTCGCAAACCTCTCGAACTGCCGTGTGCAGGAAGAAGTATTCGCTTACTGCTCTCCGTGAAAAAATTCTTTTGCCGTAGCGAATCTTGTCCGCAAAGGATCTTTACGGAACGCCTTCCAGAGCTGATTGAGCCATCGTCCCGGCTGACCACACGCCTGAGAACGCTGGTGCAGGCGATCTGTGCAGCATTCAACGCCAAGGGTGGTGCGCGTTTGGGTGAGCAATTAGGCATTCATTTCACCAGAGAAACGTTTTTGCGTTCTCTGCACCTTCTGGCAACTCCACCCGTAGGCAACATCAAGGCAGTTGGCATCGATGATTTTGCCTGGAAACGGGGAAAACGCTATGGAACGGTCATTATTGATCTGGAAACCCATCAATTGATTGACCTTCTTGCAGATCGAGAAGCTGAGAGTGTCAAGCAGTGGCTTGCTGCCCATCCTGACATCGAGATTGTCAGCCGAGATCGTGCAGGAGCTTATGCTGATGGAGCCGCTCAAGGGGCTCCACAAGCGCTGCAAATCGCGGATCGTTGGCATGTGTGCAAAAACCTGGGAGATGCTGTTCAAGACTATCTGGTTCGTAAAAAGATCCAGATGCCGCCATCCCCCTCGCCGAACGTCACGACTGAGCAGGTCGCCGCTGTCTGTGCTCCTGCCCCCTCGCCAGAGCCAGAACCATGTCGCTCTGCTTCGCAAGAGAAGCGCGAACGCAAGCAGGCCTTGATCGATCAGGTGAAAACGCTGCATGAGCAGGGACACAGTGCCCGTGAGATTGCCGCCTTGCTGCATCTTGCCCGCAATACCGTACGCAAGTATTTGCGCCTGGAAGGGCCAGTCCAACCGACGCCGCGCACGCGAAGACTCAGCCAACTCGATCCCTTCTATGACTATCTGACGGCACGCTGCAACGAGGGCTGTGCGAACGCTCACCAGCTTTTTCTCGAACTGCGGGAAAAAGGCTATCGTGGAGGGGAGACGACGGTGCGCAGTTTTGTCTCACGCTTGCGCAAAGGGCTCCCAGGAATGGCTCGCCCACCCAAGCAAGCTCAGGCGGAAGCGGGATCGCTGCCTATTGTGTCTCCCAGAGAGCTACGTTGGCTCCTCTCCAAGCGAGAGGAAGAACTCACCCCAGAAGAAAAAGATGACTTGACACGCCTCTTGGAGAGTTCTCAGGAAGTCAAGCTTGTGCATCAGTTGCTCCAGGATTTTCTTCAGATGCTGCGTGAACGACGGCCTGAGCACCTCAATGGATGGATGAAGCAAGCGCGTGAGAGCAGGATCAAAGAACTGGGCAGTTTTGTCACTGGTCTTGAACGCGATTATGATGCTGTCAGAGCGGGGCTGACCTTCCCTTGGAGTCAGGGACCCGTTGAGGGAACCGTAAACAAGATCAAAACTCACAAGAGGCTCATGTATGGGCGAGCGGGTTTTCCCCTCCTTCGTCAGAAACTGCTCCATCTTACCTGCTAGTGGGGGGATCACCAAAAAGTCGCATGAGCCAAAAGTAACTCGGCGTTGACATGTGAGGATCATCTAGCAGAAGTGCAAACAGGAGAAGGGAGGCTTCGAGTGTGTGGAGAATGCTGTTCCTTCGAGCATTGATCTTCCATGAAGACCGCCTCATTGGAATAGAAAAACCTCAGCTAAAGCTGTTTGAACCTGTAAAGCTGACCGGTGATGATCTGCGACGTTTTGTCTTGAGTGAGGGAGAAATTGAGGAATGGAGAGCATTGTATAGTGATCCCGTTAACAATCCGTGGAATGGTCCTGAAATGCTTGAAGGAACTCGCAGGCTTCAACTGATTTTGCAAGCGTTCGATATTGGTCTTACATAAGCAACGAGGTGAGTGCTACTTGCAGATACGCGCCTTTTGCCGTTGCTCTGTGCATGAGTCATCCCGAACTTGACACACGAGCGAAGTGACAAGCAAGCGGTGCTGGAGCATGCTCTAACCATAAGCGGCTGAGCGCCCAGCGTAAGCGGGAGAGCGGTGCGGCAGCTTCGCGGCACCGCTTGCCCGTCCGATGGCACCAGCAGCGCAGGAGCCACTGGCGCAGCATCTCCCAGGACTCGTCGAGCAAGCTGAGCAGGAAGGCATAGGCCAGACTGGCAAGCAGCAGCAGCTTGAGGCGTGGCTCCCAGTGCCATAAGCGCGGGCTTTCAAACGCCAATTCCGTTTTGTCAAAGCGCCAGGTCATTTCGATTTGCCAGCGGCGCGCATAGGCAAAGACGACCTGCCAGGCTTGCTCCTCCGTTTCGATGGGGTCTTCGGTGAGCAAATACCAGGGGGGCCGCCCGTTGCCGGGACGGGAGACCACCAACCACAACGGGGTGCTGCGAAAGTCGGGGTGACGCACTGGCACGGCCACCACCCCGGCTTGAAACCACTGCTGCCGCCGCGCATCCCAGACCTGCCGTTGCGCGAAGGCCCGTTTGCCGCGCGTGATCTGCCAGGCTTTGCGCGTCTGGCCCTGGGTATCTTGCAGGACGTAGTGCTTGACCCAGCGCATGATAAAACGCACCCGCAGATCCAAACACTCGCCCAGCCAAGGACTACCTACAAAGCCGCGATCAAAGATATGGATGACCGTGCGCCCCCAACTGTGCATGCATTTGCCGAGCAGCCACCCTTCTTCCTGCCGACGGTGGCTGGCGAATGTGCCGCGCGTCGTCCACCACTGCATGGCGGCTCTGGTGGCTGGTCCCTGCCGTCCCACGAGTAAGAGCGCCAGCCAGTGCATGCCCGGCACACAGATGGGGCGGCCTGCGGGTGGGTGGTAGTAGCCCGGCTTGATGCGAGTGATCCGGCGGGCCTTACTCGACCGCACCGCACACCATCCCTCCAGGTTGAGGCTTTCCGGCTTTTCCAGCACACGCTCGTCCCAGATCGCCAGCGCCTCCTCGTCGGCTTGCTGCAACTCGGTGAGCCGCCCTTGCGCTTGCTGCCAAAGAAAGTGGTCGATCAGCGCGCTGCTCCAGCGGGGGGAGCGCAACAAATTGCTCAGCCGCTTGGTGCCTGCTGGCGCATGAGCGGGGCGGTCGAGGTAGGCTCCCAGTTCACTCAACAGCAGGCCATTGCTGCGATGGCGAAACTCCAATACGGCTACAATCGTCTGCACACAGGTGCGCACTAACCGCTTGTCCAGCAGCTGATCCAACACCACTAAGAACGGTCCCAAAAACTGTTGTAAGTGCTGCACGAACTGTTCACTGGCCCACGGCGAGGCTTGCACATCGTCTGGCTCGATGAAATACTGTTTAGACATGACAGAACCCTCCTGCTGCTGACTTGAGTTGGTTTGTACTTCAAGTCTAACCCAGAAGGGTTCTGCTTTGCTAGCTCATCCCTTTCACTTCTCAAGTTTGGGATGACTCATGTTTTCGGTACTTCATTCACGTACTCTATTTCCCTGTTGAGGCGCTTTTGCTACAGCACTTCCTGAATATTCAGAAGGGGATACGGCAAAATCTTTGGTCTTGTATGGACTCACTATGTGAGTTGTAGTATGTGGCATCAGCTTTTTGAACCTGTTGTGTCCTAACGATGATTACCCTGGCAAATCACACCTTTGAAGGGGATCGAAGTGATCAGAAGGTGAAAGAAGTACCCATGCCTCTGCTGCGGTCTGGTTGCAGGGACTGAGCGAGCTGAACAGGTCATGACCTTCCCTGCTGCCCGAGCTGAACTTGCTCTGTTCCTTCGACAGTCAGCATGCAGTTGTGACGGGAAGGGTAAGGAGCATAGTGGGAGAATCGCTCTACTGGGAGAAGGCAAGGCGAGTGCGACTCACGTTATCCTGTAGAGGCCTGGGAAATATTCCCGCTTTTAATTTCCGCACCAGGAGCGATGGAAGCGTGAGGAGGCCGTGGGCATGCATGCGGGAGGAGAGATCGATACTGTTTCATACTTCGATAGTAAACCAAACGGGTCATAGAGCGCCTGGAGATGCAGGGAGACCTCCGATTGCCACAGGCGGTGCCTGCTCTCCAGCGTCGAATTGGACCAGTAGCGAAAGAGAGGATGGTACGATCCAGATGCACTGGCGTACCTTTGGGTCTTCAGTCCTCTGAGTGCAGAAGTTTTTGCAGGTCCGCAATCCAGGCACGGATGTGGGTCTGCGCCAGGAATCGCTCTTCCTCACCCATAGTGGTCAAATCGTTCTGATAGGTAGAGATCACTGCTCGTACTTGCCGGTCATGTCGCGCCAGCAGCTTCTTTGTAAGGGCCAGACGTAGCACAGGGTTTTTCAGCTCAGATTTTCCTGCCTGGTCAGGCGAAGATGTCGGTGATTCCTCCCTCAGCTCTCCGCTTCCATCGTGAACCACTTTGCCGGTGCGAGCTGGACCTCGGCGCAGTTGTTGTGCAATGGCGATGACCTCATCCTGGTTGAAGATTTTCTCACGTATCAGTTGCATCAGTTCCCGCCGAACCGTCTCATCCTCGATCCTGCGCAGTTCGTCAATTGTGCGCAACGGGACGGTTGCATCCTCTATTGCCCACTGGAGCAGTTCTGGCTGGGCCTTCAGGAGATTCAGATGCAACTGTACAGAATCCTTATTCTTATTGAGTACCGCCGCTAGCTCGCGTACAGTGACCTCACTCCCTCCTCGGCTCAGTTCCTGCCGCAGCTCCTCGTATGCCAGAGCGCGCTCATAGGGAGAAAGTCGCTCTCGCTGGTCGTTCTCTGCGATAGCGATGCGCAGCATTTCTGCATCAGTAGCGATGCGGATCTGGGCTGGTATACGCTCCCATCCCAGGAGCTGACAGGCGCGCTTGCGCCGCTCCCCACAGATGACTTCCCAGAACCCGTCTGAAGATGGGCTCTCGCGTACCACGATCTCCTCGATGAGACCGTTTTCTTTGATGTCCGCTGCCAGCTCGGCAATGGCCGCCTCGTCGAAGTGCTTTCGTGGTTGACGAGGATTAGGAAGCAAGCGGTCCAGGGGAATGTCGGCGTGCGCCCGCGAGCTTTCGCTGAGAATCGCATTAGCCAGGGCCAGGTTACCCCCTGGTACTTTAAAGTCGGATGCATCGAGCTTGGGGAATGATTTTCTCCCCGAGTTGGTTCTTGGCATCTTGGTTCTCCTCCTTTAATCGCGCGCCTGTTCATAGCGTTCGAGCAGCTGGTTGTACTGGGCGATGGCCTCCTCAATGCCTGTCCCTCCTGCCCGTTTGAGCAGTTCAATGTAACAGGTCCAGTATTCAAGGGCTGGCACAAACTCTGCCCTGGTTTTCAAGGGGGCGGTCATCACCGTCGCTCTCCTATTAGTCTGAAAACTATAGACCTTACTCTCAGTCGTCGTGCTTTCAAAGCAGGTCAGGGCTAACCCATCGAGCAGTGCCGCCTGGCTCAGCTTGCCTGCCTTTAGATAGCTATCCCGTACCTGTTGGATAGTGTCGTTGACTGCGGGGATGATATCACTCTCCGCTGCCTGTAGGATCTCTTTGTGGGCTGCATAACGCAGGTGCGTGAAGAGAACACCTGCAATGGCCAGCGTTGGGTTCATGACGCGCGCCGTCATGAGAAAACGTGCGTACATAATCCAGCCCTGCACCGCCCAGTTCTCTGGCTGCGAGGGGATGACGATGTGTGAAGACGCGTTGGCTGCGATCTTGGGATAGACCGACTGTATGTCAGGGTTCGTGTCGATGTGAAACTCGTCATACTCATCCTCGAGCGAGGTGATGAGATGGTCTAGGAGCAGCCCCCAATCACCTCGCTTCACCACCAGGGATTGCTCGGTTCCCTCACAATGATTCGGGTTCATAGGAAGCAAATCAGGTCCTCGAACCGCCTGTGCCAGGGAGGATAAGCCGAGTCGCCTCATCTTTTGCTCATCGGACGGGTCAAAGAAGATACCCGTTCTTGGATCATAATATGTTGGAAGGATCGTTGAAGTTGGATCTGAATCACCCAGCATGGCAGTGTAACCGCTGCGCTCGAGTACCCATGGCGTGTAGCCCAGGGCGTAGGTGAGATTGCCTTGTCCGTGGTCCCAGTCGATCACCAGTACCCGTTTCCCACTCAATGTCGCTGCAATGGAGTGGTTGAGGGTCGTCGTTGTTTTGCCAGGACCCCCTTTCTGAGTGGAGTTCGTGTACCTATTCTTTTTCCGTTGCCTCTTTTGCATGGGGTCATCCTCATTGAGCATCCGTAAAAATACTTTTCGTAGCCGCGCCATACTTGCCTCCTCCACCTGGAGAAACGGGTATACGCTTCTCAGGGACTGGATTACTCGTCACGTGAAATGCCTCTAACCTGTCCATGTTTTTCTTCCCCTGAGCGTATGACGCTCGCCTCCTTCGCAGTGGTGGCGGTGCTGTTTTTGAGAACCGCGCTTTTTCATTATGCCAGGAAGAGCAGTGATAATCAAGATATTTTCCTCGAAATTTGGCAGCATGAGCAACGGTTTTGTTGTATGTTGCAACATGCAACCCAGGGGCCTGGTTCCGGCAGTGGATGTTCCAGGCGTATCTTACGAAGCACATAAGCTGTTTTTTTCTTTTTCAACGGCCCTGAAAAGTGAGCGAAAGATACTGCTGTATGTTGCAACATACAAACGTCAGAAGGATTCGAACTGGTGTAGATAGCGCTATCTTTGGCGAATACCCTCTACTTTTGGTAGTAACGAGTGACATACAATTTCTGCTGCCTGCTCTTATACAAGCATTGCTCCTGTTTCACATCTCGATTGAACCTGCTTCCCGTCGCAATTGCACAGAAGACATTTGCTGTCTTTCCTCGGTGTTGCAAGCGTGTAGCTGCGCGTTCTCATCTGGAGAAGCGAGATGAAGAAGACATCTCTGGACTGAGCATACTCCGCGTGCGAAAACGGAAGATGCTCTCTATGAGTTCGGTGGTACTCTCGTTTTTTCTCCTCCTGGTTGCGCTCTATGACGCTCTTTTAAAACAGGTGTATGCTTGTAGCAGCAGTCAATCTTCTTCGTTTTCATCCTCTCTGTACCGTAGAGCTTGCGAACGAGGAAGCCGCAGGGAAACATGCTGCTGTGAAATAGTGGAGCGTCCCGATTGATACTTCAAGCAGAAAAATTCCTTGCTAGAAGAAGTGTTGTTGACGTACTAAAAGAGGTGATGGAAGGAGAAAGGTCAGGACCTCTTTCTTCCTCTGAGAGGAAGAGCAGTATATGCTTTCTTATAGACATAATTGATTTGCTTCAGTAGGTTTCGAAGGAGGTGAGAAAGAATACCGGGTATTTGAATGATGATGATCGGCTCTAAAAACACCTTTTTGTATCGCTCAGCAAAGCTCTTTGAGGCGAAGACGTGTAGTGGAGGGAGAAACCTAGAAGATGTGACAGGTAAGGGAGAAAAGCCAAGGAACTGAATCGAAGGAGACTCCGCATTGTTTGGAGAGCAGTCCCTCCCTTATCATACTCGTGATCCGGTTCCCTAGATTTAGCAATAGCGGCAGGTCAGCAAAACATGTTCATCAAATGGGTGCGGTCATGCAGTGTTGGCAAGGAGGGAGGGAGGAGTTGGAAACCAGGTATCTTCATCTCGAAGGTGTGCTGGAAGAGGTGGCTTGCTGCGTTCAAAACGGGCGAAAAATCAAGCATCTCCATCGGTAGAATACCGGTGACTGCTACTGCATGCGCGTGCTTCTCTGTTAATAGGAAAACTTCGATGCGTAGTGTTACTTGAAGACCATACACCTGTTCATTTGTAGCAACAGCCTGAAACGTTCCTATTACTCTGTTTCATCATACCTCTGTTTCCCCGAAGCTCTCCCTCTGCTCTCAATTCCTTGTTCTCAGAAGGAAAAGCGTTTATTTCTGTGTAAGAGTTCGTAGGTACTTTCTGCGGCTGCCTTACATCTGCCGGTTCAAAATCAGGTGCCTGGAAGCAGGACAGGGCAAATTGCGAAGAAGCACACAGAATTGTTCGCGTGATACCTGCACAAGTTGTTCTCCATTCCACCAGAAGCAGAGACCGCTCCTTATCGCTTGTTGATAGTGATCGTGCAGTCGCGCGAACTGGTCCTCGGAAAATGTGGACCAGATGATCGCGCCTTTTGCGCAGAGGAGCAAGCCGTAAGAGGTCGCCTGTGTATTGCGTAAAGCCTGCGCAATGCGATAAGGAGAGAAGCATGCGCACACCCTGGCCCAGGTACGTGTTCCTTCTTCAGTCATGACCCAGGCGATGAGCTGTGAGCCTGCATCAACGGTCTGTTGTTGTGATGTGATAGGAGGCGATATCGTTTGCATAGTCTGGACCTCTCGCATGATGACAGTTCGTTTATCACGTACCGCGTCCCTGGTGAGTGCTACGTGATCAGCCTCCCCTGCTCACAGCATGAGGTGGCCTGCTTATGAGCTGTCTCCAAAAAAAACGCACACGCGTACTACAAATCATATCTTCCAGGTACGTGAAACGTATCGCACGTTCCTGTTGTTGGAGCATTCTTTTTATCAAGGGTCGATCCGGTTCCTTTCTTTACTATTTGACGTTTAGACTATCTGACACTCCCCGCTCTAAAGCGACGGGGGTTCTTCCTTCATCCAGCCCGCTTGCCCGATCTGGCCCTACCAGAGCGAGTAGAGGCGGTCTGTCCAGAAGCGTTTTGTACGCTCGATGGAGTACCCGTTTCCGTATGCCCTACGGTACGGTCTACTGCCTTTTGCAAGATGTTGTGAAGTAGGCGGCTGGCGCGTTGCCTTGCGGCACGTTTCCATCCGCCCCTTCCCGAACCGGACATGCGCGCTTTCCGCGCATCCGGCTCTCCGTTCACACACGCTTCCTGTTTGAGGCTTCATCACAGGTCGTCCAGCATGGATGTTCCTGTGACACGACCAACAAACGACCAGGGTTTTCCTCTTGCGGGCTGACATCACTTTTGCCCATCGGGGTTTTTCCTGTCTCCCTTTCCGTTCCAGGTCTTTCAGTGCTCGAATGTGATACACCTCTACCCGATCTGTTGAACCGCATAGCTCGCAAGTATCGGCCAGCAGGCGCTTTTCCAGTTCTGATCGGCTTGGCCAGATAAGTGGTGGTTGGTCGTTCAGGACTGCTTGAAGTCTTTTCTTGAGCGGGATGCCTCCCCACTTGGCGATTAAGGGGTCTTTTCCTTCGCGTGGGACAGTGACTTGTAGCCCTTTGTAGCGTTTTCCATCTACTGTCCATGTCGCGCCAAACTTCTTGTGAACCTTTTTCACGGTCACTTTCAGTTTGGTTGCCAGCGTCTTTGCTAAGGATTGTTCCATGATCCATTTCAGGCTGTTGAGCCGGTGAAGATCATTCGCCAGTTGGTAATACGCAGCAAATCCCCGAAACTCCGATTGGTACTGAGCCACGATGGAATACGCTGTGTTGTTCGTCAGTTCTTTTCGGTGAACGGGTTTGTTCTGCTTTTGATATTTCTGGCATTTCTTTCTCAAAAGATCAGGCGGAACTCGGAGTCGCATCTCCCCGTTGACCCTGCGCTTGTTCTTTGTCTGGCAAGTATCGTCTTGAGATGCTGAGATTTCGTAGCTGAGAAATCGGGCAGCTTTCGTTCTGGAAGGCTATTCACGTGCTTGTCGATGAGGGCGTCATCACACATACGCTCTCATCGTTCTTGAATATCGAAAATGGCTCCCAACGCCGCTTGGAGTTTTGTGTGAAGACGATGGATTCTATATCGTCCGCTCAGACCCCATCGAGCGCCTGGACAAGCAAGTGTGGCGTCGTATGAGCGATGTCCAGAGGTAAGCAGAGCGGCGTGTTATAGAAAGCACGCCATCGATAAGGTCAATGAAGAAGCAAAAAGGCCGCTCGTTTCGTGCGATCGGCCTTTTTGCGATGTGCCAGTCAGCGCCGCCTCTATCTCCAGGGCCTATCCTGTCGGCAGACGGCACAGAAAAAGGTGTTGTTCACGAGAGTCCCAGTCTGCCAGGAAGAAGGCCCGCTTTCGGCAGGCACGTTCCGGGTAGACTGTTTGCTGCTTTCCGTGATTTGTTCACTTGTGTCTACAGAACCTGCGCAGTTCCCGCTAGCGGCTTTCATGCCGGAACGATCGGAGTTGCCAGTTTGCGCACAGTATCAGTCCTTGACGGCAGTGAGCCTGATAATGGAGTGGGGCTCTGGTAAGGGCCTGGCTGATGTCCTCCTCACCAGATAGTTCTCCGTATATCTTGCTCGCAGCACACACGGGATTCCCTCTGGAGTTGAAAGTAAGACTGCTGATGGTGTTCCTCCCGAGACACAAACGAGCAGGCGGGTGCGGTACTCGTTGCAGTGGGTAGAACGGTTCGCAGTGTGGGGTGATGCCCTAGAGAGCTGGTTTTGCCTGTGTTTCGAAGCGGCTACCGCTTTCAGGTGACCTCTTGCTAGGCCCGGTAGGTAGGTCTGTCCCGTTACTGGCGCTGCCTGGCTTGGGCGACGTCATCATGAGAAGTGAGGCGAATGCCCGTCCCAGCCACACCGTGAATACGCCCGGCGGTCAACAGCGCTGCGCATTCCTCCCGGCGGGCAGCCCGCGCAGCCAGGTTGTCTGCTGCGATCATGCGGCGAATGCTGCTTGTCGCTTATCGACCACCGGAGAGTCAAGGTCCGCTACCAGTAGCCCGTTTTTCTGCGAAGATGGAGTAATCAACGTTCTGCATAAGAAGCTCTCCTTGCTTGCGTTGCTCATTGCCTCTGACGTACTTCCTGTAGCCTGCCTCTTATCCTGCTCAACGCGAGCCTGCTCGCGTACCTGTTCACATGCGCTATGCTGGCGGCTTCGTGTTAGGTGGGCCATTGATGGTGCCGGTTTTACTCTGCCTCCACCGAAAGCAGGGGTATGTACCGTCTCTGGCGTGATTTACTGGAGGAGTACACGCGCCACCAGGTGGAGCAGCTTGAAGCACGTATCCTTCGACATGCGTAAGAGAGCCAGCAAGAAGCTACGCACCTTCCAATGGACTTGCAGCCACGAGAGCAGGAAGCGGCGTATCCACACGGTACAGCGGTACAGGAGGAAGATTCCACCAAACAGTTTGCATGTACTCCAGCCAAGGGAGAGCAAAAGAGGGGCGACCAGCGACGCCAGGGAGAGCAGCACTCCCATGAGCCAGACGATGCCCGCCAACAGCAGCAGGCACAGCAACAGGGCCGTCAGCGTGGAAGAAGCAAACAGTGGGAAGGTGCTATTCCCACGCCGGAAATGCAAGGTAATCATTATGTTCATCCTCCTGATCCTCCCGCCACTTCCCGATGGAAAGAGAAGCGACGGGAAAACCTGTCATCTATCTCAATGGAAATGGAATAGGTAGGGGAATGCAGCCCGGTGCAGAACACCCCCTTACACGATAGGATCATCGTCCAGCTTCAACGACGCGAGTACGTCTCCACTGATCACAGCTCCCGCTCCGGGGGAGGTCAATGGCCCGGTTCCCTCTACGACGGCTGTCCTCTGGGCGGTCTGATCCTGCTGGAAGTCAGACGTGCCAAGTGAGCCCAAAAGAGAGAAGAGGGCTTTGATGTTCACCGCCGCCGCTGCCTCATTGGCGATGGGATGGCCATGCTGCTCGAGCCAGTCAAGCGCGATCACGACCCACGGACGAAGCAGCACGGCTAGCTCGTCCGTGCTGTAGAGACCGAAGTTGCCGCTGGCCGGGTCAGCCTCTCCAAGTAGTGAAACGAAGAGGCTGCCAACGTGGAGAGCCTGCCTGAGTAAGTCGGTATCGCGCTCACGCAAGCGCTGAGCCGATAGCTGTTCAAGGTGGGCAACGGTCGACTCGTAGAATGAATACGTCCCCCTCCGCAACCTGTTGTCGTTGTCCATGATGCTCTCCTTTTGCTCGGCCTATCCGGCCAGCGCACGACGCTCCTGGCGCACTTGCTGGACGATCAATGGGTAGTACTGGCCGACGTGCTTTCGGAGACGCTCCTGACCCTCCTGCAATGCCAACTGCTGATCGGCGGGTGGGTGACTCCCCGCTGCTGCCCCCGCCCGCACCTTCTCCTCAAGCGCTTGTAGGGACTCATACAGTTCAAGGAACTCTGTCACCTTCGTGCGGATGAGCTGCTGAACACGATAATATCCGTGGGCGAAGAGTCCAATGCAGTTGGCGATCGGTGCAATCGCTGAGGGGAGAATGAGGTAGTCCTTGCCGACCTCGTGCTGGCCGGGCAGCGCCTGCATCTTTGCGGCGATCTCATTATGCAGCAGTGCTGCCCCCCCACCCGAAAAGATGATGAAAGTTGCGAGCATCCTTTTGCTGATGGTGACGGTTGTGAGCAGATGGGCAAAGCGAGGGCGCAGTTGTTCGAGTAATCCGGAGATGTCAATCTCCTCTCCGCCTTTGAGGATAGTGCGAAGATGCAGGGCTTCTTGCGCTTGCGCCTCCGAGATGTGAACGCCGTAGGTATCCTCGACGAGCGGGATCAGTTCGCGGGCGATAGCAATCGTGCCGTCACCCAGGCGTTGTCCCTCGACGACGACGCCTGACGACGAATCCACCTCGTAGGCGTAGATATCCCCACCACCGATATCGATGACGGTGGTAATTTTCTTCGGCAACGCCGGCGTGCCATCGAGCCTCCGCATCGCGGTGTAGTGTGTACCTCGCGGCTGAGGGGTAGGGATGAAACCGTTGACCTCAATTGCCCATGTTTCGGTTTTGCCGCTTTTAGTATCAAATTGCTCGATACGGTATTCCCCTTTCAGGTGTTGGAGGGCTTGCTCCGTTTCCTCCCTGCGTCGTGTCAAGTCATCTACAGGGAGGCCGATGCAGAGAACCACGTGCAGCTTCTTGAGGACTGGCATGCCGTCCTCGTAGACCGTGGGGTAAATTTTCATATCCTGGAGAATCTGGATCACGGCGCAGATCGTCATATTGCGCACGCGCGGATCTTCTAGCCGCGCCGCCGCCGTCTCGTTGACGGGCAGCGCTTCGGCTGTGCGCAGGGCGGAATTGCCGAAGCGAAACGCTTCGGATAGCTTGGCTTCACCGGGTCCCCGTACCTTCCAGATGGATTCCCCCTCGCCGCTCTCCTCTTGTTGCTTGAGTTGCTTGGCTGCAGCGTAAGCATCGACGAATGTTCGTGCGTGAAAGTCGGCAAACTTATCCACGCCGCCCACTTTCAACGCTCGTTTACCGAAGTCCAGTGACAAGATGTAGGCTTCGATCGGCGGGTGATCTCCTACGAGAGGATAGAGAATGGCCGACTCGATGGGCGCGTTGTTTGCCGTGAGGGCGTATTTCTGCAAGACCTGTGCGCCCCACGAACACTCCTGCAATCCTTCGAGCGTTTGATTACTGGTGTTGTGCTTGTTCATCAGCTCCTCCTTGTAATGATGAAAAAAGTATGCAAATTGCATCTCTTTTTCATTTATACCATAGGTGAGAGCGTTTTGTCTAGAGGGAAAAGCAGGAATTTATGAAAAAAGTATGCAAATTGCATACTTTTTTCATCATGATGACAACGGTGAGGAATCGAGAACTGCTAGCGGGTGCTGCTCGTTGCCTCCCTACGAGGAGGGAAGTGTCCGGGGAAAGCTCCGTGAGGAGGGAAGGTCGGGAGACAGACGGCTGGAAGTCAGATTCCGGCAAGAAAGGGATGCGAGCGTCGCGTATGGCCGCTGCAGAATGACCGATTTCCACCGTCAGTCATGCCATCGCCGTGCGCCTGGCTCGCCCGCTGTTAAACTGAACAATTAGTCAGGGCAAGATGGTCCCTATTTCCGGCGGGCAGAGGCATGGCAACGACTTCAAGCCTCATCCGGATTGCCATGCTTGTCAACGTCTCCTTTCCCGTCAAAGAGAGGATGCCTACATAGGCAGTCTGGTCTTCCCTGGTAGATGTCTGTTCATCATATCCCCTCTCCCCTCCCGTTTCCTGTTTCGCCGATGTTACCTTTTTACGTCTCAGTGAGCGCGATGGACCCCTGCCGTACCTGTGGACCCCTCCCGCAAATGCGGGAGGGGAGGGGGGACGATGAGCAGACACAGGGGGAGCTGTCCTGTTCATACTGATGTGCATGCCCGGTAGGGGGTGCTGGCAGACCTGTTCGAGTTCTCCAGTGTTTCCCTGGACGAACCGGTCCTGCAGCCCTTGGTTTGTTTCGGCAGCGCTGCTCACGTATTTCCTCCCGCCCTGCTGTTCCTGTTTCATCGTGCGAACCCGGCTCAGCGGTACCCGTTTCCAGAAGGAGGTTCATTCTTCACCCTCAACCGGCGGCGGCGACACTGTGAGCGGCACATGTTCCCTGGTGATACTCTGGATCTGCTCCCACACCCGTCGCGTTTTGTCAGGCATGCGCCAGTTCCACTCCGGGAAGACATCGTCGACGGTTTCCTTGAAAGCCTGGCAGGCCAACAGCGCTGCGTGGGTGTTGCCGGTGCGCGCGTACATGCGCAGGCAATAACGCAAGGCCTGGTCGGCTGAGCTGCGCCGGACCCTTCTGTCGAAGCGGCTGTTGCAGGCGTGCTGGGCGTAGTGCAAGTAGAGCCGGGCCGCTTCTTCAAAGGCATCGCGCTGGCGCGTTCCCTCAGCCTGTCGCTCGCCTACGTGCCGGTAATATTCGGCCCGGTACCACAGGGCGCGCAGGTACCAGTCGCGGTACTGGGTGTAAGGACGCTGCATCCAATGCTCTTCCCATTCCTCGTGCAAGCGTATGATGGCCTTCACCTCGTCTTCTAGCAAGTCGCCCGTGTACAGCTCAAGCAGCTCCTGGCAGGCGTGCTGCACGGGGGCGGCGAGGACGTCCTCGCCGCTGGCGGCCCCGATGGTTTGGTACAGCTCCTCCAGGCGCGCCAGGTCCGTGACCCGGCAGGCGGGAGAAAGCCAGTACTGCTCGTTGCCGAGGCAGAACGGCTCGAAATCGGATGGAATGAAGGGACTGCCTGCCGCCTGATTGACCTGGCGGATGGCTGCGTCCAGTTTCCGGCGCAGCGTCTTTTTGGTCGATGACAGCGCTTTTTGCAATTGTTCGGTGCTGGCCTCCTCGTCGGACAGGCCAAAGCCGAAGACATGCTCGCGCAGGTTGTCCAGGTCAACCTTTGCGCCCTGCCTGCTGGCAATGTAGGCCAGGAACTGAGTCTCGCGCGGGTTGCACTGCATCGTGACAGGGAACTGCGTTCCCTCTGGGGAGAGAAAGGTCATAGTGAGGCTGCCGAGCAGCCTGAGTTCTAGTAGAACGCGCTGAGGCGGCACGTCGCCCTGTCGTTCGCCAGGAGCGCGCGTCACCGCTACGTGCGCTCCTGGCTGATCTTGAAGAGCCTGTGCTAACTCGGGCAACGCCGGTTGCTCAGACAGCGGCGCAGCTGCTTCGCTCTCCACTGGCTCAGGGGCGAGTTCGCCCGGTAATGGGGTAATGGGGAGCGCGCGCTGTATGCCTGGAGAAGCAGCTCCTTCAAGCGAGTGGATCGCCGCGAATGGCTGTTCCTGAGGTCCCGCCTCGTTGGGCGCGAGGATGGGAGCGGCGGGCGGAAATACGGCATAGCCTCGCAGGGGCGCGGTTGTGCCGGGTGGCTTTACTTGTGGGCCTGCGGCTGGCTGTTGACGCACTGGGCGAGCCACCCGCACCTGGGTATATAGCCAGCCGCAGGCCCACAAGAGCGCTGCGACGAGCAGCGGCGAACACGTTTTGACCACGATCTGGATGATGGCTGTGTGATTGGCAGGGATAGACCAGAGGACTGCCAGGTGCGTCATCACGTAGAAGCAGAGGGCCACATTGGGCGCTGTCCAGATCAGTGCGGCCACCAGTGTTCCTGCGATGACCACCAGGAACTGGATGGCTGAAAGTCCAGCAAGGCGCGTGCGTGATGAAGAAGGCATGGTGACCGTCCTTTCTATGAACAGACCAGGAGCAGTAATCGTAGCTCCGGTGAGGGAGGGAACGCCTCTGCGCCCAGGGGTTCCCCATCGTTTTTCCTTGTTGCTGCTTGCTCACCGGACAGATTCGCCTGCGGCAGAACGCAAGGCACGAGAGCGGTGTGATCTCATGGTTGCCGCGTCATGGCCAGGGCTCCTCGCCAGTTTCCCATCGCGTTTCGGGGCATACCGTTGTTCCATGTATACATTTTCATCTATCCTCCTCGCTTTTTCAATCCCCTCCCTTGCTGCACGTTTCCTGGCAGCCTTGCTGCAGGGTGGTTTCCTGGTGAAGTGGGGAGCCGCTCGTTGGCAGGCGTTTGCCGACCACCAGGCGTTCTTTCCAGCCGGAAAGCGGCTCCCGCGTTCCGGAGAGGGCCGCCCAGGTAAGGACGCGGCGCGTCTCCTGGAAGGCCGCTGCCGCCAGGGGGCTAGGCATCTGGAGTATAGCGCGCGTGAGGCCGCACAGAACGACTCGTCCTCGAGGCGGGCTTCCTCCCTGGGCCAGGACGCTGGCGCTGATGTGGATGAAGCGCGATCGCTCGATGAGATCGCCAGGGAAGAGCGACGTGTCTCCAGGCTGCTGCACCTCGACGAAGCGCAGCAGCCTGCGGACAATACATTCCACATGCTTGTCATGCAGGTAGACACCGGCCGTCCGGTACACGCGCTGCACTTCCTGCACCAGGTAGCAGGCCACGGCCTGGGGACCAGCGAGCGCGAGCAGCCGCTGGAGATCGAGCGGACCCGCCGTGAGCGCCGTGCCAGGGTGGACCTGCGCCCCCGGTTCGACCAGCAGGGCGCTGTCGGCTGAAAGAGGATACGCACGGCTTTCCTGTTCTCCCTGCACGGTGAGCTGAAGCGTGCCTGCGGTGCGCTCGCCCTCGATGGAGGCAACGATTCCTTCGATCTCTGCCAGGACTGCCGCTTTTCGTGGGTGCCGCGCTTCAAACAACTCTTCAATGCGCGGGAGTCCCTGGGTGATATCACCCTGCGCCCCGGCGATCCCGCCGCTGTGAAAGGTGCGCATGGTGAGCTGCGTCCCCGGCTCGCCGATCGATTGGGCAGCGATAATGCCGACCGCCACCCCGACCTCTACCAATTTACCGGTAGACAGGTCGAGCCCGTAACAGTGCGCGCAGATGCCTCGCTGTGCGCGGCACATCAGGGGGGAGCGGACGAGCAGGCGCGCAACGCCCAGGTGGAGCAGGCGCTCCACCACCACTTCGTTGAGGAGCGTTCCTGCAGGCAGGTGGGCCTCAGGTATGGCCTCGGCCAGCAGGCGTCCAATGACCCGGCTCGGTGCCTCTGTACGTTGAGCGATGCTGACCACCAGTCCCTCGGTGGTGCCGCAATCCCGCTCGGTAATCCAGGTGTCCATGCCCGCTTCGACCAGCCTGCGCGTGAGGTAGCCGGAGGGGGCTGTGTTCAGGGAGCGGTCCATAAAGCCCTTGCGCGCAGCGGAGGCAGCAATGTACACCTCCCAGGAGGTAAGGCCGGACAGGTAGTTGCCTCGCACCGGGATGGGGATGATCTCACCTCCAGGCCGTGCCAGCAACCCGCGCATGCCTGAGAGCTGGCGGATCTGCTGCAATTTGGCCTTGGTGGCGCCGCTGTTGATGATGGTGGCCAACGCGCCAAACGGAGGGAGGGCGCGCTCAAGCACGGCTCCCACCTGTTCGGTCGTGGACGTCCAGATTGCGATGTGTTGCTGGTCGCGTTCGGAGAGCGTGATGGTGCCGCACATATATTGCTCATCGATGGCATGGACGGCGCGTTCGGCCTGCTCGATCAGCATCTGCTTCTCAGGTGGGACGACAATATCCGACAGCGCAAAACTGACGCCAGATTGGGTGGCGTGGTGAAAGCCGAGCGTTTTGAGCCGGTCTGCCATTCCCACCAGCGCCTCTTCCCCCAACTGGTTCAGGCACTGCGCGAACAGGCGCTTGAGCCGCTCTTTCGTCATCTCGTAGTTGTGGAAGCGCAGCGCCTCGGGTAGTGCTGCATTGAAGAGCAGCCGACCGGCGGTGGTCTGCATACGCCGGTGGGGTGGCAGCTCGGACGGCTGCCCTGGAGCCGTCCAGCAGCAGGGAATTCCCTGTTCAAGCCTCACCTCAATCGGGGTGTGCAGGTCGATGACGCCATGTTCATAGGCGAGCAAGGCCTCGGTGCTATCTGAGAAGATGCGCCCCGCTTTGTGCTTGGGCGAGGGACGCTCCTGTGTGAGATAGAAGAGGCCCAGCACGATGTCCTGACTGGGGCTGATGCTTGGCTCGCCGGAGGCTGGGCTACGCAAGTTGCGCGTTGAGAGGAGCAGCCTGCGCGCCTCTGTTTGCGCTGTCTCGGAGAGCGGCAGGTGGACGGCCATCTGGTCGCCGTCAAAATCGGCGTTGAACGCGGAGCAGACCATCGGATGCAGGCGCAGCGCGCTTCCTGAGACGCGCACTGGCTCGAAGGCCTGAATCGAGAGCCGGTGCAAGGTTGGTGCCCGGTTCAAGAGGACGACGCGCCCGTACATGACCTCATCCAGCAGTTTCCATAGGAGCAGATCTGTCTCGCGCGCTCGTTCGATGCGCCGCTTGGCAGCTCGTGGGGTAGCGGCCAGATTCCGTTCAAGCAGTTTGCGCACCAGAAAGGGCTGAAAGAGTTCCAATGCCATGCGTGTTGGCAGGCCGCACTGGTGGAGCAGGAGCTGCGGGTCCCCGACAATGACCGAGCGCCCCGAATAGTCCACCCGCTTGCCCAACAGGTTGCGCCGCAGGCGGCCCATCTTCCCGCCAAGCGCGTCGGTCAGACTCTTCAGCGGTTGGCCGTGCGAACCGGTGAGCTTGCGGCGGCAGTGGCCGTTGTCGAAGAGGGCATCGACCGCTTCTTGCAGCAGCCGCTGCTCATGCAGCCGCATCACTTCGGGCGCGTCCAGGCGCGCAAAATGACGCACGCGCTCGTTGCGATACAGGACGAGCTCATAGAGCCTGTTCACGTCGCTGGCGGCCATTTTTCCTCCCTCAAGAGGAACGAGCGGACGCAGCTCGGGTGGGAGGACGGGCAGCACCGTCAGAATCATCCAGGCCGGATTGATCCCGCTTTCGCGCAGCGCCTCGACGATTCGCAGCCGCTTGACCAGGTGCCTGGTGGAAGGCTCGCCCTGCTCGATAGCTGTGCGGAGCTGGTGCGCAAGCCGTGCGAGGTCGAGCGCGGTCAGTCGTTCGCGCACGGCTTGCGCACCAGCTCCGGTCCGTGCCAGCAGGGGATGGGTTTCGGCAAGCCACCGCGCTTGCTCGGAGGTCAGGAAGCGCCCCACGCCGAGCGAAGTCAGGAGGTGCTGCTTGTCAGGGGTTTGGGCCTGGCTGCCGTCCAGGCAGCGGCACCGCTCCCGCTCGTCGAGCGCGAGGACCAGTCTGCCGCTGTAGGACAGCACCGCGAGGAGCTGGCGGCGCGAGAGGCCGAGGAGCTCTGCCATGACGCAGGGCGTCCCGCGCGCGAACCAGGGATGGGCGACCGGAACTGCCAGCTCGATGTGTCCCATTCGTTCACGACGAACCCGACGCGGAGCCAGTTCGACGCCGCAGCGCGCGCAGACAAAGCCAGGTGTGGGCGCGTACTGGCGGCGGTGCCTGCCGCAGCTGCACGTCCAGTCCTGCATGGGACCAAAAATGCGCTCGGACAGGAGTCCATGCGGGTCGGGTTGGCCGTTCCGGTAGTTGATGGTGTGTGGTTTAGTCACCTCGCCGGAACTCCACGAGCGGATTTCGTCCGGTGAAGCGAGTCGAAAACGCAGAGCGGCAATCGATTCAGGTGTCAGCATAGCTTTGTCAATGTAGCAAGGGACAGTACTCCGGTGTTGTCTGCATGGCTTGTTTTCCCGTGAGGAGCTTTCTCGCAGCCGGGACCTGCTCTTGCGTCTTCAAGGGAGCATGACCACCACGGGAGGTGTGCCGTCCGAGAAATCGATTTCTCCCCCCACCGGCGTGTGGGAATCGAAGGCCATGTCCGAGTAGACCGTCAGGCTGCCATCCGCGGCGCGCTGGCTACTGCTAATCAACTCCCCGGTTTCATTTGAGCCGAGCGTTCCATCAGGATTGGTCGGGACGGGTTCGTTGAAGGAACCGGCCAGATCCATGTACGCTTTGACCTGGCTGATAGAGGAATTGGCATAGGCAACGGTGCGGGTCCAGTAGCTCATGCAGGCGGGCGAGTAGCGCAGGTCGACGTGGCCGATTCCGCGTCCATGCAAGAGCGCCGGAGCACTCTCGATGGTACGCGCGTCGAACTCGCAGCGGTCGGCAACCGGGTCCTGGCCCTGGCATGTGCGGTTGCTCGGCGTATCAGCGCAGGTGTGGCCTGGGATAGTCAGCGGGCCGCTATCGGCGTGGGCAGCCCTAACCCCCACAATGGAGAGGACGAGCGCCAGGCACAATACAGCGAGGAGAATGATCAGGCGCGACGGCCTGTACCACGGGTGACGAAGGAATTGTGGCATCTGGTACCTCCTGAAACGAAATGTGCGAGAACAGATCTGGGTGGCGAGGAGCAGCGCGGTTCTTCGCTCGCTCCTCGCTGGTGCTAGTGAAACGATGCATACTGTTAGCCGATGTATTGCTTGATGCCCGCGCTATAACTGGCAGTATAGTTCGCGAAGCTGATCCCACCACTTACTTCCAGGTCGATGTGGGCCGAGACGGGATCGCCTGGACTAAAGATGAGCGGGGAGATCAGCGTTTGTCCGAGCATAGGCGAACTGGCAAGCACGCTTGCCGAGAGCGGTCCGGTCTCCTCGTAGCCGGTCACCAGCGGTGGAAGTTGGCTAATCGCGTCGAACCACTGGAGAAAGCCGTTGCTGGTCTCGGTTTGTACCTGAATGGACGCGCTTTGTACCTGGCTCAGCGGGTAGTTGAAGGTCATCTCGCCATAGTAGGACTGGCAGGTGGGCAGCCAGACCAGGTCGAGCGTGCCAACGGCTTGCCCGCTGCCATCCGTGATGACCTGGTGTTCGACGGTTTTGGTCGCGCCATCGATGCAGGCCCCGGCCCCATGCTGCGCCCCAAATTGTGGATCGACGTGCGGAGGCGATTCCGGGTACCTGCCGTTGCAGGTAGTGGTAGATGGGTGGGCGACGCAGGGGCGTGTATCGTAGCTGGTTGGATCGGCGAAGAGCATGGTGGGATCAATGCCCTGCTGCTCTGCGGTGTGGCGGGCAGAAAAGGGAAGAGCAATTGTTCCTGGCATGACTCCTATTCGGAGAAGGAGCCACAATGCGCTTCCAGTGACACAGCACAGCAAGATGCAGGCAAGTGCCGCTGGGCGCAGCCATCGCTGTTGCTTTTTGTGCGTGAGAAGTGTATGCATAGAATCGTTCCTTTCTGTTGCTGTTCTGCCTGTTTGCCGGGCGTGGTACCAGCGACTGTAGCGCAGGTCTGCGGAGCAAACAGGCAGAGTGAGTTCGCAGGGTCAATCCGCGGCTACTCATGCACGCTGTTCGTTGTACCGGTCTGCAAAGCTCTGTCCGGCTGGCGATGCTTGGTCCGCCAGGAAACGGCTCGCTGGTGCTGCAAGACACAGTAGCAACTGCGCGCGGCTTTCGGAGGGAAAGGGGCGGGAAAGGGCAGCGAACAGAGATGGAACGGTAGATCGGAGGGGGGAAAGGCGCGGGAAAGGCGCAGGTACATCGAGGGAAAAAACAGGTTCTGGCGGCACACGGGCTGTTTGAGCAGCGACCTGGAACGCGCTTGCCTTCTGATGGGAAACCCTGGCTCAACAGCGCAGCATGCAGAGAAGCTGTCCGTGATGAAACCGTCTTGCCGGTAAACGCCCGCTTTTCTGAGGCCTGGCTGTGAAGCTACGCCATACGGTGTGCGCTTTCGTTGTATGAGGCTCCCTCAGCGCCGGACCGTTTGATGAGGGATGGTCGATGGAGACGCTTGAGGCACTGGTGAAAGAGGGGGTATTGGGGAGTCTTCCTGGGTGCCTGCTGCGGGAGCAGCAGAGCGAAGAGGGAAGGTGAGAAAAGGGAACCAGGTAGGACTACGTGTTGCCTGTGCATCCAGATCAGGCAGCGAAGGGAGGCGGGCTGTCGCTCGTTCTTTGGCGGGGAAGAGCGACAGCCCGCCTCCTATGAGCGGCCTGGGGGGCAGGCCCGGTTAGCGAGCGTCCCTGGCACCGGCTGCCCACCGGCAGATGGCCCCTGTATAGGTACTATGTGCCAGTGGCACGCCCAGGAGTGGATGGCGTTCGAGGACGGCGGCGGCCAGGTTCGAGACATCAGTCGTCACAGTGAGCGCGCTGTACGGCGTAGGGCAGGCAACGGAAGTGGCAAACAAATCCTGCGCGTGAACGGCCAGGTAGGCCTGTATGGCGATGATGCTGGGATGGGCGGCTATGCCTGGTGTGGTGAACAGTAGGTCGAGTGGGAGCGGGCCAAATTCATCAACCCAAATCTGGCTGGCATCTCCCCCGTTCAGCAGGAAATCGATCGTACAGGGATCAATGCTGATCCTGACCCGTGGGGGAGGAAAGTTGGACAGGTCAGCCCAGGCAAGTACCTGGATGGGTGGATAGGATTCACCTGGCGGATCGGGTTCGCATCCATCCTGTCCTGGTGGCGGTGGCTGCGGCTGTGTACGGCCCAGGGAATGGGCGGAGGCAACGCCTCCAAAGGCCAGCCAGCTCGCCAGCACGATGAGCAGGGTACAGGTCGAGATACGCAGGAAAAAGCGTGAGTGATGCATACAGCAGGTACTCCTTTCAGGAACGATCCGTTCCTCAAAACGCAGCTGCTCTTCCGTCTGTTTTGTGCGTACACGGAAGGAGCTGACAACGAATGCAAGGCGCATGACAGGTGGAGGGGCGAGTGCGCCCCCTACATGCTGCGCTTTACAGGGGAAGCCTACCCAGACGGGGTGGAATGCACTGGGGAGCAGAGTGGAATGCAGAGGGAACGAATGTGACAGGGAAGCGAACGGCCAGGGAACGTGGTGGGGACAGCAGGGAAATCCTCTGTTGCTCTGCCTTTCCCAGATGGGAAGCCAGTGGGAACAGCGCGTTCCAGCTCAGCGGAGGTGGTTCGGTGGAAATAGAGTTGGAAGCAGGCCATCGCGCAACAGATCTGCAAGGCTGACCAGGACCAGGAAGGCGAGCCGCGTCCCTACCCTGCTCAGCGCCTGATTGATGGCGGAGGCGCTCTGCGGATCGAGGAGAATCATGAGGACTGGGGGAAGTACCTCACGCGCGTGCTGCTCGTAGGCGGCATAGGCCGCGAATTTGCGCTCGTAATCGCGCAGGGAGGTCGTGCCGCGGTCGAATTCAATGAGGACGCGCACCAGCCCGCTTTCCTGCGATGGCAGATAGAGGAGTTCCGCGTCAGGCCGCACCTGGAACCAGGACTGGGCGAGCGGGTCGAAGCAGGAGCGGACGGCTTCGTGTGCATTCTGCCAATGCACAATTGTGTATGCTCCGCTTTTTTCACCCGCAAGCAGAAGCAGGCGCAGGCAGTGGTAGAGTGCGAAGGTGTGATCGCGCTGCCGCCACAAACCCCAGGCCCCCGCCTGTTCGAAGACTGGCGGCCTGGATTTGACCTGTCGCCAGTCTGGTGCCAGGCTCAGGTAGGCTTCCGGCAGCAGCCCCCCTCGTTGGGCCAGGTAGCGCAGCCCAGCCTCGCTTAACTGGTAGCGCTCCCGCTCGCGCCAGGTGTCCCCCTCGCGCCAGATGCGCTGACTGACCAGCGCGAAGTCCGTGACCAGTGGATCGAGGCGGCTGCGCACCAGGCGCAGGTCCTCGCTCGCTGGAGCGAGCAGCGCCAGCAGATCTTCGAGCGCGAGATAGGGGTGGCGGAGCAGAAACGTCAGAAGCTGTTTTTGTCCGGGCGTGAGGACGAGGTTGAGCGCAGCGGTCACGTGCAGGCGCTCTGCTCGCTCGCCGAGCAGTCCCTCTCGCACCAGTGGCGCGACCTCCGCGCGCTCCCGCTGGCCTCCGGTGGGCAGGAGCAGTCGCCTGGCCTCTTCTTCCAGGGAATCCCCCACGTAGCGCCGCAACACCTGCCTGTTTCTTTTTGGAGGGTGTGCTGCATGCAGGCTGCGCAATCGGTCCAGCGTCAGTTGCTGTTGAAGATGTTCAGTGAAGTCGGCTGAAGCCGGATGCTTCAGCAACGCTCCCAGGCCATGCAAATCGATCACACCCGCTCCCTCTGCCCCCAGGGAGAAGCTCGCGAGGCCTGTTCCGGTCAGCCAGATTCCCTGCTCACGCCGGGAGGCCAGCAGGCTGAGGTCGGTCAGTGCCAGCGGGAGAACGCTTCTCCCTGCCAGCAGGGTCACCTGCTCCAGGCACTCGCGCCAGAGGGCAAAGCGGTGGGTATGTGTGAGGACCAGGAGAGGGGGGAAGTCTTCTCCAGCAAGCGCAAGTGCCGCTTCCACCTCGAGCAGCGCCTGGAGTTGTTTGAGCAGGTGCTGTTGGGACTGCGGGACCTCCAGATGATCGACCAGCGCCAGGCATACATAGGCGTCGCCTGCCGGTGTGCCAAGCAGGAGCGCGGCATCGGCAGACCAGCGACGAACAGTTCCGCGAGGAGTGGTGCGGGGATAGCGCAGGCGGTAGGGCTGCCGGTAGCCGATCAACCGGTAGGCACCCGCGCCTGGCTCAGCCAGACGGCTCACCAGCTGCATCAACGCCAGGTGGACCTGCGGGCGGGCCAGCCGCGCCACCAGGTCATGGCGGGTGACAGGATAGCAGGAGGCCAGGACCGGGACGGCAAGCGGAGTCTGTTCGTAGCTGGTTGCCAGGAGATAGAGTCCCAGGTCGGTCACGTAGTAGCGGTGATGGCGCGTGTATCCGGGTTCCGCGAACGGGAGTGTTCCTAGCAGCTCGCGCTGTGTCAGAGCAAGCAGGTGGGAGCGCACGGTCTGTTCATCGAAGGTGATTCCACCGACCTCGCACATGCGGCTCAGCTCTCCTGCCGAGAGCAGGGGCAACCAGACGAGCAGGCGCAGCAGCGCGAGTTCCAGCGCATCGAGGGGAAGACGCTGCTGCTGCTCAACCTGCTCGCGCAGCAGTGGAGACCAGGGAAAGGAAGGAGGAGTCTTCATCAGCGTTCGCGTTCCCTCGTTTCACGCTCCAAGAAACTTCCCCGGCCAGAAGAGGGGTACGGTGGAAGCGGTCGCGGCTCACCCGTACCCGTTGGCTGCTGCGGAGTATCCACCGCTGGCACAGCCGGTGGAGCTGCGCCGACGGGAGTTTTCTTGGCCTGGCGTAGTTTCCCCCAGCGGCGACTACGCTTATGGTTCCTGCGGCGTTTGGCCTGTGCGCCACCCTCAGCGGCGGCAGCTGGTTGCCCTGGCGCGCCGTTTCCCTGTGCTGGCCAGTTGCCTCTCGGATCGCTGGTGTTTGTGCTGGTCTGTGTTCTCGCGGAGGCTGATGGCCCGCCCGGTCCTTTCTGGCCGCCCGCCTGTTCCGCCTGGGTGGCGCTGGCCTGGCTGCTGCCTGCCTGGGGGGTGCCGCTAGCCGAGGCCAGGTCGCGCTCGTGGGCCTGCTGCTGGCGTGTCTTTTGCAGCGCATCAGCTTCGCGCGCGAGCCAGCCGGAAAAGTAGTCCACGTTGAGATACCGGCCCAGGTGCGCCTGGTGCTGGCGGTCAACCTCGGAGGCCGACAGGTAGTGCTGGCGACTGCGCTGACGTATCTGCTCAACCGGCACCTGGCTCTGGGGCGAGCGCTGCCAGGAGAGCGGTTGGGCCAGCGAGAGCGACAGGACCTGTAAGGGATAGCCCGGCAGCGAGAGCCGGGCGTAGCAGTGCAGGCGCGGCTGGCTGATGATGTGCTTCTGGCTGACCTTTTTCTGCAATTCCTCCTCCAGGATCCTGGCGTCAGCCGCCGAGACGTTGAAGGCGAAGAGGTGTTCGACGTTGCCCAGCACGGTGTCAAGCAGGCCGTCGCTGAAGGTGTTGAGCTGCTTGAGGTACTGGGTGGCGAGCAGGGCCGCGCAGCCGTACTTGGCGTCCTCGGAAAGCAGCTGCTCCACCGCGGCCCCGCTGAAAGCCTGGAATTCGTCGATGGCGACGAACACCTTGCGCCGCTGGTGCAGGGGGAGGTGTTCTTGCAAGCGGAAGCTGCGGTGCAGCAGATTCGCCAGCGTGCTGCCGATCACGTTGAGCGAGGCCTCGTCCATGTCGCGCGAGCTGAGCGCGCACAGCACGATCTTGCCAGCCGTCACCGCCTCGTGAATGTGTGCGCTGGTGACTGGCTGGCCCATAATCCTGCGCAACTGTTGGTTGTCGTTGAAGACGGCCATTTTGCTGAGGATGGGCAGGAT
>Ga0209581_1001015_pt1 | contig 38568 bp, 38 predicted proteins | sample Coa_R2_FD_187160 | JGI IMG/M metagenome (GOLD analysis project Ga0209581, IMG submission 187160) | Surface soil microbial communities from Centralia Pennsylvania, which are recovering from an underground coalmine fire - Coalmine... | ecosystem: Environmental > Terrestrial > Soil > Unclassified ...
TCATCGGACGCGCCGGGACCGGCCGGCACCGAGTCATAGTGCGCGAGAAGAACGATCGCTTTGCCCTCGCCCGGCGCAACATCCGCCATGATGTCGGTCACGGTCGCGCAGGAAACGAAGCTTCCGCCGCGCCAGCCGTTGCAGGTGAAGGCCGTGTAGGTCCGTGACGGAATGCCGAGCGCCGCAAACTCCTTGAGAATGCGCCCGCGCACGGCTTCGTTTTCGTCGCTGGAAACCGGATGCGGCCTCTCCGGACCCAAAATGCGCGCGAGCGTCTTTTCGGCCCGCGCCGCCGAAAACCGGGTCGGCGGCTGGCTGCCGTAATGCGCGGCGGGCGGCTGGCCTGCCAAATAGCAAAGATACCAGACGCCAAGCGCCAACAGGCCCAGCACCCACGCCCGCAAAACCGTCATGAAAACCCCATTTGCCCGCTGTTTCCAAAGCTTGCGCGGGCAGATGCGCTCGTCAACGGCAGGGCCAGGTTGACTTTGCGGCAAAACTTCCTATGTTGCATCGCATATAGATTCGGTCGCCAATCCGGGCGGGCCGAAATGGGCGCCACGCCATGCGCCCGACTTAGGAGCGTATGACGAACGTGACGTTTGCCGGCAACGCAGCCGGTTCGAGTGAAGTAACCCAACAGGACTCCACTTCTTCCCAACCCCAGACTTCTGAAAGCAATGGCTTCAGCACGCTCGGGCTATCGCCCGAAATCCTGAAAGCCGTGGCCGACAGCGGCTATACGACGCCCACGCCCATCCAGGCGCAGGGGATTCCCGAGGTGCTGAAGCGCCGCGATGTCATTGGCATCGCGCAGACGGGCACCGGCAAGACCGCGAGCTTCACGCTGCCGATGATCGAGCTGCTGGCACGGGGCCGGGCCAAGGCGCGCATGCCGCGTTCGCTCATCCTGGAGCCCACGCGCGAGCTGGCGGCGCAAGTCGCCGAAAGTTTCGAGCGCTATGGCAAGAACAACCGCCTCTCGATGGCACTATTGATCGGCGGTGTTTCCTTCGACGATCAGGACCGCAAGCTGGATCGCGGCGTGGATGTTCTTATCGCAACGCCCGGCCGGCTGCTCGACCATTTCGGCCGCGGAAAGCTGATGCTGTCGCAGGTCCAGATTCTCGTGGTGGATGAAGCCGATCGCATGCTTGACATGGGTTTCATCCCGGATGTGGAAAAAATCTGCAAGCTTTTGCCCTTTACCCGGCAGACGCTCTTCTATTCGGCAACCATGCCGCCGGAGATCCGGCGTCTTACCGAACAGTTCCTGCACAATCCGGTGCGGGTGGAGGTGGCGCGGCCCGCCACCACGGCCGCCAACATCACGCAGGAAGTCATCGAGGTTCCCGGCAGCGACTGGGCCAAACGCGAGGCCCTGCGCCGGCTTATCCGCGAAAGCAACGTGAACAACGGTATCGTCTTCTGCAACCGCAAGCGCGACGTGGATCTCGTGGCGAAATCGTTGGCCAAACACGGCTTCAATGCCGCACCGCTGCATGGCGATCTCGACCAGTCTGTGCGCATGAAAACCCTCGATGCCTTCCGCGCGGGCGAAATCCAGCTTCTGGTCGCAAGCGATGTGGCCGCACGTGGGCTCGATATTCCCGCCGTGAGCCACATCTTCAATTTCGACGTGCCGTTTCATGCCGATGATTACGTTCATCGAATTGGCCGCACAGGCCGCGCGGGCCGCTCCGGCCACGCCTACATGCTGGCAGGCCCGCGCGATTCGAAATTGGTGGACGCGATCGAACGGCTGACAAAGACACCCCTTTCGCGCCGCAGCCTTGAAGGCCTGGCCGACGCTGTGCAGGCCCGGCCCGATCACGATCACCACAAGCGCGATGGCCACCGCGGCAAGGACCGCAAGCACGGCCAGCACCGCCATTCCGGGTCCGTCCACGGCGAATCACGCAGCCACGGCCCGCACAAACCGAATGTGCAGGGCCACAAGGCGCCGGCACAGAAACCGCATGGGCCCGATCCGCGCCCCGCGCCGGGGGCGCCGGAAAAACCGAGGGCTGTCGAGCCCTCCGGCAACCATCAACTGCCCGCGTTTCTCCTGCGGCCCGTGAACCTACCCAAGGTGGTGGAAAAGCCGGCGCGCAGGAAAGTGGACACGGAAGCCTGACCGCCGGACGCCAATGGAATTCGAAAAGCTCGGGACCCGCTACAGCGGCTTGCTCGCGAAGAAATACGACAGAAACCGGGCGCGCGATGCGCAATGGATTTTCGAAGACCGGGCGGTGGACGGATTTCTCTCCGCTGTGCCGCAGGGCGCCGGCGTTCTCGACGTGCCGGTGGGCACGGGCCGATTCATCGCCCTCTACAAGAAATACGGGCTCAAGGCGACGGGCATAGACGCCTCCGCCGACATGCTTGCCGAGGCCGCACGCAAGGCCGAGGACATTGGCTACTCCTGCTCATTGCATGTGGGCGACATTCGCGCGATTGCGGCTCCCGATCGCGGATTCGATGGAGTCCTCTGCATCCGCTTCCTGAACTGGGTCGACAGCGAAGCATTGATGCCGGTACTGGCGGAGCTTAACCGTGTCGCCCGCAGCTGGCTCATTCTGGGCATCCGCTGCTCCCTGTCCGAGCCGGCCCCAAATGCGCCCAAACTCACGCTCTGGCAACAATTCCAGATGCGCCGCAGACTCGCCCGGCAAAAGCGCAAGGGCAGGACACGCCCCCCGCATGACGAAACCATGGTGTTGCAGGCGTTCAGGACATACGGGCTGAAGACCGAAGCCGTCGCACGCCACGATCTGCGGGGCGACAACACCGAGTATCGCATCTATTTCCTGCGGCGGGATCCGCAATCGTGATCGTGGACCTGTTCGGACCGCCGGGCAGCGGCAAATCCTTTCTGGCACCGCGCCTCGCCGCCGAACATAACGTCCCGACCGTGCGCCTTCGCTTTGGACAGAAATATGCGCTGGCGCTCATGTTTTTCGCCACGCAGCGGCCGCTGGCGAGGGCATTGCTTCGCCTGTGGGACTTGCACACGCGCGCCTATCCCCTGCGCCGCAGGAAGAAACTGAAGCGCCTGATTTCCTTCGTGGCCAAAGAGCAGAAGGCCCGGCTCAGGGGCGGCGGCGTGGTCGATGAAGGAATCTTCCAGTATCTGCTCGTGCTGCATGAAGCGCCGGTCGTGCCGGCACAAATCGATGCGGTCCTGCGCCATCTCGATCCGGGGGATTATCTCGTTTGCATCGTCGAAACCCGGCGCGAGACGCGGGTAAAGCGCATGATCGACCGGGGCAGCGTGTCGCGCGGCGAACTCGGCGAAGCCTATCAGGACAAATGGCAAAGCGTCCTTGCGGCCAATGCGGGCTTGCTGGCCGGCATGTTCCAGGGGCGCTTCCGATGCCAGATCGTGAAAAACGACTGATGGCCCGTCGGCCGCCCGCGGTCAGGCAAGCCTGGCAACCGCTTCCGCAAGGCGCGCCGCAAGCGCCGCCGCCTCGGCGCGTTTTTCGCGTTGTTCGGTCAACACCTCTTCGGGCGCGCGCGCCACGAACTGCGCGTTCGAAAGCTTCGCATCGAAACGGGCGATTTCGTCCTGGGCCTTTTTGAGCTCTTTCTCCAGCCGCGCACGTTCCTTTGCGAAGTCTATCACGTCGCCCAGCGGAAGCGCGGCCACCGCCCCGCCAATCACGAACTGGGCCGAACCTTTCGGAATGGCATTTGCGGTATGCGCCGAAGCGAGCCGCGCCAGCGTCATGATCACGTCGCGGTGGCGTTGCAGGCGCGCGGCGCCTTCCGGGTCGGCATCCTTGAGCACCAGCGCAATGCGGGCCGAAGCCGGCACGTTCATTTCCACGCGCACGGAACGGATGCCGCTGATCAGCGCGATCACCCATTGCATTTCGTCGCGCGCCGCCTTGTCGGCGGCGACGCCGGAAAGCGATGGCCACGGCGCCTCGATCAGAAGCGATGCGCGCGGCCTGCCCTGGGCGGCGGTGCGGGCCCAAAGCTCCTCGGTGATGAACGGCATGAACGGGTGCAGCATGGCGACAATACTGTCGCGTACGAAGGCCGCCGTCGCGCGGGTTTCGGCTTTCGCCTTCTCGTCCGTGCCGTTGAACACGGGCTTGGCGAATTCCAGATACCAGTCGCAGAACACATCCCACACAAACCGATAGGCTGCGCCGGCGGCGTCATTGAAACGGAAGTCCTCAAGATAGGTCTTCACGTCTTCGAGCGCGAGCTTCGCTTCCGCGACGATCCATTTGCTCAGCGTGAGCGACACGCCCGCCGGATCGAAATCCGGTTGGGCAATGCAATCGTTCATTTCGCAGAATCGCGCGGCATTCCACAATTTTGTGGTGAAATTGCGGTTGGCCTCCACGCGCGTGGGGCCGATGCGCATGTCGCGTCCGTGTCCGGCCGCCAGCGCAAGCGTGAACCGCAACGCATCGGCCCCGAACTCGTCGATCAGCGTGAGCGGATCGACGACGTTGCCCCTTGTCTTCGACATTTTCTGGCCCGCTTCATCGAGCACGCGGGTGTGAATGAAGACGGTGCGGAACGGCACATCCTTCATGAAGTGCAGCCCCATCATCATCATGCGGGCGACCCAGAAGAAGATGATGTCGAAGCCGGTGACAAGAACGGACGTCGGATAGTAGCGCTTCAGCTCAGGGGTTTGGTCCGGCCAGCCCAGCGTCGAAAACGGCCATAGCGCCGAGGAAAACCAGGTGTCGAGTACATCGGTATCGCGCGTCAGCGGTTTTCCGCCCGCCTGCGACCGCGCTTCCTCTTCGGTCTCGGCGCAATAGGCTTTGCCTTCGCCGTCGTACCAGACCGGGATCTGGTGGCCCCACCAGAGCTGGCGCGAAATGCACCACGGCCGGATGTCGCGCAGCCAGCGGAAATAGACGTTTGCCCAGTTCTCCGGCACGAATTTCGTGCGGCCGGCTTCCACCGCCGCTATCGCCTTCTCGGCCAACGGCTGCACGTTCAGGTACCACTGCTCGGTAAGGTACGGCTCCAGCACGACCGTCTTTGTTTTTTCGTCATGCGGCACGGCGTGCACGATCGGCTCGATCTTTTCGATGAGTTCCAGTCCTTCCAGATCGGCGACGATCTTCTTGCGCGCCGCAAAACGGTCGAGCCCGCGATAGGCCTCTGGCACGCTGTCGTTCAGCGATCCATCACGATTGAGAATGTTGATCAGCGGAAGCCCGTGCCGCTTGCCGACCTCGAAGTCGTTGAAATCGTGCGCCGGGGTGATTTTCACCGCGCCGGTGCCCTTTTCCGGATCGGAATGTTCGTCGGCGATGACCGGAATTCGGCGATTGGCGAGCGGCAATATCACATGCTTGCCGATCAGCTCCTTGTAACGCGAATCTTCGGGATGCACCGCGACAGCCGCATCGCCCAGCATGGTCTCGGGCCGGGTGGTGGCGACCGTGACGAACCGGCCCGCTTCGCCTTCGATCGGATACCGGATGTACCAGAGGTGGCCCTTCATCTCGATGTTTTCGACTTCGAGATCGGATACCGCCGTTTGCAGGCGCGGATCCCAGTTCACCAGCCGCTTGTCTTTGTAAATCAGGCCCTGCCGATAAAGCTCCACGAACACCTTTGCGACGGCGCGCGAAAGCCCGGCATCCATCGTGAAGCGTTCGCGCGACCAATCCGCCGAGGCGCCCAGCCGCCGCAACTGCCGCGAAATGGCGCCGCCGGATTCCTCCTTCCAGCGCCAGACCTCTTCCAGGAATTTCTCGCGGCCCATTGCCACGCGGCTTTGCTGCCGTTCGGCAAGCTGGCGCTCCACAACGAGCTGCGTGGCGATTCCGGCATGATCCATGCCCGGCTGCCACAGCACATCTTTCCCGCGCATGCGCCAAAACCGCGCCAGGACATCCTGAAGCGTGTTGTTGAGCGCATGCCCGATATGAAGGCGGCCCGTAACATTGGGTGGCGGGATGACGATGCAGAAGGGCTCGGCCTCCGGGCGGCGTCCCGCGCGGAAGGCTCCGGATGCCTCCCATTGGGCATAAATGCGCCCTTCCGTTTCATTGGGATTGAATCGGCTGTCGAGCATGAAACCTCTTGAACGGGCTTTGGGGCCTTTCGTCAACGGGCGGCCCAAAAAGCGACGGGGCCGGTCCCTTCGGCCGGCCCCGGATCAATTCCTTGAATTGAACGGCGTTACCTCCGGCCGCGCGCGCGCATGGCGCGGGATACTTCATCCCGTACCACGCCTTCGAGCAAAGGCGGGAAGTGTTCATCCATCCATTCGCGGATCAACGGGCGCAGGGACGCCAGAATCTCGTCCTTGCGGCCGTCCATCCACTGCTCGACATGCGGCCCGACCGCGTTTGTCACCGCGCGCTCGAACACGGCTTCCACCGAATCCCCGTCGGCGGCCGGTGCGGGCGTGAACGACGGGCGTTGACGCGGGGCATCCGGCTGCGGCGGCGGAACATCGTCGAGCTGACCGAGCACATCGTCGAGCGCCTTGCGGCTTTTCTCCGAGAAAATTTCGCTTGACGGCACTTCGGCGGCGCTCGAACTCATGGCGGCCTCCTGCTGAACGGGTTGGAACACAACGTCATGCGGCGGCTGGCCCGCGGGCTCCGCAGGCCTGGGAGCCGGTTGCGGCTCCGGCGCGGCCATGCGCGGCGCGGGCGCCGGCTCTTCTTCCACTTCCTGGGTCAGTTCCAGCACTTCGGCTTCCTGCTGCTGGGGCGCAGGCGCGGCTTCCGGCTTCGGCGGCTCGTTGGAGTCTTCCGAAATGATTTTGCGGATGGAGGCGAGGATTTCCTCCATCGTCGGTTCGTGCTGCGGGCTTGATGCCATGGTCTGCTCTCGGCGCGGGTTTTAAGGGGCTCGAACAAGACCTTAAGACAGTTACCCACAGAAGGAAAGATCAAGTTAAGCCGGCGGCGCGATTCGGCGGCGCCGGGCACGGCGTGGCGGATTTTGACGCAAAATCGTCACTTGAACGGCGCCGACGGGCATCCCGAAGCATCAGTTTCCAAAGCCGAACCAGGCGGACGCATCGTCGTTATAGTGTTCCAGCGGGTCGTAATAGTTGACCCTCAACGCGAGATTGCGCGCGGTCAGCTGACCGGTGGCCGACAGGAGCTGGAAGGCGGCTACCACCATGTCGTGCTGCGAATTCACCAGCGCCAGTTGAGACGAGATCAGTTCCTGCTCTGCGTTGAGAACGTCGAGTGTCGTGCGGTCGCCGAGCTTCCATTGCTCCTTCACGCCCTCATAAGCCTGTCTGTTTGCGTCCACCGCCTGCTGGTTCGACGCGATTGAGGCTTTGGCCGCCATGAAGCTTTCCCAGGCGGCGCGAACCGAATCCCGCACCTGCCGGTCGGCCTGGGCGATCTGCACCATCGCTTCGCTGTGCAGTTCTTTCGCGCGGCGCACGGTCGCCTCGTCACCGCCGCCCTGATAGATCGGCACGGTCACCTGACCGATAATGGCGCCAAGACGTTCCGTCTGACCCTGCTGAAGGCCCAGATTGATCGAATTCCGTCCGTATTCGTAGAACGCTTGAACGGATGCCTGTGGCATCAGCGCGCCTTCGGCTTCATCCACCTGATATTGCGCGGCCTTCTCGTTGTCGCGCGCCCCGATCATGTTGGGATTGCGCACCTCGGCGATCTGCAGCGCTGCATCGAGATTTGGCGGCAGGGGCGGAAGCTTCGGCAGGCGTTCCAGGGTCTCCGATTGCCGGCCCACGACCTGCTCGAAGCGCGAACGGCTGATGCCGAGCTGCGCGCGCGCAGCAGCAAGGTCGGATCGCGCCACGGACAACCGTGCCTGCGCCTGGGCGACGTCTGTTTTCGTCTGTTCGCCGACCGAGGCTTCGGTTTGCGTGTCCTTCAGTTGCTGTTCGAGCGCGGCGACGTTCTGTTCGCGCAGCATCACCGATTGCGTGTCGCGCACCACATCCATATAGGCGGTGGCCGCATCCTGAAGCACGCTTTCCTCGGTCAGAAAGAGCTGCGCGCGGCCGACGCCGACCAGCGCCTTGGCCCGGCCCACCTCGGCCCATGTCTGTCCGCCGCGGAAGACCGGCTGAGTGATCGAAAGCTGGCCCGTCAGTGGTTGCGTGTTGACGGTTCGTGGCGGCTGCGGACCAAAAGGGCCCTGGCTTGCGCCGAATTTCTGCTGCTCGATCCCATAGGTGCCCTGAAGGTTGATGCTGGGGCGCCAGTTGGCGTTGGCCTGTGCCACGCCTTCATCCGTTGCACGCAAGTCGGCGCGCTGCGCCTCGAGCGTCGGGTTCGTTTCGTAGGCGGTCGCCAGCGCTTCGCTGAGAGTCATCGTTTCGGCGCGGACCGGTGCCGCCACCAGAGCCGCACAAGCTGCCAAGCCCGCCAATTGCCACCAATCGGTCGAAACCTTCATCCCCGCGGCGCGGCTCCTGATTTGCCGCCAATTTGCTGGATTCAGAAGACGAATCCAACCTGTTCGCGGAAACCGGGCAAGACCGGCGCATGCGCGTCGAACTCCGGCCAGGCCCCCACATGGCCGTTCTCCTTGACGTAAAGTTGCGCGCGCGCCTCTGCGCCCTTGCGCCGGATGGTCACCAGCCGCCCACCCTCGTTTAACTGGGCGAGCAGGGCCCTGGGCTCGGTCTCGATTCCCCCGTTCATGAAGATGACGTCGTAAGGCGCGTGCTGGCGGGCGCCCTCGGCCAGCGAACCCTGCACCACGGTCACATTGGTTGCGCCGACCGCCGGCAGCATGTCGGATGCGGCCCGCACAAGATCCGCATCCTGTTCCAGGGCAACGACCATCTTCGCCAGCTTCGCCAGCACCGCGGAGGAATAACCGCTCAGACAACCGACATCGAGAACCTTGTCATCAGGCTCGACCACAACCGCCTGCAGCATTTTTCCGAAATTGCGCGGTTCCAGCATGAACCGGCCGGGCACGATTTCGAGCGCGGCGTCCGCATAGGCGATCCCCCGCTTGTCGGCCGGCACGAAACGCTCGCGCGGCACGGCGTTCATGGCGGCGAGGATGCGCTCGTCCGTCACATCGCTCGTGCGGACCTGGCTTTCGACCATGTTGAATCGTTGCAGGGCGTAATCGGGCATGAGTCGGCGCTATATCCAGCGGCGGGCGCTTATACTGTCGCTCCGGTATCCTGACAACGCGCCGATTGTTCCGCCGGGCCGCGATCTGATATAGCGGCCAGCCTCCTCTTACGGCCACGTGGCGGAGTGGTGACGCAGCGGTCTGCAAAACCGCGTACCCCGGTTCAATTCCGGGCGTGGCCTCCAGCTTTTGCCCGCCCCGGCTCGAAAGCGGCCGGCCGCGCCCCCGGCCCGCAAGCCCGCCTTCCCTTTGGCAAGGCTGGGCTTTCCCGCCGCGGCACAATCTTTCCAAGCGAATCAGCATGTTAAGGGTTTATTAACCTTGCTCGGGCATTCTCCATACCGTCTTCCCTTGAAGACACCCCACCATTACCCAACGCCTTGGGGCCGGGCTTCCACCCGGCCCTTTTTTCTTGGGCACGCGCCGAAATTTCGATTGGCGAAGCCTTCGGCCTTGCGTTAGACACGCGCCCTCACCGTTCCGCGGTAGCTCAGCGGTAGAGCAGCCGGCTGTTAACCGGCTGGTCGTAGGTTCGAATCCTACCCGCGGAGCCATTCTGTTTTCCGAACGATTGAAACATTGCGGCGGACGTGCTCGTTCCGCCCTGAAATGAAGCCCCAATCTCCCCTTGTTTCCACGAAATGGCTGGCCGACCGGCTCTCCGCGCCGGACATCCGGATTGCCGACGCATCCTGGTATCTGCCGCAGGCCGGCCGCGATGCGAAGGCGGAATACCGTACCGCGCATATCCCGCGCGCGGTGTTTTTCGACATCGACGAGCTGTCCGACGAAAGCACCTCCCTGCCTCACATGCTTCCGCCGGCGGCGAAATTCGCCAGCCGCATGCGCAAGCTTGGACTTGGCGACGGGAACACGATCGTGGTCTACGATAGTGCCGGCATCTATTCGGCGGCGCGCGCCTGGTGGATGTTGCGCGCCATGGGACATGACGACGTTGCCGTCCTGGACGGCGGATTTCCGAAATGGCGGCGCGAAGGCCGCCCGGTGGAAGACCTGATCCCCAATCCCTATCCACGCCATTTCACGGCCCGGCCGAATCGCGCCCTGGTGCGCGATTTCGGCCAGATGATGCAGAATCTGCAAACGCAGGCAGCCCAGGTGATCGATGCGCGCAGCGCCGCCCGTTTCCGCGGCGAGGAAGAAGAGCCCAGGCCGGGCGTGCGCCGGGGACACATGCCCAAAAGCCTGAATGCGCCCTACAGCGAATTCACCACCGCCGAGGGCACGATGAAATCGCGCGAGGAATTGCTGGGCGTGTTTCACAAGATCGGTATCGACCCGCAAAGGCCGTCCGTCACGAGCTGCGGCTCGGGCGTTACCGCGGCCATTGTGGCGCTTGCACTGGACGTGGTTGGCGCCAAAGATGTGGCGATCTACGACGGTTCGTGGGCGGAATGGGGTGCCCGCGCCGAAGCCCCCGTGGAAACCGGTTGAACATGACCAAAAGCGGCAAGCGGGTTCCGACCACGGTCACGTTTCTGGAGATGACCGCGAAGCCCGCGGTGATCCCGCCGCCGCAGCCGAAGGGCAAGGTGGCAATCCTGAAAGCCGAAAGCCCGCCGATCCACTTCTACCGCTATCTCTATGATGCAATCGGCCGCGATTACAAATGGGTGGACCGAAAGAAGCTGAGCGACGAGGCCATCAGTACGATCATCCACGATCCCGGCGTTGAGCTTTACGTGCTCTATTGCGAAGGCTGTCCCGGCGGCATGGCCGAACTGGATTTCCGCGATGCCGAAGCGGCCCAGCTTGCCTATTTCGGCCTGATGCCGGAATTCATCGGCCGCAGGCTCGGCTTCTTTTTCCTCTATCACGCCGTGATGAACGCCTGGTCGCGCCCGATCGGCAAGTTCCTCGTCAACACCTGCACGCTCGATCATCCGCGCGCGCTGCCGCTCTATCAGCGGATGGGCTTCAAGCCCTATGCGCGGGAAGCCCGCTACATCGAAATGCCCTGAACACGATTGCGGGAAGGCTCTTTCCTTTCGGCCCACGCCCAAGCAAACTCCGCGCGACATCAGGCGGTGACCGGGAACGGGCGATGACAACAGCAAATGCAAAAGAAAAGACCTATTTCGGCCACCCTCGCGGCCTCACTTACCTTTTCAGCACCGAAATGGCGGAGCGGTTTTCCTATTACGGAATGGCCGCGATCCTTCTCTACTACATGACGGAGCAGGTGCTGAAGCCGGGCGTGGTTGAGGGCGTTTTCGGCTACGGCGCGGTGAAAGGCGCATTCGAGGCTGTTGTCGGCCCGCTGACGACCGACAGGTTCGCCTCCGACCTCTACGGCATTTACACGGGACTTGTGTACCTCACGCCGGTCATCGGCGGGTACATCGCGGACCGTTTCTGGGGACAACGCTACACGGTCATCCTGGGCGGGATCATGATGGCGGCAGGTGAATTTGTGCTCACGCAGAACTCGCTGTTCTTTCTGGGCCTCCTGCTGCTCATTGTCGGCAACGGCTTTTTCAAGCCCAACATCTCCACGCAAGTGGGCAATCTCTACAAGCCGGGCGACAGCCGCATCGATCGCGCCTACTCGATTTTCTACGTCGGCATCAACATAGGTGCGACTCTGGCCCCGCTCGTCTGCGGGACGCTTGGCGAAGAAGTGGGATGGCATTGGGGATTCTTCGCCGCAGGCGTGGGACTTGCGCTCGGTGTCCTGGTTTATCTGTTTGCGCTGCGGACGCTCCCGCCCGACCGCGTGACCAAGGCGCGCAGCGAGAACCAGCCTGTCAAACGGGAGAAGCTGACTCGGCAGGACTGGAAGGCGATTTTCGCGCTGATCGTGCTCATCATCCCCATCGCGTTGTTCTGGATGTCCTATCAGCAGCAGCCGATCACCATTGCGCTGTGGGCCCGCGACTATACCAACCGGACATTCGTGCCGGGCCTTTTCAACATGACACTGCCCGCAACCTGGGCCCAGTCGATCAATCCGGTGATGATTTTTGCCTTCACGCCGATCGTGGTGTGGCTCTGGGGAAGACAGGCCAAACGCAAGCGGGAACCCTCCACGGTCCTCAAGATGGCCATGGGCTGCGCGTTCCAGGCCATTTCTTTCGTCCTGATGGCCGGTGTCGCGGCGATGACAGGTCCGAATGGCCACGCCTTCTGGCTGTGGCTCATCCCGTTCTTCACGATCTACACGTTCGGAGAACTGTATGTTTCGCCCATCGGGCTGGCGCTTGTGGCGCGCGTGGCGCCCAAGCAGGTTCTTTCCCTCATGATGGGCTTCTGGTTCACAGCGGTCTTCATCGGCAACAGCTTCGCCGGGTTCGTCGGAAGCTTCTGGGACCAGATGCCGAAATCCACCTTCTTTCTCATGGTTGCGGCCATACCCGCTGTGGCGGCGGTCATCATCTGGCTGTTTGACCGGCCACTGCGACCAATTCTGGAAAACCGGAATCCGGACAGCCCGCTCGCGCCCGGCGAGGACATTGCGACCGAACGGGGGCCTGCGTAAGGGACCGTGAGCACCAGAAAAGGCATGGCGAAGGACACTGCGGCGGTTCACGCCGGACGCATGTCGGCGCAGCATTTCGGCGTGGTGAACACGCCGGTTTATCGCGCGTCCACCGTTCTCTATCCCGATCTGGCCACGCTCGAAGCCGGCAACGTGCCCTACAAATACGGGCGGCTCGGCACGCCCACCTCGCAGTCGTTCGAAGAAGCCGTAACGGAGCTCGAAGGCGGCGCGCGCGCCTTCGTCTGTCCATCGGGACTTGGCGCAATCTCGTTCGCCCTGCTTGCGACTCTGGGCGCCGGCGATCATCTTTTGATGACGGACAGCTGTTATGGGCCGGTGCGCCCGCTCTGCGACCGCGTGCTCAGGCGTTTCGGGATCGAAACCACATACTACGATCCGCTGATCGGCGGCGACATTGCCCGGCTGATGCGGCCGAATACCCGCGCGGTGTTTTGCGAAAGTCCCGGCTCACTCACATTCGAGGTTCAGGACATTCCGGCCATCGCCGCCGCCGCCCATGCCGGAGGCGCAGCCGTGCTGATGGACAATACCTGGGCCACGCCGCTGTTCTTCAACGCGTTTGAACATGGCGTGGACATCTCCATTCAGGCCGCCACAAAATATGTCGGCGGCCATGCCGATGTGATGATCGGCTACGTGTGCGTGAACCAGGCCAATGTCAAGCGCTTCGCCGATGCGCAGCACGACCTTGGCCTTTACGCGAGCGGTGACGATTGTTTTCTGGCCCTGCGGGGGCTTCGCACCATGCCGGTCAGGCTCGCCCGCCATCGGGAAACGGCGCTGACACTGGCGCGCTGGCTCTCACAACGGCCGGAAGTTTCGCGCGTGCTGCACCCCGCGCTCGAAGGCGATCCCGGTCACGCAATCTGGAAACGCGATTTCAGGGGATCCAGCGGCCTGTTCGGCGTGGCGTTGAAGCCATGTTCGCATTCCGCCTTCGCCGCGTTCATGAACGGCGTGAAGCTGTTCGGCCTCGGCTATTCCTGGGGCGGCTACGAAAGCCTGATCGTGCCCGCGCATATCACGCGCAGCGTACGCAAATTTGACGCCGACGGACCGGTCGTTCGCATCCACGCGGGATTGGAAGATCCAAACGACCTCATCGCCGACCTGGAACAGGCATTTGCGGCGATGGGAGCCGCGCAATGACCCGGGCGGGCATGGCGCCCGGCGCCGCCCGCGATTGGCTCTTTCCTAGGATCGCGCCCGGGCGCGGGATCGTGAAAACCGGCTTTCTTCCAGCTTGCGCCCGTTGACATGCACGTTGACGATGACCTTGCCGTTGCGCTCTCGCGGGTCGAGATCGTGCGGCCAAGCGCGAATGAAGATCACCACAAAGATACCCGAAATCGCGCCCATGATCGCGCCCAGCGGATAGTTGTCGTCCACAATCAGGAAGCTCGCAACGACCCCGGCCAGCGCCGCCAGTCCCAGAATCCAGAGATGCCGCCGCATGAACGCCTCCATCCACCGTTCCGCTATTCAAATATAGCGCGCAGATACGGGTTCAAGAACTTCTCATTTGGGTCCAATTTGCGGCGGAGTGCCCGAAAAGCGCCATATTGCGGATAGAGCGATTCCAGCTCCCTGTGGCTGCGCGTGTGGCGCTTGCCCCAATGCGGGCGGCCGTCATAGCGCCGGAAGATCGCCTCGATCGCGTTGAACATCGGGCCGTAATCCACTCTTGCGTATTGATGGACCGCAATCGTGGCGCTGTCGCGCCGGTAGAACGGCGATAGCCACACATCGTCGGCGGCGACCGTCCGGTACTCGATCGGGAAGCCGGTGTTGATTTTCTGCCTGCGGATGGTTTCGGCGACCTCGCGCACGCAATCGGCGCCCTTTTCCACCGGCACCGCATATTCCATTTCGTTGAACCGCACGGTGCGGGGGCTTGGATAGATTTCGTGGCTCCAGCGCACGCGTGAAGGCCCCGGCATCAGTCTCGTAAACAGCCGGTGAAACGGGCGCAACATGGCGGGAGCGGCGCGCAACACTTCGTTGAAGAGCTGGAATGCGGTTTCCGCCGCGTTTGCCTTTTCGCCGCGCGCGCGCATCTCTTCCAGCGTGCGCGGCTCCGGCGCGGGTTTGTCGGTCTCGTTCAGCGTCTTGCAGACGGCGGCATCCGCATAGGGAAACCAGAAAAATTCGAAATGCCGGTTGTCCGCAATGAGCGAATCGAGCTTCTGGAAAAGCTCGCTCACCGGCAGCAGAAATTCCTTCTGCTCCAGTTTGTACGCCGGCCGCACATTTATCGAGATTTCGGTCATGATGCCGAGCATGCCGAGCGAAACTCGGCCGGCGGCACAGACATCGGCGTTTTCCTCCGCCGAGCAGTCGATGACTTCGCCCGACGCGGTAACAAGGCGGAAACCCGCGACTTCCGCCGACATGCTGCAAAGTGTGCGGCCCGTCCCGTGCGTGCCGGTGCCGACCACGCCACCCAGCGACTGGCGGTCAATATCGCCCTGGTTCTTGAGCGCATAGCCCAGCGGATGCAGCAGGGGGCCGATGGCCCAAATGGGAATGCCCGCCCCCAGCGTGGCCACATGCCTGCCGGGGTCAAAACCCTTGAGTCCGTCGAACGCGGACAGATCGATCATCAAGCCGTCGGTTGCGCAGACGGGCGTGAAGGAATGACCGGTCCCGGGCGCACGTATGGCGCCCTCTGCCTTGCGGACGGCCGCAGCCAACTCGAGCTCATCGCGGGGCGCGATGACGGATCTGGGTTTGCAGACAACCCCGCCCGACCAGTTCGACCACTTTCCGCCGCTGACCTTCATGGTGACCGACTTGTAACGGACAAGGCGGGGCCGTCAATCGGCCCGCCGAACCCGATCGTCAGTCATGCCTGTGGGTAAATTTCAGCGGCTCTCCGACATGCGACCAGGCCTCTTCGTCATTCCCGCCAAGCGGACTGATCCGCCTTGGCGCGCCGGTGGCCGCGCGGGCGCTTCCATCCTGATGATCGGCATCGGTGTGCTGTTGTGCCGGCTCAGCACTTGCGACGGTCACGCTGGTCCCCTGCCTTGCATCCTGCTGTGCGCCCATTGCCGGGGCTGCCAACGCCGTCAGCATCGCCGGAAATATGAGAAGGCCAAACCGCATGATCGTGCGCCCATTGCCGATTGTTAACGGCGTTGGGCGCCAAAGTTTCCGCCGTCTTGCGCGAATTCGACGAAATTTCATTCATCGCCGGTTCAGGAAATCTGGGACATCTTCCCGGCCGTTGTTTTGGCGGCTGCGGAAATGATCCGCCCGTTACGCCCCCTAAAGCGAGGATGTGAGTATGAGATATCTGCACGCAAAACTTGCCGCCGGCGCGGCACTGTTGGTTCTTGGCGGCTGCGCGACCGAGCCATATGGGCCCACGATTCCGGTCATGCCGGGCCCCGGGAAATCCATGGAGCAATTCCAGGCCGATGACGCCAGCTGCCAGCAATATGCGAGCGACCGCGTGGCCGGCCGAGTCAATGACGTGAACAATCGCGCGATCGGCACGGCCGTGATCGGAACAGCGCTTGGGGCCGGTCTCGGCGCGGCCGTGGGCAATGGCCGTGGCGCGGCCATCGGCGCCGCATCCGGCGCAGTCGTGGGCTCCAGCATCGGCGCCAACGAATCCTCCTGGGGCCAGCGCGGCATCCAGCGCCAATACAATATCGCCTATGCGCAATGCATGACGGCCAGAGGCCACAGGGTCGAGCGGCCGCGGATGTATCGCTATCCGCCGCCGCCGGCAGGTTATGGCCCGCCGCCGCCCCCGCCGCCGGGCAATCCGCCGCCGCCACCGCCTGGCGAATAACAGGTTTGCGAACCACTCTGGAGCCGCCGCGAATTCCATCGCGGCGGCTTCTTCATGCTGCGACGAACAGATCGATGATTTTCACCGGCATCTTCCTGGCCAGCGCCGCGGCTGCAAGTCTGCGGTGACAGATTTCCGGATCGCGCTCGAAACACATCAGGCAGCATTTCGCGTCGCGCACGAGCCTCTTCAATTCCTCCATCTGCGCCTGCGCGTCGGGCGTCTTCAGATGTGCGCGGTAAAGCCGGCGGAATTCGGCCATGTCGGTCTCATGCGCCTTGCGCGCGGCTTTCGGTGCGCCAAGGCCGCGCAGATGCACGTAACCGATGCCGTTTTTCTTCAGAGTCGCCGCCAGGGCGGATTTCGAGAATCCCTTCTTGTGTGAAAAGGCCACAGCGCGCACGTCCACCAGCCTGTCCACGCCCGCCTTCTTCAGCGCGGCAATAAACCGGGGGGCGTCAGCCTTCTCGTAACCGATGGTCATCAGGCGCTTCATGGCCTCTCCGGAAGATGCTGGCGGCCCCGGCAGGAATCGAACCTGCAACCCGCAGCTTAGAAGGCTGTTGCTCTATCCATTGAGCTACGGGGCCCTTCGGGCCGGAATCCGAAAATCAGAATCCGGCCTGGCGAAGACTATACCGCCGATTTCCCGTTTCCGATTTCGGAGGCCCCGAAGCCCGGCAGGTCTAATGGGTCCAGGGAATTTTCCGGTCGAAGCGGAAATTGTCGGAATAGGCCTTCGGTCTGGCCACCGCCGGCTGGGCCTCGAACACCGAATAGGGAATGCCGTTCTTTTCGGCATAGGCGATGGCCTCTTCCTTGGTGTCGAACTCAAGCTCGATCTGCTGGCGCATGTCGGTGGAGCTGGTCCAGCCCATAAGGGGATCGGGCGCGCGCGGCGTTTCGGGCTCGTATTCCAGAACCCACATTTTCGTCCGGGCCCTGCCCGATTGCATGGCCGTCTTGGCGGGCTTGTAGATGCGCGCGCGCATGTTGGTTCTCCGACTTCGGCGGTGGCGGATGGTCGGGGCGGCGTGATTCGAACACGCGACCCTCTGCTCCCAAAGCAGATGCGCTACCAGGCTGCGCCACGCCCCGGGTCCGCCGGACGCGCTGGCTTACACGGTCGAATGGCCGTCTTCAACGGGGCTTCAGCGGCCGTTTCCGAAAATGGCGGCATGCACTTTCGCGCCCGGCTCGATACCGAGCTGCGCCGCCCGGCCTCCATTGATCTCCAGCACCGCGCGCACCGGCTCGCCCGACGGGATAGGCGTTTCCGACAGCGGCGTGGCCATGGGGGCTATGGAGGAAATCGTGCCGTCGGCGCGGATGAACACAATGTCCAGCGGAATATAGGTGTTCTTCATCCAGAAGGACGTTTCCACCAGGCCGTGGAAGTCGAACAGCATGCCGGCATCCGGCGGCATGGATTTGCGGTACATCAGTCCGCGCTCCTGGCTGTCATGATCGCCGGCGATTTCCACACGAAAATGCACGGGTCCGCGGTCGCTGTCGATCGTGATCATCTGCGCAGGAAGGCTCTGCGCGCTTCCGGCGGCAAACGAGTCCGTCAGGCAGCACGCCACAAATGCCACGATGGCGGCGATGGCAAATATCCCCCTGCTCATGACGCAAGCCTATCCTTTCGCAACCCGTTCAGGAACTAACGCCTTTGTCATGCAGGAGGGCGCGTTGAAGCGCGAAAATTCCGAACTGCGGCACCCAATGGGCGACCGCACGGTAATCGCCCCTCCACCAGCTGGGGCGTGAAAGACCCGTCAGCATGTGATCCAGATAAAGCGACAGCAGACGCTCGTCGCCGCTTGACTCGTAAAGGGCGAACAGCGCCCAGGCGCGGGAGAAATTGAGCGCATAGTGATGCGGCCGTTTCGGCTCCGTGACCGGCGTCAGGGCAAAAATGCGATCGCCCGCCTTTCGCAAGGCGTCCGCGGCATCCATGGCGCCGGTGCGCACGGCGATTTCGCATGCCATGGGCGTGACCGCCATGAAATCGGTCCAGCTGTCCTCTTCCGTCAGCGTGGGCAGCCTGTCGAGCGCCGGCACAAAATGCGCGGCCGCCATTTCGCGTGCGAAAGTTGCGTATTCCGGTTTGTTCTCGGTCCGCGCGTAATCGAGAAGGTTGACAAGCGCCCAAGCGGGATTGGCGTATTCGCGCGCGAACGGGTTGGGTGGCGCGGCGCGATAATGCGCGACAAGCGAATCCGCAACCGTGCGTGCGAAGAACGTCAGCCGTGTCGAACCGGTGACGATGCGGTCTTCCAGTGCAAGCCGCAGAAACCAGGCGCGGCCATAAGGCATTTCGAAATCCGGCCGCGCTTTCAGGTCGGCTTCTTCAAGCGCCAGCTTGTCGGGCACCAGCACTGAGTCCACGATCGGCGCGTGGGCGCGCTGGCCTGTCAGCCGCTGGCAGGCGAGCAGCGCCCAGGTCGCATGACAGGCCGAATGCCAGTCTATGCACCCGTGGAAAGCGGGATGGATGGTGTCGTGCCGGCGCACATGTTCTGCCGGAACTTGCGCCAGAAGCTCGACCCAGTGTGGGGCTTCCGTGAGGAACGCGCGAAACCGCGCCGAAACGCCGGTCATCAAAATCAGGCCGCCTGAGCTACGCGCTCAAGGATCGACGACTGTGATCTCCGCCGCAAGCGTGCCTTTGGGGCCATCGCCCGCCCGCACGCGCACATGCTGGCCCTGCTTTAGCTCGCGAATGCCCGACCGGCGCAGCGTTTCCATGTGCACGAAGATGTCCGGCGTATTGGGTCCGCGCGATACAAAGCCATAGCCTTTGCCCCGGTTGAACCACTTCACCGTGGCGTCGAAGGCGGGGCCGCGCGGCTCGGCCGTGTAGCGCGATGTCCGGTGCATCATGGCCTGTGGCGAGGCGGTCGAATTGTCCAGCGACAGGATGCGGCGGGCCTGGAGTCCCTTGGGGCCCTGCACGGCTTCGCAAACGACCTGCGCGCCCTCATAAGCGGCCTTGTAGCCCGACTGGCGAACGCATGTCTGGTGCAGCAGGACATCGCCATACTGGCTGTTCGACGGCTTGATGAAACCGTATCCCTTTGCGAGATCGAACCACTTTACGGAGCCTGCAACTTCGAACATAGCTTCGCCCAGGCTGGCGGAAGCCGCGACGCTCATATCCATCCCCTCTGCCCCAGCAATTGGTAAAAATAAGGTTAACAGGATGTTTACCACAGTCGCAGGGAGCGGTGAAGCAATTCCGTCATAAAAACGCGAAGGGTTTGACGCTTTTCGCGGAAGATAGGCTAAGTCATTGCCGGAATTTTCGATTTAAGCGCAAGCAAAAGGAATAGAGCCCGATGGAGTTCAACGGACGCTATGCCATACCTGCGCCCCCCGATGTGGTTTGGGCAGCCTTGAACGATCCTGAAATCCTCAAGGGTTGCATCCCCGGCTGTCAGAGTCTGATCAAAACCGGCGACACCGAATTTCAGGCGGCCGCGAAATTGAAGGTCGGTCCCGTGAACGCCACGTTCAAAGGCCGGGTGACGCTGACCGATCTCGATCCGCCGCGCCGGTGCATTCTCAAAGGCGAAGGGCAAGGCGGCGTTGCAGGCTTTGCAAAGGGACAGGCCGAAGTGCGGCTCGAACCCCATGATACCGGCACGCTGTTGAGCTATGACGCCGGCGCAACCGTGGGCGGAAAGCTCGCGCAGATCGGCCAGCGGTTGCTCGACGGCGCCGCCAAACAGATCGCCGACGATTTCTTTGCGCGCTTTGTCACAGCTGTCGCCCATGCGGGCCTGCCCGCGGCCACGCCGGCCGAATCCGCTCCGCCCGCGGCCGTCCCCTCGCCTGTCGCGACCGCGCAGGAGTCGCGGCCCGGTCTTGCGCCGGAAATCTGGGTGATCGGCCTGATCGCAGTGATCGTGATCCTGCTTGTGCTGTTCGGGCTGGTGCTTTGAGCCTGCCTTGACGCGCAAGGCGCGCGCGCCGAAACTTTGACAGACCGCTATTCCGGGAGTTTTCATGGCCGCCATTTCGATGACGGTGAACGGCAAGCCCGTCTCGGCCGATGTCGAGGACCGCACGCTGCTTGTCTATTTCCTGCGCGAACACCTGCGCCTGACGGGCACGCACATCGGCTGCGACACAAGCCAGTGCGGCGCCTGCGTCGTGCATGTGAACGGCCGCGCGGTGAAAAGCTGCACCATGTTCGCAGCGCAGGCCGATGGCGCAAACGTTACCACGATCGAAGGGCTGGCCCGGGACGGAAAGCTGCACCCGGTCCAGGAAGCCTTCCGCGACAATCACGGCCTGCAGTGCGGATTTTGCACGCCGGGAATGATCATGACGGCCGTGGACATCATCCGCCGCGGCCGCGCGAACAGCCGCGCGCAAATCCGCGAGGAGCTCGAAGGCAACATCTGCCGTTGCACGGGTTACCACAACATAGTCAGCGCCATTGAAGATGCCGCCAAACGGATGGGTGGCGCGGCATGATCCCCTATTCTTTCAATTACCATCGTCCGAAGACGCTGGCCGAAGCGGCGGCGCTGATCGCGAAAATGCCGGATGCGAAATTCCTGGCCGGCGGGCAGACGATCATTCCGGCGATGAAGCAGCGGCTTGCCCAACCCTCCGCCCTTGTCGACATTGGCGCGCTGAAGGAGCTGGCGTTCATCCGTGTGGCCGGCGATGCGGTCGTGATCGGCGCCGGCACGCGCCATCACGACGTGGCGACGTCCGCGGATGTTGCGCGGGCAATTCCCGCGCTGTCGGAGCTTGCGGCAATGATCGGCGATCCCGCCGTGCGCTCGATGGGCACACTCGGCGGCTCGATCGCGAACAATGACCCGGCGGCAGATTATCCGGCGGCCGTTCTGGCGTTGAACGCCACAGTCAGGACGATGAAACGCAGCATAGCGGCGGATGATTTCTTCACCGGCATGTTCAGCACCGCGCTCGAGGACGGCGAAATCGTGACAGAGGTTTCATTCCCGATTCCGCAGCTCGCGGCCTATGCGAAATTCCGCAATCCGGCATCCCGCTATGCCATGCCCGGGGTGTTCGTCGCAAAGGCGGCCGACAGTGTGCGCGTGGCGGCGACCGGGGCGGCGTCCTGCGTCTTCCGGATCAGGGAGATGGAATCCGCGCTGGCCCGCAATTTCGCGCCAGAAGCGATCGCGGATATCGCGGTTTCGCCGGAAGCGCTCAATTCCGACATTCATGCGTCCGCGGAATATCGCGCGCATCTGCTGAACGTGATGGCCAGGCGCGCCGTCCAGGCGGCGAACGCAAGATGAGCCCGGCCGAACAGGATGTCCTGCAGGCCGCGGCGGACTGGTCGTCGGGCGGGCACAAGGTGGCCGTCGCAACGGTTGTCCGGACGTGGGGCTCTGCCCCGCGGCCTGCTGGAAGCCAGCTTGCTGTGCGCGACGATGGTGCGTTCGTAGGTTCGGTTTCCGGCGGCTGCGTGGAAGGCGCGGTCATCGAGGAAGCACAGAACGCCATGCATGACGGCAAGACGCGCAGGCTCGAATTCGGCGTCAGCGATGAACAGGCCTGGAGCGTGGGGCTTGCCTGCGGCGGGCACATCGAGATCTTCGTCGAGCCGCTGGTGTAGGCTTTCTCGCGCTTCGACAAGTCCGGCCGGAGCCTTTTTGGCAGCCTCACCGGGGCTGGTCGGAGGATGAGGACTTGCCTTGAAAAAAGAAACACTCGCAGCCCTGCTTGCCGCCCGCAATGCGGGGCGCCCCATTGTGCGCGCAACGGATCTTGAAACCGGCGAAGACCGGCTGATCGATCCCGCCACAGATCGATCGGAACTCGGATTGGCCGCCGCCCAGGCCGCGCGCAGCGACCGGAGCGCACCGGTCGAAATCGGCGGGCACACATGGTTTCTCGCCGTGTTCAACCCGCCGCTCGATCTTGCGATTGTCGGCGCGGTGCATATCGCCCAGCCGCTTTCGCAGATGGCGGCGCTTGGCGGCTATCGCGTGCGCATCATCGATCCGCGCGCGGCGTTCGCCACGGCCGAGCGCTTTCCCGGCGTGTCCCTGTCGCATGACTGGCCGGACCAGGCGCTGGCGAAGGCACCGCTCGGCCCGCGCAGCGCGCTGGTGGCGCTCACCCACGATCCGAAGATTGACGACCCGGCGCTGACGTCGGCGCTGCGCTCGCCCTGCTTCTATATCGGCGCGCTCGGTTCGAAGAAGACGCATGCGAACCGGCTTGCGCGGCTCAGGCGCCATGGATTTTCGGACGAGGATCTGTTGCGCCTTCACGGGCCTGTCGGTCTGGCCATCGGCGCGCGTTCGCCGGCCGAAATCGCGATTTCCATACTGGCGCAAATGACACAGGTGCTGCGCACGGACGGCGGACGGGAGCAAACCGCCGCCCGCGCCACAGACTAGCCCGGCTGGCCGGGCTTGCGGCCGGCCTGCGCATGTCGCCAGTTGCTGCGGCGGCCAATTTCATCCTGCGTGATGGCGCCATCGCTGTTACGGTCTGCGCGCGCAAATGTGCGCAGGGGCGCCGCGGAATATTCGGCCAGCGAAAGCTTGCCGTCATGGTTTGCGTCGAGCCGCTGGAAATAGCGCGCATTGGACGCCTTGAACCGCCCCAGCGCGATCTGGAAAAACTGCTCGCCGCCAAGCATCTTCGATCCCTTTGCCGCGGCCGCGAAACGCTGCGCCGCGGCCTTGTCGAATTCCGCGCGCGCCACCTGCCCATCCCGGTTGAGATCGTTGTCGGCGCAAAACTGCGTGCGGCTGCCGCGCCGTCCAGACCGTCCCGAACCGCCGCAGGCGATCGTGCCGGCGCCCTGCCGGTCAAGCGATTCAAAATAGCTGCGCTCCGACGCCATGTATTCGTCGAGGCTCATCTTTCCATCGCCGTTCCAGTCCGCCCGCCGGAAGGCGCGGCCCACTGCCTGCCGGAAATTCGCAAGCCTGCCGGATTCGAACTGATCGAGCGTCATGGCGCCGCCCTTTGCGGTCGAAGCAAAACGCTGCGCCAGAGCCTTGTTCATCTCGTCGCGGGTGATCCTGCCGTCATGATTGAGGTCATATTCGGCGAAGAAGCGGCTGCCCATCCGCTCCTGTCCCATGCCGAGGCTGGCGCGCGAATCCTCCATCTGCGCGAACGCAACCCCAAGGCCTGCAATCAGGGCCGTACCAAGAAGCAAAGCGAATTTGGTGCGTGTCATTGCCGGGTCTCCATCAAGGGCCTTTCCACGGCGCCAGTTAAGGCCGGCTCTGTCCCGAAATTTTGCCGGAAACCCGGTTTCTGGTCGCAAATCAGGCGGTCGCCGCTGCGGCGGCAAACTTTGCGACAAATTCTTTTGGCAGGGCGCCGGGCTTTCCGCCATTCTTGCGCCGAAGGTGGAGCCATGGAAGAAGCCAAGCCGCACATTCTGGTGGTCGAAGACGCGCGCGACATCCGCGAACCGCTGGCGCGATATCTGCGCGAGCACGGCTATCGGGCGACCACGGCGGCGGACGCGCTTGTTGCCCGAAAGGTCATGAAGGCAGCCGCCATCGATCTTGTCGTGCTCGACATCATGATGCCGGGCGAAGACGGGCTGAGCCTTTGCCGGTATATCCGCGAAACGACCCAGATTCCGGTCATCCTGCTCACCGCACGCGGCGAAGAAGTGGATCGCATCATCGGTCTTGAAATGGGCGCCGACGACTACATTCCAAAGCCCTTCAGCCCGCGGGAACTGATCGCGCGGGTCGCCGCCGTGCTTCGCCGCACGCAGGCGTTGCCGCCGCGCCAGCGCCCGCCGGAGGCCGAGCGCATCCATTTCGGCGACTGGACGCTGGATGTCGGCCAGCGCGAGCTGATCGGCAAGGACGGCCTTGCGATGCCGCTGTCCAGCGGCGAATTCCGCCTCCTCCAGGCCATGCTCGAGCGGCCCAAGATCGCGCTGACCCGCAATCAGCTCCTCGACCTGACCAAAGGCCGGGAAGCCGAGCTTTTTGACCGCTCGATCGACAATCATGTCAGCCGGTTGCGCAAGAAGATCGAGCCGGACCCGAAAAATCCGCGCTATATTAAGACCGTGTGGGGCGGCGGTTACATGTTCGCTATGGAGCCGACGGTCGAATGAAATTGTTCACGCGCGGGCTTTTGCCGCGCACGCTTGGCGCGCAGCTTGTCGTCGTAACGGCCGCTGCCGTGCTCATCTCCAATGTCGGCGTGGCGGTGTGGTTCACCATCGCCGACCGGCAGGCGGCGCGAACGTCCGTGACGGATCGCCTGCTTGATCGCGTCAACTCCGCCGCGGCGGTGTTGAGCGCCATCCCCGCAAAGGAACGCGATGCCGCCGCGCGCGCCATGAGCACCCCGCTGCTGCACTTCAGCATGCATCACGGCCGGCCCCTGACAGGCACGATGGACAGCCAGGAAAACCAGATCGCAACGCGCATTCGCTCGGTGCTGCCGCCCAAGCGCGATCGCGAGGCGGTGTTCGTCCGGTTGCGCGCGCCGCGGCCAGGAGAGGTCATACCCAAACCCTCCAATGGCACGCGGCCGGTGATCGAGATCATGGTTCCGGTCGTGCGGCGCACGCAACTTGTGGCCACATTCTTCGAACCGCCCGAACCGCCATGGCCGATGCAGATCACGATCGCGGCGATTGTCGCCATCCTCACGGCGTCGGCGGCCGGCGCCCTGATTGCCCGCCGCGTGGCGCGGCCGCTGTCGGAGCTTGCCGCGGCGGCGTGGGAGGCCGCCCGCGGCGGATCGGCCCGGCATGTCCCCGAGGAGGGCCCGGAAGATGTCAAGCGCGCGGCGGCGGCGTTCAATGCCATGACCGATCAGGTGGCGCGCACGTTGCAAAGCCATCGCCAGCTGCTGTCTGCGGTCGGTCATGACTTGCGCACGCCGATCACGGCGCTTCGCATCAACACCGAGTTCATCGAAGACGGGGAACTCCGCGACCGGCTTCAGAAAAATCTCGACGAATTGCAGGCGCTGACCGAGGCGGTCCTTTCGGCGGCAAAAGGCACCGGCGGCGAACAGATGCGCACGGTGGACCTGTCGGCGCTCGTGGAAAGCGTTTGCAGCGACCTTGACGATCTGGGCGAGCCCGTGACCTGGCGCGCCCATTCGCCGGCGCCCGCATCGTGCCGGCCCAATGAAATCCGCCGCGCCGTGCGAAACCTGATCGAGAATGCGGTGGCCTATGGCAAGCGCGCCGATGTCTTCCTGGAAAATGGCGCCGATCAGTATGACGTCGTCGTGGAGGATGAAGGACCGGGGATTTCGGATTCGGACAAGGCCCGGGTGTTCGAGCCGTTTGTGCGGCTGGAATCCTCGCGCAGCACGGAAACAGGCGGATCGGGCCTCGGTCTGACGCTGGTCAAGGCCATCGCCGAGGGCCACGGCGGAAGCGTGGTGCTGGAGAACAGGCCCGAGGGCGGTTTGCGCGCCCGGCTCCGTTTGCCGAGAACTGTGGCCGCCGCGTAATCTCGTTCCATGCAGTTTGGTCCGTGTCCCGTCGAGAACGCCGAGGGCGCAATTCTTGCGCACTCGATCCGGGTGGACGGCCTCTTTCTCAAAAAGGGCCGGCTGCTTTCGCCGGACGACATCGCCGCCCTCCGCAAGGCCGGATGGAAGGACGTTACGGTCGCGCGGCTGGAACGGGGCGACGTGCGCGAAGACGAGGCGGCTTCGCGGATTGCCAGGGCCGCCGCGGGCGCCGGCGTCCGCGTCGCCGCGGCGTTCACCGGCCGCGCCAATCTCTTCGCCGAAGCCGGCGGTGTCGCGCTGATTGATGCCGGGCGGATCGATGCGCTGAATGCCATCGACGAATCGATCACGCTGGCCACGCTTTCGCCTTTTGCGCGCGTGGCCGCCGGTCAGATGCTGGCGACCGTAAAAATCATTCCTTATGCCGCGCCCGAGACATCGGTGCAGCGTGCGGAGGCGGCCCTTTCGGGTGGCGCCATCGCGGTTGCGCCATTCAGGCCGCATGACGCAGCTCTGATCCTCACGACCCTCACCGGCATGAAGCCATCGCTGCTCGACAAGGCCCGCGACGCCATCGCAGCACGGCTGAAAGACCTCGGCTCCTCTCTCGTTTTCGAAGAATGTGTCGCGCATGAGACGCAGGCCATTGCGGGCGCGATGAGCCGAGCCAAAGAATCGGGATGCGATCCCATTCTGGTGTTTGGCGCCAGCGCAATTTCCGACCGCCGCGATGCCATCCCCGCCGCCCTCGTTCAGGCTGGAGGCTCGGTCGAGCATTTCGGGATGCCGGTGGACCCCGGCAATCTGCTGTTGATCGGCAAGCTGGGCCGGTCGGCCGTTGTGGGCCTCCCCGGCTGCGCGCGCTCGCCCAAGCTCAACGGATTTGATTTCGTCCTCTGGCGGCTGATGGCCGGCCTGCCTGTCGGCCGTCACGAAATCCCAAGCATGGGCGTTGGCGGGCTTCTTACGGAAATCAGCGGCCGCCCGCAGCCGCGCGCGGAAAACGAGTCCCTGCCCCATGCGCCGAAAATCGCAGCTGTGATTCTCGCCGCTGGCCGCGCTTCGCGCATGGGCAGTCCCAAGCTTCTGGCGGATGTGCAGGGCAAGCCGCTGGTGCGCCATGCCGTCGAGGCGGCCCTGGCCAGCAGCGCTCGTCCGGTGATTGTCGTCACGGGCGCGGGGGCGGCTGCGGTTGAACAGGCGCTTCGGGGGCTGGAGATCGAGATCGTTGAAAACCGCGACTATTCAAAAGGCTTGAGCGAGTCGCTGAAGTGCGGCCTGAAGGCGGTTCCGCCTGATTGCGATGGCGCCGTGGTATTGCTGGCCGACATGCCGGACATCGGCGCCTGCCTGATCGAGAAGCTGGCGGCCGCCTTCAATCCCGCCGAGGGCCGCGCGATCTGCGTGGCCACACGTCACGGCCGCCGGGGCAATCCGGTCCTCTGGGCGCGGCGGTTCTTCCCCGAGATAATGACGCTGGAGGGCGATGTGGGCGCCAAATCGCTGATGGGACTCTATGGCGAATATGTCTGCGACGTGGAAGCCGATCACGATGGCCCGCTGACCGATATCGACACGCCCGCCGATCTGGCCCGATGGTCCGCGCGATGAGCGACCCCCTCTACCGCAAGGAGATTTTGCGGCTCGCCGCCGATGCACATGGCGCGGGCCGTCTGGATGGCCCTCACGTTACGGGCACCGCGTTCAATCCGGCCTGCGGCGACAGGGTGACGGTTGACCTGGCGCTGGACGAAGCCGGCCGTGTGAGCGCCATGGCCCATGAAACGAAAGCCTGCGTGCTCACGCAGGCGTCCGCCTCCATTCTTGGGAATGCGTTGAAGGGCGCAAGCCGGGACGATGTGGAGCGGCTCGCCAACGAGATTGCACAAATGCTGGTGGCGAAAACGCCGCCGCCGGCAGCGCCCTTTTCTGCCTTCGCCGCGTTTGCAGGCGCCGTCGAGCACCGCAACCGCCACCGCTGCGTGCTGCTGCCGCTGGACGCGGTGCTTTCGGCCTTCGAGGAGTCAGATGCGGGCTAGCCAGGCGCCATAAGGGCCAAGGTCCAGCCGGCCATTCCGAAGCGTGGCGTTTCCGTTGGCGATCAGCGCGTTTGCCGCCGTCAATGCGCCGCTCGCGAAGCCGGCGGCATCCTTGCTCATGTTGAAGACGCACAGAACACGCTCGTTTTCACAGGCGCGCGTAAAGGCCAGGATCGGCGCCGGCGCATCCACAAATTCGATGTCCCCCAGCCGGAGCGCCGCGCTCTGCTTCCGGACCGTCAGGATCCTTCGCGCAAAATTCAGCGTCGAATTTGCATCCTTCACCTGCGCGGATACGGCAAGCGGCTTGTGCGCAGGCCAGAGCGGCAGCCAGGGCGTGCCGGTCGTGAAGCCGAGATTGGGCGCCCCGGCATCCCATGGCATGGGCGTGCGGCAGCCGTCGCGGCCCTTGTACCAGGGATAATAGAGATCGCCGACCGGATCGCGCAGCTGGTCGCGCCGAAGCTCCGCCTGCGGCAGGCCAAGCTCCTCGCCCTGATAGAGCAGCGCGGTGCCTCTGAGCGAAAGCAGAAGCGCGAGCATCAGCTTTGCAATCCCGGGCGGGGCGTTCCTGCCGCCAAAGCGCGTAACCGTGCGCGGCACATCGTGATTGGAGAAGGCGATGGACGGCCAATGAAGCGGGAACCTGGCCAGCATCGCGAAATGCTCGCGAATGAAGCCGGGCTCGAGCTCGTGCGCATTCAGGAGGGGAAAGCTGTAACCGGAATGCAGGCCCTCGTTTGGCGACGAATATGAGCCGCAGCGTTCGGCTTCTTCCGAAAACTCGCCCATCACGAAGCGGTCCGGATATCGCTCCACCAGGGAGCGGATTTCGTTCAGGACCTCGAGGTTCTCCGGCAGGTTCGAGTCGTGAAAATGAAACTGAAGGTTTTCCGCGCGCACCCAGCTCTGCGCATTGCGCTGGTTTTCGGGCACCGGCGGGTTGTCCTTCAGCGTCGGATCGTGGAGATAGGCGTTGGCCACATCGAGCCGGAATCCGTCCACGCCGCGCCTGAGCCAGGTGTCGAGAACCGCGAGCGCCGCCGCCTTCGCATCCGGATTGCGCCAGCTCAGTTTCGGCTGCTGCCGCAGGAACTTGTGGTGGTAATGCTGCCGGCGCGCCGGCTGGTATGACCATGCCGGGCCGCCAAACGCCGAAAGCCAGTTGTTGGGCGCGGTTCCATCCGGCTTGGGCGCGGCCCACACATACCAGTCGGATTTCGGGCCGCGATCCAGGCTGTCGCGGAACCACGGATGCTCATCAGAGGTGTGCGCGAGCACCTCGTCTGTCATGACCTTCAGGCCGCGCGCATGGGCTTCCCCCAAAAGCGCGTCAAAATCGGCCTGCGTGCCGTAATCGGGATGCACGCCGTCGTAGTCGGAAACGTCATAGCCCCAATCGCGATTGGGCGACGGATGGATGGGCGAGAGCCACACGCCGTCCACGCCCAGCGAGGCGATGTAGTCGAGCTTTCCGGTCAGGCCCTTGAAATCGCCGTAGCCATCGCCGTCGGCATCGCAGAAACTGCGGATATAGACCTGATAGATCGTCGCGCCCTTCCACCAGGGCGTCCCGCCGCTCACACCTCGTCGGCCTTGTTGATGATGCGCGCGACGATGCCATAGGCTCTGGCCTCTTCCGCGCTCATCCAGAAATTGCGCTCGGTATCGCGCACGATTTTTTCATAAGGCTGGCCCGTCTCGCGCGCGATCAGCCGGTTGATTCGTTCGCGCATCTTCAGGATCTCTTCCGCCTCGATCGAGATGTCGGAGGCCTGTCCGCGCACGCCCCCCAGCGGCTGGTGCAGCAGGAAGCGCGTGTTTGGCAGGCAGAAGCGGTTTTCCCGGTCCGCGCCCAGATAAATATGCGCGCCGGCGCTCGCCACCCAGCCGGTGCCGATCATCTTCACCCGCGGTCCGACAAAGCGGATCACGTCGTGAATCGTGTCGCCGGATTCCACATGGCCTCCGGGCGAGTTGATGATCACGCGGATGTCGCCGTCGCCTTCGGCGGCATGCGCCAGCAGCTGGGCGGTCACCCGCTCGGCGAGCTTCATATCCACCTCGCCGAAAATCAGCACCGTGCGCGACTTGAACAGCGCCTGCGCCACCGGCGACTGCTTCAACTCCGGTTCGGCGCTTTCCGACTTGTCGTCCTTGTCATCGTCGTCGTCATCGAGCCTGCGCACGGGGGAAAACTCCTGTGATAAGCGAATCGCATACTAGCCAACCAAAGCCTTGCGTCTACGGTTCTTACAACGCGTTAACAGCCGCAGAAAGCGTGGGGCCAATGGGGGCGTGCAGCACCAGATCGGCGATACTGTCCTGATCGGTGGGTTCGCGGTTGACGATGACAAGCCTGGCCCCTTTGCGCTTGGCGGCGCGGGGAAATCCCGCCGCCGGATAGACCACCAGCGATGAGCCCAGCACGACAAAAAGGTCGCAGGCCTGCGTCGCTTCCTCCGCCCGCGCCATCTCGGCCTCCGGCATGGCCTGGCCAAACGAGATCGTTGCAGTCTTGAGAAGGCCTCCGCAGAAATCGCAATCGGGCGGCTCGCCATGACGTTCGAAATGCGCGCGGATGGGCGGAAGTTCTGCGCGCGCGCCGCAGCGAAGGCATCTGGCATAGCGCGTGTTGCCGTGGATTTCGATCACCCTGTCCGCCGCGATGCCGGATTCCTGATGCAGATTGTCGATGTTTTGGGTAATGACGTGCGTTGCAATTCCGCGCCGCACTAGCTCCGCCACGGCCAGGTGCCCCGCGTTCGGCCTGACGCTTGCGAACATCTCTTCCATCGCAAAACGCCGGCGCCAGGCTTCGCGCCGCATCTCGGGAGACGCCACGAAATCCTGAAAGTCTATGGGCGCCATCCTGGTCCACAATCCGCCGGGCGAACGGAAATCGGGAATGCCGGATTCGGTCGAAATGCCTGCGCCGGTAAAGATGACCGCCCGCTCCGCCGCCCGCAGAAACGGAACAAGCTCCGCAGCCTCGCGATGGGTCGTTGGCATCTTCTGCACGGTATATTCCGGTCCGGCATATCGCACGCAAAGCTAACGTGCGGCCGCCACGAAAAACAGCGTCCCGCGATGACGCGGTGGTGAATTGAAGCGGGTTTCGGGTCGGCTAATATCGCCGCCGTCCAGGGGGGAGACCATGTCGTCCAGGATTTTTGCCTACGCATTGGCCGGCACGATGGCGTTTGCCGGCGCAGCGCTGCCATCGGATATCGGCCGGGGAATCGACCTTGCGGGAATGGACCATTCGATCAGGCCCGGCGACGACTTCTTCTCCTATGCGAACGGAACCTGGGTCAGGAACACGCCCATTCCGCCCGATCGCGCCGCCTATGGCCTGGGAGCCATCCTGACCGAAAAGACCAACCGCGAAAATCGGGAGATCATGGAACAGGCCGCGGCCGGAAACGCGCCCGCCGGGTCCGAGGAACGGAAGATCGGCGATTATTACGCCAGCTACATGGACGAGGCCGGGATCGAAGCCAGGGGCATTGCGCCGCTGAAAGCCGAAATCGCCGCCATCGCCGCCATTGCCGACAAGAAGGCGCTCGCGGCCTATCTCGGCGGAACAATTCGCGCCGATGTCGATGCGCTCAACAACACCGATTTCTACACCGATCACATTTTCGGCGTGTGGATCACGATCGGGCTTAACGATGCCACGCGCAACGAGCCCTATCTGCTGCAAGGCGGGCTCGGCATGCCCGACCGCGAATATTATCTCTCAAGCGACCCGCACATGGCGGCGGACCGCGCGGCCTACATCAGGCACATTTCCAATGTGTTGAAGCTTGCTGGCGTTGCCGACGCCGCCGCCAGGGCGCAGGCCATCTTCGACCTGGAAAAGAAGATCGCCGCCGCGCATGCCAGCCGCGTCGATTCCGAAGACGTGCACAAGGCGAACAATCCCTGGCGGCGCGAGGATTTTGCGAAGAAGGCGCCGGGCCTTGACTGGAACGCCTTCTTTGCCGCCGCCGGCCTTGGCGATCAGCCGGTGGTGATCGTGTGGCAGCCGCACGGGATCGTTGGCGAAGCCGCGCTGGTCGCCAGCGAGCCGCTCGACGTGTGGAAGGCCTGGCTGACGTTCCATCTGATCGACCACAACGCCAACGTGCTGCCGAAGGCATTCGTGGCCGAGCGGTTTGATTTCTACGGCAAGACGCTCTCGGGAACGCCGCAACTGCAGGACCGGTGGAAGCGCGCCGTGGCGGCGACAAACAATGCGCTGGGGTTCGCGGTCGGAAAGCTTTATGTCGCGAAATATTTTCCGCCCTCCTCGAAGGCGCAGATCCAGGCGATGGTGGATCAACTGAAGGCCGCCTTTGCCAAGCGCATCGATGCGCTGGCCTGGATGGCGCCCGAGACGAAGGCAAAGGCCAAGGCCAAATTGCAGACGCTGATAGTGGGCGTGGGCTACCCCGACAAGTGGCGCGATTATTCCGCGCTCACCGTCGTGCGCGGCGATGCGCTCGGCAACTTCGAGCGGGCGGAACTGTTTGAGTACAGGCGCAATCTCGCCAAGCTGCATCAGCCGGTTGACCGCAGCGAGTGGTGGATGAACCCGCAGCTGGTGAACGCCGTCAACCTGCCGCTGCAGAACGCGCTCAATTTTCCGGCGGCGATCCTGCAGCCGCCGTTCTTCGATCCGAAGGCGAGCGCTGCGGTCAATTTCGGATCGATCGGGGCGACCATCGGTCACGAAATCAGCCACAGCTTCGACGATCAGGGCAGCCAGTTCGACTCGCTGGGCCGCCTCGACAACTGGTGGACGTCGCAGGATTTCGCCCATTTCAGGGGCGCGGCCGAGCAGCTGGCGAAGCAATACGACGGATATTGTCCCTTTGCGGGCGCGTGCGTGAACGGGCACCAGACACTGAGCGAAAACATCGCCGATGTCGCCGGGCTGTCCGCGTCGTACGATGCGTGGAAAATCTCGCTTGGCGGAAAACCGGCGCCTGTGGAACAGGGGCTCGCGGGCGATCAGCAGTTTTTCCTCGCCTTTGCGCAAAGCTGGCGGGAGAAGGAGCGCGAAGCCGCGCTGCGCCAGCAGCTGCTGACCGACGGCCACGCACCGGCGCAATATCGCGCCGATACGGTGCGCAATATCGACGGTTGGTATCCGGCATTCGGCGTGAAACCGGGCGACAAGCTCTATCTCGCGCCGCAGGCCCGCGTGCGTATGTGGTAAAACTGCATCGTTCAGGCGCGGCCTGGCGCTTGATCGGCCGGCCGCGCGGACCGATCATTTCCCGCCCGCTTGTTTTCCGCCCGAGGTGTCACCGTGATCTATTCGCTCTCCCGTCGCACAGTCCTGGCCATGTTCGGCGCTGCCGCCCTTCCATCGCTGTCGTTTGCCGCGGCATCGCCGGAGTCGCCCGAAGATTCGAAATTCCGCGATCTCGCCAGGCAGTGGCTCGATGGAACCTTGCGGCTGAGCCCGGTCTTCGCAACGGCGATCGGAGAACACCGCTACGATCACGAACTCGATGATGTCAGCCAGGCCGGGCGCAGGGCCAGGGCGCAATTTCGCGATCAGACTCTCTCGGGTCTTGCAGCCATCGACCGGGCCAGGCTGTCGCGCGCCAACCAGGTCGATGCCGCGATGCTGGACAATCAGCTTCGCTTCGACAAATGGGACGATGAGGTCTTCCAGAGCTGGGCGTGGGACCCTCAGGGCTATACCGAGCTTGCGGGCGATTCCATTTACCTGCTTGTCGCGCGCGAATTCGCCCCCCTGCCCGACCGGCTGCGCTCGGCCACCGCGCGCATGGAAAAGCTGCCGATGCTGCTTGCGCAGTCGCGCGCGGCGCTCGATCCCGCGCGCGTGCCGCTCATTCATGCGCAAACGGTGTCGAAGCAGAATGGCGGCATCGTCCAGCTGGTGGATGGCGTGATCCTTGCGCAGGCAAATGCGTTGCCCGCCGCGGAGCGGAAAGCGCTGCACCGCGCGGCGGCAAGGCTGAAGGACGCCGTCATCGAGCATCAGGCCTGGCTCGACAAGACGCTGGTGCCCAATGCCAGGGGCGATTTTCGGATCGGCGCCAAATTCTACGACCAGAAGCTGGCGTTCGCGCTCAACTCGCCCATGTCGCGGCAGGAAATCCGCAAGGCCGCGCAGGATGCGTTCGATGCCACGCGCGCGAAGATGTACGACATCGCGCGCAATGTGCTGAAGGACAAGCCGGACGCGCCGCCCGCGCCGGCCAATCCCACCGATGCCCAGCAGCAGGCGGTAATTGCGGCGGCGCTTGAGCTTGCCTATGCGGAGAAACCCGCGCGGGACCAGTTTGTGCAGGCCTGCAAAGATGCGGTCGTCAAGACCACCGCCTTTGTGCGCGAGAAAGACCTGATCACGCTGCCGGATGCGCCGGTGAAGGTGATCGAAACGCCCAAATTCAAGCAAGGCGTTGCCGGCGCCTATTGCGATTCTCCGGGGCCTTTGGACAAGGGGCAGGAAACTTTCGTGGCGGTCGATCCCATTCCCGCCGACTGGACGGAGGCGCAGGTCGATTCCTATCTGCGCGAATACAATTCGCGCAACATCCATGAGCTCATCGTTCATGAGGCGATGCCCGGCCATTATGTGCAGCTCTGGCACGCCAATCAGTATCCCTCGGTTCTGCGCGCGATCCTGGCGTCCGGCTCATTCGTGGAAGGGTGGGCCTGCTATGCCGAAAACCTGATGGCCGAGCAGAATTATCTGGACGGCGATCCGCTCTATATTCTCGTGCACCTCAAGCTCAACCTGCGCTCGATTCTGAACGCCATCCTGGACCAGGCGATCCACGTGGACGGCATGAGCCGCGAGGAAGCCATGAAGCTGATGACGGAAAAGGCCTTCCAGCAGGAGCGCGAAGCAGCCGGCAAATGGACGCGCGCGCAGCTAAGCTCCACGCAGCTTCCCACCTACTTCGTCGGCATGACGGAACATGGAAACCTGCGGCTCGAAGCGGAAAACCGCTGGGGGAAGGACTTCAGCCTGAAACGCTATCATGACACGGTCACGTCTTTCGGCTCGCCGCCCGTGCGGTATGTACGCGCCCTGATGTTCGAAGAAGCGGTGGATTGAGCTCAGGCGTTCGCCGAGTGGAAATTCGTCGCCCTGAAATGCGCCAACACCTTGGCCAGTTCGGCCAGCATGTGTCCGATCTCCTCGGGCGGCAGCGGCGCAGCACCCGGAGCCACAAGCCGCAGCGCCTGGACATGGACAGCCACCGGCGCTGCCGTGTTCAGGCCCGCGCTTTCCAGAAAGGCGATCAGGTCGCACAGGGCGCGGGCCACCGCATCGAGGTTTGTCAGGCCATAGGTCCCCGCGAGCGTGACAATCCGGTCCGCGTGCGACAGGATTTCGCGCGTGGCGCCGGCCGGAAGCCTGCCCTGTTTTTTCCGGGCCAGGACGTCTTCAATCGCGCGAATGCTCTGGCCGATCGCTTCGGAACAATCTTCGCGCAGAGTCTCGATGGCGCGCGTGGCTTCGGCTATGGCGGCATCGCGATCAACGCCGCCGGGCTGCTCCAGCAATTCCGACAGGCGAGTCTTCGGATACACGATTTTCTTGGCGTCACTCTTCTTCATACGGCGGCTTTCTTCCTGTTCGGCTCTTCGTGGTCTTCGCCTGCCTGCTCGACAGGCTGCGCAGGCGAGCGGTCGGTTTCGCGCCGGCCTATTCCGTTCGGCGGTCCCAGCGAGCGGAAACGCCGGTCGGGACCCACATAGTCGGCCGTTTCGATGAACGCGCGGTTCGACCGCCCCGCCCAGACAATGCGATCCCATAGCATCTGGGCGGATACCGGTTTCTTAACGACAAGGCTTGCCCCGGCGTCCCGCGCTTCGGATACGAGATTGAACTGGGTGTATCCGGTCAAGACGATGATGGGAACAAACCTGATCTGCGAGGCTTCGCGCCGGCGGATCCAAGTCACCAGATCGGTGCCCATCATGTCGGGCAGCATCGCCTCGATGATGCAGATGTCCACATAGTTGTGCAGGAGAAAATCCTGGGCCTCTTTGCCCGTGCCAAGAAGCACCGGCGCTTCCAGCCCGAAGCCGCGCAGCATTTGCGCAATGATCCCGCGCGTAAAATGATCGCTATCGACCAGCAACGCGGTTGCGTTCGTCAGATTCGCCTGTTGACTGGCCATTTACTCGCCCCTTCGCAGCGGGTAGCGATTTGCCGGTTCAACTTATGCGATGGGGCTTAAATAACCCTGAAGGCTGGCAAAGTGATCGAATAGCCGGGGCAAGTTTGCCCCAAGTATTTGTTTAGCGGACAGAATCGAGCCCCAGAGGCGGAAGTTTCTGGGCCTCCGCCGTCTTCTCTCCGCCGGCGCTGGCGATCACCGGCGCGGTCTGCGGCTGCGGCGTCTGGTATTGGTCGTAGGCCGGATCCTGGTCGAGCCGGACGAAGCTGTAGCCTTCCTGCACGAGCGCCGGAACGACCGCTGCGACCAGCGCAGCGGATTGCGAATGGATGCAATGCATCAGCACCACGCCCCCGTTGTCGCGGCGGATTTCGCGCATGTAGCCCTTGGCGCAAACATCGGCCGGCCAGCGGCGGCGCCAGCAATTCCAGTCGGCCGAGCTCATGACATAGCCGTCCTTGTCGATAACCGTCTGCCCGCCGATGTCCCAATAGATGGGGCCGATGTAATTTCGCAGCACAGGGTCGGCATTCAGAATGGCCGCATGCGCGGCGTGCCATGAGCCATAGGGCGCGCGGAAAAACAGCTTCGTCCCTGCGGGCATCAGCGGCGCGATGTCATCATTCACGTCGCGGATTTGCGCGATCAGAAGCTCCGGATGCGCATCGTAGCGCTTGCCCAGAACCGGATGGGACGCACTGTGATTGGCCAGCAGATGGCCATCGGCCGCGATCTGGGCGAGAATTTGCGGGTACAGTTTCGCCATCCGGCCGACAATGAAGAACGTCGCCTTCACATTGTTGGCCCTGAGCGCGTCAAGAACGCCGGGCGTATAGAGGTTGGGCCCGTCGTCGAAGGTCAGCGCGACCGTGTGCGTGCCGCGCAGGCCGGAGTGGAAAATCGTCTTTTCCTGAAACAGGGCAAGCCTGTCGCCTGTGCCGGACGCGGGTTGCGCCTGTGTAGCACCGCAAAGGCCAAGGCCCGCCGCCAGGGCCGCTGCCCAAATACCAACCCGCATTGCCCCCTCGCCCATTGGACGGAAGCCTATTTCGCCTTGATGGGCGCGGTAAACCCAATTCGGCCGGCCCTGCACAGGGAACGGGTGCCTGCGGGCAGATTCATGAGCAAAGGTTAATCCTGGTCGAGCGGCCGGAGCCGGATACCCCCCGCGGTCCGCGCTCATCGCTGGGCGCGACGGCAGGCTTTTCCCCGGCTCAGCGCATGGCGCGCCAGCGCCACATTCTTCCTGTTCGTCTTGTACGCCACGTCGAAGGCATCGCCCGCCACCGGCACGCTGCCGGCGAAAAAATCGATGGCGATATTCATGATCATTCTGAGCTTGGTCCAGTGCGAAAGACCCAGCTTCGAAAGCCGCGCCACGATGTAGAGGCTTGCGATTGCGCCGATCGCATCGCCGGCCACCGGCACAAGCCCGATCAGCGGGTCGAGCCCGAAGCGGGTATCGGTGCCCGGAATGCGAAAGCGCGAATCCAGAAGGTCCGCCAGCCACGAAAGGCGGGCCAACTCGTCTTCAACAAATCCTGTCTGCCGGGCGGGCGCATGCATGCCGCAACGCTTGCCGGCAAATTGGGTTGTTTTGCGGCGAAACTAGCGCTTGATCTGGCCGTCGAGCAGTTTCTGCACCTTTTCGCCATAGGGCGGGCGAAACGGCGCCGTCACGTCCAGCTTCGTCTGCTGCAGCACGGCCTTGGCATGACTGAAAGTCCTGAATCCGTCCACGCCGTGATAGGCGCCCATGCCCGACGGCCCGATGCCGCCAAACGGCAGGTCTTCCATCGAAACATGCATGATCACGTCGTTGACGCAAACGCCGCCCGAAGTGGTGTGCGAAAGCACGCGCTCCCGCTCCGCGCCGTCGTCGCCGAAATAGTAAAGCCCCAGCGGCCGCGGATGATCGTTCACATATTCGATCGTCTCTTCCAGGCGGTCATAGGTCTTGACCGGCAACAGCGGCCCGAAAATCTCGTCCTTCATCACCTTCATGTCGTCAGTGGGGTCAAGGATCAGCGTCGGCGGGATTTTGTGGAACGGCTGCTGCCGGAAATCCTCGCGCGCGGGGTTGATCTCCACGATCCTGGCACCCTTCGCCTTGGCGTCGTCCAGATATCCCATCAGACGGTCGTAATGGCGCTGGTTGACGACGGAGGTGTAATCCGGATTGTCCTTTATCGTGGGGAACATCGCGCGCACGCTGCCGTCCACGGCAGTCACGAAATCCTGCACCTTCTCCTTCGGCACGAACACATAATCGGGCGCGAGGCAAATCTGTCCCGCATTCAGCGTTTTTCCCATCATCACGCGCTTGGCGGTGAGCTGCATGTCGGCGGAGCGGCCCACGATAACGGGGGACTTGCCGCCCAGTTCGAGCGTCGTGGGAACGAGATTTTCCGCCGCCGCGCGCAACACGTGATAGGCAATCGATGTTGCGCCCGTGAACAGCAGATGATCGAACGGCAGCCTGGAGAAAGCCGCGCCACA
>Ga0209581_1001018_pt1 | contig 38356 bp, 43 predicted proteins | sample Coa_R2_FD_187160 | JGI IMG/M metagenome (GOLD analysis project Ga0209581, IMG submission 187160) | Surface soil microbial communities from Centralia Pennsylvania, which are recovering from an underground coalmine fire - Coalmine... | ecosystem: Environmental > Terrestrial > Soil > Unclassified ...
GGCGCCATCCGCTGGCCGAGATCGCGGCCCAGGCGGCCGCCCCGGTCGGCGCCGCCTTCACCTTTGTCTGCCTTGTCACCGGCTCGCTGTGGGGACGCCCGATGTGGGGCGCCTGGTGGGTGTGGGATGCGCGGCTGACCTCGGTGCTGGTGCTGTTCTTTCTCTATCTCGGCTACATCGCGCTGGTGAACGCGTTCGACGATCCCGCGCGCGGCGGCCGCGCCGGCGCGATCCTCGCGCTGGTCGGTGTCATCAACCTGCCGATCATCAAGTTCTCCGTCGATTGGTGGAACACGCTGCACCAGCCGGCGAGCGTGTTCCGCCTCGGCGGCCCGACCATCGCGCTGTCTCTGCTGTTGCCGCTGCTGCTGATGGCGCTCGGTTTCACCCTGCTGTTCGCCGCGCTGGTCCTGCTGCGGATGCGTACTGCGCTGTGGGAGCGGCGGCTGCGGGCGCTGCGGCTTTACGGCGGCGTCTCGCTGCCGCACGCCGCCGAATGACCGGCTGGCTGGCGATGGGCGGCTACGCCGCCTTCGTGTGGCCGGCCTACGCCGTCGCCGTCATCGTGCTGGGCGGTCTTGCCGCCATGTCGTGGCGGCGCTACCGCGCAGTCCGGCGCGAGCTCGACGCCGCCCGCCGGCCGGGCGATGACGCGTAAGCGGCGCCGCCTCGTCTGGCTCGCCGCCGGGATGGTTGTGCTGGCGGCGGCGACGGCGATGGTGCTGTCGGCGTTCAGCGACAACCTGGTGTTCTTCTACGGCCCGAGCGAACTGGCGGCAAAGCACATCCCGCCGGGGCGGCGCATCCGCATCGGCGGGCTCGTCGAACAGGGCAGCGTCGTCCATCGCAACGGGCGCGAGGTCGATTTCCGCGTCACCGACGGCAAGACCGCGCTCAAGGTCACCTATACCGGCATCCTGCCCGACCTGTTCCGCGAGGGGCAGGGGGTAGTCGCCGAAGGCCGGCTCGGCGACGACGGCGTCTTCGCCGCCTCCAGCGTGCTCGCCAAGCACGACGAGAAATACATGCCGCCCGAGGTCGCCGACGCACTGAAAAAGGCTGGGCGCTGGCAGGAAGGGGGAAAGCGCTAGCCGGCCTGGCGCTCGTCGCGGCCCTGGGCCGACAGGAAGGCCGGCAGGTCGCGCCAGCCATAGCCGTCGGCGGCGACCGTCGCGCCGCCGACGTGGAGCATCTTGCGCCGTACCGGTCGGCCGCCGAGGCGCCGGTAGAAGAACCGCGCCGGGTTGTCGCCCAGCACCCAGATCACCGCCGAGCGGTAGCCGAGATCGACCAGCCGCGCGAACAGGGCGAGCAGCAGGCGCCGGCCGATTCCCTGGTTCTGCCAGTCGGGCGCGACGTAGAGGGTAAATACCTCGCCGCCGTAATCGGGCTCGTCGCGGCAGGCGCCGCAACTGCCGAAGCCGCGGATGGCGCCGTCGCCGTCGATCGCGACGCGCACGTCGCGCGGCTCGCGGCGGATGACCGCGCTCCAGCCGCGTTCGCGCCGCTCGCTCGACAGCCCGACGAGGTACGGCGTCGTCAGGATGCCGGCATAGGCGGCCTGCCAGGTCTCGACGTCGAGCCGGGCGATGGCGCGCGCGTCGCCGAGCCGCGCCGGGCGGATCGAAATCTCGTCCATTGCCCTCATTCTGCCCGGTTTCCGGGCATATTTCCACGGCCCGATCGGGCGGGTTCGGCGCGCCGGCGTGGCGCTCGCCTCCGGGGGAGGATATGGTATGGCATGAACAAGAAGCAGGTTTTTGTCGTCGGGCTGATGGTCGTATCCGCCGCGGTGACCGCCGGCGCGCCCGGGCTGCGCGCCGCCGCGCGCAAGAAGCCGGCGCCGCACCAGCCGGTCACCGCACCCGAGGCGACGCGCACGCTCGGCAGCGAGGGCGCGTGGACCGCCTACGAGTTCGAGGACAAGTCGGGGCGGGTCTGCTATCTCGTCGCCACGCCGCAAAAAAGCGAGCCCGGTTCGGCCAAGCGCAAGCCGCCTTCGGCGATGGTGACACATCGTCCGGCGCAAAAGGTGGCCAATGTCGTCAGTTTTGCCGAGGGCTACCCGCTGAAGGAGGGCAGCGAGGTCCTGCTCGAGGTCGGCGGCAGCAAGTTCGAGCTGTTCACCAAGGACGATAGCGCCTGGGCGCGCACCTCCGAGCTCGACAAGAGCATCGTCACCGCCTTCGCCAAGGGGCGCCAGGCGGTGGTCAAGGGCATCCCGGAAAAGGGCCCGCCGACGGTCGATACCTATTCTCTGGCCGGGTTTGCCAAGGCCTTGGGCCTGATCGACAAGGCCTGCGGCGTCAAGCGGTGAAGAACCTCGTCGGCCTCGGTCGCGAAGCGCTCGCCGCGGAGCTGGCGGCGTTCGGCGCGGCGCCGTTCCGCGCCCGCCAACTCTGGCACTGGATCTACCATCGCGGGGTCGGCGAGTTCGCGGCGATGACCAGCCTCGCCAAGGAGTTCCGCGCCGCGCTCGCCGCCCGCTACCGGCTCGACCGGCCGCGCGTCAGCCGCGCCCTGGTCTCGGCCGACGGCACCCGCAAGTGGCTCCTCGCCTTCGCCGACGGCAACGAGGTCGAGACCGTCCACATCCCCGAATCGGATCGCGGCACGCTGTGCATCTCGTCCCAGGTCGGCTGCACGCTCAATTGCACCTTCTGCCATACCGGCACGCAGCGGCTGGTGCGCAACCTCGACGCCGCCGAGATCGTCGGCCAGATCATGCTCGCCCGCGACGCGCTCGGCGAATGGCCCTCGGCCAAGGACGAGCGCCAGCTCACCAACATCGTGCTGATGGGCATGGGCGAGCCGCTCTACAACTACGACAATGTCGCCGCCGCGCTGAAAATCGCGATGGATCCCGAGGGGCTGGCGATTTCGCGCCGCAAGATCACCCTGTCCACCGCCGGGGTGGTGCCGATGATCGCGCGCTGCGGCGCCGAGCTTGGGGTCAACCTGGCAATCTCGCTGCATGCGGTGACCGACGAGCTGCGCGACCGGCTGGTGCCGCTCAACCGCAAATACCCGATCGCCGAGCTGCTCGCCGCCTGCCGCGCCTATCCCGGATCGAGCAACGCGCGCCGCATTACCTTCGAATACGTCATGCTCGCCGGGGTCAACGACAGCCCGGCCGAGGCGCGCGAGCTGGTGCGGCTGCTGAAGGGCATCCCGGCCAAGGTCAATCTGATCCCGTTCAACCCGTGGCCGGGCGCCCCCTATCAGTGCTCGTCCGACCGGGCGATCGCGGCGTTTTCCGACATCGTCTTCGCCGCCGGCTATTCCGCACCGGTGCGCACGCCGCGCGGCCGTGACATCCTCGCCGCCTGCGGCCAGTTGAAGTCGGACAGCGTGCGGGTCCGGCGCAGCGCAGCCTGACCGGCGTGCTGCAAGTTCTCGGTGCGGCGGGGCTCTGCTATCTGGGGCTGGTCGCTGCGCTGTTCCTCGGTCAGCGGCGGCTGCTCTACCGGCCGACCCGGACCCGCCCGGCGCTGGGCGAATTGGCGGCCCTCGGGGTGCGGGAAATCCGCCTCGACACGGAGGATGGGCTGGCCTTGCTGTCCTGGTATCTGGCGCCCGCCGCGGGCCGTCCGGTGCTCGCCTATTTCCACGGCAACGGCGGTCATATCGGCCACCGCCGCGAGCGCCTGCGCCGTTTTGCCGAGGCCGGGCTCGGCGTGCTGATGCTCGAATACCGCGGCTACGGCGGCAACCCGGGCGCCCCCGACGAAGCCGGGCTCTATACCGACGCGAGGGCGGGGCTCGCCTTCCTCGCCGGCGCCGGGGTGCCGCCCGGGCAGATCGTGCTGTGGGGCGAATCGCTCGGCTCCGCCGTCGCGGTGCGCATGGCAGCCGAGCGGCCGGTCGCCGCCGTCGTCCTCGAATCGCCGTTCACCAGCGTCGCCGCCGTGGCAGCCTGCCATTACCCCTACGTGCCGGCGGCGTCCCGGCTGGTGCGCGACCGCTTCGACGCGGGCGCTTGGATCGGCCGGGCGAGAGCGCCGATCCTGTTTCTGCAGGGCGGGCGCGACCGGGTGATCCCGCCGCGCTACGGCCGCGCCCTGCGCGAGGCGGCGACGGCGCCGACCGAGCTCTGGTTCGCGCCCCAGGGGGGCCACGAAACCCTCGCCGAGCACGGTGCGCTCGAGGCGGCGCTCGAGTTCATCGCGCGCCGCGTCGCTGCGCCGTCGAGCTTCGCCGCGCCCGGTGCTATTGATGACCGGGCTGCAGGCTAGGGACGGGGAAACAGGCGATGGCCGATCAGGCAAAACCGGGCGAGGTCAAAAAGGTGGTGCTCGCCTATTCGGGCGGGCTCGACACCTCGGTCATCCTCAAATGGCTGCAGGACACCTACCGCTGCGAGGTGGTTGCCTTCACCGCCGATCTCGGCCAGGGGGAGGAGCTGGAGCCGGCGCGCAGGAAGGCCGAGCTGCTCGGCGCCAAGGAGATTTTCGTCGACGATCTGCGCGAGGAATTCGTCCGCGATTTCGTCATGCCGATGTTTCGTGCCAACGCGCTATACGAAGGCCAGTACCTGCTCGGCACCTCGATCGCCCGGCCGCTGATCGCCAAGCGCCAGATCGAGATCGCCCGCCAGGTGGGCGCCGACGCGGTTGCCCATGGCGCCACCGGCAAGGGCAACGACCAGGTGCGCTTCGAGCTCAGCTATTACGCGCTGGCGCCCGACATCAAGGTGATTGCGCCGTGGCGCGAATGGGACCTGACCTCGCGCACCCGCCTGCTCGCCTACGCCGATCTGCGCCAGATTCCGATCGCCCGCGACAAGCGCGGCGAGGCGCCGTTTTCGGTCGACGCCAACCTGCTGCACATCTCGGCCGAAGGGAAAGTGCTCGAAGACCCCTGGGCCGAGCCCGAGGAATATGTCTACAGCCGGACGGTCGCGCCCGAGGCGGCGCCCGACCGGCCGCACTATGTCGAGATCGACTTCCGCGGCGGCGATCCGGTGGCGGTCGACGGCGAGGCCCTGTCGCCGGCGGCGCTGTTGACCCGGCTCAACGAGCTCGGCGGCCGGCACGGCATCGGCCGGCTCGACCTGGTCGAGAACCGCTTTGTCGGGATGAAGTCGCGCGGCGTCTACGAGACCCCGGGCGGCACCATCTGGCAGGCGGCGCATCGCGGCATCGAAAGCCTGTGCCTCGATCGCGGCGCGATGCACCTGAAGGACGAGGTGATGCCGCGCTACGCCGAGCTGATCTACAACGGCTTCTGGTTCTCGCCCGAGCGCGAGATGCTGCAGGCGCTGATCGACAAGAGCCAGGAGCGGGTCGAAGGCCGCGTGCGGCTGAAGCTCTACAAGGGCTCGGTACACGTCGTCGGCCGACAGTCGCCGCAGAGCCTTTACAGCCAGGCCCACGTCACCTTCGAGGAGGATCAGGTCTACGACCAGCGCGACGCCGAAGGCTTCATCAAATTGAACGCGCTCAGGCTGCGCCTCGCTGCGCGTCGAGCCAGCCGAGCATGATGCGGTTGAACGCGTCCGGCGCCTCGACATTGGGGAAATGGCGCATGCCGGAAATCTCCTCGTAGCGGGCGCCGGGAACCAGCCCGGCGATCTTGCGGTTTTCCGCCGCCGGCGTGCCGGGGTCGTCGGCGCCGCAGACGACCAGTAGCGGCAGGCGCACCGACGGGAGCTGCGCGGTGAAGTCGAAGTCGAGGATCGCTGCCGAGCAGCCGAGATAGCCTTGCGGTGTCGTCGCCGCGACGGTGTCGCGAATCTGGCGCCAGCGGCCGGGGTTGCGCGTCTTGAATGCGTCGGTGAACCAGCGCTCCATCGTCGCCTCGACGATCGGCTGCAGCGAGTTCGCGCCGCGCACCGCGCTCATGCGCTCGTCCCAGGCGGCGCGCGCTCCGGTCGGGCTCGCCGGCAGCGTGTCGCACCACATCGCCGAGATCAGGTATTGCCGGTGCGCGAGGGCAAAGGACTGGCCGATCATGCCGCCGATCGACAGGCCGATATAGTGGACCCGGCGGATCGCCAGGGCCTCGAGCACGGCGGCGACGTCGTCGGCGAGCTGGCGCATCGTATAGTCGCCGGCAACCGGGTCGCTGCCGCCATGGCCGCGCATGTCGAGCCGCAGCACGCGAAATCCGGCGGCCAACAGCGGCGGCACCTGCTCGGCCCAGCTGCCGCCGTCCGAGGCGAGCGAATGGGTGATGCACACCACCGGCGCGCCGTCCGGGCCGGCGAGGTCGTAATAAAGGCGGCGTCCGCCGAGCGGCAACAGCATGGCTTGGGCCTCCGTGTGGCGTGAGCGCGGGTTTGCGCCGCGTGAGAATAGCGCTACCGCCGGATGGCGAGAAGAAAGCGCCGCAGCGCTTCGGGATCGCCGGCGATCTCCACCACCTTGTCGCGGCTGCGCGCGCCGGCGACGATCGCGAGCTCGCCGAGCCGCAGGCCGAATTCGCGGGCGATCAGCCGCAACAGCGCGGCGTTGGCGCGGCCTTCGCTCGCCGGCGCGGCGACCGCCGCCCGCAGCACCGGCCGCCCCGGCGCGGTCTCGTCGAGGCCGAGGATGCGGTCGGCGCGCGCCCGCGGCGTCAGCCTGACCGCAAGGCGCGTCCGCCCGCTCACATCAGCCGCGGCAGGATGTCGTAGATCAGCAGCCGCTCGATGAACAGCAGCAGCAGGATCAGGATGATCGGCGAGATGTCGACGCCGCCGAAACTCGGCAGCACCGAGCGGATCGGCCGCAATGCCGGCTCGGTGATGCGGTAGAGGAAATCGCTGATCACGGCGACGCCGCGGTTGAAGCGGTTGACCACCCCGAACGCCAGCAGCCAGCTCAGGACCGCCTGTGCGATCAACAGCCAGATATAGATCGTGATCAGCGTGTCGATGAGCCAAAGCAGCGCATGCATGCGGCATCTCCCCCTGGCGCGACGGTAGCCGCGCGCCCCCGCCTTCGCAAGCGCCGGCGGGCCTCAGGCCCGCCCGGGCTGCGCTTGACAGGCTCCGGCGCGCTCCCCATAGTCCGCGCCCGCGCGATGGGGCCGTAGCTCAGCTGGGAGAGCGTCGCGTTCGCAATGCGAAGGTCAGGGGTTCGATCCCCCTCGGCTCCACCAACCGTTCCGCACCCGATCGAAACGCCGCCCCCTTCACAAAGAACTTGCCGCGAGTGCGGCCGCCGCGGTCGCCGCGCCGTTGAGCGCTGTCCACGATCGTTTCTACCTTTTCGAGTAATTCACGCACTTTCCGCACAATCTTAAATTATAATGAAAATAGTTTTAACGCACGGTTGCATCATGATATGGTGAATGCACGGGTCTCGTAAGCAACTTGTAAGGAAATTATTCCTTAAGTAGGGAGGGATAGATGGCGCCACCCAACGCATCTTTCGCCACTACGGTAAGGAACTTTGCAACGAAAGCGGCGTGGGCCGCTTTTCTGGTGACTGGCCTGGGGTTTGCCGGCGGCGCGTCGGCAGATGAGGTGTTCAAGGTCAGCACGGCGATCAGCCTGCCCAATTCCCAGCACATCACCTCGTTCGATATCAGCATCGTCGATCCGGTGATCGGCCTCTACGCGCTCGCCGACCGCACCAACAAGGTGGTCGATCTCGCCGACACCACCACCAACACCATCCTCACCCAGCTTGCCGCCACCCCCGCCTTTGCCGGCGTCGCGACGAGCTGCGGCACCGGCAACAACAACGACTGTTCCGGCCCCAACGGCATCATCATCGTCAGCAATCGCGAGATGTGGGCCGGCGACGGCAACAGCACGCTCAAGGTGATCGACCTGTTCTCGCAGAAGACAACGCACATCATCGGCACCGGCGGCAATTTCCGTGCCGACGAACTGTGCGTCGACCCGCGCGACCATGTGGTGCTGATCGCCAACGACGCCGAACACGTCAGCTCAACCACGTGGCCGTTCGTCAGCTTTGTTTCGACCGTCAACTATTCGGTGCTGGGCCGGATCACGATGGACGGCAGCGGCGGTACGCCGAAGGCGACCAACGGCATCGAGCAGTGCCAGTGGAGCCGGCGAACCGGGAAATTCTATGTGAACATCCCCGAGGTCAACGGCCCGGGGGATGACAGCGCCGCGGGCGCGGTCGTCGTCATCTCGCCGACGACGATGGCGATCGAGCAGATCTTCACTCTGCCGCACGACAAATGCGCCGGGCCGCAGGGAATGGCAATCGGCCCGGACAACCAGATCCTGATCGGCTGCAACGCCTCCTCGTCGAGCGTCGTCATCAACGCGAAGAATGGCAACGTGATCGCGACCCTGGCGAACGAGGGCGGCACCGACGAGGTCTGGTTCAACGACGGCGACGACCATTATTTCCTCGCCCAGTCGGCGCCTTCGTTCAGCAGCAACCAGCTCCTCGGCGTCGTCGACGCGGAAAAGTTCCGCACCGACCAGAGCATTGTCACCGGCATCAAGAACACCGCGACGACGCCGCACGGCGCGGCGCACTCGGTTGCCGCCGACCCGGTGATGAACCAGGTCTACGTTCCGATCCCGTCGACCGCGGGCAGCACGCTTTGTTCCGCTGGCGGCGGGAGCGACACCGTCGGCTGCATCGCCGTGCTGTCCACCAGCCACGACGACCAGCGCATCGCGATGAACGGACGCGGCCGCAACAAGTAACCCTCGCGTGCCGCATCCCGGGAGGCGCGGTCCGCGCCTCCCTTTCCTTTTCATTCGGTTGCCGCATCCCAGCCGAGCACGGCGTAACCGCCCGGCAGCCGCGGATCGATCCGTACCACCGCGGTGCGGGTGACGGCGGCGTTGCCAGGCCCGCGCGCCACGGCGACGAGCCGTGCGGTCTGCACCGCCGGCGAATCCGGCCGCGGCGGCGGCACGCCCGTCGCGCCGCTGGCGGCGACGGCGGCGAGGGCGGCCAGCACGACGGCATCGGCATGGGCGACGCGCGGTATCGCGCCGCTGAACAGCGACAAGTGAGGGCGGACGGCGGCGAGCACGGCAGCGTTCATGCCGAGCACCCGGCCGAGTTCGTCGAGGCTTTGCAAGGCCGATCCCGGCGGCAGATAGGTCCGTCCGGCGGCGCGGTAGTCGGCGGCGACCGCCGCGTCGGGGCGGGCCGTCACCGGCTTGCCGATCCACTCCCCGATCGCCGCAGTCAACTGGCGCGCGCTTTGCGGATCGCTGCCGGTCGCCTCGAACAGCGCCGCCAGCAGCGCCGGCGATGCCAGGTTGGGGTTGATCCGAGCCGCCTCGTCGAACGGCCACACGGTCACGTCGGTGCCGCCGAGCACGATCTTTCGCGGCCGCCCGTCGAGTGCTGCCCGCTGTGCCGCCACGTCGAACACCGTCTGGTAGATGGCGCCGTCGACGGCAGCGTCCGCCTGGGCGTTGACGATGAGGTTGTCGGCGATGCGGATTTCAGTCCGCCCCGCGGCCGTCAGGCGGACGACGATGAAGGCGACCAGCACGAGCGTCCACAACACGATGAGCAGCGCAAAGCCGCGCTCGCCCCGCTCCGCCATCGCTACAGTCCGTTGGGGTTGTGCGAGCCGCTCGGCCCCTTGCGCTGAAGCGCCTGGGGAACCACGCCGGCATTGATCAATTCGTTGCGCAGATCGACGGTCAGCGCGCGGGCGTCGCGCTGGTCGTGCACGACATGGGGGGTGATGAGAACCAAAAGCTCGGTCCGCATCCGCTTGTTGTTCTGGGTCGACAGCAGGCTGCCGATCAGCGGGATGTCCTTGAGGAACGGCAGCCCGCTGTTCTCCTCCTGGACGGTATCGTGGATCAGTCCGGCGACGCCGACGGTCTGCCCGTCCTGAACGGCAAGGCGCGTACGCACGATGCGGTCGTCGAACGTCGGCGACCCGGTGGCGGTATTCACCGCCGGCGGCGCCACGTCGCTGACCTCCTGGGCGATGTCGAGGGTGACGAGGCCGCCCGAATTGACGCGCGGGGTGACGTCCATGATCACGCCGGTCGAGTGATAGTCGATGCTGTTGACGATCGGTGCGCCGGCCGCCAGCGTGCTCGTCGCCGTGCCGGTCAGGATCGGCACCTCCTGGCCGACTTGCAGGCGGGCGGGCTCATTGTCGAAAACCAGCAGCCGCGGCGCCGACAAGACCCTCACCTGGGTCACGTCGGCCAGCGCCTGCAGCAGGAAGTGGGGCGATTTGCTGACCGCAAACCCGGCAAAGCCGGTCGGCAAGGTCGGCGTCGCCCCCAAAGTCAGATCGACATGGTTGGCAGTAAAGAAGAACTGGGTCCCGTATTGCAGCGCGTCGTTGAGGGTGACCTCGGCGATCGTCGCTTCGATCAGCACCTGGAGCGGAACGATGTCGATCTTGCGCAGCATCCCCTCGATCACCGAATACTCGCTCGGGGTGGCGTAGATCAGCAGCGCGCTGTTGCGGCGGTCGGCGATGATGCGGATGCCGCTTTCCGCCGGCGCGCCGGCGGCTTCCGGCGACAACGGCTCGGTTGCGGGAGTCTGGATCGGCGCCGCGGCCGTCGAGCGCATCGGGGTCGTCGCGGCCGGCCCGGCGAGTCCGCCCGCCGCGGCACTCCCCATGCGCGCCCCCGCGCCGCCAAGAGCGCCGGTCTGAGCCTGCGCACCCGGCCCCATGACGACCGGCTGAGTGCCGGGCGCGGTGATCGGCGCCTCGGCGGGAGCGGCGGCGGCGCTGCGCGGCGCAAAGGCGCGCCGCAGGATCGGTTCGAGATCGGCGCTCCGGCCGTTCTTGACGTAATAGACGTGCCAGGTGCGCGCGGTCGCGTCCTCGGCCCGTCCGGCGAGCCGGAAGAACCGCCGCGCCGCGTCGAGATAGCGCGGCTGGGCCGAGGCGACGAGAACTGCATTGGCGCGCTCGAGCGGGATCACCCTGACCACCCCGGCGAGCGAACCCTCGCCTTCCGCATGCAGCACCTTTTCCAGCGCCGCCGCCAGCTTTCCCGGATCGCCGTCGCCGACCGGAAACAGGGCAAAGCTCTGCCCGGCAAGCGCATCGACGTCGAACGCGCGGATCAGGTCGGTCAGCGCCTTGCGCACCGCGGCGTCACCGCGGACGATCAGCGCATTGCGCCCCGGATCGGGCGAGATTTTGCCGCCTTCGGCGACATAGGGTTCGAGCACTTTGGCCAGTTGCGCCGCCGAGGCATAGCGCAACGCCACCACCTGGGTGCCGGCGCCGGGTGTGCTGGCGCTCGCCACCGTGTTGGTCGCGCCGGCCACGGCGATCGGCACGACGGCGTAGATGCCGTTTCTTTCGGTCAGCGTCGCGCCGTTCTGGTTCAGCATCGTCTCCAGCGCCGACAGCAGCTCCGGGGGCGAGAGCGGCGTGCCGCTCTCGAACGTTGCAGTGCCCTTGACGGCGGGGTCGACCGTGTAGTTGAGCCGCAGCGTCTTGCCGAGGATCGTGCGCGCCACTTCGCGGATATCGGTATCGACGAAATTGAGCGTGACGTCGCCGCCCGGTCCGGGGATCGCCGCTGATGCGGCCGATCCGGGCGCCCGGGGCGCTGCCCCGGCGCCGCGCGCCTCGAACACCGGCAGGCGGCCCTCGTTGCTCGGAATCGCGCCGCTGATCCGGGGCGGCGCCGTTTCGAGCCGGGTCGGCTGCGCCAGCGGTTCGAGCGTCGGCGGTTCCCGCTGGCACGCCGCCGCCGCGACCGCAATCAGCAACGCCAGGATTCGCGGCACGCTCACGGCTTCTGCGTTCCCCGCCCGGGCCCGTGAAACTGCACCGGCTGCGGATTGCCGCCCGGGGCGACCGCAGTCGGGCCGGCGCCCTCGGCTTCCGGCTTCGGTTGCAGGGTTTCGCGTCCGCCCGGCCCGGCCAGCGACACCTCGTACGGGGTGATCGCCTCGATGCGCCAGCCATTGACGCTGTCGCCTTCGGCCAATTCGCGCGGCTTCGCCCCCTCCTGCACGAAAATCGCCAGGCGCTGGCCGGGACCGGTGACGATGCCAGTCAGCCGTGCCCCGCCGAGCTGGGCGGCTGGTGCGGCGGCCTCATCGGCTCGCGGCGGACGGCGTGTCGGGCTGAACAAGGGCCGGGCGAGGATAGTCGCCAGCAATTCCCCGGCAGGCTTGCCCGATTTCGGGGCCGCCGCCGCGGCCTCGTCGCGGCGCGCCGGCGCGGCAACGGTCGCGGCATCGTCGTCCGGCGCGCCGCGCAGCTCGGCGGCGACGACGGCGCCGAGCACGACGCATCCGCCGGCCAGCAGAAGGGTGCCGCGGGCGGTCATCGCTTGGGCGCGTCCGGCTCGCTGCCGGCGCGAAAGCCATAGACGTCGATGCCGGCCTCGAAGCGCATTGGTCCGCCCGGGCCGCCCTCGGTCGCCAGCGGGTGAAGCTTCAGATTGTCGACGAGGAGCGGCGGCGCCGCGTCGCCGAGGCGGGCAAGCAGGTCCGCCAGCGCCGCGTAGGAGCCGTTGGCGACGAGGTGCAGCCCGATGCGGCGATAGTCGCCGCGCGCCTCGGCCGGTAATCCCTCCGTGCTGCCGATGGCGACGCCGGCCGCCGCGGCGGATGCCTCGACCTCGCTTTGCAGATTGGCCAGGGCGATGCCGTCGCCGCCGCCGTCGAGCATGAGGTTCTCGTCCCGGCCGCCCGCCCGCAATTCGGCAATGCGCCGACGCAAGGCGGGAAGTTGGCTTTCGGCAGCGCGCAGATGCGCCAGCATCGTGCGCCGCATCTCGATGCGGGCCTCACGCTCGCGGTAGAGTTCGAGCAGGGGAGCGACGATCAGCAAGTAGGCGCCCGTCAACGCGACCAGCAACAGCGCCAGCGCGGCGATCCTGCCGCGGCGGCCGGTCGGCAGGGAGGCGGACGGCGCTATGGCTGGACCTCCGCGGTGATGGTGAATACCTCGGCGCGGACGGCGCCGAGGCGGGTAACCGGGGCGGCGAACGCCGGGTTTCTGAAACGGCGATCGGCGGCGAGCGCGGCGATCAGCCGTGCCGCGACGGCGGAGCGGCCGCTGATCGTCAGCTTGTTCCGGTGCAATTCGAGGTCGGTCAGGTAGGTATCGTCAGGCAGGACCCGGGTCGCGGCGGCCAGCGCCGCCAGCGGCCGGCCGAGCTTCCCCCGTTCCCGGGCGATCAGCCCGGCGCCCCCGGCGAGGCGGTCGATCTCCCGCCGCAATGCCTCGGCCTCGCCCGCCGCCGGCTTTCCCGCGGCGATCTCGCGGTCCAGCGCCGCCAGCACCGTTTCCTGCCGCACGAACGGCGCCGCCACGGCGGCGAGCGCCAGTGCGGCGAAGCACGCCGCCGCCACCCGGAATGATCGCGCCGCGGCGCGACTGCCACGGCCACGATTGCCGTCCAGCGGCAGAAACGCGTCGCCAACGCCGGTCTCGCCGATTTCGACGCGGGTCGGCGTGATGCCGCGGCGGGCCAGCGCGGCAAGCAGCGGTTCGAGGCTGGCTTTCGGCAGCAGCGACAGCCGCACCGACAGCCGCCGGTTTTGCCGGTCGACCGCCGCGACCACATGGTTCCAGTACAGCTCCTCGGCCGTGAACGGAGTCTCGCGGTCCATCTCGAAGGCGAGCGCCTGGTCGAGCTCGCGCTCCGCCGCGAGCGGCAGCGCCAGCGTCTTCTCCAGCACGTCGCTCGCCGCTAGGCGCAGCACCGCGGGCTGCCCGGCAAGGTCGGGCAGGCCCGGCAGCTCGCCGGCGAGAGGAAAGCGGCCGAGCGGGCTCTCCCGGCCGCGCCGGCGCACTCCCACCGCGACCGAGCGCACGCCGCCGGCCAGCGGCTCGACCGGGCTGATGACGACCGCATCCGCCGCCGGCCGCAGGGCGCCGCCCGGCCGCGGCAGCAGGCCGGCGAGCTGCTCAAGCCACCAAGATAAAAATCCCCCGATCATCGTGGCTCGACCCGTCATGGCGGCCGAGCAGGGCATCGCTCGGAGAGGAGACGCCGGTGACCCTGCAAGGTGCTGCATCCGGGCGCGGCCCGGCATCCGTGCGCGCTCGGAATCATTCTAGCATTGTCATGCGAGGGAAGTCCCTGTCATTGAATTGTAAGGAAACATCCTCACGGCAGCGGTGCGACCAGCAGGTCGGGCCAGCGCCGCGGGTCGCCCTCGGCGAAACCGACCCGGATGCGGATCAGTTGCGGCGGGTAGAGCGCATCCCACCACGCCTGCCAGCGCGGCGGGTCGTTCGGCCGCGGGGCGCCCCAGTAATCGAAGGTCAGCCGCTCGATGCCGCGGACGAGCACGGCCTCGGCCGGCGCCGCCGGGCGCCCCATCGGCACCTCATGGCGGTAGGGCGACCACAACACGACGAATTTCCTGCGTCGTGCCGCCAGCGTGATATGGGCGAGCCGCGTCGCGCCGAATCCGGTCGGCAGCGCGCCGACAAAGGCGAACCCGCCGGCGCTGCCTTCGAACCGGGTCAGGCCGAGCCCGGCCGCCTCCGCGTCGCCCATCGGCCGCGTCGGGATGCGGGTCAGCAGGTTGCGCAGCACCCGCTCCGCGGCGTCGAGTTCGGCGGTGCCTTCGGCATGGCGCTGCTGGGCCTGCCACAGGGTCAGCCCGGCGCGCACGCCGCCATTCAGCGCCACTATCAGCAACCCCAGCACGGCGAGCGCGACCAGCACCTCGATTAGGGTCAATCCGCGCTGCCGGTCGGCCCCGGTCATGGCGCCGTCCCGGTCTTGCCCAGCCGGCGCGTCGTCAGCACCACCTCGCGCCGGTGCCGGCCGGCCGGCCACGATTCGGCGACCTCGACATCGTAGAGCGCGAGGGGCTGGCGCGCCGCCGCCGGCGCGATGCGGATCCGCCAGCGATAGCCGCCCCCGTCGTCGCCCTCGCGTGTCCCTTGCAGCAGCGCGACGTCGCGGCCGATCGCGGCGAGATGCGAGCGGGCGCGCTCGACCGCATCCTCGGCGCGCGAGGCGGCATCGACCGCGGCCAGCCCGGTGCTGCCGGCGCGGAACATCGCGACCAGTGCCAGCCCGGCGATCGCCAGGGCGACGAGCACTTCGAGCAGGGTGAATCCGCGGTCCCCGTCAGCCGCCATCGGACACGCTGATCCCGCCGGTCAGCCAATCGACGCGTATCGCGACCCGCTGCGGCCCGTCGCTGAGCACCAGCCCGCCGCCGGTGGCGCTGCCGTCGGGGTTGAAGCGGATGCCGCCGATCGTCGCGCTCTGCCGTTCGGCGGCGATCGTCAGCAGGGTGAGGTGCTGCCGCGCCGGCAGCCGCTGCAGCGGCCCGCCGCCGACGCGATAGGCATTGGCGGCGAGGTCGAAGGATACCGCGACCGGGGCATTTCCCGCGATCGCCTGGGCACGGGCCAGGCGCAACTGCCCGGCGAGCTGCACCGCCATCCCGTGCAGGCTGAGCGTGCGGCTCTCCGGTGCGCGATAGGCGGCGACCAGCATCAGCCCGAGGCCGAGGATCGCCAGCACGACGAGCAGCTCGATCAGGGTAAAGCCGGCCTTTCGCATGCCGGGCTCACGCCGCCAGATCGTTGAGGCTCAGCACCGCCGTCAGCAGTGCGGCGATGATCCCGGCTACCGCGAGGCCCATGGCGATCGTGATGCCCGGCACCAGCAGCGCCACCAGGCGCTGCACCAAGAGCCGCGCCTGCTCGTCGTGAATGTCGGCCGCCTTCAGCGCCATCGCGGGAAGCTGGGCGGCCTCTTCCCCGAGCTGCAGCAGATGGATCATGCGCGGCGGGAACAGCCCGGCGGCCCGCAGCGGCCGGGCCAGGCCGGCCCCCTCCTTCGCCGCCGCGGCCGCCGCTTCGACCGCGGCGCGCGCGGCCAGGTTCCCGACCGCATCCGTGGCGATGCCGAGCGCCGGGATCAGCGCGACCCCGTTTTGCAGCAGCGTGCCGAGCGTGCGGGTCAGCCGCGCTGCGATGGTTTCGCGCAACAGCCGCCCGACGACCGGGAGGCGCAGCAGCAGCCGGTCCACCCGCAGCCGATAGCCCGGCCGGGCGAGCATCCGGCGCGCGGCGAGCACGACCGCGGCGAGGCCGAGCAGCACCCATGGCGCGGCGGCGCCGGCGGCGTCGCCAAGCGCCATCAGCGCCCGGGTCGGCGCCGGCAAGGCCACCCCCGCCTGCTCGAAAATCGGCTGGAACTGTGGCAGGACGAAGTCGAGCAGCAGGACGATCGACAGGATCGCGGCGACGACCAGCAAGGCGGGATAGACCAGTGCCGCCTGAAGGCTGGCGCGCAGCGCGCGCTGGCGCTCGAGCAGGGTGGCGAGCCGCTCCAGGGTCAGCGGCAGGGAGCCGCCGCTTTCGCCGGCGCGCACGAGACCGACGTAAAGCGGCGGGAAGCTGCGCGGTTCGAGGGCAAGCGCGGCGGCGAGCGAGCTGCCGCCGCGAACCCGCTCGCGCACCGCATCGAGAATCGCGCGAGCCTGCGGCCGCGCCGCGTTTTCGACGACAAAGCGCAACGCCCGGTCGAGATCCTGCCCGGCGCCGAGCATGATCGCAAGTTCGCGGGTCACCTCGCTCAGAACCGTTCGGTCGAGGCGGCGCGGGCGCACCGGCTCGAACTGCAGCCACTCGACGAGACGGCGCCGGCGGTCGGCCGGCTCGGCCCGCAACACCAACCGCCCCTGCCGCTGCAGGCGCTCGACCACCGCCGCCCGGTCGCGCGCCTCCATGACACCGCCGGCGATTTCGCCGCCGCTATCGATCGCCGACCACCGAAACTGCGGCATGCCTGCCCCCGGACCCGGCTCATCCCTCGCTGCGCACGCAGCGCACGACCTCCTCGACCGTCGTGTCTCCCTCGCAGACGGCGGCGAGGCCGTTTTCGAAAATCGGCCGCATCCCGCCGGCCACGGCGGCGCGCTCGACCGCGGCATCCTCGGCACGGTCATAGATCAGGCGTTCGATCGCCGGGCTCGGCACCAGCAATTCGCCGATCGCCCGCCGCCCGCGATAGCCGGTGCCGCGGCAGGCCGGGCAGCCGGCGGCTCGGTAGAGCGTGATCGGCCGCGATCCGGCTAGCCGGTCGAGGCCGAAGCGCGCGATCGCCGCCGCCGGGTCCGGGTCGGGCGTCTTGCACGCGGGGCACAGCCGCCGCACCAGCCGTTGCGCCAGCACCGCCTTCAGGGTCGCGGTCAACAGATAATCCTCGACCCCCATGTCGCGCAGCCGGGTCACCGTCGCGACCGCCGAATTGGTGTGCAGGGTCGACAGCACGAGATGCCCGGTCAGCGCCGCCTGCACCGCGATCTGCGCGGTTTCCAGATCGCGAATTTCGCCGATCATGATGACGTCCGGGTCCTGCCGCAGGATCGAGCGGAGCAGGTTGGCGAAATTGAGCCCGATCTGGGGCTTCACCTGGATCTGGTTGATGCCGGCGAGCTGGTATTCGATCGGGTCCTCGACGGTGACGATCTTGCGCGCGACCGTGTTGAGCCTGAGCAGCCCGGTATACAGCGTCGTCGTCTTGCCGCTGCCGGTCGGGCCGGTCACCAACACCATGCCGTTGGGCAGTTCCAGCAACCGCTCGAAGGTGCGCCGGATGTCGGGCGCAAAGCCGAGCCGGTCGTAGTCGAACTCGACCGCCGTGCGGTCGAGCACCCGCAGCACCACCGTCTCGCCGTGCAATGCCGGGACGGTCGAAACCCGGAAGTCGATGTCCTGGCCGCGCACGGTCAGCTTGATGCGCCCGTCCTGCGGCAGCCGCCGTTCGGCGATGTCGAGCCGCGCCATGATTTTGATTCGGGAGATCACCGCGGCCTGAAGCTGCGCCGGCGGTGGCTCGACCTCGTGCAGCAGGCCGTCATAGCGATAGCGCACGCGGAGACGGTCCGGGAACGGCTCGAGATGCACGTCGGAGGCGTGGGTTTCGACGGCGCGCGCGATCATCTGGTTGACCAGCCGGATCACTGGCGCCTCGCTGGCCAGGTCGCGCAGCCGCTCGGCATCCTCCTCGACCGGCTGGCTGCCGGACAGGAGGTCGTCGAGCGGCGCCGCCGCGGCGTCGGGCATGTCGGCTTCCGCGTAGAGCCGCTCGAAAGCGGCCTCGAACTCCACCGGCACGGCGACCGCGATCGCCACCGGCCGGCCGAGCGCCATGGCGACGGCCTCGCGAGTGAAGGAGTCGAGCGGGTCGACCATCGCCAGCGTCACGCGGTCCGCCTCGGCCGCAATCGGCACGGCCCGCGCCCGACGCAGGAACTTCGCATGCAGACGCTCGGGGAACAGCGGCGCATCGGGATAATCTGCCGGGCGCACGACCGGCACACCGAGCAGGCTCGCCATCGCCTCGGCGAGGGCGCGTTCGCTGACCATGCCGAGATCGGTGATGACCCGATCGAGCCGGGCGCCGGTTTCGGCCGCGACGCGCTGTGCGCGGCCCAGGGATCGCGCATCGATCGATCCGGAGCCGAGCAGCGCGGCGGCAAGCTCGCCGAGCGCTCCCGCCATACCGCGGACGTCCAACGGATCGGCGGCCTCGATCGCCATGATCACAAGCCCCCGGCGGCCGGCGGAGGAGGTGCGGCACCTCTGCGTCGCCGCTGCAGCGGTGACTTACCACAGCGACGGCGCGGTGGCTAGGCGAGGCGGCCCCGCGAAAGGAAAACCGGTAGGCGAATCTGGGGGACCGGTGCGGCTGGATTAAATCAGGATGCGCCACCAGCGCCAGGTCAGCGCCATCGCCAACAGGCCCTCGAGGCCGCTCAGCGTCGTCGCCCACGGCGCGCCGATCGCCTCGGCCATCAGGCCGAGATGGAGAAAGCCGACCAGCCCCGAGCCGATGCACAGCGACAGCACGCCGTAGAGCCGGCTGCGCATCTCGGCCGGCGCGGCGAGGTAGATGAGCGTCGCCTGCATCACGCTGAACCCGGAATTGGCCAGCCCGGTCAGCAGCAGCGCGGCGCCGGCGACGAGCGCGTGCGGCGCCAAGGCGAAGCCGATCAGCAGCACCAGGTAGCTCAGCACCGCACCGAGATAGAGCCGGGTGAAATGCGGCGGCCGCACCCAGAGCGCGATCGCGATCGCGCCGGCGAACGAACCGATGCCGTCCATGCTTGCGAGAATGCCGATGCCGTCCGCCGCGAGGTGCAGGCTGTCCTGACCGATCACCGGCACCATGCTGGTGAACGGCCAGCCGAACACGTTGTAGATCACCGTCACGGTCAGGATTGCGACGAGCCGCGGGTCGCCCCGGGCCAGCAGCAGCCCTTCGACGATATGGGTCAGCACCGCGCCGCCCGCCGCCGGCGCCACCGCGTTGCGATGCGCAAGCCGCAAGGCCGAGACCAGCGATACGACATAGCAGGCGACGCTGATCGTGAACGCGCCGCTGATCCCGACGCTCGACAGCACCAGCCCGCCGATGGTCGGGCCGAGCATGCGGCTGGCGTTGTTGGCGCCGACATCGACCGCCATCGCCGCGCCCATGCGCTCGGCCCCGACCACCTCGCCGATCATCACCCGTCGCACCGGGTTGTCGGCCGCCCAGGCGATGCCGTTGCAGAAGCTGGCAACGGCGAGGTGCCACACTTCGAGCCGGCCGAGATAGGCGAGCGCGGCGACGGCGACGGCGGTCGCCAGCAGCCCGATGGAGACGCCGATCTGGGCGATGCGCCGCTCGACCCGCTCCGCCAGCGCGCCGATCAGCGGCCCGAACAGCACCATCGGCGCCATCCGCAGCAGGGTCATCAGCGCCACCTGAAATGCCGAGCCGGTCTGCTGGTAGACGAACACGCCGACCACCAGCATCTCCAGCCAGCGCACCGCGAACAGCACCAGGCCGATAGTCCACAGCCGGCGGAAATCGGCCAGGGCAAACAGCCCCGAACCCGGCCTCGCGCGCGGCAGGCGGAGGCCGGCAAGCCTTGCGGTTCGCAACATCTCTTTGCTGGTCTTCCGGCGGTCCCTGTTGAGTCCGTTGTTGGCCCGGCATCGGCCAGCTTAGTCTACACGATCCACATTCTTGCAGGGGCGGCGAATGGATCTCGGGCTGAAAGGAAAACGGGCGCTGGTCACCGGCGGCACGCGCGGCATCGGCCGCGCCATCGTCAACCTGCTCGCCGAAGAGGGCTGCGACGTGGCGCTGTGCGCGCGCAGCCGCGGGCCGGTCGACGAGACCGTCGCCGCGTTGCGCCAGCAGGGGGTCAAGGCCACCGGCGGCGCGCTCGACGTCACCGATCTCGCCGCGCTGCGCGCCTGGATCGGCGAGGCGGCCGCGGCCCTGGGCGGGCTCGACATCTTCGTCGCCAATGTCAGCGCCCTGGCCCAGGGGATGGACGAGGCGTCGTGGCGGCGCGGCTTCGAGACCGACGTGATGGCGACCGTGTTCGGCATCGAGGCGGCCCTGCCGATCCTCGAAAAATCCGCAGCCGCGGCGATCGTCGTCATCGGCTCGACCGCGATGGCCGAGATCTACGGGCCGAATCGCTCCTACGCCGCGGTCAAGGCGACTCTGGTGCCCTACGTCAAGGGCCTCGCCCGCAATCTCGCCGCCAAGAACATCCGCGCCAACCTGGTCTCGCCCGGCAACGTCTATTTCAAGGGCGGGGTGTGGAACATTGCCGAGGAGCGCAATCCCGAATTCTTCAAATCGATGATCGCGCGCAACCCGACCGGGCGCATGGGCACCCCGGAAGAAGTCGCCAACGCCGCGGTGTTTCTCGCCAGTCCGCGCGCCAGCTTCATCACCGGCACCAACCTGATCATCGACGGCGCGCTGACCCAGCGGGTGCAGTTCTGACCTCAATAGTACAGGAACGTGTCCTTGAAATACTGGGCGCAGACCTGGCGCAGCGACAGCCACACTACCGCCGCGGGATCGCCGCGGGTGAGGGTGACGCGGACCTCGATGCCCTTCAGCGCCTCGCCGTAGAGCGGCGAGGCGCGGCTGACCGCCGGTGCGGCGCTGAACGAGCGCACGATGCCTTTCGGGGTGGCGTCGATGACGGCGGCGGTGACCTTGCCGAGGCTGCCGGTGGCGACAAAGGTGCGCAATTCGTCGCGCGCGGGATCGGTGGCGTCGCCGGCGGTCAGCGTGATCCGGGTCCGGGCGCTCGGCGCGGCGGGATCGTGCTCGTCGCACGGGCCGGCCACGGCGCCCGCCGGCAGGGTCACGGCGAGCGCGACGAGTAGGCCCGTTGCATGCCAGCGCCGCATGACGTCTCCCGCCGAAGCGGCAGCGATATAAAGCAATTTTGCCGGATCGGCGCGGGAAAACTTGCCGCTGGCGCGGTCAGGCGGCGGCCGCCGCCGGAACCGCGGCGGGGGCGCGGGTTTCCGCCGGGAAGACCGCGGTGGCGGTGGTGCCGGCGCCGGGCTTGCTGGTCAGCGTCAGGTCGCCGCCGTGCAGCCGCATCAGCGCGCGCGCGATCGGCAGGCCGAGCCCGGTGCCGGGGGTGCGCGCAGTCAGCTCGCCGTGCGCCCGGCCGAACGGCTCGAAGGCGAGGCGGATGTCGTCCGGCGACATGCCGGCCCCGTTATCGGCGACGGTGATGACCACCGCGCCGTCGGCGCGCGCGGCAAAGCGCAGCTCGATGCGGCCGCCGACCGGGGTGAACTTGATCGCGTTCGACAGCAGGTTGACCAGAACCTGCTTGGCGGCGCGCGGATCGACGGTGAGATCGGGGCACGGCTCGACGCCGGCGACGGCGAGGGTCTGGTTGCGCTCGCGCGCCAGCATCTCGACCAGGTCGAGGGTCGAGCGCGCCAGCGCCGCCGCCGAGACGCGGATCGGCGCGATCTCCATCCGCCCTTCTTCGAGCTTCGACAGGTCGAGCAGGTCGTTGATCAGCGACAAGAGATGGCTGCCGGCGTCGTGGATCAGCCCGGCATAATCGACATAGCGGGGATTGGCGATCGGCCCGAACATTTCCCGCCGGATCGTCTCGGAAAAGCCGAGAATGGCGTTGAGCGGCGTGCGCAATTCGTGCGTCACCTGGGCGAAGAAGCGCGATTTCGCCCGGCTTGCCTCGTCGGCGCGGCTCGCCGCGGCGGTGAGGTCGGCGACGTTCTGCTGCAGCGCCGCGGCCTCGCGCGCCCGGCTCTCGGCGTCGCGCCACGCAGCCCGACGCCGGCGCCGGTCGAGCGCGGCCGCCACCAGCGCGACGGCGAGCCCGATGCCGCCGACCAGGGCGCCGTTGCGCAGCCACGCCGCCCGCCATTCGCGCTCGATCGCCGCCGTATCGTCGGCAGGCGGCGGCGCGGCCGACACCGCCGCGGTCTCGACCACGGCGAGGGCGAAGCCGAGCACCTTCCCCTCGGCGTCGCGGCACACCCGCACCAGGCCGACCAGCCCGTCGCGTGCGGCGGTACGGTAGAGGCCTTTCGCCGCGTCGGCGGATGTTGCCGCCTCGGCGAACGCGGCGAACGCGGCGGCGTCGAGACGGCTTGGCGACCGGGCGACGACGGTGCCGCCGGCATCAAGCACTGCGGCGGCATAGAGCCCGGGATCGAGCGCCGCCGCGGCGGCAAGGATCGGTGCCGCGGTCGCGGTCGGGTCGCCGCTGCCGGCGGCATCGACCAGGCGGACGAGCAGCCGCTCATGGCGAGCGAGCGTCGCCGCCGCGTCGGCGCCGGCGTTTCTGAGCGCGGCGCTGCGCCGGGCCGCATCGGCGGCGAGCCGCTCGCTGCGGTCGGCTGCGGCGAGCCCGGCAAAGCTTGCGACGATGATCAGCGCCAGGGCCGCGATCGTAAAGCGTGCGCCGACTGGGGGCGGGTTGGCGGCAAAGGGGCTGGAGGTCATCGCCATCGTCGTGGGCCGCGGAAATCGGGTAACTGTTCGGCAATTGAGTTAATTTTGCGTTGATATTTCGCGGGTCGAACGCGGGTTGCGCGAGGCTCAGCGGGTCTCGCAAGCGTAATAGGCGAGATGGTTCTGCGCCCCTTCGAAGCGCGGCACCCGCTCGTACTGGGCGCAATGCCGGCGGGCCAGCGCCTCGGTGGCGTGGACGTCGTCGCCGTAGGTGATCTGGACGCCGTCGGCATTGCCGTCGTGCACGGCGACGATGCCCGGCCCGCACGCAGCGAGCGCGGCCAGCAGCAGCGGGGCGGCGTGGCGCGGTCTCACCTCCGTACTGTGCCGATTCCGCCGTTTCCCGGCAACCTCTTCGCAGGGCGCGGCGCATCGCCTAGGATCGCCGGCATGGCCCTCTTGCCGCAACCTCTGGGTACCCGGCCCCGGGCTCGGGCGCCAGCCCGCAAAGCCGCCCCCCCGCCCGACGACGGCGTGCTCTATGCGCCGCAAGGGCTTGCCGAAGGGCTGCGCGCCCTGTCGGGCGAGGCGGTGTTCCAGGCAATCGCCGCGCGTGCCGGCGAGCCGCGCTTTCGCCGCCGGCGCAACGGCTTTGCCACGCTGCTGCACATCATCCTCGAGCAGCAGGTCTCGATCGATGTTGCGGCGGCGATGCACCGGCGCCTCGTCGGGCTGTGCGAGCCGCTGGCGCCGGAAACGTTCCTCGCGCTCGACGACGCCACCCTGCGGAGCTGCGGCTTCAGCCGCCAGAAGATGGGCTATGCCCGCGGCCTCGCCGAAGCGGTGCGGCAGGGCCACCTCGATTTCGACCGGCTCGAACAAGCCGATGACGAGGCCGCCTTCGCCGAGCTGGTCGCGCTCAAGGGGATCGGGCGGTGGAGCGCCGAGATTTACCTGATCTTCGCTCTCGGCCGCGCCGATGTCTGGCCGGCCGCCGATCTCGGGCTGCAGCTCGCGGTCGGCGAATGCCTGGGCCTCGACGGCCGGGTCGCCGAGCCGCGCCTGCGCGAGATCGGCGAGGCGTGGCGGCCGTGGCGCTCGGTCGCCGCCTGCCTGTTCTGGCAGTCCTATCTGCACAAGCGCGGCCGCGCCGCGCCGGTTCTGCCGGCCGAGCTTTACGCTTGACGAGGGCGCCCGCGGCCCGCCATGTGCAGGCTCGCAGTCACGGGAGGAAAGCGATGCGGGTCAGCATTCTCGACGACTATCAGGGGGTCGCCCTGGCGATGGCGGACTGGGAGCCGGTGCGCGCCCGCGGCATCGAGATTGCGGTGGAGCGACACCCCTTCGCCGACGAGGATGCGGCGGTGCGCGCGCTCGCCGATTCGGAGATCGTCGCGGCGATGCGCGAGCGCACCCCGTTTCCGAAACGCCTCGTGGACCGCCTGCCCAAGCTGAAGCTGCTGATCACCACCGGCATGCGCAACGCCTCGTTCGACATGGAGGCGCTGAAGGCGCGCGGGGTTACCGTGTGCGGCACCGGCGGGCCCGGCGGCGGCAACGAGGACACCGCCGAGCTGGCCTGGGGCCTCATTATCGGCGCGGCGCGGCGGATCGCCGAGGACCACGCCTTGATGCGTCACGGCGGCTGGCAGACCCGCATCGGCCATCGCCTGGCCGGCAAGACGCTGGGGGTGCTCGGCCTCGGCCGGCTCGGCAGCGCGGTGGCCCGGGTCGGCATCGCCTTCGGCATGAAGGCGATCGCCTGGAGCCAGAACCTGACGGCGGAAAAGGCCGCCGCGCAGGGGGTCGAGCGGGTCGAGAAGGACGAGCTGTTCCGCCGTTCCGACGTGCTCTCGGTGCATCTCGTCCTCAGCCCGCGCAGCCGCGGCCTGGTCGGCGCCCGCGAGATCGGGCTGATGAAGCCGAGCGCGATCCTCGTCAATACGTCGCGCGGGCCGATCTGCGACACCGCGGCGATCATCGAGGCCCTGAAAGCGGGGCGGCTGGCCTATGCCGGGTTCGACGTCTACGACCAGGAGCCGCTGCCCCGCGACCATCCGCTGCGCAGTGCGCCGAACGTGATCCTGACGCCGCATATCGGCTACGTCACCGAAGAGAATTACCGCAGCTCCTATCCGCAGATCGTCGAGAACATTATCGCCTTTCTCGACGGCAAGCCGGTGCGGGTGATCTGACGGGCGGCGCCGATGGCCGGCGATTTCGTCATCCGCCCGTCCGAGGACGCCGACATTGCCGCGATCGCCGCGATCTACGGCCATCACGTGCTGCACGGCGTCGCCTCGTTCGAGGAGGTGCCGCCCCCGGTCGAAGAGATCGCGCGGCGCCGCGGCGACATCGTCGGGCGCGGGCTGCCCTATCTCGTCGCGGAGCGGGCCGGCAGCGTGCTCGGCTACTGCTATGCCGGGCCGTTCCGCCCCCGTTCGGCCTATCGCTACACCCTCGAAGATTCGATCTACATCGCCCCCGGCGAGGTCGGGCGCGGCATCGGCCGGGCCTTGCTTCAGGCGGTCCTCGACCAATCTACGCAATTGGGCTACCGGCAGATGGTCGCGGTGATCGGCGGCAGCGACACGGTGGCGTCGATCCGCCTTCATGCCGCGCTCGGCTTCGCCCCGGTCGGCACGCTCAACGGGATCGGCTACAAATTCGGCGGCTGGGTCGATACCGTACTGATGCAGAAGCCGCTCGGACCCGGCAGCACGATGCCGCCCGATCGCTGAGGGAGACCACGATGGCGGAAATCACCGGCTACCACGCGCACATCTATTACGACCCGCAGAGTACGCGCGGCGCCGCGGCCGACCTGCGTGAGGCGATTGCCGCCGCCTTTCCGCAGATGCGGATCGGCGCCTGGCACGACGAGCCGGTGGGCCCGCACGGCGTCGCCATGTACCAGGTGGTGTTCGGCGTCGAGGATTTCGCCGGCTTCGTGCCGTGGCTGATGCTGCGCCGCGGCGAGCTGGACATCCTCGTCCATCCCCAGACCGGCGATTCCTATGCCGACCATACCGCGCATGTGCTGTGGCTCGGCCGGCCGCAGCCGCTCCGCCTCGACGTGTTGCGCCGCGCCGCCTGAGCGCTACCAGTAGCGCACCGGCCCGCTGTCGACGTGGACGAAGTTGGACGCCGGGTAGTAGCCGACGCCGCCGCCGCGCAGGCTGACCGCCGCCTGGTGGACGTGAGAGAGGTCGCGCCCCTCGCAGCGCAGGTCGATCGCCATGCCCTGGATGTGATAGCTGTTAGCGGCGACCCCGGCGCTGTGCGCGTGCATGCGCGCATTGGTGGTCGGCGAGCGGTAGCCGCAGACGATCAGGAACGGCTGGTGCGATTCGAGCCGGGCGCGCAGCATGCCGAGCAGGTCGAGGATGCCGGCGTTCATCGGCCGCACCTCGTTGCTGTGGTGGTCGCGCAGGATCCAGTTGATGTCTTTGACCGCCTCACGGATGTAATGGCCGTCGGCCCAGTAGACGGTGCGCAGCCATTCCCCGGTATGGGTGTTGTAAAGCGAGACCGAACGCGGTGCGAAGGAGACGGCCGGGGCCGGCGTGACAAAGGCAACTGCCGTAGCGGCGGCCGCGGCGCCCAGCACGCGGCGCCGATTCAGCAATGGCGGTGATGGCAATGGCTGGTCCCCCCAGTAGCCCTGGGACCCGCCATAGCATCGCTTTGCCGATCAAACAACCCCATTGTGCCGCCATCGCCCGGCGATCGCACGGTTTGCCGCGCCCGCCGCGCGCCACGGTTGAACGCGGCGGGAACGGATTCAGCCGCGGCGCTGGGCCGGCGCCTCCTGCCCGGCGACCGGCACCTGGGAATTGCGCGACAGCCGGTTCCAGATCGCCTCGTCGCGGCGATAGGCGTCGCGCCGGAACTCAAGCCCGCCATCGGCGCCGATAAAGGCGGTCTGGTAGACGATGAACACCGGCACCGGCGCGGCGAGGGTGCGCCGGCTGGTGTAGCCGAGCGCGATGCCCTTGTTGATCGTGTCGACCGGCTCCTGCAGCAGCAGCGCGGCGAGCTCGCGCGGGTTCTGCACCCGGACGCAGCCGTGGCTCAGCCGGCGGTTCTCGCGCGCGAACAGGTAGCGCAGCGGCGTGTCGTGGAGATAGACGTCGAAGCGGTCCTCCATCTCGAACTTGAGCCGGCCGAGCGCGGTGCCGGCGCCGGGAAGCTGGGTCACCGCGCCGCTGTCGCGCATCACCATGTTGTGCCGTTCGAGATAGTCGGGCTCGGTTTCGAGCTTCGGCCAGATCTCCTTGACCGCGATCGAGTAGGGCACGTTCCACGGCGGATTGTAGAGCAGGCTGTTGATCGTCGCGGCGAATTCCGGGGTCTGCTTGTCCGGCTCGCCGACGATGACGCGCCCGGTGAAGACCGGCCGGTCGTCACGGAAATATTGGAGCTGCATGCTCGCGGTGTTGACCCACACGCGCTCGGCCGGAAGGCTGCGCGGCAGCCAGCGCCAGCGTTCGAGGTTGACCGCGAGCTGGTGGACCCGCGCCTCGGCGGGCACGTTGAGCTCGGCCAGCGTCGCCGGGCCGAGCTTGCCGTCGGGTTCGAGGCCGTGGCGCGCCTGGAACTGGCGCAGGGCGGCGGCGGTGGCCTCGTCGAACTGGCCGGTCTCGTAGCCCGGCGGCAGGTAGCGCTCGGCCGCGAGCCGGCGCTGGAGCTGGCGCAGGCGCTCCTCCGGCGGCGCCTCGCCGACATGCGGCCAGCCGCCCGCCTTGGCGATCGCGACATAGGTCTGGTAGGCGCGCTGCAGCCCGGCATAGCCCGGCAGGTGCGGCGCCAGCGCGGCCAGCGCCGCCGCCGGATCGGCCGCGGCGAGCGCCGCGTCGAGCGCGGCGACGACGTCGACCGGTCCCGGCGACAGCGCCTCGTTGTCGCCGCGCTGCTCGCCCGGCACCGCGCCGCGGGCGAGCGCGTCGGCATAGGCGAGAAAGGCGTCGGACAGCAGGATGTCGCGGTCGGCCGCCGGCAGCCCGTCGGCATCGGCGAGCGCGGCGGCGTGGAACAGCGCCGGGTCGAGCCCCATCCCGCCGGCGGCGGCGATCGCCTTGGCCAGCGATTTCGCCTGGTCCGGGCGGCCCGGCCACACCGGCTGGAAATCGTGCAGGGCGTAAAAGCGGCGCAGCCGGCCGAGATGCATCGTCTCGCCGGCGATGGTCAGGCGGGTTGCCGCGAGCCGCGTCTTGATCGGGCTGTCGGGCTGCGGCGGGGTGCCGTCGAGCAGCGCGCCGGGCTCGACCGAGGCGGGCACCATGACCGCGCCGGCAACCCCCGCCGGCGCCGCGGCCGCCGCCGGCGCCAGCCCGCCCAGCAGCAGCGCCAGCACCACCCCGAGATGTCCGCGTCTCGCCTGCACGTTGCCTCTTTCTGCCGCGAACTCGTCGCTTCGTCGGTTTCCGCTTCCGCAGGGTAACGGTGGGGCCGGTGCGATGGTTGCCAAGCGATCACCAATGGGTTGCGAATACTGGTCCGGATCGCCGCGGCCGGTCAACCGCAAGGCGACCAAGTTCCCCTCGCCCGGCAAGTTATGTCGTGACGGTTGCACCGCGGCAACATGCGGCAGTTCTGCACGGGGCCCCGGCGCCGCCTGCATGGCTCGGCCGGCGGCGATTGGCGCTTCTGCGCCGGCGACCGTCGATGCTACAGTGGGGTTACCCCCGGATGACAGGGAGGCGATGATGGTCGGTCGCTTCTCGCTCGCGGTTGTGCTCCTGTCCTTCGCCGTGCCGCCGGCGGCCGGCGCCGCCTGCCCGGCGAAACCGGCGAAGAATTGCGTCGATCTCGACGGCATCCCGCAGATCGCCAGCCAGATCGTCGCCGGCGAAAAGCTGGCGCCGCCGCCGCCGCCGGCGCCGCCGGAAAGCGAGGCGGCGGCGGGCGGCCTCACCGTCGGGATGAGCGACAAGCTGCGCCGCGCGCCCGAGATCGGCTATCGCTGGGCGATCCATTAAGCGGCGGGCGCTCCCGCCGGGCGCGGCCCGACATAGGCGGAAGACGGCCGGATCAGCCGGTTCTCGGCGCGCTGCTCCAGCGCGTGGGCGAGCCAGCCGGCGCAGCGCGCGACGGCGAAGACCGGGGTGAAGGCGGCGCGCGGCAGCCCGACCGCGTCGAGCAGCAGGGCGGCGTTGATCTCGACATTGGGCTGCAGCGGCGGCCGCCCCGGCCGCGCCGCGGCGGAGGCGGCGGCGACCGCGCGCTCGACCTCGGCGGCAAAGGCGAGGCGCCCGACCGCCGGCCCCAGCGCCGCGCGCAGCCGTTCGAGCGCGCCGCGCAGCACCAGCGCGCGCGGGTCGCCGTTCTTGAACACGCGGTGGCCGAACCCCATCAGCCGCTCGCCGGCGGCGAGTTTGGCGGCGGCCCAGGCGGCGACGTCGCCGCTCGCCGCCGCCTCGTCGAGCATGTCGAGCGTCGGCCCCGGCGCGCCGCCGTGCAGCGGCCCGGTGAAGGCGCAATAGGCGCCGAGCGCGGCGGCGACCAGCGAGGCGCGGCTCGAGGCGACGACCCGCGCGGCGAAGGCCGAGGTATTGAGCCCGTTGTCGATGACCGCGGCGAGATAGGCGTCGAGCGCCTCGGCCATCGCCGGCGGCGGCGGCGCGCCGTGCGCCATGCGCAGCAGGTCGTCGGCGGTGCCGCGCCCGGGATCGGGGGCGAGCGGCGCGGCCCCGGCCTCCTGGCGCAGCAGCGCCGCGACCGCCACCGGCAGGGTAGCGAGAATCTCGTCCGGGCTCGCCGCCTCGGGCAGGGCGGCAAGGGCGAGGCGGATGCCCTCGACCAAGGGCCGCCCAGCGGCCCGGTCGAGCCAGTCGCCGAGCCGGGCGAAGGCCGCCTCCCGGCCGGCGCCGAGCCGCGCCCGCATCGTCGCGCGGTCGAGCCCGCGGCCGGCAAATCCCTCCCACAACAGCCCGACCGCGCCGTCATAGCCGTAATCGGCGACCAGCTCGGCCAGGGTGTGGCCGCGCACCCAGAGGATGCCCTGCGCCCCGTCGCTGTGGCTCAGCACGGTCTCGGCGGCGACGAGGCCGGCCAGGCCGCTATCCATCGCCGCCTCGGCTCATTCGGCGGCGAGCGCCGGCGCGTCCCCGCCCGCGAGCCCGGCGGCCGCGACGGCGCGGCGCAGGAGCGCGATCTCGCGCTCGGGCAGCTTGACCAGCGGCGGCCGCACCACCGCCGGCGGCAACTTGCCGGTCAGCGCCAGCACCTCCTTCATGCGGTTGTGCATGTCGAGGAAGGGCGGCGCGTAGAACGCCTGGGCGAGCGGATAGATGCGCTCGTTGACGGCGCGCGCGGCGGCGAGATCGCCGGCCGCGACGGCGCGGAACAGCGCCACCTGCAAGGCGGCGATGACGCTGCCGGCGCCCGACAGCAGCCCGCCGCAGCCGAGCACCAGCGAGCTCATCAGCCAGGCGCTGTGCGTGGTCAGCACGGTGACCGGCGGGGTGCGGCCCTGCAAGGCGCGGATGTTGCGCTCGTGCAGCATCGGGTCGCCGCACCAGTCCTTGACCGCGCGGATCGTCGGCACCCGCTCGACCAGGCCGAGCAGCGTCTCGTGCGGGTAGCCGAGCGGCCCCGCCGCGGTGTAGTTGAAGCAGATCAGCGGCAGCGAGGTCGCCGCCGCGAGCGCGGCGAAATGGGCATAGGCCATCTCCGGCCGGAGCTGTCCGCCCATCGCCAGGCTCTGCGGCGGAAACACCAGCAGCGCCGCGGCGCCGTCGGCCTCGGCGGTGCGGGCGATGCGGGCGGCCTCCAGGCTGCCGTCGGCATAGACCCCGGAGATCACCGGCAGGCGGTCGCCGACCTCCTCCAGCGACAGCCGCAGCACCTCGCGCTGCTCGTCGAGGGTGCAGGCGTGGACCTCGCTGGCATGGCCGTTGACGGTGATCGCGGCGATGCCCTCGACCCCGCCGACATCGCGCAGGTGGCGGCGATAGGCGGCGGCGTCGATCGAGAAATCGTCGCGGAACGGCAGCAGCAATGCCGGAATGACGCCGTGCGGCGTCCAGTCCTTGAAGCGGGTCATCGGCTTCTGGCCTCGTTGGTCACGGCGGGCGGCGCCAACCATAGCACAGCTCCGCCGCACCGGAACCGCCGCCAGGCGCGGTCCTGTTCCGCCTGTTTTTTGCAGGAAATTAACAGGGCCCGGCGGGTCGCGGCGACGGCTCAGCGGGCCGGGTCGGCGGCCGCCTGGCGCCGGTAATAGGCGCGCTGCCGGTCATGCCAGGCGGCGCGCTCGGCGCGGTCGATCTTGCCGTCGTGGTTGGCGTCGATGCGGTCGAAGCGGGCGCGGAACAGGCGGTCGCGCTCCGCCGCCGGCATCGCCGCCTGGCCGTCGTAATAGGTTTTTTCGCGGGCGAGGCGCTCGCGCTCGCGCGCGTCGAGGCCGGGCGCCTGGAGCCGCGCGGCGAGCTGCTCCTGGCGCGTCTCGATAAAGGTGAGCCGCCAGTCGCGGTACTGCTCGAAGGTGATCGTGTCGGGATCGGCGGCCGGCGCCGGCTCGGCGGCGAGGGCGGGCAGCGCCAGCGCGGCGACGGCCAGCGCGGCGGCGGCGAACAGCACGGGTTTCATCTCCTCTCTCCCCTGCAACGGGACCGTCTCTAGAACAAAGCATGAAACTTCGCGAGTCAAGCGAAAATGTTCATGCTTTATTCCGGTTGGCGTTCGCCGCGCCGCGTGGCACAAGCGAATCCGCTGCCGCAGGGGGTGGGTGGGCGCCGCCGATGCCGAGCTTTGCCATCGAGAAGACCTGTCCGGGGCTGGTCTGCGGCGTCGACGAGGCCGGGCGCGGGCCGCTCGCCGGCCCGGTGGTGGCGGCCGCGGTGATCCTCGACCGGCGCTGCTTCCGCGGCGCGTTGCGGGCGACGCTCGACGATTCGAAAGTGCTCGACCGGGCGGCGCGCGAGGCCTGCCACCGCGCCCTGCTGCGCTGCGCCCGCATCGGCGTCGGCGCCGCCAGCGCGGCCGAGATCGACCGCCTCAACATCCTGCGCGCCAGCCTGTTGGCGATGCGCCGGGCGGTCGCCGCGCTCGGCGCGCTGCCCGACACCGCGCTGGTCGACGGCAACATCCCGCCGCCGCTGCCCTGCCCGGTGCGCACCGTGGTCAAGGGCGACGGGCTGAGCTTTTCGATCGCCGCCGCCTCGGTCGTCGCCAAGGTGACGCGCGACGGGATCATGCGCCGGCTCGCCGCCCGCTATCCCGGCTACGGCTGGGACACCAATGTCGGCTATGCGACGGCCGAGCACGGCGAGGCGATCCGCCGCCTCGGCATCACCCCGCATCACCGGCGGAGCTTTGCGCCGGTGCGGCTCGCCGCCGCGGGGATGCCGCTGCTGCCGCTGTTTGCCGAGGCGGCCGCCGCCGCGGAATGCGACGCGCATGCCTGACGGGGCGGCGGACGGCCGCATCATCGAGGGCGACTGTCTCGGCGAGATGGCGCGCCTGCCGGCGGCCTCGGTCGACCTGGTGTTCGCCGACCCGCCCTACAACCTGCAGCTCAACGGCGAATTGCACCGGCCCGACAACAGCCGCGTCGACGGGGTCGACGCCGAATGGGACAAGTTTGCCGATTTCGCCGAATACGACCGCTTCACCCGGGCCTGGCTCGGCGCCTGCCGGCGGCTGCTGAAGCCGGCGGGGGCGCTGTGGGTCATCGGCACCTACCACAACATCTTCCGCATCGGCGCCATCGTCCAGGATCTCGGCTTCTGGATTCTCAACGACGTGATCTGGCGCAAGACCAACCCGATGCCGAACTTCCGCGGCCGCCGCTTTACCAACGCGCACGAGACGCTGCTGTGGTGCGCGTATTCGCGCGAGGCGCGCTACACCTTCAATTACGAGGCGATGAAGGCGCTCAACGAAGAATTGCAGATGCGCAGCGACTGGCTGATCCCGGTGTGCGGCGGGCCGGAGCGGCTCCGGGACGCGGACGGCGCCAAGGCGCACCCGACGCAGAAGCCGGAGGCGCTGCTGCACCGGGTGCTGCTCGCCTCGACCCGGCCCGGCGACATCGTGCTCGACCCGTTTTTCGGCACCGGCACGACCGGCGCGGTGGCCAAGCGGCTCGGCCGCCGCTTCATCGGCATCGAGCGCGACCCCGCCTATGCCGCGCTGGCGCGGCGCCGCATCGCCGCGGTCAGCCCGGCCGCCGGCGAGTGGCTGGCGCTGGCGTCGCGCCGCGAGGCGCCGCGCATTCCGTTCGGCGCCCTGGTCGAGCGCGGCCTGTTGCAGCCGGGCGAGGTTTTGTGCGATGCCACCGGGCGCTGGGCGGCGCGGGTGCGCGCCGACGGCAGCGTCATCGCCGCCGAGCACAAGGGCTCGATCCATGCCGTGGCGGCGCGGGTGCAGGGCGCGCCGGCGTGCAACGGCTGGGCGTTCTGGCATGTCCGGCGCAACGGCCGGCTGGTCTCGATCGACGCCTTCCGCCAGGCGCTGCGCGCCGAATTGGGGTGACACGATGGCCTACGACCGCAACAACGTCTTTGCCCGCATCCTCAGGGGCGAGCTGCCGTGCAGCCGGGTCTACGAGGACGAGCACGTCCTTGCCTTCCGCGACATCAACCCCCAGGCGCCGACCCATATCGTCTTGATCCCGAAGGGGGAATACGTCTCGATCGACGATTTCTCGGCACAGGCCTCGGCGGCGGAACAGGCCGCCTTCATGCGCGCGATCGCGGCGATCGCGGCCACGGAGGGGGTCGCCGAGAGCGGCTACCGGGTGCTGTCGAACCACGGCGCGGCGGCGCATCAGGAGGTGCCGCATTTCCACCTGCACCTGTTCGGTGGCCGCGACCTCGGCCCGATGCTGCGCCGCCCGCGTTAGGCACCGCGCCCTCCGCGTCCTTCGCGGCTCCGCGGCGTCGCGCTTTCCCTGCGATATGGGGTTCCGGGCAGCCGCGTCCGGCGCGGAACCGCCCGGGGCTAGGGTCTGACGACCGCGCTCAGCCGCTCCGGCACCGGCTCGTCGAGGATGTGGTCGTAGAGCGCGTGCAGCAGCGCCGCGCCGTCGCCCTCGCCGGCGAGGTAGGCGCGGATCTCGAGGTCCACCGGCGCCGCCCGGGCGCACGGCGCGCGGCTTGCCGCCCGAAGCTCGGTGCGGATCGACGGCAAGGCGGGTCTCGCAGGCTTGGCCACTCTCGCCACCCGAGGCTGCATAAAGCCGACGTCACGTCGCATTATCGAAAACGCTTGTGACAGGACGCAAACAAATTGTAACAGCGGCGGTTCCATGCAACCGCGCTGTTGCGAAGCTGGCGGCGGGCGCCGGGTTGCGGCTATGATCGCGGCGCCTTGCGCGCCACATCCGGGATCGGCCGATGAACGATGTCAGCCCCGCCTTCGCCGCCTCCGACGACCCCCTCGTCGATGTGTTCCGCGCCCGCGGCGCGGCGATCGCCGATGCCTGCACGCGCTGCGGCGACTGTTTCCGCGCCTGCCCGATGATCGAGCCGGCCGGGCTCGCCGCCGCCGATCCCTCCGCCGTCGCCGGCGGCATCGTCGACCTGATCACCGGCGGCGAGGGCACGCAGGAAGCGGTGCTGTGGGCCAATGTGTGCAGCGGCAGCGGCAACTGCATCCCGGCCTGCCGCCACGGCATCAACCCGCGCTTCATGGTCCAGCTGGCGCGCGGCTTCGCCCGCGCCGCGGCCGGCGACGCGCCGCTGGCGACGCGCTGGCGCAAGGGGTTCCAGAGCATGAGCCGGGGGGTCAGGGTGCTGTCGCGGCTGCAGCTGCCGCCCGAGGTGCTGGCCCGCTTCCGCCCGGCGAAGGCGCCGCGCAGCGCGCCGCCCGACGTGGTCTTCTACACCGGCTGCAACGTCGTCAAGACGCCGCATATCGCGCTGTTGTGCCTCGACATCCTCGACCTGCTCGGGGTCGATTACGAGGTCATGGGCGGGGTCGGCCAGTGCTGCGGCGTCTACCAGTACCGCGAGGGCGATTTCGCCAACAATTCCAAGGTCGCCTACGCGACGATCGAAGGCCTCGCCGCGGCCGGCACCGACAAGGTGCTGTCGTGGTGCCCGAGCTGCCAGGTGGCGATCGGCGAGGTGTCGCTGCCCAATTACGCCGCCCAGTTCGGCCACAAGCCGTTCGATCTCAACCCGTTCCTGGTGTTCCTCGCCGAGCGCGCCGACCGCCTCAAGGCGATGATGAAACGCCGGGTGGAGAAGCGCGTGGCGCTGCACGAGCGGCCGGTGTTGCCCGAGGTCGTCGCCGCGGTGAAGACGCTGCTCGGCATCATCCCGGGGGTCGAGTTCGTCGATCTCGAGGTGCCGCGGGTCGGCACCCAGGCCAACAGCCTGGCGCAGATGCCCGAGTTCAAGCGCGAGCTGGTGCGCAAGGAACTGGCCGCGGTGGTCGAGCACGGCGTCGATACGCTGGCGACGATCTATCACGCCTGCCACCGCGAATTGTGCGACGCCGGCGACGGCAACAGCTTCGAGGTGGTCAACTTTATGGAATTGCTGGGCGAGGGGCTGGGCCTCGACAGCGAAGACCTGTTCAAGCGGCTCAAGCTGATCCGCGACATCGACGAGATCATCGTCGAGACCGCGCCGATGATCGCCGCGCACGGGCTCGACCTCGACACCGTGCGCGACGCGCTGATGTTCGAGTTCGGCGCCAAGCCGCCGCCGCCGCTGCGCGCCTAGGCCGCGAGGCGGGCGATGACCCGGCTCAGCGTCAACCTCAACAAGGTCGCGCTGCTGCGCAATTCGCGCCACACCGGGGTGCCGGACGTGCTGCGCTTCGCGGCGATCGCGCACGATGCCGGGGCGGACGGGCTGACCGTGCACCCGCGGCCCGACGAGCGCCACATCCGCGCCGCCGACGTGCCGGCGCTGGCGGCGCTGATGCAGCCGTGGCGGCCGGCGATGGAGCTCAATATCGAGGGCTATCCCGACGCGCGGCTGATCGACATCGTGCGCGCCGCCCGGCCCGAGCAGTGCACCCTGGTGCCCGATCCGCCCGACGCCTTCACCTCGGAGGCGGGCTGGCGCTTCGGCAGCGAGGAGATCGCCGTGCTGCGCCCGGCGATCGCCGCGATCAAGGCGGCCGGCTGCCGGGTCATCCTGTTCGTCGATCCCGACTGTCCGGATATCGACCGGGTGCGCGGCACCGGCGCCGACGGCGTCGAGATCTATACCGGGGCCTATGCCGCGGCGTTCCGCGCCGGCGACCCGGCGGCGGCGCTCGCCGATTGCGTGGCGACGGCGCGGCGGGCGCTCGACGCGGGGCTGGTGGTCAATGTCGGGCACGATCTGAGCCTAGCCAACCTGCCCGGCTTCGTCGCCGCGATGCCGCCCGTGGCGGAGGCCTCGATCGGCCACGAACTGACCGCCGATGCGCTTGTCATCGGCTTTGCCGCGGCGGTAAAGGCCTATCGCGCGGCGTTGAACCCGGCTTGAGGAAGCGTTGTCATGGCGGCGAACCGGCCCAGCGTATTCATCGACGGCGAATCCGGCACCACCGGGCTCGGCATCCGCGCCCGCCTCGCCGCGCTGTCCGAGATCGAGCTGAGGAGCCTGCCGCCGGAACACCGCCGCGACCCGGCGGCGCGGCGCGACATGATGGCGGCGGTCGATCTCGTCGTGCTGTGCCTGCCCGACGCGGCGGCCAAGGAAGCGGCGGCGCTGGCCGACGGGCTCGGGGCGGAGGCGCCGAAACTGCTCGACGGCAGCACCGCGCACCGGGTCGATCCGGGCTGGGAATACGGCTTTCCCGAGATGGCGGCGGGCCAGGCGGCGCGCATCGCCGCTTCCGGGCGGGTCGCCAACCCGGGCTGCTACCCGACCGGCGCGATCGCGCTCATCCGCCCGCTCGTCGATGCCGGGCTGATGCCGCCCGACTACCCGGTGACGATCAATGCGGTCAGCGGCTATTCCGGCGGCGGCCGGGCGATGATCGAGGCGCACGACGCGGCCGGCGGCCCGGCCTTCGAGCTTTACGGGCTCGGCCTCGAGCACAAGCACGTGCCGGAGACCCAGCTTTATTCCGGGCTGACCCGGCGGCCGATCTTTGTGCCTTCGGTCGGGCATTTCCGCCAGGGCATGCTGGTCTCGCTGCCGCTGCACCTCGACACGCTGCCGGGCCGGCCGAAGGGCGCCGATCTCCATGCGGTCCTGGCGGCGCGCTACCGCGGCTGCGCCAACGTCGCCGTCGTCGAGCCCGCCGCCGACGGCAAGCTCGAACCGCAGGGGCTCAACGACACCAACCGGCTCGAACTTTCGGTCCATGCCAACGAGGCGCGGCGCCAGGCGGTGCTGGTGGCGCGGCTCGACAATCTCGGCAAGGGCGCCTCCGGCGCCGCGGTGCAGAACCTGCGGCTGATGCTCGGGCTCGACGCGGGGTGATCCGCCGCGCCATTCCCGCCAGCGGGGAATTGCTGCCGGCGGTCGGGCTCGGCACCTGGCCGGTGTTCGATGTCGGCGCCGACGAGCGGGCGCGGGCGCCGCTGCGCCAGGTGGTGCGGCATCTCGTCGCGGCGGGCGGCGGCATGATCGACACCTCGCCGATGTACGGCCGCGCCGAGGCGGTGACCGGCGACCTCGTCGCCGAGGCCGGGGTGCGCGAGCGGGTGTTTCTCGCCACCAAGGTATGGACCAGCGGGCGCGAGGCCGGCATCGCCCAGATGGCGCGCTCGGCGGCGCTGCTGAAAACCCCGGTCATCGACCTGATCCAGATCCACAACCTGGTCGATTGGCGCACCCACCTCGCCACCCTGCGGGCGATGAAGGAGCGCGGCGAGGTGCGCTATATCGGCATCACCCACTACACCGCCGGGGCGCTGCCGCGGCTGGCGGAGATCGTCGCCGCCGAGCCGGGGATCGATTTCGTCCAGTTCGGCTATTCGCTCGCCGCGCGCGAGGCGGAAACCCGGCTGTTGCCGCTGTGCGCCGAGCGCGGCGTGGCGACGATCGCCAACCAGCCGCTCGAACGCGGCGAGCTGGTGCGGCGCCTCGGCCGCACGCCGCTGCCGGGCTGGGCCGCCGAGTTCGACTGCGCGAGCTGGGCCCAGCTCTGCCTCAAATACCTGATCGCTGAGCCGGCGCTGACCTGCGTCATCCCGGCCACCGGCAACCCGGCGCATCTCGCCGACAACCTCGCCGCCGGCGCCGGCCGCCTGCCCGACGCGGCGCAGCGCGCGGCGATCAGGCGGCTGTGGGACTCGCGATAGCGGCGACCGCTTCGAACAGGCGCTCGACCTCGGCGCGGGCGATGCCGCGGGTGATGAATACGAGGCGCGAGGTGTGGTCGCCGCCCGGCCAGTCCTCCAGTTCGACCGGGCGGTGGGCGGTGTGCTGCACCGCATGGACGACGACCGGGCCGCGGCAGCCCTCGACCGCGACCAGCCCCTTGACCCGGAGCAGGTCGGCGCCGCGCAACGCGGTCAGCACCGCCATCGCCTGCTCGAAGGCCGGCCAGGCGAGCGGCCGGTCGAAGACCAGGGTGAAGCTGGCGATGCCGTCGGCGTGGCGGTGTTCGTGGTCATGCTCGTGCGAAAGGGCGGGAAACTCGGCGCCGTCGCCGAGCAGGAAGCCGGGGTCGACGGCGCCGTCGCGGGCGATCGCGACCGGCGCGACGCTGAGCCGGGCCAGGGTCTCGCACAGCGCCGCCACCGCCGGCTGCGGCACCAGGTCGGGCTTGGTGACGACGATGCGGTCGGCGAGCGCGATCTGATGCCGTGCCTCCGCCATGCGGGCGAGATTGTCCGGGCCGCTGACC
>Ga0209581_1001024_pt1 | contig 38211 bp, 31 predicted proteins | sample Coa_R2_FD_187160 | JGI IMG/M metagenome (GOLD analysis project Ga0209581, IMG submission 187160) | Surface soil microbial communities from Centralia Pennsylvania, which are recovering from an underground coalmine fire - Coalmine... | ecosystem: Environmental > Terrestrial > Soil > Unclassified ...
ATGTTGTAAACGTTGTGGCGGCCCAGCAGGGGGGAAAGGATTTCATACCGTTCCCCGCGCGCATTCAGGCGGAAGCGCAGACCGTCAAAACTGAACGCAACTTCTTCAGCGCGGTACTCCGCGTCAGCGCCGAAGCCGTACCAGAGCCGGCGGACGCCCGGCGGCGGATCGATGCGGCGGGCATACTCATCATCCGCGTTCAGAACCGACCACGCGGGCGGCGGCGCATCCTCCGGAGCGAACAACAGCCGCTTCGCGGCGAAGTAGTCTTCCATCGTACCGTGAAAATCGAGGTGGTCGCGCGTGAGGTTCGTGAAAACGGAGGTATGAAACCGGATTCCGTAGACGCGCCCGAGCGCCAGGCCATGCGAAGATGCTTCCATGGTTGCGTTCTGGCCGCCCACATTCACCAGCTCATGAAAAATTCGAAACAGATCGAGCGATTCCGGAGTGGTGTTCGCAGCCGCCATCTTGCGGCCCGCCAGATGGTACTCGATGGTGCCGATCAGCGCGGTCGTGCGCCCCGCGGCGCGCAATACGGAATCTATCAAGTACGACGTAGTCGTCTTCCCATTCGTTCCGGTGACGCCTGTGACGCCGATCCGTTCGTCCGGCGCCCCGTAGAAAGTTCGCGCCGCCTTCGCCAGAGCCTTGCGGCCATGCTCGACCTGAATCCACGGGCCCGTAAATCCTTGGGGCGGCTCCAGCTCGCTCACGACGCCGATGGCTCCACGTTCCATCGCCTGCGCTGCGAACATACGGCCATCCACCTTTGCGCCCGGAAATGCAAAGAATAAGAATCCGCGCCCTACCTTCCGGGAATCGTATTCCAACCCGGCGACCTCGCAATGATCAATTTGCGCCGGCATCGGCCGCTTGAGCCGGACTCCGCTGAGGACGTCACGTACTGTCATGATCTGACCACTGGCCACTGACCACTGGCCGCTATCTCGCGAACACTACGCGCACTTTCTCGCCCGGCGGCAGCGGCGCGCCAGGCAGAGGCGCCTGCGCCCGCGCGACTCCGTGCCCGATCACTTCGACCTGCATGCCCGCCCCCGCAGCTGTCTGAATTACATCCCGAACGGTTTTGCCCTGAAAATCGGGTACGCGCGGACCGTCGACTGGATTGCTCTGAACCGCTGCTTTTGCAAAAAGACGCTGGTCCAGGGACGTTGGCGGGCCCTGGACCAGCATTGGAGGAACGGAGAACTCCAGTTCCGGCGCAAGCTCCGGATCGAGACCCGCGATAGCGACATCGTCCATGTCCACGCGCTCATGCTTCTCTTCGGGGAGCTCGTCGGGCAAATCCTTCGGCACATCGCGCAGCCGGAGCGCTGCGGTCGCAACCTCACGGAACACAGGAGCGGCGACCTGCCCCCCGTAGCCGGCCGTTCCGGAGGTGCCATTCAGCGTGACGGCGATGGCGATAGCCGGATTCGTAACCGGCGCGAAGCCGATGAAGGATCCATTGTAGTGATGCGTGTACTGATGCGTCGCGAAGTCGTAGATCTGCGCTGTGCCGGTCTTGCCACCGGACGTGTAGCCGCTCAGGCGCGCCGTCTTATGCCCCGTTCCATAGGGAAGGATTACGACTCCCTCCATCATCTGCCGCATCGTAATGGCCGTCTCGGGCCGAAGCACTCGAACCGGCTTCAGTTGGGGCTCCACCTCCGGCGGTTCGCCCGGCCGCTGCTTCTTCAAAATGAGTTTCGGCGGAATCTTCAGGCCGCCGTTGGCGATAATCGAGCACAACTGCGCCAGTTGCATGGCCGTCACGCTCACCTCGTGACCCATCGACATGGAAGCGAGCGAGGTGCTGCCCCAACGGCTCAGCTTTCGAACCACGCCGCTCGATTCCGAAGGGAGCGGAATGCCGGTGCGGCTGCCGAATCCCAAGCGCCGCATATATTCGTACATGTTCTCCGGCCCCACCCGGAGTCCGATTTGGATCGCTCCGATGTTGCTCGAGCGCGCCAGCACGTCGGCCATTGAGAGCAGCCCGTAGCCATGGTGCGCTTCGTGAATGGTGCGCGATCCGAGCCGCAGCACGCCGTTGCCGCAATTCACGACCGTCGACGGCCGCATCGATGTGGTTTCCAGAGCGGCCGACAGAGTCACGACTTTAAATACCGAGCCAGGTTCGTACGGGGAAGTGATCGCCAGGTTATTGCGCCAGGAGAGCGGCTGCTTTGGACCGGGCGGTTCATTTGGGTCAAAGGTGGGGTAGTTCGCCATGGCCAGCACTTCACCCGTACGCGGATCCATGACCACCACGCTGCCGCTGCGGGCGTGACTGTTCTGTGCGGCTTGCGCGATGGCGCGCTCGGCGACGAACTGGATTCGCGAATCAATGGTGGTGGTAATGTCTTTGCCGGGAACGGGCTTGCTCTCCACCTCCGACGCATAGGCGTTATTCTTCACGTCGCGGAGCAGCGTCACCTCGCCCGGATATCCTTGGAGCTCTTCATTGAGAGACAACTCCAGCCCGGAGTTGCCCTGCTGGTCGAAATCCACGCTGCCGACAACGTGCGACGCAAGCTGACCGTTGGTGTAGAAGCGATGGCTTTCCGTACGGAACTCGATCCAGTCGAGCTTCATGCTGCGCAGCCGCTTCGATTCCTCCAGAGAGATGCGGCGCTTGACCCACATGAAGCCGCTTTGCCGTTCGGCTGCATCCTTCAACTTTGCGTAGAGTGTCGTTGCATCCAGGTCCAGGACGCCGGCGAGGATCTGCGCAGCCACGCCTAGGTCCGGAATGCGCCGGGGATTTACACACACGGAGTCGACAGGAAGGCTTTTTGCGAGCGGGATCCCGTTGCGGTCGAAAATTGTTCCGCGCGGGGCTTCAATTTTCAGCGGCTTTTCGTGCTGTTGCTGGGCCAGTCGCTCGAATTCGGCATGGGAAATGATCTGAAGATGAACAAGCCGCAGGATGAGTATTGCCGCCCAGGCCAGCGCAACGCGCGCCAGCACTTGAACCCGCCTGGTCGATTCGAGTTCGTACATCCTGCACTTCGATTCTCAGGCGACGGCGCGCGCCGGCGGGGGCATGCGGCACGAACAGTCATGCCGGAGCAGTTCGGCCATACGCCACGCGCGGTCGCGCGGCGAGGTGCAATCCGCCCGCTCAGGTCCGCCGCGCTGTGTCGGAACAAAGCCCCGCCCGCCGTCCGGCCGAAGCTCGTGCAAGGCCGGCAACGCGCCCGGGCCCACCGGCCCGATGAAGTACCACGCGTGGTTCACGTTCCCGGCCGCGTCGATGGCCAGCGTAAACCGCAGCCCCGAGCCGTCACTTGCGATATGGCGCGTGACCACCCACAGCGGCCCGCCGTTTTGGCGCGCCAGGGTCCGGGCGCTGGCCGCGAACGCCGGCATCATCCATTCAGGCGCAGGCCCGCTGAAATACAGCATGTGCCCCAGTCCGGCAAGCGTCGCATATTGCGGGCATTGAGCGGAGTTGTATTCAATTGAAAAAATGCTGGGCGGCAAAGACCCAAAGCGCTGGCGCAAGCCGCGCTCCGCGCCCGGCTCCGTTCCCTCCGCCACAATTCGACCGTCCGCGTCTAACGCGCAGTAACGGAGGTATTCACCGCCCGAGACCAATCCGATGGTGAGCATGGCAAGCCCGGATGATCTGTTACTGCCGGTTCGCGGCCGTTTTGTTCATGGCCAGCGACCCGCTCTTATCGCCTTCGAGATAGACGATTCGCTGTGGCGCGGGGTCGACGAAGGACTGCATACGCGCCAGTTCTTCCAACCGCTGCGGGCTGAGCAGCCTCGCTTCCTCCACCTCGAGCGCGGCGCGCTCCGTCATAAGCCGCTGCTGTTCCTGCTTGAGGTTCTGGATCTGATATCCCGCCATCAGCCCATAGGCGCTCGGCAGCAGCACGCCGATGAATAAAAGGACGCCAAGACCGGCGGCTGCGATCAGCTTCCAGCATGCGCCTCTCGCCTGGGGGTCCGCCTCGCGCACCACGCGCGAATTATTAATGTCTTTAACAAAAAAGTAGATATCCTCGTTCGGAATGGCGCGCAGAACGTACGGATCATGTTCGCGCCGCGCTGCGACGCGAGTCCCCGCTTCGGCGTAGGCCTTCGACCCTACGAAGCGGTGAAAAACGGTAGCCAACGATGCCATGCTCAGTTCCCCTGCTTTGTTATCCAACTCCTACTGCCAGGCGCGCGCCAGACGGCCGCTGCTCTGCTTGCGTTCTACTTCATTTCCACCGCACGCAGCTTGGCGCTGCGCGACGGCGGGTTGCTCTGTATCTCCCGCTCAGAAGGACGCACGACATGCCTGGTCAGCAATATCGCCGCCCCGGAGCGAGACAGCTCTTGAAACTTCTGCTTCACCTTGCGGTCTTCGAGCGACATGAACGTGATGATCACGATGCGGCCCCCGGGGACGACCAGCCGCGGCGCCCTCTCCAACAGCGCATCGAGTTCCTCCAGTTCGGCGTTCACCGCCAGCCGCAAAGCCATGAAGGTGCGCGTCGCAGGATGAATGCGCTCCGTTCGCGGCGCGACCGATTCGATTACATGCGCCAAATGCGCCGTGCTGCGGATCGGTCGCGCCCGAACGATGGCTCTGGCTATTCTCCGCGACCTCCTTTCCTCGCCAAGCTCGTAAATCAGGTTGGCGAGATCCTTCTCGGCTGAAAAATTCACAATGTCGGCGGCCGTCGTTGGCTGCGAACGATCCATCCGCATATCGAGCGGCCCTTCCGAGGTGATGGAAAATCCGCGCTCCGCTGCGGTCAACTGGTAACGGCTCACGCCCAGGTCCGCCAGCAACCCGTTCACGCGCTCCACGCCAAACACGCGCAACGCCTGGTCCAGCTCCGAAAACCGCCCGTGATGAAACCGGATCCGGTCCGCGCAATCCGCTGTGTTCTGCCGCGCGATTTCGAGCGAGTCCACATCGCGATCGTTCGCGATTACAAAACCGGAGGTCAACCTCCGCGCGATCGCGCCGGCATGGCCGCCCAGCCCGCATGTCGCGTCCAGGTACACGCCGCCGGGCTGGAGCGCAAGGTACTCCAGGACCTCTTCGAGCATGACCGGGACGTGCATACATATGTGTTACTTCAGTCCCTTCTTTTCCAATGCGCGCAGCTTCTCGGCGGCATTTTCGTACGCCCTGCGCTTGCGATCCTCATACACTTCCTTGCCGTAAACGTTCATGCGGCCCTTCTGACACTCGATCCAGACCGGCTGGTTCTCGAGATTTAACATCTGGCGCAGCTCCTGAGGGACCAGCACGCGACCCTGGCCGTCGATTTCCGAATCCGCGCCGAGATCGTTGGCGATAAATTTCACGTCTTCCACGATCTCGGGGTCTTCGGTCGCGGTCTCCAGCAGAATTTCGTTTTCTTTCCAGACTGAGATCGGATAGATTCGAGCTATGCGAACGTCGAGCGAGGTGATGAACACGCGTTTTTCGCCCAGATCCATCAGGTACTGCTGGAAAACCGCGGGAAGCTTCAGCCGGCCTTTCTCGTCGACGCGGGCCGGGTATATGCCTCTGGGCGGCTCCGCCGCCGGCCTTGTGTTAGCTTCCACTTTAGACCACTATTGACCCTTTCAGGCCACCCGAGAGCGATTGTCACACACCCTCCGGGTGAAATCAATACCTTTCTGCATTTAAAGGGGTTATACGCCTTCTGTTCGCCAGGGATGGACTGACCCTGCCGAATTGGGGACTGCGGGCCAGCCGCTAAGGCAGCCCGGCGGTACGCTCTCTGGCTTCATTTGAGGCGGCGTATGAAGCGGTAGATATAAAAAAAGGACGGCGACACTGGTCCCGTGGCAGAGACGATTGAAATGCGGAGGCTGCGCTAGCGACGGCTGGCCGGCGGCACTATGCCGTTCATGCGAGCATAGACGACCATCTGCCCGTAGTGATCGAAGGCATGCCAAATATTCTCGTTTGCAATCGCCAGCCTCGGTGTTTTGCGGGTCCCGAAGGGGGGCGGGATGAGCTCGGTTGCATTTTGATCCGTGATGGTGGCCATTGCCTGATGCGCATAGGCAAAGGCGTCCTTCAGGTACTTTACGATGTCGTCTTTACTTTTGAGCGATGCGGGGCCGTTTTCATTCGGGCCGGGTTCACTCGGGTTTTTTTGGCCGAGCAGGGCCGCCGACACCATGTACATCACCGCCGCGGTGTGGGAAACCTGCTGTGCGAAGGTGCGGACGCCTTTAAATTCCCCTTGGGTTGGAGCAAATGAGTACTTGTCAGCGGGCATGGCTTCGGCGAGCGGAAGAAACTCGTTTTCGACCATTCTGAGCTGATTATCAAGAATTTTCCCGATCGAGGCCGTCGGAGCGTCGGCGGCAACGAGAGGAAGAGCGCACAGCAAAACGAACCCGAATTTCATTGCGGGCCCTCCAGCGGGTGATTATACGACAAGCCGGTTGTTCGCCTATTGGAGAATTTTAATCGCGGTCTGCGGTTCCCGCGGAAAATTCATACAATAGCTTCAGCGTATGCGGAGACGCTTGGCCGCGACCGTTCCAGCGATTCTCACCTGTGCATTGGCGGCGCCGCCGGCTGGATATTTCAGCGGCACGGTGTATCCAGTCCTTCAGAAGGCCGGTTGCAGCGGGTGCCACAATCCGGAAGGCGTCGCCTCGGCGACACGGCTTCATTTCCCGGACGCCGACGCCGGACCGGCTGCCATTGAAGCTTTTGGAAGGTCGCTCTCGATTTTGGTGGACCGGGATCATCCCGAAGAGTCGCTGCTGCTTAAGAAGCCGACGCGACGGGCGCCGCATGCGGGCGGGCTGCGCATCCGGCCGGGGACTCCGGAAGAAGCGGCGCTGAGGACCTGGATCGAGTATTTGGCCACGCTCTCGGCGCCCGCCGGCGCGCGCGCGAACACGGACGCCCCACCCCCGCCTGTCAAGGTAGCCCCTGCGCTCCGATTCCTGACGCACGCGCAGTACAACAACACAATTCGCGACCTGCTCCACGACGACGCCCGCCTCGCTGACCAGTTTCCGCCTGAGGACTTTGTCAACGGGTTTAAGGGCCAGTATCAATCGCAGAGTATTTCGCCGTTGATGGCCGAAGCCTACGCGGCAGCCGCAGAGAAGCTTGCCCGGAGCGCATTCCGGGGCGGCGACTCGCATCATCTGATTCCCTGCAACCCGACCGGGCCGGACGACGCAGGCTGCCGAGACGCTTTTATCCAGGGATTCGGGAAACGCGCCTTTCGCCGTCCTCTGACGAGCGCGGAAAGAACCCGCTATGCGCGGCTATTTGAGCAGGAAGCGGGCCAGGCGCAGGATTTCCTGGCGGGCGCGCGGATCGTGATGGAAGCGATGCTGCAATCGCCGAATTTTCTGGCGCGCGTGGAAAACGGCGCAGCGCCTGAATGGCGCCGTTACGAGACCGCAAGCCGGCTTTCGTATTTCCTGTGGAACAGCACGCCTGACGACGCTCTCATGAACAGCGCGGAGAAGGGCGAACTCGATTCTCCTGCCGGAGTGGAGCGGGTTGCCCGGCGGATGCTTCAAGATGTGAGAGCCCGCGCGGCCGTGGATGAGTTCCTGGCCGAATGGCTGCGCTTTGATCGCGCCGCCTCGATGGTCAAGGACCGCCGGATATTTCCGATGTTCACGCCCGAGCTGGCCGCCGCGATGACGGAAGAGACGCTCCGGCTGGGGCGGGATCTGGTCTGGAACAACGGTAATTTCATGAAACTGTTTTCGGCCGATTACAGTTTTCTCAGCGCAAATTTGGCGGCATTATATAACGTTCCTGCGCCGGGCGTTGAATTTGGCCGCGTGTCGCTGCCGCCCAGCACAGGGCGCGCCGGCGTTTTGGGGCAGGCGCTGTTCCTGGCTGCGTCGAGTAAGCCGGAAGAAACCTCCCCCACGGCTCGTGGTCTCTTTGTGCGTGAGCAGTTCCTGTGCCAGACGGTGCCGCCGCCTCCGCCCGGAGTCAACACGAATCTGCCGGCGCTCCACAAGGACCGCCCGCTGACGAACCAGGAGCGGCTGGCCTTGCATACGGAGAACGAGAGCTGCCGGAGCTGTCACGCGCTCATCGACCCGATCGGTTTTGGCCTCGAGAAGTATGACGCCCTAGGCCAGCGTCGCGAGAAACTGAAGCTCACGTTTTACCCCGAGCACGGCGAACGGGCAGCGCCGCAAACCGTCGAGCTGGCTCTCGAGGCCAAGGGATTTATAGCAGGCATTCCGAATTCGGAGTTCACGAATCCGGCCGAGCTCGGTCGGGTGCTGGAGAGGACGCCGCAATGCCAGCAATGCGTCGTTCGACAACTGTTCCGCTACGCGGCGGGACGGCGTGAAACCAGAACCGATCAATTGGTGATCGAACAGGCGTACGATGATTTCAAGAGCTCCGGGTTTCGGTTTCAGGAGCTCATGGTTGCGTTAAGCAAGTATCTGACGTTTCCACCGGGAAGGGATAGCACGGATGGCCTCGGTACACACTAAGCAGCGAACGATTTCACGGCGCAGGATTCTGCAAGGGCTGGTGACGGCGACCAAGGCGCAGGTATTCGTTGGTCTGCCGCCGCTCGCCGCGATGTTCAACAGCTCCGGCACAGCCTTTGCAGACGAGCGGACGCCGCCCACGCGGTTCGTACTTTGGTTCAACGGCAACGGAATTCCCGAGAAATACTGGATTCCCGAGGAGACCGGTCCGGATTTCGTGTTCTCCCCGTGCCTGGCGCCGCTCGCGCCCTTGCGAGACCACGTGCACATCATCACCGGGCTGGATAATCCGGCAGCGCGGCTGCCCGGACCCGGCAACGACCATCATCGCTCGATGAGCGCGCTGATGACGGGAACGCAGTTTACCGGACGCGGAGCGGGAGGCCCGTCGATTGACCAGGCGATTGCGGCGCGGGTGGGGGGCGAGACGCGCTTTCGATCATTGCAAATCGGCGTCAGTCAGGAGTCGTTTGGCGAGAGTATCCAGCGCAACATGAGCTGGGCCGGCCGCGACCGGGCGCTTCCGCCGGAGATGACGCCGGCAAAGCTGTTCGACCGGCTGTTCGGGGCGCGAGATTCAGAATGGATCAGGCGAAAGCACAGCATTCTCGACGCCGTAAGCGAAGACGCCGCCACATTGCGAAAAGAGCTCGGCCGGGAGGACCAAGTGCGCCTGGAAGAGCACCTTGCGTCGATTCGCGATGTGGAACGGGCGATCGCAAGTCTTCCCCCGGAATATCACCGAATCGATCCGCCAGAGGTCGAGGATATGAAGGACTGGCCGCGCATTGCGCGTCTTCAGAGCGATCTGCTGGCGCACGCATTGGCCTCGGGCCAGACGCGCGTTGCGTCTTACATGTTGACCAAGTGCCAGGGACTGTCGCGGTTTCCGTGGCTCGGGTATACGGCAGCGCGGCATCACGATTACACACACAGCGACGGCAAGGCGCCGGGGGCTGACGGTCCGACGGGCCAGCGGATTTTGCGCGATATCTGCCGCTGGCACGCGCAGGAGTTCGCCTATTTTCTGAGTAAGTTGCGGGCGACGCCGGAAGGCGAGAAAACGCTGCTTGACCGCTGCGCGATCATCTACGTGCACGAGCACGCCGAAGCGAACCAGCACAAGAACAACGGCATGTCCGTGATCGTAGCGGGTCACGCAGGCGGGCTGAAGACCGGCTTGCATACGCGCACGACGGGAACAGTGGCCGATCTGTATCTCGCGGTAGCGAACCGGGCGATGGGAGCGAAGCTCGAATCGTTTCCCAGCGCGAGCCGCGAGTTGCCGGGCGTCTTTGCGTAGAACTAGCGTTTCACGCGGCGCCCGGGGCGCGCCTGTTGGAGGCGCTCCGCCGCCGCTTGCGTGATTTTGGTTTCGGCGCAGTCCACCCAGCGAAGATCCGGGAGCGATTCAATCAACGGAATCAATTCGTCGCCAACGCGCGGGTCGCCCCAGACATTCAGCGATCGCAGCTTGCGGAAGTTTTTTAAGACCATCAGCCCGTTGACCGAGAGTTGCGTCTGGCTGATATCCAGCGATTCGAGGTTCTGAAGCGAGGCGAGCTTCTGAAAGCCGGCGTCGGTGATTTTGGCGCCGCGCAGAGTGAGCTCGCGCAGGTTTGTCAATCCGGCGATGACGTCAAGCCCCTGGTCGGTCAGCGCAACCGACCACAAGCCCGAATCGGTGCGCTGCGAACCGCTCAGGTCGAGCGACGTGAGGGCCGGGAAGAGGCGCAACGCCGTCAACGCCGCGTCCGACATCTTGTTGCCGCCAAAGCTGAGCGCGTGGAGGTTCGGCAAATTGGACAGCGGCTCGAGGCCCGCGTCGGTAACAAGCGCGTACCCGATATCGAGCGACTCCAGGGTTGCGATATTGGCCAGGTGCGCGACGCCCGCATCTGTAATTTTGGTCCCCCGAACGTTTAGCGCGCGAAGCCGCTTCCAGTTCTTCATGGCGGCCATTGCGCCATCGCCGATCTGCTCAGCGAAGTACAGGTTCATTGCTTCAACCGACGGCAAATTTTTCAAGCGCTGAAACCCGATATCGGTGATGCGGGTATGGGAGAGATCGATACGCTTCAGGGTCGTGAGCTTTCCGATTGCGGCGAGGTCAGCGTCATCGATCCAGGACGCGCGGAAATCGGCTTCGACGGCGTTGGCCAATGCGTCCTGAACGATGCGGCCGCCGCGGGATTCAGCCCAGTCTGCCCCGATATCCAGGCCGTAAGCCGCCCCTGCGATGGCGATCAGGACTGGGATGAGGCGCTGCATCAGCTATGTCTCCGGTTGGGCAGCGAGGAGTCGCGATCGAAGATGATATTGCAGCCCGGCAACGCCTGCTTGATCGCTTCGTATCCCTTCTGCGTGATGAGCGTGTGATACAGGTTCAGAAGTTGCAGTTTCTTCATGGCGCTGAGCGCAGCCGCACTGGCGTCGGTTAACCCGCTGCTGTCTAAGTGCAGCTCCGCGAGATCGGGCAACGCGGACTGAAGCGCCCTCAAGCCCTTGTCGGATAGCGCGGTGTAATCCAAGTTGAGGCGCTTCAGCGCATGCAGTTGCGCGATGGCGGGCGCGCCGTCGTCGGTGATGCGGGTCCGCGCCGCCGATAGCGCTTCGAGCTGGTTCAGACCGGCGAGCGAGAACAACCCCGCATTGGTGATTCGCGTATATCCCAGGTCCAGCTCGCGGAGAGCGGACAGCCCGCCAAGGAGCTTTAAAGCAGCATCGCCGATATCGGTCGAACTCAAGTCGAGCATTTCGACAGCGCGCATTTTTGCCAGCGCCAGGGCGCCCGCATCCGTGATGTCGGTGTATTTCAACCGCAGCCGCCGCAGATTGGGCAGCGCGGCGAGCGACGCCAGACCCGCATCGTTGACCGGGGCGCCCGAGAGCTCCACATCTTCCAGGGGCAGCGCGGCGAGCGCTGAGAAACCACGTCCTTCGACTTGGGTATTATTCAGGCGCAGCCGACGGAGCTGGCGCAGGCTGGCGAGTTTCGAGAGGCCGGCGTCAGAGAACGCCGTAGCGCTGAGGTCGAGTTCTCTAAGAGTTTTGAGCGACGCCAGCGCTTGAGCGGCTGCGTCGCCGATCTGCGCTCCTGCAAGCGAAAGCTTCTCGAGCGCTGGAAGTCCGGCGAGGTAGGAGAGCTGAGCGTCTGAAAGCGGAGTTCGCGCGAGATCGGCTTCCGCTACATGCGCCTTGCGCCAGGCGACGCGTCCGCGCAACTTTGCGATCCACTGCGCAATCGCCTGTTCGGTGCTTTGTCCGGGCTTGCTGCGTCGCAGCGAGACATCGGCGGATGGGGCGACAGTCGGGTCCTCGAATTCAATGCCGCACCCCGGAACAGCAGCCCGAAATGCTTCAACGCCGCTCGCGGTCACGCGCGTATAGCGAACATCCAGCGCGGCGAGTTTCTTCAGGCTTTGCAGCCTGGCGAGGCCCGCATCCGTGATGTGCGTCCGGTACAGATTCAGCTCTTCGAGGTTCGTAAGGGCGCCAAGCGCTGGGGCGCTCTCATCCGTGAGCAGCGCGCCGAGTACGTTTAAATCGCGAAGTTTCGAGAGGCCGGCGAGCTGGCGGATGCCGGCGTCAGTCACCTTCGTCCCATACAAATCGAGCGACTCCAGAGTTTTCAGGCCGGCAATGCGCTTCAGACCGGCATCGGTGATCAGCGTGTTCCGCAGCGAAAGCCGCCGGAGACGCGACATTTTCTCCAGATAGGAGGCGCCGTCGTCATCAAACGGCGTATCGGTCAGATCCAGATCTTCGAGATTTTTAAATGCGGCGAGCGACGGGCCTTTGACCTTGGTCTGCGCCAAACGCAGCTCGCGCAGCTGTTCCAGGCTGCCAAGATGCGCCAGACCTTTGTCCTGGACGTTGATATTGGTGAGGAAGTGCAGGCTGAACCAGAGCTTTTCCAGCTGGTGCAGGCCGGCAAGCGCGGCGAGTTCGTCATTTGCGTCAAGCCGACTGCCTGCTCCCGGATTGAAGATGGCGCCGGGCAAGAGCAGTTCGCGCAGCTGCTTCATATCGCTGAGGTTCCACAGCTCTTTGGGCTCGATTTTCGTTCCCACCAGATCCACGGCGCTTACATGAAAATCACCGTCCGGCAGATCGGAGACGGAACGAATGACGCCGGAGCGTCCCGCGATCTGGAGATTGCCTCCCGCGCGAATCACCCACTCGGCGGCCTTCCGCTCAGGCATGGATGGCTTGGGCGCGGCGGTCTGACTGCGTTGCTGCCTGAAGCCAGGCCCATACAGAATCATTCCGGGCCGGGCGCCGGTATGTTTGCCGTGGTCCAGAACGACGACGCCGTTCACCACCACGAATTCGACGCCAGTAGCGTACTGGCGCGGCTTTTCCCACGTAGCGTTATCGATGATGCTCCGAGGGTTGAAGACAGTCACATCAGCCCACATGCCGGGCCGGAGCAGACCGCGATCGTACTGGCGAATTTTGACGGCGTTTGCGGAGGTCATCTTACGCACGGCGTCTTCGAGCGTCAGGATCTTTTGCTCTCGAACATAGCGGCCGAGCACGCGAGGAAACGTCCCGAAATATCTTGGATGCGGGCGTCCTTCGTCGCCCGACTCTGCGATCGCGGAGCCGTCCGAGCCGATGGAGACAAACGGCTGGCGAAGCGCGTACTGCATGTCGTTTTCATCGTGGTGGAAATAAATGGCCGGCACTGAGCCGCCGTTGTCTTCAAGCACGCGGAACAGAACGTCAATTGGATTTCCGCCAAGGGCTTGGATTACTTCGTTCATGCGACGGCCTTCAAAGCGCTTATAGGCGGGATTGGAGAGCGAAACGAGGAGCATGCCCTCCCAGGAGCCCGTGGCTGTATAGTGGTCGTACCAGTTGGAGCCGGGGATGCCGTGTTCGATTTCGTTGACCAGTCGCGCGTGCAGGCTCGGATCTTTCAACCGGCGCAGCATCGCTTGAACGCCGCCCTCATGCGCCCATGGCGGGATGATGCTGGACAGATTATTCTGTCCAGCTCGGTAGGGATAGACGTTGGCCGTGACATCCTGGCCGGCGGCGCGAGCTTGCGCGATTTCGGACACCAGCTCCGGCATTCTTCCCCACAGCGCATGGTCTGCGATTTTCAGGTGTATGATGTCGACTGGCACTCCGGCCTTGCGGCCGATCTCCATCGCTTCCGCCGCGGCTTCGAATACGCCTTTGCCCTCGGTGCGGAGGTGGGTCGAGTAGACGCCGCCGAATGGCGCAGCGGCTTTGCACATCGCGATGAGAGTATTTGTGTCGATCCAAGACCCTGGAGGACCGCTGAGCGAACTGGCGACGCCGAGCGCGCCCTGTTCCATGGCTGTTCGCACCAGCGCCTGCATTTCAGCCAGTTCGGTTTCCGAGGGCGGCCCAGCGTTTTCGCCGTGCACGTAAGTCCAAACCTGGCTGGAGCCGATATAAGACCCGATATTGGTCGACACGCCGCGCTCTTTGATGCGCCGGAAATAACCCGCGAAATCGGTCCAGTCGGCGCGCCCGGTTTTCGGCTGCTTGCCGCCGATGGGCGCAGCCGATCCGCCTTCGCCCAGGATCATGGAGGTGACGCCCTGCCGGATCATGCTCTGAGCGTCGCCATCTGCGAGTATCGTGTAATCGGAATGGTTGTGAATATCGATAAAGCCTGGCGCGACCACGAGGCCGTTTGCATCGATAACGCGCCGCGCCGCGGCGTCTCCCAGCGGTCCGATGGCTGCAATTTTCTGCCCGCGTATCGCCACATCGCCGTGAAAAGCCGGGGCGCCGCTGCCATCGACGATCAGGCCGCCGCGGATCACAATGTCGTAGGGTTGCGCAAATGCGGCTTCCACCAGAAGCGCCGAAAACAGCAATGCGCGTTTCATGAGCACGATTTTATCGTGGCGGTTCTTCGATGGAATAAAGCTGATTGGCGGCGAGGGGGCCCAGTCTCTGGCGGATTCCTGAAGGCCAGGCGATGTCCACCGATGTCACGGCTGTATCGCCGCCCAGTCCGAAATGCACCGTGGGGTCGCTGGAGCAGCCGTAGCCCGTAGACGTGATCACCCGATTCCACTGCGCGCTGCGTGCGGAGGCGATGTGAATCATCGCGCCGACGCCATCACGATTACTGGTCCGCCCGGTCAAGCGAAAGGCGATCCAGTTTCCGGCTTTGGTTGTATTCCGCAGCACCACCGGCGCTTCGTTGAGCCGCGTGGCGACGAGATCCACGCGTCCATCGCGGTCAAAATCGCCGTAGGCGAGGCCGCGGTGCTGCGCTATGCCGGAAAGCGTTTGCGTGTCGAACCTCGCGCCGCCCTTATTCAAGAAGACGAGCAGCGGCTGGCGTGTCACTCGACCGGACAGTTCGGCGTTATCCATGACATCTCCCGCAGCGACAGCCAAGTCTTTCGTTCCGTCATTGTTCAGGTCGGCGACAGCATTACTCCAGCCGGTCCAGGCGATGCTGGACCTCCCAAGTCGGCTGGGGTGCGTGATGTCGGCGAACTCCATGCCCCCTATATTGCGAAACAGCGGAAACGTTTCGTTCGCAAGAGCGGTGATAAAGAGGTCTTCACGGCCGTCGTTGTCGATATCGCGGAATTCGACGCCCATGGATGACAAGGCCTTTCCATCAGGCCCCCAAGCGACGCCCGCGGAGCCGCCCACCTCGTGAAAGCGACCGCCGCCTCCGTTGTGCAGCAGAAAGTTCGGCGTCGTATCGTTGGCGACGAAAACATCGAGACGTCCGTCGCCGTCGTAGTCGCCGAATGTAAGACCCATGCCTTTGCCTTTCAGCGCGCCGATTCCGGACGGAACAGATACGTCCTCAAAGCGGCCGTTGCCCAGGTTGTGGTAGAGAGCATTTGCTTGCGGCTCGTAGTAGCTGGGGTGGCAGTACTGGCGGAAGGCCGTACGCCCACCCGCATCGGCCGGCGCTCCGCAAAAAATCTCCTTGCCCGGATCCCAAACCACGTAATGGACGACAAAAAGGTCGAGCAGGCCATCATTGTCGTAGTCAAACCAGCCTGCCGCAACCGACCACTTGCCCTGCTCGTTCAAACCGCTTTTCGCGGTGACATCTTCGAAGCTGCCGTCGCCGCGATTGCGGTACAAGGCGCTCGCCGCGACGCCGGCGACAAACAGGTCAATATTGCCATCGTTATCGAAATCGCCAGCCGCGGCGCCCATCGAATATCCCGAGCCCGCAAGGCCGGCGCGCATCGTAACATCCTGAAATGCACCGTCGCGATTGTTGCGAAAGAGGCGGTTGTAGAAGCTGGAATCGGTCTTTTGCAGCGCCGGACTGGTTGCGCCATTTGCAATGAAAATATCGGGCCAGCCATCGTTGTCGTAATCGAATACGGCCACGCCGGCGATCATGGTCTCGATCAGGTGCTTTTCGCCGGTCGCGCCGTTTTTCACCAACATGGGGAGCGCCGTGGCTTGGAACGCGACCGGAGCCGCCGCCCTTGCGAGCGACTCCGGTCCGTAGGCCTGAATCGCCTTCTGCACACGTTCGAGTTCAGCGGCCGCTCCGGCTTCGCGCAGCAGGCGCAGGCTCTCCTCTGCACGACCGGCGCGGAACAAGAAAAGACCATACTCCTTGCGCGCTGTCGGCTCGCCGGCCAAGACCGCTTGCCGGAAGCGCCGCTCCGCCTCGACGGTCTTGCCCAACGCCGCAAGCGTCAACGCCATACCTAAGAGCACGCGGCCGTTGCGTTGCCCCGCCGCGCTGAGCGCTATCCGATAGGCCTGTTCCGCCGGCGCATACTGGCCCAACGTGTAACGAGCGCGGGCCAGGTAATAACAGGCGTTTTCTTCGCGCACATTTTCTTTGCAGGCGCGTTCGAAGGCAGGCTCCGCCTGGCGGTAGTCCTCGCGGGCCGCGTAGGACATGCCGAGCAGCTTCCAAACGCGCGCATCGTGCGGATGCTGCGAGAGGTAACTGCGAAAGATTTGCGCCGCCGCGCTGAAATCCCGGCGCTCAAACGCGTTCAGACCCTTCGCAATTTCGTCCGGCGAAGCGCGCATCCAGAGGCCCGCCAGCGCTGCAATGGCTGCAAATCGCGCCGGCGTTGACATAAACTTCCCCGACACATGAAGTCGGCGGAACACGTCCCCGCTTGCGGGGTCCTGCGCCGCCCGGAGCGATCGGGCTTCGTGGATCAGGGTACGAATCTGTTCAGGGGCGAGAACGCGATAAAGGCTAACGTGATCGCGACCTGACGACGCGCGCTTCGGGACATCATTGCTGCACCAGGAAGACGTCGTAAGCCCAGCGTCCGATTGAGGAATGCTTTGCGTCGCCGACTTTGGCGCGAAAACGGAACTGATTGCCGTAACGATCCACCCATTTCTTCTCCTGGTAGTGAAGATCGATGGACTCGATTCTGATGGCGGCGAGTGTGAAGAACTCCTCAGACGTTGATATGCCATCGTGGTTCTTATCCTGCCAGAGAATCGCCGTTTCGTACCGCGGCCGGGCAAATCGAAATCTACGCCATCGGCAGCGCTTGTCAAAACTGAACCCGTCACCGAGCACGTCGATAATGATGGGCTTCCCCCACACTGCCACGCTCCGCCGCTGTGGAACTGACCTCGATTTTGCGCTCAAGAGTAAACGCATATTTTGGCCGGCTGCCGGTGGCCTGTCCGTGCAACGAGCAAGTTGCTGTCAGCACCAGGCTCAATAGCCTGCCAGTTCGCCAGTTGCCATTGGCAGCATTCGTTAGTTCCATGCTGCCCTCCCACTTATTTCACCACGGCCGCACCATAAAATAGCCGGACTCACCAACGCCGTCAATAGTCAAATCGAGGATTTATGGCCCCGCGCCGCTGCGGCCGCCTGGAAGCAACGGGCGAAGCAGGCTGCCGACATCGTGTATTTCGTCCGGCGAAATCCAGATGCAGCCGGCGGGACGGGCGCCGGCTTGCGGGCGGATGAGCCAATCCCATCTCCGGACACCCCGCGCGGTAGAATGAAATCAAGCGCATCCCGCCCACGCAGTGCACGCCTGGTCCCGTTCGTACGTCAGAGGTATTGTGATTCCCCGACTCGTGTGGGCTTTGCTCGCCTCCGCGCCGCTGTGGGCCGCCGATCCGGATATCTCTAAGCTGCTCAAGCGAGTAGAGGAGCGGTACAACCACGCACAATCGCTCGAGGTGGCGTTCCGGGAGTCCTACACGGCGCAGGGTCGCCGCCGGACCGAATCCGGTCAGCTCTATCTGCGTAAACCCGGCCGTATGCGGTGGGAATACACAACCCCGGCCGGCAAGCTCTTCGTTTCCGACGGCAAGAACGTGTACTTCTACAGCCCTGATACCAATCGCGCGGAGAAGATGAAGCTGAAAGAAACCGAGGACATGCGGGCCCCCATGGCCTTCCTCCTCGGCCGGTTGGATTTCCACAAGGATTTCAAGGAGTTCCAGGCGAAACCCGAGGGCCGCGGCGCGATCCAGATTACGGCCATCCCGAAGTCCGACAAACTGCCGTATCGGGAGGTCTCGTTCGTCGTTGACGAAACGAACTCCCGGATCAGCCGCCTTGTCGTCAGCGGTCAGGACGCTTCGGTCCTCGAGTTCGAGTTCTCCGGCGAAAAGCTGAACGCGCCCGTTGCAGACGCCCAGTTCCGTTTCGAGGTTCCGAAAGGGGCCGAATTCGTCGATGAGACGGCCTCGCCGGAGGGCGCACAGTAGATCATGCAGGAGTGGACGCTCAAGTACGCCGACGCCCGCGGCGAGATCCATCAGCAGGTGGCGGTCGCCAGCTCCGAGCGCGAACTGCGTGAGCGCTATGCGCAGCAGGGCTTTCTCATTTACTCGATCAAGCCGCGGAGTGAGCTGGCGAGTATTGCGAAGCCCGCGGGCAAGCGTCAGAAGCTCAACCTCGAGAAGTTTCTTATTTTTAATCAACAGTTCGTAACGCTGATTCGAGCGGGTCTGCCAATTCTGAAGGCGCTCGATCTGCTGGCCGACCGCCTCACGGATCCGAAGCTGGGCAAGCACGTCAGGGCGGTGCGCGATGAGGTGCGCAACGGCGCACTGCTGTCGGACGCGTTCGCCCGGCAGGGCGTCTTCCCTCCGATCTACGTTACGTCGGTCATGGCGGGCGAAAAGAGCGGCGCTCTCGGAGAAGTGCTCGATCGCTACATCCAGTATCAGCGCCTGTCGATGTCGGTGAGGAAAAAGATACTGCTCTCGCTGCTCTACCCTTGCGTGCTGATTGTGCTGGTTGCGTGCCTGATTGTTTTTCTGGTCACGTACGTGGTCCCCAGCTTCGCCCAGCTCTATAGCAGCATGCAGGCGCAGCTTCCGGAAATTACGCAGATTCTCATAGCAGTCGGCACGACGGCTCGGGGATACATTCTGTTGATATTCGGGTGTATTGCGCTGGGAGCGATTCTTTTCCGCGTGTGGTCGAAAACGGAGAGCGGAAGGGATTCGGTGGACCGCATGAAGTTGCGTACGCCCGTGTTCGGGGAGGTCTGGATCAAGTACCAGGTGGCGCAGTTCTCGCGCGTGCTGAGCACGCTGTTGGTAGGCGGCATCCCGCTGCTCCAGGCTTTGCAAACGGCTTCCGAGTCGCTGGGCACGCTGCTGCTGAAACGGACGCTCGAATCCGCCAGCCAAATGGTTCGCGAAGGCCAGTCCCTGTCGAGATCGCTGGCGGCGACGAAGGTGTTCCCCGGCCTGTCCATCGACATGATCGAGGTGGGTGAATCGACTGGAGCGCTGCCGCAGATGCTGAACAGCGTCGCCGAATTCTACGAAGAGGACGTGAACACGCGCATGACGGCGGCGATGGCGCTGATCGAGCCGGCCATCATGATTTTCATGGGCACGTTTGTGGCGTTCGTATTGATCGCGTTGTATATGCCGATCTTCTCGCTGGCTGATACGGCCGGCCGGCCGCCGGGCGGTTAGACTCACGGAGGTATGGAATGGCAGCGGGAGAAAAAATCCATCTGACCGACCCGGCGCACGAAGCCGAGCAGGCGCGCCGCCTGGCCATGCGCTACCGGTGCGAGTTCGTGGACCTGCGCGAGGTCCGCATCAACCCTGATTTGTTTCATTCCGTTCCGGTGGACATGATGTTCCGGTACAACTTCGTGCCCATCGACTCGCAAAACGGAACGCTCGAGATCGCTCTCGCCGATCCGCGCAATCTGAACCTGATCGATGAGCTGGCCATCCTGCTCAACAAGAAGCTGAGGGTAAAGGTCGCCACGCTTTCGCAGATCGCCGACCTGTTGAAGAAGACTGAACAGTCGCAGCGCGTGCTGGAAGAGGTCACCGAAGGCTTCACGCTGGACGTGGTGGGCGAGGAAGAGAACGCCGACGAGACGCTGTCGATCGACAAGCTTGCTGCTTCGGATTCCGACATCGCGCCGGTGATCAAGCTGGTGGACACCACGATTTTTAACGCGCTGGAGCGGCGCGCGAGCGACATTCATATTGAAACGCGCGATCAGGAAGTTGCGATCAAGTACCGCATCGACGGAGTGCTCCACTACGCGATGCCGCCGATTGCCAAGGACTGGCACTCGACCATCATTTCGCGCATTAAGGTTATGAGCGAGCTGGACATCGCTGAGCGCCGCGTACCGCAGGACGGGCGTTTCCGCGTGCGCTACAAGAACCGCCTCATCGACTTCCGCGTGTCGATCATGCCCACCATCCACGGCGAAGACGCCGTGCTCCGCGTGCTCGACAAGGAATCGATGAGCGAGAAGTTCGCCAAGCTCTCGCTCGATGTGGTCGGCTTCTCGGACTCGGATCTGGTAAAATTCCGGCGGTATATCAAGGAGCCGTACGGAATGGTGCTGGTAACCGGACCTACAGGCTCCGGCAAGACCACGACGCTTTACGCCGCGCTCAGCGAGATCAAGAACGACGAAGACAAGATCATCACCATCGAAGACCCGGTCGAGTATCAGATCAAGGGCATCACGCAAATCCCGGTGAACGAAAAGAAGGGTCTGACGTTCGCCCGCGGGCTGCGCTCCATTCTGCGGCACGATCCGGACAAGATCATGGTGGGCGAGATCCGCGACCAGGAGACCGCGCAAATCGCCATTAACGCCGCGCTCACCGGACACCTGGTGTTCACTACCGTTCACGCCAACAATGTGCTGGACGTGCTGGGCCGTTTTCTGAACATGGGCGTGGAGCCGTACAACTTTGTCTCGGCGCTGAACTGCATTCTGGCGCAGCGGCTGGTCCGCGTCATCTGCGAGCACTGCAAGCACCGCGTTCACTACCCGGACGCGTATCTGACGGAAAGCGGCCTCGACCCCTCTGTGTGGCGCGATGTTCCTATGTATGAAGGCAAGGGCTGCTTTGAGTGCGGCGGCACCGGTTTTCGCGGCCGGACGGCTATTCATGAATTGCTGGACCTGAGCGAGCATATCCGCGAAATGATTCTCGATAAACGGCCCAGCTCGGAGATCAAGCGCGTGGCGCGGGAAGAGGGCATGACATTTCTGCGTGAATCGGCCGTCGAGAAGGTGCGGCTGGGGACAACGACCCTGAAGGAGATCAACAAGGTCACGTTTATCGAATGACCTCTTGAAATGGCCCTGTTCGATTACATTCAAAGGCTCTGGAGCGATCCGCCGCCCGAGTACGCCTTCGAAATTTCCGAGGCCGGCATTGCATTTACGCCGTGCGCCAGCGCGGGGCAGATGCAATTCCGTCCATTTGAACCGGAGGTTCTGAGCGTCTCGCCCGTCCATGACAATCTGAACAAGCCGGAGGCGTTCGCCGCGCACGTGGCGGCGCTTGCGCCCTCGCCGAATGTGCGCAAGCGCCGGTCTGCCGCGCTGATCCTTCCGGATTACGCCGCGCGGGTCCAAGTGCTCGATTTTGACTCGTTCCCCGCTCTGGCTGAAGAGCAGCTGGCGCTGGTGCGGTTCCGGGCGAGGAAGAGCGTTCCGTTTGATGTGGAATCGGCGGTAGTGAGCTACTGGGTTCAGCCTTCGAACGGGAGTGGAAAGGTGGACGTGGTGGCGGCGATCATAGCGCTTGAGATTGTCGCGCGCTATGAGGCGCCGTTCCGCGCCGCCGGGTTTCAGCCGGGGTTTGTGACGACTTCCGCGCTCGCGGCCTTGAATCTGGCGCCGCGCGCCGGCCGCTTCATCCTGCTGAAGCTCAGCGGCCGCGCGCTGAGCGCGCTTGCGCTCGAAAACGACCGCCTGAAGCTTACCCGCTGCGTTGAGCTGGATCGCGTCGAAAGCGACGATATTCTCGCAGTGCTCTATCCCACGCTTGCCTATATGGAAGATGAGTTGTCTGCGGGGCCGGAGAAACTGTTGTTGTGCGGCTTCGGCGATCGCGCGCGCGATTGGGCGACCCGCTGGCAAAGCGAGTTGAACCTGCCAGTTGAAGCGCTGGGTTCGCGCTTTGGGACGCCCGGGCCATATAACTCCGGACTGCTTGGATATCTGACCGGATGGGGAGGCGGCGCTTGAGAATCCCGATTAATCTTGCCAGCGAGCCCTTCCGAAACGACCGTCCGGTCCTGGCGGCGTCGCTGGGCGGAAGCATCGCGCTCGGCGTTCTCCTGGTTGTGCTGGTCTCAAGCATTATCTCCGCGCGCAGCCGCGCTGCCAACCTGCGGGACACGGTGGACCGGCTCAGCCGTCAGGTTCAGGTCCTTTCAAACCGGCAGGCGGAGCTGGACAGCGCGCTGCGTCAGGCGGGGAACGCCGAAGTGCTCGATCGCAGCGTGCTGTTGAACACGCTGATTGAGCGTAAGAGCATCAGTTGGACGCGCATTTTCGCTGACCTGGATAAAGTTCTGCCTTACAATGTGCGGCTGATCTATATCCGGTTGCCGCAGATCACTTCACAAAATCGCGTGACGCTGGACATGGTGGTCGGCGCGCAGAGTCCGGAGCCGGTATTCGAGTTCTTGCGGCGCGTGGAAGCGTCGCCCCTGTTCGGTCCCGCCGAAGTTCCGGTGTTTATGCCGCCCGCGCAGAATGAGCCGCTTTATCGTTATCGCGTGAGCGTCAGCTATGCGCAGAAGCTGTGACGGAGAACGCCGGACATGAAGATTGACATATCCCGCATCTGGCCGCCGCGAACTCCGACGGCGGTGGCGCAACTCGCGCTCGCGATCATGCTGATGGCAGATCTGGTCGCCGCATACTTTGTGTGGCGTCCGCCGGGCGGGTCGCCCGCACAGCTGGAGCAGGAGATTGCAGAGCTCCAGGCGCAGCTTGCGCAGCGTCGCGCGCTGCTGGCGCGGACGCAAGTCAATGTCAAAAAAGTCGAGCTCGGCCGCAGCGAAGGCGACGCATTTATCCAAACCTATTTCCTGAATGAGCGCACCGCCTATTCCACAATACTCAGCGAGCTGCAAGCCGCGGAGAAGGAAGCGAAGATCAAACCCAAGGATCACTCCTTCTCGGCGGCTGAGCCGATTGAGGGCAGCGACAATCTCAGCATGCTGACGATTACCGCCAATTGTGAGGGCGCGTATGCAAATCTGATCGACTTGATCAACCGCATCGACCGTTCGCCGCGCCTGCTGATTATTGAGAGCCTGAATGCGACCCCGCAGCAGGGGGGCGCTGCTTTGGCGATCAACCTGAGGTTGAACGCCTTCGTTCGCGGAGATTCAGTTGAATGAAGAGACGGATCCAGCCGCGGATGAAGGTGGGGGCCGAGCCCAAGAAGGTCGCGATACTGGTGGGGCTGCTGTTGGTGGCGGGGGTGCTGTACTTCATGAATTCGTCCGGCGGCGCTCCGGAACCGAATGCGCCGGCCTCGGCCGCGAGCCGGCCGCGCACGGCCGCTCCCGCGTCGGGCGCTCGCACGCCCGCGCGCCCGGGGTCGATTGCTCGAGCGCCGGGCCGGACCAATCCGCAGGGCCGCATCTCCACGCAGGAGTTCCGGCCAACGCTGAAACCCAAGGAGCCGCTTGATCCCTCGCGCATCGATCCGACTCTGCGGCTGGATCTGCTGGCGAAGCTGAAGAACGTTCGGCCGGACGGCGTCTCTCGGAGCCTGTTTGATTTCGGCGCGGCGCCGGCGGCGGAGCCTGTCAAAATCGAGAAGGTTGCTCCTGTGCATCCGGGCCAGACGGCGAAGTTTATCGGTCCAGTGGCGCCCAAACCGCCGCCACCGAAGGTGGACCCCCCTCCGCCGCCGATTCCATTGAAATTTTACGGCTACACGAACGCGGCCCGAACCGGACCCAAGCGCGCATTCTTTCTCGAGGGAGAAGACATCTTTATTGCGGGAGAAGGCGATATTATCAAGAGCCGCTATAAGGTAGTCCGCATTGGCGTGAATTCGGCCGTCGTGGAGGACACCGCCAACAAGCACCAGCAGACGCTTCCGCTCGAACAGGAGCAGGCCGGATGAAGGTGGTGCTGGCTGGCGCTGGTCCGCGGCGGAGGTCCCGCCGTGACAGTGAGCGCGGCTTCGCGCTGCTGTTCATCTTTGTCCTGATGGCGGGAATCGCAATCGGCATGCTCGTGGAGTTGCCGCGCGTCGCGTTCGAGACGCAGCGGGAGCGCGAGGAAATGCTGATCGAGCGCGGCGAGCAGTATCAGCGCGCCATCGGCCTGTATGTGAAGACGATCAAGCGCTATCCCGCCAAAATCGAAGATCTTGAAAGCACGAATAACATGCGCTTTCTGCGACGGCGCTACATCGATCCGATGACCGGAAAGGACGAGTGGCGGCTGATCCACGTGGGTCCAAACGGCCAGCTGCTCGACTCGCTCGTAAAGAAGCCGACGCAGAGCACGGCGACGAAGGACGGTAAAGCGGCGGATGCGCAGAGCGCGGAAAATTCGATGAATGCGGATCCGAGCAATACAGTGGGCGTGAACAACGCGGCGCCGGAGGTTAACCAGGCCGTGCGCGCGCGCCCCAGCGATCAGGTGGGTCTGGCGGGTGTGGTGAACCAGCAAAACCCGTCTGCCTATCCGCAGCCGCCGCCGACATACGCCGCAGCGGCCCAGCCGAACGGGCAGCCGCAGCCCTACGCGCCGGCGTCCGGCCCGCAACCGTATTCTCCAGCGTTGCCTGTGGTGGGTATGCAGCCCGCTCCGCAGTACGCCCCCGGTCAGCAGCCGCCGGTTGCGGGACAGCCGGTCCAGCAGTATCTCCCCGGGCAGCTGCCGCCTGCTCCGGGACAGCCTGTCCAGCAATATTTGCCTGGGCAGCCGCTGCCGCCCGGTTACAATCCATACGGGGCGCAACCGGGACAACCACCGGCTGCGATTGTCTCCGGCCAAACGGTCTATCCGGGCGTCGTGCCGCCGGGCGCGCAGCAAGCGATGCCGTACGGGCCAGGCCAGCCGGTTTCCTTCCAGCCGGCGCAGCCCGGTATGCCGCAGTCCCAGGCGGCGCAAATTTATAATCCGATGCAGAACATCCCCGGAGTGATTGCGCCCCCCCAAGGCCAAGTGGCGCAGCCCGGACTGCCGCAATATCGCCAGCCCCCGCAAGCGGTCCAGCAATATCAGCAACCAAGTCAAACCGGAAGCGTCAACCTTCCGCCCGGTTCCACGGTTCAGGGACAGATGACGGCGCAGCAGATGATTCAGAGTATTCTGACGAGTCCGCGGCAGCCACCCCCGAGCGCTTTTAACAACCAGGGCTTTGGCGGCGGGATTGCCGGAGTCGCCACGACCTATAAGTCCCCATCAATCAAGATCTACAACGACAGGCAGAAATATCAGGAGTGGGAGTTCATCTACGATCCGAAGAAGGATCCGGCGCTGAACCCGACAATCGCGACAGGCGGCGCGCCAGCCGGGGCGACCTCTTCGCCGACCGGCTCTCCATCCAGCGGGCTTTCGAACGCATCCGGCAGCTCGTTTTCGAGTACTTCGGGCAGCTCGTTTTCGAACGGCGGTCTGTCCGGTTCACCGCAGCCTGCCCCGGCGTCCGGCGCCCGGTGAGGAGCGAGCCGCAGGCTAGTACCTTCGGTTTGTTGTCCGGCGCGTTTGGGTGTGATTAACTGAAGTGAGTTCATGGCCTCAGTAGCTGATCGGCTGCCGGACGAAACGCGTCGGGCGGTTCCGGAGCACGCCGTCCCGTGGGGGGCCGTAGTGTGGTTCGGCGCGCTGATGCTGCTGTGCTACTGGCCCGTTCTCAAGCGGCTGGTGCTGCAATGGTATAACGACGAGGATATGGGACACGGCTTCTTTGTCCCGCTGATGGCAGCGTACATCTTTTGGCAGCGCCGCGAAGACATCCTCAACGCCGCGAAGCCAAATTACTGGGGCCTCGCCATCATGGCCTATGCGGCGCTTCAGCTAATGATCGGCGCGCTGGGCGCGGAGCTGTTCCTCCAGCGGACAGCATTTTTGTTCACATTGGTGGGAGCTGTCGTGCTGTTAGGCGGCGTTCCTGCGCTGAAGAGGTCCGCTTTTCCGCTTGCGCTGCTTGCATTCATGATCCCGCTGCCGGCGATCGTGTATAACCAGATCACGTTTAAGCTTCAACTGCTCGCCAGCCGCATCGCGGAAGGGGCCTTGATGCTGCTCGGCGCGCCGGTGCTGCGTGAAGGCAACATCCTCGAACTCGCAAATCAGCGCCTGAACGTTGTTGAGGCGTGCAGCGGCATCCGCTCGCTGCTTTCGCTGGGGTTCCTGTCTTTGGTTTACGCCTACTTCTTCGACTCCAAGCCATGGATGAGATGGGCTTTGCTGGCGGCCGCAATACCCATCGCGGTTATGGCGAACGCCGGCCGTGTGACGATCAGCGGCATCCTGAGCGAATACAATCCTGAACTGGCCAAAGGCTTCTTGCACATGCTCGAAGGGTGGATCATTTTTATGGTTGCGGTGGTGCTGATGATTATTACCCACCAGGTTCTGAACTCGATCTACAGGATGGTCCACAACCGACATGACCAGACCGGCGCAACTGCTCAATAGCGTTCCCGCGCGCCTGTTGACGCTGTTTCTTCTCGCACAGGCGGCGGTATTCTACGGCCTGTCGCGCCAGGAGGCGCCGGTCTCTTCTCCGCCGCTGAGCACGTTTCCGACAGCGGTTGGGAACTGGCAGATGGTCGCCGACAGCCCGGTTGACGAGGATACCCGCGATATTCTCAAGGCCGACGACCTTTTGAGCCGGATCTATGAGGCAGGAGGCGACGGTCGCACCCTGACCAGCCTGTTTATCGCGGCGTTCCGATCCCAGCGCACGGGTAAAGCGCCACACTCGCCGAAGAATTGTCTGCCGGGTTCCGGTTGGACGCAGATCGTCTCCGACACGATTCCGATCGATTTTCCGGGACGCGGCCCCACGGAAGTGAATCACTATGTTGTGGCGAAGGGCGAAGAGCGCAGCGCCGTTCTGTATTGGTATCAGTCCTGGAACCGCATTGTTGCAAATGAGTACCGCGCCAAGATGTTTGTTGTGCTTGACGCCATGCGCTACAACCGCACCGATACCGCGCTGGTCCGCATCGTTGCGCCGATCTTCGGGGGCGACGACGCGGCGGCAACCCGGCGGGCGGTGGAGTTCGCCAAGGCGGTGTTTCCAGACATCGAGGCGCACCTGCCGCGCTAGGATTACTGAGCCATCAGCTCCTCGGGCTCGCGGACGACATCACCGCGATCGAAGAAGCGGTACAGCGCCGGCACTACCACCAGGGTCAAAAGCGTCGATGTCACCAGACCGCCGATAACGACTATGGCCAGCGGGCGCTGCACTTCCGAGCCTGGTCCGGTGGCGAACAGGAAGGGAATGAGCCCCAACGCCGCCACCGTGGCGGTCATCATCACCGGACGGAAACGCATCTTGGCGCCCTCCATAATCGCCCGCCGCTGCTCGATGCCAGACTCGCGCAGGTTGCGAATATAGGAGACCAGGACTACGCCGTTCAACACGGCGATGCCCCACAGGGCGATGAATCCGACCGACGCGGGCACCGAAAGATACTCGCCGCTCAAAAACAGTCCCGCCACGCCGCCGATCGAGGCGAAGGGCAGGACCAGAATGATCAGGGAGGCGAATCGCAGCGAGCGAAATAACAGGAACAACAGGAAGAAAATCGCTCCGATGGTGATGGGAACGATGATCATCAGATGACGCCGTGCGCGGATCATATTTTCAAACTGGCCGCCCCAGTCGTAGTAGTAGCCAGAGGGCAACGGCACTTCGCGACCGACCTTCCGCTGCAGCTCGCTTACGTATCCGCCGAGATCCCGGTCGCGCACGTTGATTCCAACGACAATGCGACGTTTACCCATTTCGCGCTTGATTTGCGAAGGTCCTTCGAGCAGCTCGACTTTGGCCAGACTCTCGAGCGGAATCTGCTCGCCATCGGCGGTTCGAAGCAGGATATTGCGAATGGCGGTGATGCTGTTGCGCAGCGGCTCGGGGAAGCGCACCACCGCCTGGAATCGCCGCTCGCCCTCATAGATTTCCGTCACCGGTTTTCCGCCGACGGCGGCTTCGATGACGTCATGGACGTCGGAGGCGTTGAGGCCGTGCCTTGCGATGGCCTGACGGTCAATGGTGACCGTCAAGTTCTGCTGGCCGCCCACGCGGTCCACCTTAATATCTCCCGTGCCCCGGATGGTGTGCGCCACCCGAGCCACTTCATTAGCCTTCTCGATCAGCGTGTCCAGGTCATCGCCGAAGATCTTCACGGCGACATCAGCGCGAACGCCGGTGACCATTTCGTCGACGCGATCCGAAATCGGCTGCGCCATGACGACGTTGACGCCCGGGAGGGTGGAAATGCGTTCGCGCACGGCGTCGGCGATGCGGTCCTGCGGCCAGTCCTTCCGCTCGTCCATGGGCTTGAGCTGGATCATCATGTCCGTCTCGTTGTATCCCGCCGGATCCACGGGAGATTCGCCGCGGCCGAGGCGGGAGACGACGTGCTTCACTCCGGGGATGCGGTTGATCATGCGGATCGCCTCCATTTCCATGCGGATCGATTCATCCAGTGAAATATTTGGAGCGCGGTCCATGTTGGGTGAGATTGTGCCTTCTTTCAACTCCGGGATGAACGAAGTTCCCAAGAACGGGAACAGCGCCATCGAAGCCGCAAAAAGAACCAGGGCGGCGGCGATCGTTTTCTTCTCGTTGTGCGTCGCCCACCGTAAGACCGCCGTGTAGGGCTTTTTCAACACACGCACGACCACCGTCTCGTGTTCGGCGCCGCCTTTCAACAAGTACGAGGACAGGACCGGAGAGAGGGTGAGCGAAAGCACTAGCGAGATGCCGAGCGCGATCGCGATGGTATAGGCGAGCGGCGCGAACATCTTCCCCTCCATGCCCTGCAGCGTCATCAGGGGAAGGAATACGAGGATGATGATGCAGATGCCGAATATGACCGGCGTTCCGACCTCCATGACAGCCTCATAGACGACGCGCATGCGATCCAGGCGCGGATTTCGGCCTAGCTTGGAGAAGACATTCTCCACGACAACCACGGAGCCATCGACCATCAGTCCGATGGCGATCGCGAGCCCGCCCAGGGACATCAGGTTTGCGGACATGCCGAGATGGTTCATGACGACAAACGTCAGAGCGGGCGTCAGCACCAGGGTCGCGATGACAATCAAGCTGGAGCGGATGTCGCCGAGAAATAGAAAAAGAATGACGATGACCAGGATGATGCCTTCAATAAGGACCTCGGTAACGGTGTGAAGGGCGGCGTCCACCAGTTCGGAGCGGTCGTAATACGGCACAATGCGCAAGCCGCCGGGCAGCATGCCTTTGGAGTTGATCTCCTCCACGCGAGCCTTGACATTCCGCACAATCTCTTTTGCGTTGCCGCCCGCGATCATCATGACGATGCCTCCGACCGCCTCGGTGTAGCCGCCTTTGATCATGGCGCCATACCGGACCTCCTCGCCGAATCGCACCTCGGCGACGTCGCGGATGTAGACGGGCGTGCCGTTGGCTTCCTTCAGCACGACGGAGCGGATGTCATCCAGAGTCTTGATCAGGCCGACGCCGCGCACCAGGTAAATCTCGGGGCCGCGCGGGAGGATTCCGCCGCTCGAATTGGCATTGTTGCGCGCGAGCGCCTCTTCGACATCGCGGATGGTCACTCCGTAGTAGCGCATCTTGAAGGGATCGACGAGCACCTGGTACTGCTTCACGTATCCGCCGGTGGAGTTGATCTCGGCCACGCCCGGAATGGAGCGCAGAAGCGGTCGCGCGACCCAGTCCTGAATAATGCGGCGCTCCACCAGCTCCTGCTTGGTCAACGCGCGCTGCCCATCGGAAGGGCTTTCGAGGGTGTACTGATAGACTTCGCTCAGGGCTGTTGACACCGGACCCATCACCGGAACAATGCCCGGCGGCACCCGGCTGCGCACATCCGCGAGGCGCTCGGACACCAGCTGACGCGCGAAGTACAGCGGGGTGTCATCAGTGAATACCAGCGTGACGATGGACAGTCCGGGCTCGTTTTGCGAGCGCATCTCTGTCAATCCCGGCAGACCGGTCATGCCGATCTCGACGGGTACGGTCACCATCCGTTCCACTTCATCGGGCGAGCGGCCCGGGACCTCGGTGGCCACCTGAACCTGAACGTTAGTTACGTCGGGGAAGGCGTCCACCGACAGTTTGCGCGTGGCGTCGATTCCGAACGCGAGCGCAATGATTGCCACAACTACGATAACGATTCGCTGCTTGAGAGCAGACCGAACAACTGCGCTCAGCACGTTTTACGCTCCCTCGGCGCCGCCCTGCATGAGCAAACGCTTGCGCTCGTTATTCAGGTGGAAGGCGCCATCCAGCACGATCTTTTCGCCGGGGCGGAGGCCGTCGGTCAACGCGCGGCCGGCGGGAAATTCGGGACCGAGCGTCACACGCCGAAGCTCAAACCTGGCGGGACCGGTCTGGACGAAAACGTTGTCCTCGTTGTTCTCCCGCACGATGGCGTTCAGCGGGATGATGCGCCGGCGCTCGGCGCTGTCCAGGAGCGTTATGGTAGCGAGCATCGCGGGTTTGTACTTTCGCTCGGGGTTAGGGACGTCCATTCGCATCCGGACCGTCCGCGTCTCGGGGTTGACAACCGGACTGACATAGGACAGTTTGCCTGTGATCGTCTCGCCGGGAAGCGCGGGAATTTCGGCCTGGACGGCCTTTCCAGTTCGGATGCGCCCCGCGCTTTGCTCCGGGACGTCGGCCACCAGCCACACGTTCGACAGATCCGCGACTACGCAGATGATCTCAGCCGCCTGGACCACTTGTCCAATCGTGACCTTGCGCTCCAGCACTCGCCCGCTGATGCTGGAGACCACCTGGATCAGCGAATCGATGGCGCGCGTCGTCTGGAGGTTCTTGAGGCCGTCATCGGATACTCCCAGCACCTTGAGTTGCTGCCGGGCCGAAGCGAGTTCCGCAGCAGCCTGCTGAAGCTCCGTTTCACGGCGCAGCAGCTCCGCCTCGCCGATGACGCCGGCATCGAGGAGTTGCCGCGCGCGGACGACGGCCCGCTCGGCCAGCTGGCGCTGAGAGTCGGCCTTGAGAAAGACGGACTCGAGCGCCGAGAGATCAGTGCTGTGAATGGTGGCTAGGACCTGCCCGCGAACGACGGCCTGGCCTTCGATGACGTCCAGGTCCATAATGCGCCCAGACACGGGCGCGTTGATCCGCGCCACTCGGGTTTCGTCCGCTTCGATGCGGCCCGCCACGCGCAAGGTTGCGCTGACCTCCCTCCATTCCGGCTCGCCGACTTTGATGTCCCGCATCAGATCAGGCCGCACGGCGATCTCAAGTGGATTGCGCGGGGGCGAGGTCGCGTCGACCTTGGTCTCAGAGCCTCGCGCGCCACAGCCGGCAAGAGCCAGCGCGCCAAACGCACATATCAGCATAAGAATGTTTGGCATGTCAGGGTTTTCCATTCCGCAAGTCGACAGCGCCGAGCTGCTCGAGATTGATGAGGGCTGCCTCACGGTCAAACTGTGCATTCAGGTAGTCAAGGCGCGCGCTTCGCAGCACGCGCTGGGCATCGAGCACTTCGATGATGCCGCGCTCTCCAAAGCGGAACGCGGCTTCGGCGGCGTTCAGGGCGGCTTCCGCCTCGCGCAGCGCTCCGGCTTCAAACATCGCGACCTGACGGTTTGCGACCTCGTACTGCCCGTAGGCGCTCTCCAGCGCAGCGGTGATCTCCAGACGCCGCAGGTCGGCGATCGCTCCGGCGCGATGCTGAGCCGCCACCGCCTCGGCGATCGGACCTTCGCGCTTGTTCCAAACCGGGATCGGCAACGTGACTCCCACCCGGTATTGCGCTGCGTCGGGCTGGCGGAACATATCCGCCCACAAAGTGGGCTGCGGCTTGGCGAGCGCGTGTTCGAGATTCAGGCGCGCGGCGGCGCGCCGGGCCTCGTTGTCAGCGAGGGCGACAGCCGGATGCTTGGCGAGCACTTCCTGGCGCAGCGCGTCCAGGCTGGGCAGCATCATGGCAGGATGAAGTTCGTCCTGGGGCTCGAAGTCCCGCTCAAGCGGCGCTCCAATGGCGGCGTACAGCGCCGAAAGCGCGGAGTTCAAACGCAGCCGGCTGCTCTGCACTTGAATCCGCGCGGTAGCGACTTCGGCGTCGGCGCGGACCAGCTCGAGCCGCGCCGCCTCGCCCACTTTGACCTGAACCTGTATTCGACGCTGCAAATCTTCGAGCAGCCGCAAGTTGTCTTGGGCCAACTCCAGCTCAGCTTTGCGCCGCATTGCTTCGTAAAAGGCCTGTTTGACGCGGGCGCGCACTTCCAGCCGGGTTTCAGCCAGGGAAAGGCGACTGGACTCGCGTCCGAGCTGGGCGGCGGCGATGCGGGCGCTGCGCAGCGACGGCAATTCGATCGGCTGGCTGAAGGTGAAGCCCTGCAGCATTCCGGGGACGCTGCTGTCTTGTATTGCGCGCTGGCCTCCGAAGCCGCCGATGGTGATATCCGGATTAATGTAGGCGCGGGCCGTCGCGATGCCGGCCTGGGCCTCTTCGATGGAGGCGGCCGCGGCCTTGAATTGCGGGTTGTATTGTTCGGCTAGGGCAAGCGCTTCATCCAAGCTGAGGCGCCTTTTCGGCTCGATCGGCTCCGGACGTTCGGCGCGTTCCTGCTGGCGCGCGGGACTGGGCGGAGTGACGTGGAGGGGCCCTTGTTGAGCGGACGGACGGACCGGGGCGGAGGCGGCTTGAGAGGCCGCCAGGGGAAGTCCTGCCGCACTCATGAGAACGGTGATGAGCAGCGGCGCGCTGCCTGTATGGAGAAGCACTGCCCGGAAGATTGCAATCCCGGCGCCGGACTAATGTATTGACCAAGTGCGCTCAGGATCGTCCCGCTGTACGATATGGAACGATCACACAAGCCGACTGTGTCCCAAATCGTACAACGGCGCGATTATGGAATAAGAAATCTCCGCCGGATGCAAAATTGCAGGAACAGGCGCGATGTACCCAGCGGGGCTGGTAAGTCCGGATCTTTACGCGGCGCGGTTTTCGCCAGCCTTCGACGCCGCCAGAGAGGAGCGCATGCGTGATGCGCGCTGGCAAGGGGCGCTGATTGCGGTTGCCATCGCAGCGCTCGCAATCGCGCACTGGTATGTTCCGCGGGGCAACCGACAGATTCACAATCTGCTGTATCACCTCGATTTTCTGCCCATTGTTGCGGCGGGCATGCTGTTTGGGTGGCGCAGCGCGGGCGTCGCAACGGCTGTCACGGCGGCGGCGGAGGCGCCGCAGATATTGGTCTTGTGGCGCCATGACGTCGTATACGCCATGGATCAGGTGGGCGAAATCGTCGTGTTTGGTCTGGCGGGCGTCATTGTGGGCTGGTTCGTCGATCGCGAACGCAGACAACGGACAAGGCTCGAGCATACCAAGCGCGAACTGGAGCGTGTGTATACGGAACTGCGGGAAAATCTGGACCGGCTGCGCAAAGCCGAGCGCATGTTCGCTGTGGCGCAGCTTTCCGCGAGTCTCGCGCACGAGATCCGCAATCCTCTGGCCAGTATTTCGGGGGCTGCGGGAATTCTCAAGCGCGGCCACGGCAACCCTGAGAATGTGCGGGACTGCCTGGAAATCATCGACAAGGAATCGCAGCGGTTGAACAAGCTGCTGACGAATTTTCTCGAATTTGCGCGCCCGCGCGCGCCGCGCTTTCAGCGAACCGATCTCGGCGCGGTGATTGACTCCGTCGTCGCGCTTGCGGGTCATTCGCCGGGCGCCAGCAAGATTGAATTTCAGCGAGAAATCGACGGTCCTCTGCCGGAAGTAGAGTGCGATCCGGAACAATTAAAGCAGGTGCTGTTGAATCTTGTGATTAATGCGATGGAGGCGACCGGCGCTGGCCGCGTCCGTCTGTCTGCCAGCGCTCGCGACGGCACGGCCACCATCGCCGTTCAGGATCAGGGCGCGGGCATCCCCGCCGACCAGCAGGAACGCATTTTCGATCCGTTTTTCACCACCAAAGAGCACGGCACCGGATTGGGTCTGGCGATTGCCGCGAAAATCGTCGAACAGCACGGCGGCGTATTAAGAGCCGAAAGCGCTCCGGGCCGCGGCGTAACGATGGTTGTGGAGCTGCCCGTGGAGCGGAAACACGGCGTATGAACCGGAATCTGATTCTGGTGGTCGACGACGACTCGAGCCTTCGCCGGGTGATGAAGATGCAACTTGAGGAGGCGGGCTATGATGTGGCGCTCGCGGCCGATGGCGGCGAGGCGCGCGAAATCATTGACCGCAAGCATCCGAAGTTGGTCATTACTGACCTTCGCATGCCGGTCTCCGATGGCATGGACGTCTTGCGCTATGTTCGCGAGGAGCGGCTGGAGACGACGGTGATCATCATCACCGCTTTCGCCACCGTGGAAACGGCGGTGCAGGCCTTAAAGGCAGGCGCTTACGACTACGTCACCAAGCCGATTGACTACGACGCCCTGGTGTTGGCCGTTCATCGCGCCATGGAGCGCCAGAATCTGCTCGAGGAGGTTCGCAATCTGCGGACCGCGCTCGACCAGAAGTACGGATTCGAAAATATCGTCGGTCATTCCAAGGCGTTGCTGCGCGTGCTGGAGATGGCGTCTCGCGTGGCGCAGCACGATTCGACGGTCCTCATTCGCGGCGAAACGGGGACCGGCAAGGAGTTGCTGGCGCGGGCCATTCATCACAACAGCCGTCGGCGTTCAAAGCCCTTCGTCACGATCAATTGCGGCGCGATACCGAAGGAGCTGCTCGAATCCGAGCTGTTCGGCTACACGCGCGGCGCTTTCAGCGGCGCGTATGCGGCCAAGGCCGGCAAAATCGAAATGGCGGATGGCGGGACGCTGTTTTTGGACGAGGTGGGCGAGCTTCCTCTGGACATGCAAGTGAAGCTGCTCCGGCTCTTGCAGCATGGCGAGGTGGATAAGATCGGCGCCACCGGCACAGCCTTCGTAGACGTTCGCGTCATCGCAGCCACCAATCGCGACTTGCAGGCGATGATCGAAGACGGGACTTTTCGCGAGGACTTGTACTATCGGCTGGCAGTCGTGCCGCTGGTGTTGCCGCCATTGCGCGAGCGACGCGAGGATATCCCGGAGCTGGTGCAGCATCTCTTCCGCAAGATGAAGGAGCGGCATAGTCTGCCGGCGCTTCGCCTCAGCAGCGGCGTCAGCTCAGCGCTGGCGCGGTACGGATGGCCGGGGAACGTGCGTGAGCTGGAAAATGTCATTGAGCGGATGGTGGTGCTGGCCTCGGGGGACGAGGTGACCACAGCGGATTTGCCGGAAGAGATCGGGGCGTCGAAAGCGCCGGTGAGCAATCCCTTCGTGGTGGACCTTCCGGAGCAGGGCGTCAGCCTGGAAGCAGTGGAGCGCGACCTCATTTTACGCGCGCTTGAGAAATTCAACTGGAATCAGACTCAGGCGGCGCGATATCTCGATATCAGCCGGCGGACGCTGATTTACCGCATGGAGAAGCATGGTCTGAGCCGTGAAGGCGAGGTGGCATAGCGTTCGCCGCGCGTCAGCGCCGGGAAGCTATTCAGGGCGTTTCTCAAAAACCTCCTTTGCGACCGCGAGCGCCGAGAAGGCGCTCGGCCACCCCGCGTAAAAGGCGAGATGCGTGATGACCTCTGCCCCCTGCTCTCGAGTAAGTCCATTATCCATCGCCTTGTTCAAATGAAAGGCAATCTGCGCAGCTTGACCGTTGGCAATGAGCGCAGCGACGGTCGCCAGACTTCGGTCGCGCGGCGCCAGGTCAGGGCGAAGCCAAAGATCGCGGAACAAAACATCGGTTGTGTACTGCACGATTCCGGGAGCGACGCGGCCAAACTGCTGTCCAACGCTGGTCGCGCGCTTCTCCTCGGCGGCCTTGTCCAGGGGCAGCAGCGTCGGAGACGCGGCGGGGAGCTGATCCGCTCCGATATGGCGTTCGGAAAACACCTTTTTTGCAACCGCGGCTGCGGACATGGCGTTCGCCCAGCCGGAGTAGAAGGCCAAGTGCGTGATGATCTCAGAAATCTCCCGCGGTTTGACGCCGCTGTCGATTGCGAGGCCCAAATAGTAGGGCATTGCGATCGTCTGGCCGCGCGCTATTAGAGCCGCGAGCGTAATGAGGCTTCGGTCCCGCATTGTCAGACCGGGCCGCTTCCAGAGGTCAGCCAGAGGCCCTTGCGCATATCTCTCGAGCGCAGGCGCTACAGTCCTCACATCGCTCAAAGTTTGCATCGCATTCACCTTACTTCCATGCTCTGTGGACTGACCGGGGGCGGGCAACATCAAGGCCAGATACGCATTGGCGGCGGCGACAACCCTGAGCAGGTTGATTTTGCGCTTCTGTCGCGAGGCGCACCCGGACTGTCTCTCACCGCGGACCAGCGCCGAACATATCTCGGGCCGATGTTCGGCGGCGGGTCGTCGACCGGCTGCAAGCCCCGGCAGGCCACAGATCCGGTCCGCACACGCACGTTGCGGACAGGCGAATGATCGCATCAGTCGGTTCGATACTTTCGGTTCCGGGCGCTCCTCGAAACGCGTATGGTGCGGCCCGTACAGAACCGTCCCTCGCATAGCATCTCCTTTCCAATTTCGATCATTACGCCAAAGATCCAGGTCAACGATAGGTCATGCGCTCCAGCTCTTCGGGGTACCGCGCGCCTTGCACTTCAATACGCGACGCCGCGTCATCGATTTCCCGAAGATCATCCGGCGTCAGCTCAACCGCCACAGCGCCGATGTTCTCTTCCACGCGCGATAGTTTCGTCGTGCCCGGAATGGGAACGATCCAGGGCTTTTGGGCAAGCAGCCAGGCAAGAGCAATCTGAGCCGGCGTGGCGTTTTTGCGCGTTGCCACGCGCTGGAGCAGAGCCACCAGCGCTTGATTCGCTTTGCGCGCTTCAGGCGTGAATCGCGGAATGCGGCTGCGCAAATCGTCGGTGGGAAAGGTGGTCTGTTCGTTGATCTTTCCGGTCAGAAAACCCTTGCCGAGCGGACTGTAAGGAACAAATCCGATGCCCAGCTCTTCGAGCGCCGGAATCACTTCAGCTTCGGGCCGCTTCCACCACAGCGAATACTCGCTTTGGACCGCGGCGACCGGCTGCACGGCATGCGCGCGGCGGATGGTCTGTGCGGCTGCTTCCGACATGCCAAAGTGTTTGACCTTGCCTTGCTGAATCAGGTCCTTGACGGCGCCGGCGACCTCTTCGATCGGCACGTCGGGGTCCACCCGATGCTGATAGAAGAGGTCAATCCTCTCCACCCCCAGGCGTTTGAGCGAGCCTTCCACGCCCCGCTTCACTGTCTCAGGCCGGCTGTCCAGACCCACGTTCCGGGGCGCGCCATCCTGCTCCTCGAACTTGAACCCGAATTTTGTCGCGATAACCACTTGACCGCGGAACGGCGCCAGCGCCTCTCCGACAAGCTCCTCATTGGCAAAAGGGCCGTATACCTGCGCCGTGTCAAAAAAGGTGACGCCCCGCTCCACAGCGCCGCGGATCACCGCGATCATCTCTCGTTTGTCTTTGGCCGGACCATAGCCGAAGCTCATGCTCATGCAGCCAAGTCCGATGGCTGAAACTTCAAGATTGCTTCTTCCAAGTTTGCGCTTTTGCATTGTTGTAACCTTGTCAGTACCGTTCCCAGGCGACGCTCCAGCGCTCGTCCGTGCGGGCTGACTTCACGATGAGTTGTTTTTCCCGAGAACTCGTATGAACGGGTGAGGTCCTTTCCAATCAGGGATCGGACCAGCGCGCCTTCAATGTGAAAGGTGAACGTGCGGGCGCGTTCGTCCACGGTGTAGACGCCCCAGGATGCCTCGTACCCGCCCAGTGAATATTGCTGGGATGCGGCTTGCGGCCGCGGATTGCGTTCCATGACTTGCACGGACGCGTGGCCGTCGCGCGTGAAGACAAACAGGCCACAGCAGTCCATCCTGTGCAGTTTCCCATCCGCTTCAGGCCGCTCAAGCCAGGCGAGCCGCCATGCTCCCGCGAACCTCTCCCGGATATCCTCGGTCCTATCGCGGTTCTGGGTTGCGGCGACTCCGTCGATGAGCAAGATCAGGCAAATCGCAATAACATTTTTCACTCGGACTTTCTCTCCGGTTCCAACTTCAAACTAACCGGAAACGCATCAGGAGCGCTTTCCCGATCCTGCCGATTAATCCGACGCCAAGGCAGGATCAGGCAAATGTGCCGCCCCGCAAACTGATCAATCTCGGCGGGGCCGAGTAGATTTGTGACAAACCATCGTTCCTTTTGTCGTCCATTGATGTCCTAGTGCAGAGTCAGATGATCGAAGCTTCGGACGCGTCGCCGCTGCTGTCAATGCTTCTCCGGCTGGCCA
>Ga0209581_1001025_pt1 | contig 38180 bp, 27 predicted proteins | sample Coa_R2_FD_187160 | JGI IMG/M metagenome (GOLD analysis project Ga0209581, IMG submission 187160) | Surface soil microbial communities from Centralia Pennsylvania, which are recovering from an underground coalmine fire - Coalmine... | ecosystem: Environmental > Terrestrial > Soil > Unclassified ...
ATCCACATCTCTTCCTGCTTCTCCTGCGACTGACGCGTTCCCATCCCCATGGCTGAAGACTACGAATTCCGCATCGCAAACACCAGCATTTTCAACCACCATGCACCCGGACTTTAACCACAGGCTGTTAGACCTGAGCAGATGGGAACGGATAGTCGAAGCGATTGGCTCGATCATGCACCCCGAACCGGAAGGAGATGAGGCATGAATTTCCTATCCAAAGTTTTCACGAATCGGAAGCGGGAACTCGATGAGGAAATTAAGGCTCATCTTCAAATGGCCATCCAAGATCGCGTCGGTCGCGGTGAATCGCCCGATAATGCAAGACAATCTGTGCTTCGAGAGTTTGGCAACGTTGCCTTGGTGAAGGATGTGACCCGTGAGCAGTGGGGCTGGTCGCGACTGGGACGTCTGCAACACGATGTGCATTACGCATTTCGGCAACTGAAAAAGAATCCGGGGATGGCAACCATAGCGATTCTAATGCTGGCAGTAGGAATAGGCGCGAACACGGCAGTTTTCAGCGTATTTAACCAGGTACTCCTCCGAACGATGCCTGTCCGTGATCCGAATCAATTGGTCGTCCTGAGCGAGAAATCGGGGATAGAAATCGGTTCGTTGAGTTCATGGGGAGACAACTCCTTTTATTTCTCATACCCGTCATATCTCTCGTTACGCGATGGAGCACACACGCTGGAGGGGCTGGCAGCCACCGCATTTGACTGGGTGGATCTGGCGTCTGGAGATTCGGCCGAAAATGTTGTTACCGAATTCGTGACTGGCAACTACTTCGATGTTGTCGGAGTTCGCCCTCTCCTGGGTCGGATCATCACTCCAGCCGACGACGTTTATCACAAAGCCAATCCAGTCGCCGTCATTAGCGAAGGATATTGGCAGAGCCGCTTCGGAAGCGATCCTGCAATTCTAAACCGAGTCGTGCACGTGAATGGCAAACCATTCACAATCGTAGGAATAGTTCGCTATCGCGGTCTCACCAATCAATATGTGCCGGCTCTCTATATTCCGATTACGGCTCAGAACCAAATGATTCCGGGCAGCGATAGGTTAAAGGACGGAGAATGGCGATGGATCACCCTGATTGGGCGACGCAAATCCAACGTGACACAGCAGCAAGCAGAAGCCGAACTGAATGGACTCTGGCGGAATTGGCGGAAGGCCGCACTCGCGACAATTCATCGAAGTGGTGATTTCAATGAACGGTGGATGCAAACCAAGCTTTCTCTTCGTGACGGGGCTCGCGGACTTCCTTTTCTGGAAAGCCTTCTTGGCGATCCTATGAAAGTGCTGTTCTGGATGGTAGTGGTAGTTCTGGCGATTGCGTGTGGGAACGTGGCTAGCCTGCTCTCCGTGAAGGCAGCACGACGGCAGCGAGAACTTGCGTTGCATGGTGCTCTTGGTGCGAACCGTCTGCAGATGTTTCGGCAGCTCTTGATCGAGGGAATACTCCTCGGTCTTATTGGATCGATTGCGGGGTTGTTCATCGGTGCAGCGAGCCTGCGTGCAATCCTGGAGATGATCCCTACGACCAGTACATTGCGAGAGGCTCTGGCAACTCAACTGAACTGGCACATACTCGCGTTCGCTGCAGGCTCGGGCATCATGACGAGTATTCTTTTTAGCCTCGCTCCTGCTCTCAGCAGCATGAGGATTAACCTGCTCGACTCGTTGCATTCAGAATCGAATGCGACCACTGCGAAATCTGGCCTCCGCAACATACTGATAAGTGGCGAAATCGCACTGAGCGTGGTGTTGCTAATGTGTGCTGGTCTATTTGCTTGGACCCTCTATCAGTTGCGGTCAATCAACCCGGGATATTCGACCACGCATCTCGTCACATTCTCAGTGGATGCATCAGCTTTGGGCCAGCAAAGTGGGCAGGTACGGAACGAGTATGAGGCAATCAGTAATCGGTTGAGCAAGATTCCAGGAGTGAGCAGCGTGAGCTACGCTTCCATGACATTGTTGTCTGGAGACCAAAGTGGGGGAGATATCGTCGTGGGTGGTTATTCGGCACAGCCGAACGAGGAGGTCTCGCCCGACTTCAATTGGATCACACCGGAATTTCTGGGGACGATGCAAATTCCGCTAGTGGCTGGCAGGATTTTCAATGCACAGGATCGTGCCGGATCGCAGAAGGTTGCGATCGTCGATGAAGAATTTGTAAAGCGCTATTACGGAGGGAATACACGCGCGGCATTAGGGAGCTTTTTGGGACTCGGAGATGGTTCCAAACTCAACACTCAGATCGTGGGTGTCGTTCCGGCTCTCCGCTCAGTGGATCTGCAGAATGCCCCGAGTTTTCCGTTTCTCTATCTGCCCTACGATCAAATCTGGACGATGAGACATTCGTATCCTGCGGCCTTTTATGTACGGACCAGCGTCAAACCGGAGGAACTCGCTGCGGCCATTCGAAAAACAGTGGTGAGCGTCGATCACATGCTGCCTATTGTGGGTCTCCAGACAATGCAGGAACAGGTTGATTCCTCGCTCTTCGAACAGAGGCTGATGGCCACACTCGCCGTATCGATGGGCGGATTGGCTCTGTTCCTGAGTGCAATCGGGTTATATGGCGTATTGGCATTCGCTGTTACACAGAAGACAAGGGAGATGGGAATCAGAGTTGCGCTCGGAGCGAGCAAGGGAAATCTCGCGATGCTTGTACTGCGCCGGTTGGCAGTTCTCGTTGGAGTTGGAATTGTAGTGGGAACCCCGTTGGCATGGGCTGGAACGCGATGGCTGCGACAGGCAACAAACGTGAGTGGAAGCGCGATGTGGATGTTTGCGGCTAGTGCCATCATCCTTTGTGCGGTATCTGCTCTAGCGGGAGTTCTCCCTTTACGACACGCCATGTCGGTTGATCTGATGCGTGTGTTGAGAGCAGAGTGATTGAATCACGCTGGGCGGCTCTTCGCCAGCCCTGCCAGCAAGGGGAAGCTGCCGTACTGGTCCTTCTCCCTGTTCCGGTGTATATCCGGCCCGCACTCAAGGACGCCGGAATCACCGGAAAAGTCGGATGGCACACGTTCCGTCATTCCTTTGCAACGATTCTCAAGTCGCATGGAGAAGACGTGAAAACGGTACAGGAGCTGCTGCGGCACGCGAACAGCAGCGTAACTCTCAACCTCTACGCGCAGGCCGTGACCGACATCAAGCGGAACGCGCAGAGCAAAGTGGCACGGCTCGTTTTTGGCAAGAAGGCCGAGGAGGAGAAGTGACGCGGGCTTATTGGATGTTAACGGACGCCGATTGGAAAGGGAGAGTTGAGCGTAAATTATTGATTCTATTTGGCGTCCCCGACGGGATTTGAACCCGTGTTATCGCCGTGAAAGTCTTCGCCCCAACCGCAACCCTAACGCACGGCTGAGAAGCAGAATGCATCGGTACAAACCTCAGCAACTGCAACAAACAGAAAAACTGCTCCTCAGATGATCACTGCAAATTCGTGTGGTTGGGGGGCAATGCCTCGAATTTGCTGTTGACGGGATTTCGCCTGGAGAATGTTCGGCCTGCTGCGTAGCCTTCATGATCGCCCACGCAATATTGGGTCATGAGTGACTTAACAATTTTATGTTCAACGCGTTGCATGGTGCGGTTGAGCATTTTGGTCCGATCGTGCATTTCGGGGTTGCGCATCGCTATCATGCCAATACAATATAATGTTATATAGACGTTGGACAGTGGAGAAATCGTGTGCAGCTTGGACAGATTAGCGGTATCCCTCTTTATGTTCAGATCCGAGAAAAACTTCGGACCGAATTGGCGCAGATGGAACCTGGTAAGGCGATTCCAATCGAAGCAGAGCTCGAAAAAAAATTCGGTGTGAGTCGTATTACCATTCGTCGCGCGGTTGAGGATCTTGTTGCTGAGGGCCTGATTCTTCGGCAACAGGGACGCGGTACTTTTGTGCAACGGCCGAAACTTACGCACGAATTGAACCTGATCACCAGTTGGACTGATCAATTGAAGAGCTTAGGATTTTCACCGAAAACTTCTCACCGGAGAGTTGAACAGAGGCCCGCGCTTCCGCACGTGGCCGAAGCGCTGCAACTACGAGAACAAGAAGAAGTTATCTCGATTCAGCGTATTCGTCTGGCCGGACGCGAGCGCATTTCCTACATGATCAACTTTTTGCCAGCCTCGCTTGTTCCAGACTTCATGGAACGCGAGTTTGCAGAGGAATCACTTTACGATTTTCTCCGTAGGTGCTTTAGCTTGGAGCCAGCCACGGCCGTGGATACTGTCGGAACCAGACCAGCGTCTCAAGAAGAATCCGATGCGCTACGAATTGAGCATAATTCTCCGGTATTAACTGTCCGTCGGATTAGCTACCTGGAGAATGGCAAGCCGCTTGAGCTCGCGATTGTTGCTTCGCGCGGCGACCGGTACCAATATCAGGTGACTTTGAAGAACCGTGTGTCAACTGCAGAACGGCCTCGATAAAAAAGTGAGATACCTTGAAGAGATTCTGGAAGCGCATTCTTCAATGAATGCTCCAACCTGCATCCACGATAAAGGTCTGCCCCGTAATTGCCCGTGACGAGTTAGTCAGCAGGAATTTGCAAACGGTTGCCACATCGCGCGGCGGGATCATGCCATCGAATAGCGGCTGCTTGCGCCGGATAACTTCCGATATCTCCGGATCGGTTGATGCTCGTCTGCTCATTGCAGTCTGCGTTAGTGCCGGTGCGATTGCGTTCACCCGTATTTTCGACCCTGCATACGAAGCCGCCATGCTGCGGCTCATTGCAAGGGTTGCACCTTTGCTGGCTGCGTACGCTACGGTATCGAAATATCGAAATTCCGGATGGAGAGCAAGGATGCTGCTCATGTTCAGGATAACACCACGTTGATCATTTACTTCCGGCTGCGACAGCATTGCACTCACGACTTCTCTGCACATTCGGTACTGCGTAGTCAAATTCGCATCGAGCGTTTTGAGCCATCCCTCTTCAGTGCACTCATGCACAGGGCCGTCGCCAAAACGTCTGCCGCTTGTGCCAGCCACATTAAATAAACCGTCAATGCGGCTAAAGCAAGCCAAACAGGCTTTCACTGCCATCGGAGCAAACGCAGGATCAGTCAGGTCCCCTGACCGGTATTCCGCAGTTGCCCCGAGTTGTTCAATTTCAGACGCCAAGGATCTGCATATGGATTCTTCTAACGAGACCAGGAAGATTTGACATCCATCCGCCTTTTCTTCCCGGGCCAATAGCCTCGCCGTTTCTGCTCCGATGCCAGATGCGGCGGTAATGAGATAGGTTCGTGGCATGTTACTTGTCCTGATTGCGAATCGGCGACAGCCGATCAGGGTTCGAGAACGCCTTCGCATACCTGCGACGCTGGTCGGCGAGCCATTCATCGTAATTTACCCGCGTCTTGTTCAGGTGCATATTCTGTAGGACGTGGTGCCGGATGCCGCGCGCGCTCAGTTCCCGGATTGTCATTTCGTTTAGGGAATGAATCAGCGTTAATGCGCCGATGCTCGATAAGGGGCACACGCGATAAACATCATGATTGTTTTCCACACTGATGGAAACATCGCCGATGGGCATGCAGTTGTCGAGCAGGTATCCTCGTTCGGCCTGCTTTACCACGTGGTACAGCGTCTTGTTTGATGAGTGCTTCGGAGGTGATTGGCGCGACTGTTCGAGCGATACAATTGCCACTAGAGGGTTTTTGGGGTATCGCCGGTTGAATTCAAGGGCGATATCAACAGCTGCCTGCGTCTGCCCGGTCGCGGAAACCACAATCAAAGGTTCGCTCGCACCGAACTCAAATTCATCGAGGATGCATGCGCCGAGCCCCTCCACCCTCTCAATGGACTGATTTAGGCGAAGGCTGTCGGCCCCCACCACGTCGGTGAAGTTCGACAACGCCGTCGAGAGCAGCGGGTGGAAACCGGTGAGCGCACCCATACGAACGCACAACTCTTCAACCGCAATGCGGGAGTGTCCATTGGCATAGATATGCACAAGGCCGCCAGATGCAATAGCGTCAGCAAAACATTTTGCTACTTCTGTGAGAGAGGATTCCTGAGCGAGAATGCCGTCCCGTATACGGTCCAATTGATAAGGGAAAGTAAGTTTCATAAGCCGGTCTCCTGCTGTTTGTCGTGATGGTGGGGTTGGAGTGAAAGATCTTGCCTCGCTTCTTGGATCCGAGTGACGTATGTTATTGCTTTGCGGATAAGGGCGTCATCGCAGTTTTGCGACAAGGAGGTTACGTCAACCAGATCGCTGCCGACTCCTACTGCGAGTGCTCCGGCCTGAATGTATCGGGCCGCGTTTTCAATGTTTACGCCCCCCATCGGCATTAAAGGCACTTCCGGCAGGGGGGCCCTGAGTGCCTTAAAATAGTCAACACCGCCCATCGCACTTACCGGGAATACCTTGATGCAGTCGGCGCCGGCCTTCCAGGCTATAACAATCTCGGTAGGCGTGAGGGCTCCGGGAAGAATCGCGACATCGCGCTGCTTGCAATAGGCAATGACATCGAGATTCAAGCACGGGCTGACAATGAACTGCGCTCCGGCGTCAATGGAACGCTCCGCGGCTTCTGCGTCTATGACCGTGCCCGCACCAATGAGAATCTTCCCTGCATAACGCTCCTTGAGCTCAGGAATAATCTTATAGACGTCCGGCACTGTAACCGGAATCTCAACCACAGAAATGCTGCCCTCTACAATCGCAGCCACTGCACGTCGTGCGTAGTCGGCATTGGGCACCCTAACTGCCGGGACGATTCCAATTCGTCTGATTGCAACAATCGCTTCAAGAGCACCCATTTCTTTCACCTCGAACCCATGCTTTCGCGGACTTCATTAAGTATCCGCACCCAATTAACCACAATTCAAGAAGGGGGACCTATAACCGCGATACGCTGGCGGCTGTTACGTCCAGGATTGCTCCTTGTTCTTCCAAAAGAGCCTGCAGATGGCCAACGGGAATCTCTCGTGGCGTCGAGTTGCCGAGGATACAAAGCGCAGCTGCTGCTCCCACGGCGTGTCCCATTGCCATGCATTGGGCCATGCTTCGCACTGAAGCATGGGCATCGTGCGTTGCCGAAAAGCATCTGCCCGCGACGTAAAGATTTTCAATATTCTTCGGAATCAAGGTGCGATACGGGATGCCGACGGTTTCACCATCCGGCAGATAGACCCATTGTGTGCCTTCTCCGGCGTGATGGTCTTCAATGGGCGCACCGCAGAGGCCGATTGCGTCTTCAAACCTTCTGGCTTGGAGTACGTCTTCGCGCGTCAGGCGATATTCCCCATAGACTCGACGCGTCTCGCGAACTCCGATCTGCGTCGAAAAGGAGACAATACGCGCTGCTTCATAGCCTGGAATCCGTGTCCGCAGAAAGCGCTCATACTCCAGCGCCTGGCGCCGCCCTTCGATTTCGGCGATTGTGAGATCTTGAGGCGTAGTCGGGTCGGCCACAGACAATCGTGTCATGATGGTCGCCATTACACCTTCGACGGGGGTAATGTGAATGCTTCCTTCACGCCTGGGAAGATCGTAGTCGCCGGAGTCAGCTGCCGCCTGCATCAGCATCAGAAACTCGTTACGCGGAAGGGAACGAGCGCGCGCCGCATTCACGTTCGCCAGTCTGAACGTTGTTGTTAGCGTCTGCGCAGGCTCAATGTCCCCGGCTCTTTCATAAGGAACACCGGCACGAGCGCAGACATCCGCGTCGCCCGAGGCGTCAATCACAATCGCTGGGCGAATAAGCTCCAAGCCGGCCTTGCCATCCGTTATAACTGCCGTAATCTGCGCTCCATCGGTAAGAACATCGGTCACAAATGTGTGGTAGAGAAGATCGACACCGGCCTCCTGAGCCAGCCTCTCCCAGACAACTTTCAACATTTCAGGGTTGTAAGTGATGCCTGTACCCGCGCCAAACGTGTTGGGCCGTTCGATTACGCGATCGAGCTTACGAAGACCGTCGATCACCATGTCCGCAATCCCGCCGACCACTTTCTTCCGGCTTGAGCCTGGAGTATAGAAGCCATAGAAGGTATCGAGAACCGCAGTGCTGGTGCCGCCTGGGAAACCGTAACGCTCCACCAGCATGACCTTCTTTTTTTCGGAAAACTTACTCTTCAGCGTTCGCGCCGCGGCGATGGCAGCCGTAGCTCCGGCCGAACCAGATCCAACAACGAGTATATCCGGCGCGGCAATCTGAGGAATCTGTTTGCTATAGGTGTACATCTTCGTTGGCTCCTTTCTCTTCGTGTATCGGCCCTGCCAATTTCGGAAACAGGTCGCTGAGCCGCGGATAGATTTCTCTATAAACTCCGAACAGACTTTGATATACCTCATGGTTTCGCCAGTCAGGAGAGAATCGCTTTCTTGTTCTTGCATGAGCACGCTGCATTTCGAGAGGATCGTTCAACAAGCCTGCTCCCATACCCGCAAGGATGGCGTCTCCAAGGGCGGCGCCTCCATGCTCTTCCATTGCATCGAGAGGCATTCCTGCCGCATCTGCGATAATCTGACACCACAGGTCATTACGCGTCGGACCACCGACCGCTACGATCCGAACAGGATTTGCACCAACCTCTTTCGCGTAATGCAGATTGTGATGAATTGCGAAGGCAGTTCCTTCCATCACCGCGCGGAATATTTCGGCGGGAGTAGTGGAAGCTGTGATTCCAAGCAATACCCCACGAGCCATCCCGTCGTTGATTGGCTGCAATTCACCCGCGAGATACGGAGCAAAGATCAGACCGTTGGCACCTGCAGGAACATCCTTGATTTCGTCTGCTTCACGCTGAATCCATTCGCCGCGTGCGCTGGCATTACTATCTGTGCTGCCAGCCAGTGTGCGAGCCAGCCAATCCAGAGCCAAACCGCCTGCCACCATTGATCCGCCAAGAAGCGTCGTACCCTCAAGGACGTGAGGGAACGCCAGCAGACGCGAATCCCATACCGGATAAGGAAAAGGCACATTTATGGTGGTTGCCATGCCCATTGAAAGCTGTACCTCATTCCCGGAAACCACTCCCATCGCCAGACCTGAACTGCTGGTATCTTCCCCCCCCGCGATCACGGGCGTCCCCTCGGCCAGACCACATTCCTGAGAGGCCTGTGCCGTGACGGTGCCGATAACTTGGTGGCACGGCGCAACATCACTGAAGAGATCTCTGGGGAGTTCGATATACGCCATTGCCTCTTCAGACCAGCAATTCTGCTTCAGGTTCCAGGAAAGCGTGATGCCCGCGTCAGAGTAATTCATGACCGCACGATCAGTAAGCCTGAAGCTGATGTAGGCGGTGGTGGTCAGCATTTTCCAGGTCTGCTCCCAGACTCTTGGTTCATGCTTGCGCAACCACAATAGCTTCGGTTCGAAGTTATACGCCGCTGGGATCTTACCGCTGATCGCCGTTAGTTCTTTGCCGTGTGTTTCAGCGAGTGCGCGAGCCTCTTCTTCGCAGCGAGTGTCGAGCCAAAGAATCGCCTTGCGCAGTGGTTTGCCATTGTGGCCAATAGGCACTGCGGCAACTCCCTGGCCGCTGACGCCTACGCATGCAATGCGCTCATGCGCATCAGGGTTCTGTGCAAGTAGAGTCCGCACGACTTGGCAGACGGCCCGCCACCAATCATCGGCGCTCTGTTCTGCATGAGTCGGCGCAGGACGTTCGTATGTGTACGACGACGCAGCCGTTGCACAAAAGCGCCCGTGCACGTCCACGAGTACACCTTTCGCAGAACCCGTCCCAACATCAATGCCGAGTAGCAGCGGATCAGCCATGGGTATGTTCCGGGCAATCGCTCGCTGCTGCCCGCGTAGCCAGCGAAAAGGCGCGCGCGGGATTGTTTACCAGGAGCGAATGAACCTGTTCATCCGCAACACCTTCATTCTTCAGTCGCGGAATAAAACATTCCAGGATGTAAGCGATTCCAGTCCTCCCGCCATGCGCCTTCCAGTAGGAGCGGCGAGCTGTGTCTCCGCCAAGGAGGATCTGACCGCCTAGCCCGAGATTGCACATTTTTGAGATGAGTTCAATGACTGTGCTCTCAGGAAAGTACTTCACTCGCCCCGGGCCATCGTACTCAAGGAACACTCCGGTCTGAGCAAGATCACGATGTAGCATCCAGTCAGGATTACGGTCCATATGTGAAAGCACGATATGCTCCGCGCAGACACCATGCTTTTCCAACATACCAAGTTGTTCGAAAGCCATCGTTCCCATTTCTGTGTGCGTAAGGATTGGCGCGCCTGTCGCGTGATGAGCGATGGCCGCCGCCGCGAATCCAATTTCGGAAGCCCTCGTAATCTTCTGATAATCGGATGCGGCTTTGATCACCCCTGCCCGCGCCGTGGTGAGCTTGCGCGTCGGGCCGTCAAAACCGAACGCATCCATACCATCGCTGATCTCTTCGATGAAGAGCTTTGCGATGTCTTCCGTCGATAGCCGGTTTCGCCAGTGCGAGTCCAGATAATAGACGGGCTTATGAAAACCCGTGGCAGCGATCACATGCACACCGGTCGCGCGGGAGACCGCAGCCAACGCCTCCGGGTCGCGGCCGACCCCTATGGGCGCGGCATCTACAATCGCCCGGCCTCCGTGACTGCGGAAGTCATTGATTTCCAAAATCGCATCTTCTTCTGAATCAAGGCGGAAATCAGGCTCCCGCGTCAAAATGAGCCCGTTGCGTATGAAGAGATGCTCATGAGCATTGGTCACGCCGAGCTCATGAGCCTGGATGTCGCCGAGCACTGTCCGTATATTCGCCATAAAGTGTTAACAAACCTTTCCATCGAGTATATAACGTTATGACGTTATGTTGCAAGTGCCATTCTTTACAATTTTTCAAGTAAAGTGCGAGGAGGAGGACGGCTCTGTCCTCGGAACTTCGCAATTCCTCAAATATCCCTCATCGATGGCCCGTCAGGATGACAGACGCACGCGATCGGGTCGCTCCCCGCCCTTCGATCGCGAATCACGTCTAGGTCTCTCGGGTGCGCGCCGAGCACCAGGGGAAACTAATGCCCTCGCGAATGGAGGGATTTTGCTTGACAAGCATATCATCATTATCTTATATGGTTACGTCGTTATTGTCTGGCAAGGTTTTTTATGCGGATGTACCCGGAGCACCAAGGCAAATATTACGGCTTCGTCAAATTCCAACAATCCAAACAAGGAGGCTCCATCATGTTCGAAACGACTCATCTCCGGGGCGCAGGCGCTCGCCTTACTTTCTTCGTCGTCGTGCTCGCTGGCCTCATCTGCATTCGCGGCAAGGCGGCTTGGGCACAAATTGCCCCAGCCGCTTACGCTGGCGTATTAACACGGTGGCAGACAAGCGACTCCACCGCTTGTACGGGCGCGACGGTAAACGGCAGCCCAGTCTACACATCGCCTTGCAGCGTTCAGAATGCCTTCTATACGCCCACGCCTAATCTCTTTGGAGTGAGTCTGACTGACTGGTACAACAATCTCAAGGCTCAGGGTGTCAATATGGGGGTCATTTATGTCGTCCTTCCCGGCGGCGAGCTCTCCACCACCCAGAGCATTTCTACGACCGATTGGGACAATTACAACAGTGACATTTATATACCGCCTGCGTCGCTGACGACGACGGAAGAGAACGAAATCTTCACGGTACAGCCGACCATTTCCTCTACGAGCCGTCCGCTCAACTTCACTACTGCCCAACGCGACTACGCGATTATCCAGTTCCTCCAGGAGTTGCAAAGCGCATTTCCCGCATACAGCCGCACGAACCCTCCGCCCATCCAATTCATTCTCGATGAAAGGGAGTGGTTCATCGGTGGTTTCGATTCTAACAATGAACCGATACCTTTAACCCTTTCACAGGTGTTCTCCTTGGAACAAACCTATGCCAGCGATATTGCCGGCATTGTCAATCAGGCGGTGTCTGATGGGCTAGATCAATGGTTGGGCGGAGTGCGAATTAGCGAATATGCCAGCAAGGACTGGAATCTCATGGGTCCGGTCATGATCGATCTTGCCACCCTGATCAACCAGCAGACTCAAAGCACCAATTATCCCAATGGCTGGCTGACTAAGAACACCTTTATCGGGGCCGGCGCCGGATGGGGCCAGCAGTGGAATGGCGTCAATAATATGCAATGCCCCACCACTACTGGATGGCAATTCTCATGCACGGGTGCATTGCCTTTCTTCCAGCTGATGCAGCCGCAGGCTGCTTATTTTGCCTTTGGTGACAAGTTCATGGAGTTCGGTAAGGGCAACTTTATCGAAAACGGTTCGTATACGGGCACGATGTACCAGTATATCAATGGCGAAGCTGCCGTGTATTGCCAATACAATACCTGCGCCGATCCATCGAACCCCACAGTTGCGGATTGGACAAATTTCCTTTCCGACGATGTAAACGGTCTGGGCTTTTCAGACCTAATTTCGTTCCTGCAAGCCAACGCGGCCACATATCCGAATTTAGCCAACGTGATTTTTGAGGGCGACAATTCCGATTCGTTTAACACCATGCTGCGCACATCGACCTCGCTTGGTGCTGAGGACTGGTATGGAGCGGAGGCGCTTACCAATATGTTCACCAACGCGGTGAACGATAAGGATCCGTATGGAAATAGCGTAGGAAACATAGGGAAATGGACAGGGAAGCTCTTCCTCGACGGTTACAACGATACCAGCGCGTCCACGTCGAAGTATCTGAGCGATTCTGGCCAGTCGATGTTCGGCACGAGCTATGACGATTTTACTTTTTCTCCGACAAGCCAAACCATCACAGAGTGGGGGGACACAGTGAGCGCCTGGGTGCATTGGCCTGACATAACAACACTGACCGCCCTAGAAAATACGTCCACTCTCTCGCAGGCGGCTACGCCGGCCTTCAGTCCGGCTAGCGGAACCTACGGCTCAGGGCAGTCGGTGACCATCAGCGACTCGACTCCGAACGCGACCATCTATTACACCACGGATGGAAGTACGCCCACCATTAACTCGACGAAATACGCAGGCGCCATCACTGTTTCAAGCTCCGAGACCATCAATGCCATTGCAACCGCTTCGGGTTATTCCCAAAGCGCCGCTGCTTCGGCGACGTACACTATCTCGGGGGCGGACATCTACATCGGCGACCAAACCATCGAGTCAACAGCGGATGGAGGTCACGCAAACCACATTGAGGCGTTTAAAGAAACGCTATCGCAAACTGCAACGATCCAAAGCCTGTCGATTTACCTATCGACCGCACAGGGGCAGATGTACCTCGGTATTTACACCGATGCGAGTGGCTATCCTGGAACGCTCGAAGCCACGACGGCAGAGTTCAAGCCCACAACAGGATGGAATACCGTTAATGTGCAAACGCCGGTTTCCTTGCCGGCGGGCACTTACTGGATCGTGTTCCTCCCGCAGAGTACATCAGCCGTATTCCAGTCCAATGGGGGTGTTTCTGGCACAGAGGAGATTGTCCATTACTCCATCGCTGCGCTGCCCTCGACTTTCCCCTCAGGAGGCACGGCGAGTACCAATACTGATTCATTCTATGGGACCCTGACTACCCCGTGACTTATGAAGTGCAGGAGAACGGGCACCGCGGTCAGAGAATACTTCTGACCGCGGCCCGCGTCAGCCTCATCTCGCGCAGCTTGGCCGCTACTCGGCGGGCTTTTTCCTTCGCTGCCTGGGCACCTCCCGCGCATGGATGGCGTTCAGCATCGTTGCCCCTTCCTTCACCTTGCCCGTGGGCGCCGCCATCCAAATCTAATAGCGGCCGAATAGAGATGCACGCCGACGACGCGCAGGTTCCGGTTCTGGTGGTGGAATGCGGCAAGACCAAAACGGGCCGACTGTGGACGTGTGTCCGTGTTGATCGCCCCACCGGTGAAAAGACTCCGCCAGCGTATTGTTCGCTTATTCGGAGATCGCAAAGGCGAGCATCTAAAGCAGCATCTAAAGGATTTAGCGTCTCTGAGCCGATAGCTACACGGGCTTCCAGCAATCTTTTGGTAAGGGTCGCATCTACGTGCTCCGGACAACCGGTCGGCTTCGGCATCCAAGCAGCTGGTTCAACGTCTTCTCGTTAAGAGAACTGTCTCGCCCAAATGCGGGTGGATGGTGGAACTGGGCAAGGAGATCAACGACCGCAATCACTCTCAGCCCACCGGCGTGCCGATCTATTCTAGCCTCAAGCAGGCAAAATATGCGCGCAGAGCGATTGAGCGGATAGAATGGAAGCGGGTAGAACTACGAAAGCGCAGACGGAATCTTCCGATCGGCATCTTCAGGGGGGCGCGTGCGCCGCGAGGTCATCATGAGCAGCACCAACTTCCACGTACTGGCCAAGCCGATCGGGCCGATCTGCAATCTCGACTGTAAGTATTGCTTCTATCTCGAAAAGGAGTCCCTCTACCCGCAGGTCTCTAAGTGGGCCATGCGCGAAGAGGTGCTCGACCGCTATATCCGCCAGTACATCGAGGCGCACGACACCCCAGTGGTGAATTTTGCCTGGCAGGGCGGCGAGCCCACGCTGCTGGGCGTCGATTACTTCCGTAAGCTCGTCCAAATCCAGAAAAAATACGCCAACGGCAAGCAGATCCAGAATGCGTTTCAGACCAACGGCGTGGTGCTCAACGACGAGTGGGCTGCGCTGTTCAAGGAAAATAACTTTCTCATCGGCCTATCGATCGACGGCCCGCGCGCGCTGCACGACGCCTACCGCGTCGACAAGGGCGGCCAACCCACCTTCGACAAAGTGATGCGCGGCCTGGAGACTCTGAAGCGCAACGGCGTGGAGTTCAATACGCTCACCACCGTGCACCGCGCCAATGGCGACCATCCGCTCGCGGTTTACCGCTTCCTCAAGGAGCACGGCAGCGGCTTCATACAGTTCATTCCAATCGTGGAGCGCATCGCGCATGAGGTCACCGCGGAGGGCCTGCAGCTCATAAAGCCGGACTTCGCGGGCGAAGCGCGGGTGGCTCCGTGGTCGGTCGTGCCGAACCAGTTCGGGCGCTTTCTCTGCGCCATCTTCGACGAGTGGGTGCGTCGGGATGTGGGCCGCACCTACGTGCAGATCTTCGATGTGAGCCTGGAGATGTGGACGGGGATGGAGGCCAGCCTGTGCGTCTTCCGGCGCCAGTGCGGCGCGGCGCTGGCCATTGAGCACTGCGGCGACGTATACTCCTGCGACCACTTCGTGTACCCACAGAACCGGCTGGGCAACATTATGGAATCTCCGCTCGAATCCTTAGTCAGCAGTGCGCAGCAGCGCCGTTTTGGCGAGGAGAAGAGATCGCTGCTGCCCCGCTACTGCCGCGAGTGCGATGTGCGTTTTGCCTGCAACGGCGAGTGCCCCAAGCACCGGTTCCTGCGAACTCCCGACGGCGAGCCCGGCTTGAATTATCTCTGCGCGGGCTACAAGATGTTCTTCGGGCACATCGATCCGTACATGCGCTTCATGGCGTCGGAGCTGGCCGCCGGCCGCGCGCCTGCCAACGTAATGCGCTGGGTCGCAGCGCGGGATATGCGCGCCGCCTTTGCAAAGGCCGGCCGCAACGATCCCTGCCCCTGCGGTGGTGAAAGGAAATTCAAATACTGCTGTGGAACCCCCCGATCCCTTGAGGGGACAATCAGCGAGGTCTGGCCGAGAGCTTTCCGCCCTCAAGCAGGATACTCTGGGCATGATTGAGATCGATCTGAATCCTGCGATCATGGATAGCATATGTCTTCGCTGACCAAACGTCACGAAACATAGGGATGTCCCAGGAGGCAGGTAGTACGAGCGTGACATGTCGGGATCGGTCCGCGTCATTGCGGAGCCCTTCTTCCAACTGAGCTGCCATCAGGTGGAATTCACCATCGGATGTGCGCCATGCGGTGACATTCATCGTTTGGTTCATATCTGTGCCGTCTGCATGCAGATAATCCGCTTGTGAGGTAATGAAGTTCAGCGAGCCAGCAGCAAGTACATATGGCGCCGCGCTCCCCCCCCAGGTTTTAGCTAATGGTGAGTGAGTAGAATTCTCGAAAGTAGGTGGATCCCATGCCATCACACGTTTTCCATGGGAAGTGTTTAAAAGGAGCTGGGGGCTATTACCGATGCTATAGATCACCGTCGCCTGCGAGCTTGCATGATTGATGTTTAAGCAGGTTATTGTGGGGAAAGTGACAGGGACATTCTTCGCAATTGCATTCGCATCTGAAGAAGCAGTTGCCATGTGCAAAGCGGCAACTGCTTCGGTGGCATGCTGCCCAGTAATGCCTACAAGTCGCTCAAGGGACTGATCGATGCCTCCTACCGGAGAACCGAAGATAGCTACAGGATGTCCACCGTTGATGAGATTTGCGATCATTTCGGCGTGTGCAGAACTCAAGTGAACCGGAGTCTGTAAAATAAAGAGGTCTGAATGAACATGGGGTAACCATTCAATGCGCGTAGCGGAAAGGATCGGCAATGGCCACTTGATGATCGATCCCGCTTGTTCGTCAATCCATTCTTTAATGCCATTATCGGGCGCGGCATGATCCATTTGCCATTGCATTGCTTCTCGCGAGTAAACCAGAGTCGGACCGTAGACCCGGGTAGTCCCATAAGCATCCTCAACAGCGGCGTTGAGATTTGTCAGCAGAAAGTGAACATCTGCATCGCCAAGCAATCGCTTGCCTTGATTGGCCCAGGAAATGTACGAGCCGCCCGGAAACTCCAGCCCTTGAGGCGTCTTTACGCTTGCATGAGAATACGCCCAAATTCCCCAGCGCAGTCGGTGTGGCACGGTGTGTAAGACGTCCCACGACTCCCAGGCGTCGAAGGTCTCTACTAGCGGATAATGGCGGACCTTGGTGCCAGCGAGCATCGTTGAGTGCATCAGCATGTATGCGAGCTGATAGGTCCACCCTAACGTCGGATTATTCCAGAAGTGACCTTTATCAATTCTTATGCCCGCCTCGTTCCAAGCGCCAGCCCAGGTTTGATCGACAAAGATGTCGAGGTAGCCTTGTTTAGCAATCGATTCAAGGTCGAAACAGTTGCTGCGCCAATCGGAAATGGCGCTCGCGCCGTTGGAATACATCATGACGAGTGCTTTGGAATTTGCAAGCTTGGTTTCCCGCACGAGCGAGGCTTGATTCGCATTCCAACGTCGTGCGTCCTCCGGACTCGGCGTGATCGGACCAAACGGGCCACCACGCTGATATGGCACCGGCATGCCAAACGAATCGCGCAGCATGACTGCATCAAGCCCGACCGTTTTCGATAAGCTTCCCCACTGTGCAGCAAACGCCCGATATGCCGGCATGCCTTCGGGGATACCATTCGGCAAACCGCCCAAATGGCGTGGATCGGCGTGCAGCAGAGCTCCCGGATTGAAAACCGGGCCGCGTTTGTAAGCGCCCTTTTGGATACCCGCCAGTATCGAAACAAATGCTTCGGGATGCTGTTCGGCCCAAGGTGCAAGTTCTCCATAGGCTCTTGTCCAGCCGTAAGTGAGTGTTCCCACTTTGAAATTGGGAATTCCACGTTTTGCACCTGTGTCACGCAACGCAACAGCCAGCTTTCTTAAATCTCCATAGGTCCATGGGCCGTACCCCACTCGCTGCACGTTGACAGATTGCGCGGCGCGCATCTTCCACTCAGCCTGCATCTGTTGCCAATCGCCGCTCAAGGGGCCATTTTCGGCAACCCATCGCGCTTGGCCGCTTCCGGTGGGCAGAACAATGCGTTGATTCAAATCACCAGACCAATCCATGATGTACTGGACGGTCCAGCCGACATTGAGAATGACACCCCGATAGCCCTGAACTCCTCGATAAAGCGGGGCAAAGCGATCCCAGAATTTGTCTACGGAATTTTGAATATCGTCCTGTTGAAACCAATAGAGGTCGATCTCCATCCAGCGATCGCCAGGCACTCTCTGAACTCTCCGTGCTGCATCAACCGCAAAAGCCTTGGGACAGGCAGCAAAGCACGCGAACGCCAGAAGGAAAACACACACAACACGAAGTGAGACGATTTTGCTTGACAAAGTTATCATCATTACCTTATAAAGTACCGACATCATGAAGTCAACGCCTTTTGGCGCATCTGGAGCAAGCAACGGTGACAGGTCGAATGAAAGCCTTAGGGATAGTATTTGCGGCTAATTCTAAGCTTATGTGGCGTGCCAGCGGACCAGCCTTCAACGAGCCTTACTATTCTGTGGTTGGTCGACAGGGTATGAGATCCCTACGCGGGAGCAGCGGGAAGCGGCGAAATGCCAGGCGCCCCCAGTTGGCGCTATTCTGTCAGTTTCCACGCTGTGCGGCGCTTCTTATCCTCGCGGTTGCCTTCGCCTCTTCGTTGCGAGCTCAGGTCGATACTGGATCGATCGTTGGCCAGGTGACAGACCCCACCGGGGCCGTCATTCCAAACGTCGAGATCACCCTGAAAAACCAGGGCACCAACGTCATCCAGACCGCCAAAACTGGCAATTCCGGCGAATACACCTTCTCACTGGTGCGTGTAGGCATGTACACAATCTCGGCCCGGCTACAGGGCTTTGCGCCCGAGCAACGGGTCAACGTCCAGTTGGAAGTCCAGCAACAACTTTCCATTCCATTTGTCCTCAAGGCCGGATCGGTGCAGCAAAGTGTATTGGTCAGCGCCGGCGCGCCGCTGCTGCAGACTCAGGATGCTTCTGTGGGGCAGGTGGTCAGCGCGCGGCAGATGAACAACTTGCCCCTCAACGGCCGCAACTACTACTTTCTGGCACAGACTGCGGCAGGTGTAACTTTTGCGCAAAATGGCATACGAGGTGAAAATGGCAATGGCCGCTTTGTGGCTAATGGAATTCGCGCAACTCAGAACGACTATCTACTGGATGAAATCGACAACAACTCATCGATTCTATCCGTGCAGAATGGTAAAGATTATGTGATTCAGACACCTGTAGATGCATTAGCGGATTTCAAGATTCAGACCAACAACTACAACGCCCAGTTCGGGCGGGCAGCAGGTGCAGTTCTGAACGCCACCGTGAAATCAGGTACCAATAAATTCCATGGCGATGCTTGGGAATTCTTGCGTAACGATGTGCTTGATGCAAATGACTATTTTCTAAACCAGGCGGACAAGCCGCGTCCGTCCTTCCGACGCAATCAATTCGGACTCACGTTGGGGGGACCAGTGCTGTTTCCTCACATTTACAACGGCCACGACAAGATGTTCTTCTTTGGCGATTATGAGGGAACCCGCATCAGCCAGGGGAACACGATTACTGGGACCGTGCCAACCATGCGAGAACGCAACAGCGGCTACACGGATTTCAGCGATCTCCTTAGCCTGCAACACGGAAATAACCCTGCTGATGCCGCCGGGAAAGTGTATCCGCTGGGCACGATCCTCGATCCAGCCACCACCCACAAGTACGGCACCAGTTACATTCGCTCCCCCTTCCCTGGAAACATCATTCCTGCCGATCGTATCGATCCTAATTCAGTTGCACTGCTCAACTTGCTGCCGCCTCCAACCTTTTCCACCCTGCTGAATAACTATGTGGCCACACCTACCAATGTAGATACATTCAACAGTTTTGACGTCCGGATTGACAGGGTAATTGGAAGTAAAGACTATTTCTTTGTGCGTTACAGCTACAACGGGCACACACAAAACCATCCAGGTATTTTTGCTGAATATCAAAATGGCTACGCGGATGGGGGCAACTCGTCGTCGCTGAGTAACTACTATGACCGCGCGCAAAATATCTCAATTGGTGAAACGCACACCTTTAGTTCACGGATGATCAATGACCTGCGACTCGGTCTGAACCGCGAGCACGTACTGTGGCTGCAGCCAAATGGCGATAGTCAGGGGATCCCTGAGAAATTTGGGATTCAGGGGATTCCACAGTACTCCACAAACGGGGGTCTTCCCCAATTGAATATCGGCTCGCTTTCTCGCTTCGGCTCCTTCAATTTCATGCCTAGCAACAAATTCGGCACTACGCCTCAAGTCAATGACGACTTGACGATCGTCCGCGGCAAGCATGCTATTAAGGTCGGAATTCAGCAACAGTTCATCCAGTTCCCTTACACGCAACCTCCTCAGTCGCGTGGCTTGTTCACCTTCAGTGGCCTATACACGTCGGTATACGGACAAACCGACGGCACCACCGGCATCGCTCAAATGTTACTCACGCCCACCACGACGTCGAACTTGGCGGGCGCCAATAATGTCTCCATTTCCAACTTTACTGAGCACGCTCTTACGCACAAGTATTTCGGCGCTTACGCGCAGGACGATTGGCGAGTAACGCATCAACTAACGCTCAATCTTGGCGTGCGGTATGACAACTATGATTTCATGCACGAGAGGCACGATAACATCGCCAACTTTATCCCTGGGCCAGGCCGAGTGGGCGGAACATTTCTGGCCACCTCGCGAATTCAGAGTGAATTGCCAGCGGGCTTTGTAAGCGCGTTATCCGCAGAGGGCGTTTCCGTGCAACAGGCTAGCCAAGGTTCCCTCGTACATACCCAACACTTGAATTTTGCTCCTCGCATTGGATTTGCCTACCAAGCTGCGGACCGCATGGTGATCCGTGGTGGATACGGAATCTTCTATGGCGGCATTGAAGATATTGGCGGAGCCTATCTGATCACCGAGAATTTTCCAATCGAGTACAGCGTTACACGCACTGCTATCAATGGGGCGACACCGCTGGCAAACGATAATTCCCTTGGGCTCCTGGAGAACACATTTTCTAACCTTACCATCACCCCTTCGGCGGTGAAGCCCGCAGGGCTGGCCCTGAAAGGTTTCCAGCAAAATGAGAAGACACCGTACAGTGAGGGATACAATCTATCGATTCAATACCAGATCAAGCCGTCGCTCGCCGTAACGGCAGCGTATGTCGGCGACATCGCGCGGCACATCGAAACGGTGCTCGATCTCAATTCGGTTGGTGAGCTGCTCCCTCCCACGACCACTACGTCGAAGTATGTTCCCTATCAGCAGACTGCACTTTCAGGTAACAATTTGACCATAACCGGCGCGAGCAGCAACTTCAATGCCGCACAGGTCACACTCGAGCAGCAGCCAGCACACGGTCTGACCCTGCTCACGAACTTTGCGTGGCAGAAAACGCTGACTGACGCCCGCGATCCACTCGCGAACACAACCGGGGGCTATCGTGCTCCTTTCTTGCCCAACTTCGGTATTCAGGCAGATACTGAGCGCGCGGATTTCGACATCCGTCGCGTCTTCCACTTAAGCGGAACATATGACCTGCCGTTTGGAGCAGGGCGCATGTTTGCTCCGCACGCTCGTGGTATCGAGCAACTTACACTCGGTGGTTGGAGCACGAACTTCATCGCTACGGTGCAGGATGGCCAGCCATTTACCGTGCCTTGCTCGATCCATACCGCTGCAGGTGCGGGTTGTAACGCCCTTCTCGTGCATGGGAAGAATCCCTATGCGAGCAGCAGCGTGGCTCATTTTGTAAGTGCTGATGCTTTCACGAATCCAGCGCTCGTAACAGCAGTCGGCCAATCAGACTACTCGCCGTTGGGCGGCGGTCCGACGCAGGTCAGCGGCCCACCTTTCCGTCGGCTGGACCTATCGTTCTTTAAACGGTTCCACTTTACGGACCGTTTCTACTCGGAGTTTCGTACAGAGATATTCAACATCTTCAACACTCCCAATTTCGCGAACCCGACAGCACTCAACTTCTCCAATACCACCAACTTCGGCCAGGTCACGTCGACAATCGATGCACCCAATGATCCACGCGAGGTGCAATTTGCACTGAAACTATACTGGTGAGTACTAGACGGTTTGTACTGGCGGGCGAGATCTTGCGACGACATTCACATAGAACTAGACTTCCCAATCCCGACAAGTGGGGATGAACTGCTTCGATCGCGACAAATAGCCCTCTTTTATGGTAGGGCGAACCGCTGAAACTCACGAAGAGGATTTCCGATATGAGGATTGACAGGCGCAAGGCGTTGAAATCTCTAAGCGCTTTAGGTGCATCGACTGCCCTACTAGGCGCCTACAAAGCGTCAGGGAAAACAGAGCCGCGGAAGGGTGACGTTGCATCACAAAGGCCGAATATCCTCGTATTTTTGACCGATGACCACGGACAGTGGCTTCAGCAAGCTTATGGCAATTCAGAGGTTCATACCCCGAACATGACTCGTATTGCCACGAACGGGGTTCGGATGACGAATGCCTTCACGCCTACGCCTGTCTGTTCGCCCGCCAGAGCCAGCTTCTTAACCGGCCGTATGCCGTCTCAGCATGGAATTCACGACTGGCTTGAAGAAAAAAGGCAGGCGTTCGCATTTCCCTGGCTCAAAGGCCAGACGCTCATTTCAGAGTTGCTGAAGAACCGCGGGTACCATACGGGTCTTGTCGGGAAATGGCATTGTGGAGGAGAACGGTATCCACATCCCGGCTTTGACTTCTGGTTTAGCTATTGGGTTTCGCAATACCCACACTTGGGCCTCCAGAACTTCTCGGACAATGGCACGCATGTATCCGACAATGGATTTCAGGCGCCCATGCTCACAAGGCAAGCAATGCGATTTCTTCAAGATCACTACAATGATCAAGCAACTTCAACTAAGCCATGGTTCCTTTACGTGAGTTATACCGATACGCATTCGCCGCATATTCAGATGCCTTCAAATCTTGTCTCGGAATATGATGCAGCCAATTTTCGTGACATACCCGTGGAGACCTTCTCGAAGGTACATGGCACAGCCCTTTCCCCCGTTTCAGTGGACGCTGCATTTGAACTAGCCAAGAAGAGGGAGTATTACGCTGCTGCATCCTCAATTGATCGCGAAGTCGGCACGATTCTTGACGGACTCGAAAGAAGGGGAGTTCTTTCGAACACTCTGGTTATTTATACGAGCGATCACGGTTTGAATGCGGGCCAGCATGGAATTTGGGAAAAGGGCAATGCAACAGTACCACAGAATTTCTTGGAAGAGTCGATTCGGGTACCGTGCGCAATCTCTTGGCCCTATGGAACAATCCCCGCCAATCTTGAGTCCGATCTTCTGGTGAATCATTGCGACTTGTTTGCAACACTGCTCGACGCGGCTGACGCCACGCCCGACACCGAAACTGCGAAACTTATCAATTCTCCGGGAAGGTCGTACCTCTCCTACTTGCGTGGTTACGGAGGAACAGAGTGGAGAAAGTCTGTAATATGCGAATACGGAAACGCGCGAATGATTCGCAAGGATGGTTATAAACTGATTCTCCGCTACCCATATGAGAATGTGACGTTTGCGAATGAGTTATACGATCTGCGAGCAGATCCTCGCGAGACCGTGAATTTGTTGAGTACTTCGAGTTCCGCCTACGGGTCTCTCGTTCGGGAACTGAGCGATGAGATCAACAGCTTCTTCGCTACGTACACGGTGCCAGGACATAGCGGGCTGGATCTAGAGCACCAACCCATGGCAACGCCAGCGAGCCCATGGATAAGGGCTGTAGAGATGAAACGTCAAGAGCGGAAGTGAGAATGTCTGGTCAACGAATATCGCAAGGACGATGGAGTTCTGAAGGCGAACCATTATGGAAGACGTCCCTTTCGGCCAATATGTTGCTAATGAAGAAGCGATATGCAAGCAGAAACTACATTGCCCGTTTCTGTTGCAGAGAGGAGCATTCGTTCGCTGAAACAGTGAACGACGTTACTCGCGGTGCGAGAGTAGATTCTCAGAATCTCTCCTGAATTTACCCGAATCCCAATTCATTTGATTGCAATGCCGGGAACCAGAACTCGCCGTCAGAGATTGAGGAAGCGTAACGCGCGGGGGCGGGAGGTGCGCCCACAGCTTCGAGCATATCACTCCTTCCGGAGTACTCCTGTGAATAATGTTTACAGCCATGGCAACACAGCCAACCAAAAAGGATCAACAGGTAGTTTAAGCAAATGTCCGCAACGATCAATGTTCGTTACATCACCTTTCTCGCATGCACCGCTGCTCTCGGCGGTCTCCTGTTTGGCTTTGACATTGCCATCATCACTGGGGCAGGCCCATTCATTGCTCGCGACTTCGGACTTGGAGATTTTCAGTTCGGCTCGGTGTTCAGCTCATTGTTGTTTGGCTGCGTATTCGGCTCGTTGGCCGCTGGTAGATTGGCTGATCGATTCGGACGCAAGAGGCTGCTCGTTCTGGTGGCAGCGCTCTTTGCTCTAGCTTCCATCGCTTCTGCGGGCGCGGGGAGTCTTTCCTCGCTACTTGTCGCTCGCTTTTTTGGTGGCCTCGCAGTCGGTGGGGTCTCCCTGCTCTCTCCGATGTATGTCGCAGAGGTGTCTCCACCTTCCATTCGCGGCAGGCTCGGGACACTGTATCAGATGTCGATCGTTGTTGGCATCATCGCATCCTACGGAATTAATTATCTGCTCCGCAACGTCGGAACGGGCAATTGGAGATGGATGTTTCTCACCGGGGTCCTGCCCTCCTTTGTCTTTTTCGTGTTTATTTTGCTTGCTCCGGAATCGCCGCGATTCCTCGTCGTCGCGGGCAGGCCCGAGGACGCTTTTATCGTGTTGGAGAAGATCGGAGGTTCCGCTATCGCGCACACCCAAATTGCCGAAATCACCGAAACCCTCCGGATCGATCGCGAATTCAAGGGCAGCCATTTACGACCAGGAGTGCGTCGCGCTCTCATAGCTAGTGTGTGCCTTGCAATTCTGATCCAGGTCTCTGGTATCAATACAATCATCGATTATGCTCCAACCATTTTCCTGTCAGCTCGGTGGGGCATCGACGCTGCTCTCGCCTCTACATTCTTCGTCGGCGTAACCGAACTCATTTTTAGCCTCGTCTCGCTTTGGACAATCGACAGATATGGGCGTAAACCCCTTTACATCGTCGGATCCTTCGGTATGGCGCTTTGCTTGCTCGGCTTAGTTGTTACGATCATTACCAACCGCTTTTATGGCGTACCGGTCCTAACTCTCATAATGATTTACCTTGCTTTCTTCTCCGCCTGTATCGGTCCTGTTTTCTGGACCCTTATCCCGGAAATATTTCCTAATGATGTTCGCGGCAAAGCAATGGCTGTGCCTGTTTTCATGCAATGGCTGGCAAATGCTTTGGTGGTGCTTTTCTTTCCCTTTGCCTTCCACGCGGTTGGTAAAGTCGTAACCTTCGGATTTCTTGCGGCTATGTGCCTATGTCAGGGAATCTTCGTTATGTGTTATGTCCCTGAAACTAAGAATAAGCATCTTGAGGAGATCGAGGCCTATTGGGGTTGAGGCAAAACCTAAAATCTAGAGGCTGTTATTAAGTTTGAGTGAGCATTGTGAATAGGGCGGCGAGCACGAGGCAGGCACAGGCGACGAAATGGAAGGCACCGTGTGTGGCCGCGGACAATTGCCTCGCGATCGCTGCATTGCCTTCTCCGAATGCAGCCACATACGGGATAGAATCCCATGGCGCTGAACACGTACCACGACGACATTGCGGCACTGTCGTCGTCGCCCGGTTAAAAATCCTCGACCACGCTCATCGCCGGTTTTTGGCGAGTGGAGTTCCCGTACATGAATCGACCCTTCGGCGGATCCCGCTTGGTCCCCATTGCAGTGTGGCCGACCACACTGCGGCATTCTCGATCGGTTCAATCATCCCATGTTGAATCTGGATTGCAGGGTTAATCAGGACGAACTGGAAGACCCGAGCGGCATTCTGCCGGCCAATGCTCTATATAAAAGATAAAAGGAAGGCAAATTCAAATGAATGCAATTACCCGCAGAAATTTCATTACGGGCGTGGCCTGCTCCGGTCCTGCCGCATTTTCCGCAGCGGAACTTCTCCCTTCATCCCGGACTTCAAGATCGGGGAGTCAAGCAACAACATTCTTCGATATTCTGCGCGTTCCCGATTTCGTAACGGCGTTCTGCGGCCTCGATCAGCCGGCGCAACTCCGCCGCACAGGGGATGAATGGAACGGTCCAGGTCTGCTGGTCACCACTGCTCCCGAACACAGCCTACTCTCCATCAAAGTAGCAGCGACGACCGCTCGTCCCACGCATGTTCATCTGCGGTGGGGAGCAGATGTTGAGCGAGGTGTTCTCGTTCTGAACGACGCATGGGAGCGAAGCTATGGCGATCTGCACTGGGAGACGCTGGTTCCCGAGAGGGTGCTTCCCTGGTACTTCCTCACGACCGATGGGGAGACACTTCACGGATACGGAGTCAAGACAGGGGCCGGAGCGCTCTGCTTCTGGCAAGTCGATCCGAAAGGCATCTCTCTATGGCTGAATGTAAGTAATGGCGGCTCCGGCGTTGCGCTGGGGAACCGTGAGCTACGGGCGGCTACTGTGGTTACGCGGCAGGGACAGCGCGGCGAGCGCGCTCTTGATGCCGCGCGCTCCTTCTGCCGCACGATGTGCGACGCTCCCCGTCCCGAGATAACGATTTACGGCAGCAACGACTGGTACTACGCATATGGCCAAAATACGGCTGACCAAATTGTTCGCGACGCAGAGTTGGTGGCGTCTCTGGTGCCGGCGCGAGGGCCGCGCCCCTTCACTGTGATTGACGGAGGATGGGATAACAAGCAGACCTTTCCCGATATGGAGGCGCTGGCAGCCAGAATCCGGGACCACAACGTCCGTCCGGGCTTGTGGATTCGTCCCTTGGAGGCAGATGCCGGCACGTCGGACGGTTTGCTGTTGCCTGGCGCGCGGTTCGGGAACCATGCAGACCGGCAAGCCTCTCCCGCTTTCGATCCGACTATCCCGGAAGCACTGGAGCCCGTGCTCGCCAAAGTGACTCAGGCCACGGATTGGGGATATGAACTGGTCAAGCACGATTTCTCCACCTACGATCTTCTCGGGCAGTGGGGATTTGAAATGCACGCTCAGCCCACGCTGCCGGGCTGGAGCTTCCATGACCGCAGCAGGACCAACGCGGAGATCATCCGCAGCCTTTATGAGGCGATCCGGCAGTCGGCAGGAAATCGCGCTGTTCTGATCGGCTGCAATACCGTCGGACATCTTGGGGCCGGCCTCTTCGATGCGCAGCGGACGGGCGACGACGTGAGCGGAAAACAATGGGAGCGCACGCGCCGCATGGGAGTGAACACACTGACTTTCAGGCTGCCGCAGCATCGTTCGTTCTTCGCCGTCGATCCCGACTGTGTGCCGATCACAACAGAGACGCCGTGGTCCTACAACCGGCAGTGGCTCGACGTGGTGGCCAACAGCGGAGCGGTGCTGCTGGTGTCGCCCCAGCCTGCCGCGATGGGCGCAGAACAGCGCGCCGCAGTGCGCGCAGCTTTCGAGAAGCTCACTAGCGGATCAGAGACGATTGCGTCCGACTGGCAGGAAAACACCACGCCGGGCCACTGGCGATTCCGGCCTGCGAAGGAGAAAGCCTACGACTGGTATCAGGACATGGGGGCGTGGCCGTTCAGAATATAACTGCAGGAATTAAAGTCCCGCAGAAAAGGCACACATGAAGCGATTGGGCGCACTGTTGTTGAGTTTGACCCTGGCAGCCGGGGTACAGAATGTGCCTCAAAAACTCTACTGGGCGATGAGTTGGGGCGCCTCGCCGCAGAAGCCGGTTCCTGCGAACGTGCTTCCAGCGTCCGTGTTCGAAAACACGACCATCCGACAGATTGTGCCAACTACAGCCGGTACACCCTCGTAATCAGATGTTTTTCGGAGAATTACAAGAGAAAGAGAGGCAATTCCACTAGACCCGGGAGCTCTGCGGAAATAGGTTGTCTTCCTATGATGTCTGATTCATCTCGGACATAGCGCTGAAGGCGCTGACCGAGGTAAATCCAATAGGTGATCGGATTCCAGCAAGATCACAACTATGGGAGGCCGGCCAATGAGAATTCTAACTGCATTTCTGGCGGTATTAATAGCGTCTGCCGCGGCGGCAGCTCAGACAGTTACGATGGGGGTCACCACCGTTCTCAGTGGCACAGATGGGGGGAATGGTAATCTGCTACTTGCCCAGTCCGCGACCCTATCACAGAATTCCACCATCCAGAGCATTTCATTTTATGTGGTGCAGGCAAGTGGGAACCTTATCCTAGGCGTGTACGACAGCAGTGGCCCCGGAGGCGGCCCTGGGAAACTCGTGGCGTCAACAGCACAGTTCACGCCCACAATTGGATGGAACACCAAGAATGTGACATCTCAAGTTCCACTTACGGCAGGAACCTATTGGCTGGCCTACAATCCAAGCAGCAACAATCTAGAGTTCCCCGTAGAGCGAAACACAGGAAATTGCGCCTATTATTCCCACACGAGCGGAACCAGCCTGCCGGCAACGTTCTCAACTTCACCCACTAGCTGCACGCCAGCGAACTGGTCCATCTATGCCAGCTTGGTCAATGGCGCCCCCGTCAATACTGCGACTCCGGTCATCAGCGGGAGTACGGTCGTTGGCGACATGCTGACTACAACCACAGGGGCGTGGACGAACAACCCAACTTCCTATTCCTATCAGTGGTACTGGGCCGACGTGGCGCAGGCAATCGCCGGTGCAACCAGTTCATCGTACACTTTGCAAAGCGCGGATGCGGGCCACACCATCGACGTGGATGTGACGGCCACAAACTCCTCGGGGTCTGGTTCAGCATATTCGTCCGCCGTTGGCCCCGTGACCTCATCCGGCGGCGGTGGCCAGATGATTACGATGGGCGTCACAAGCGTTCTCAGTGATACTGACGGCGGAAACGGAAACTTACTGCTGGCACAGCTGGCGACGCTCTCGCAAAATGCAACTATCCAGAGCATTTCATTTTATGCGGTGCAGGCAAGCGGGAACCTTATCCTTGGCGTGTACGACAGCAGCGGCCCCGGCGGCGGACCTGGGAAACTCGTGGCGTCAACAGCACAGTTCACGCCCACAACAGGATGGAACACCGAAAATGTGATTTCCCAAGTCGTGCTGACAGCCGGAACGTATTGGCTGGCCTATAATCCGAGCAGCAACAATCTCGAGTTCCCGGTCGAAAGGACCACGGGAACGTCTGACTGGTATTCCTACACTGAGAATGGAAGCCTTCCCTCGATATTCTCGACGAGTCCGAGCGGTGCGACTGGCAACTGGTCGATCTATGCCACTCTCCAAGTAGGCGGAGTCGGCGGAGCACCGGTTAATACTGCGCCGCCGGTCATCAGCGGGAGTACGGTCGTTGGTGACATGCTGACTACAACCACAGGAACGTGGACGAACAACCCAACTTCCTATTCCTATCAGTGGTACTGGGCTGACGTGGCGCAGGTGATCGCCGGTGCAACCAGTTCATCGTACATTTTGCAAAGCGCGGACGTTGGTCACACCATCAAAGTGGATGTGACAGCCACAAACTCCTCGGGGTCTGGTTCAGCCTATTCGTCCGCCGTAGGCCCGGTGACGTCATCCGGCGGGAGTAGCGGCGTACCATTCACCCCTCTACACCTTTATTACATGTCACCGACCGGCAGCGATAGTAATTCGGGGACTTCTGCGTCCTCGCCATGGTTGACGCCTAATCATGCTGTTAACTGTGGTGATGTGATCATTGCGGCGGCGGGTACTTACACAAATCAATTCAATCAGAGTTGGGGAACCGTCTCGAATTGCCCTTCAACGAGCGGCGGGATCGACGGGAGGGGTGGTGTCTATTTCGCGACGATCTTGTGCGCTGGACCCGATCTTGAGGCATGCCAGGTAAATTCGGGTGGTAATGCCGCCGCGTTCGACATCCAGCAACAGAGTAATTGGGCCGTGGAGGGGTTCAAGGCCACGTCTGGCGGTGCAAATACTTCCAATCAGGTGACGCCTGCATTTGCTGCTGATTGCGGCATCAGCATAGGGCCCTGCAACGCAGGCATTTTTCACCACTTTGCGTTTATCAACGATGTAGCCTATGACTCTTCTGATGGATTCGGCCCGGCAGGCTGTTGCGGAAATGGCAGTTCCGGAATAGATTACATCGCCGTAGTGGGGGACATCGCAGAAAATTCAGCGCAGGGCAATCCAGCCAACTCGTATTGTGTGGCAGCGATAGATATAGTTGGACCAATCAATTATGACACCAAACCTGGAACACATATGTATGTGTACGGGAATTTCTCTTATAACAACCGGACGAGTTGCGCAACAGATGTGGAAAATTACATGTTCGATACGTGGGACGTTAATGGTTACTCAAGCTTGGGGGTCGCGCAAAACAACATGGGGTGGCTTTCGGGACGCTTTGGGCTTCATGTATTTGACCAGCAAATAAAGCCCACGAACGCTACAGTGTCGATTCTTAATAACACCCTCTTCGGCAGCAATCAGTTAAACGACTCTTGCTGCTACGGCTATGCTAATGGCGATATCAACATCGCCAACAGCAATTCCAGTGGAAACTCGATCTGGGGAGGCGTAACAATTCAGGATAATCTCGTTCAGGAAAATCAGGCTTGGCAAGGAGGCAACAGCAGTGGATACCCGGTGTTTGCGTTCGTTATCGGTGGTCCGTACAGCAATGTGACGGTCGGCGGAAACGGAAGCCAGAACTACTTTTACGGTTTGGCAACTGACTGCAACGGCAATGCATGTCTGCCGTCCAGCGCTCCCTACGGCGCTGAATCGTTTGGCGCGGAATCGAATCTTGGAACCAACTACTACACGAGCCCGGCTTTCCAGAATACAAGCGATCTGATCAGCAATCAGAGTGGGACGCCCAACTGCACGGGATTTAGCAACACGACAATCTGCATGGGGTATAACGCGAATACGCACAAGCTGATCAATCCATCCGCGATCTACGATCTGCAGCCAACGGCGAGCGGGGCAAGTGCGGCAGGCTATCAGCTCCCAAGCACGAACTGCGTGACGAGCGGACCGATCGCTACGTATTATCCAACGTGGCTCAAGGGTATTGTTTACCTGCAATGGGACAGCAGCACTCAGACGATCACGGAGAATTCCGATCTTGTCACCAAGCCTTGTGGGTTGTGATAGCGCAACAGGTTGCTGTACTTGCCTCGCGTTCCGGGCGGCAGATTCAATGAGCTTTTGCGGTCCGCATCATGACGGATCGCCGAAGGGCAAGTACAGCACATTGGAGCTTCGAGATGTGGTGCGGTGTTGGAATCGCGTGTTCAGAGATTTCCTCCATAAATCGTCGGGAATCTTCTAGGCTTGGGCTCCTTGGGTGAGCTATGCTCCTGCCCATGATTGCGCAGACGCATATCCGCTTTCAGAAGTTCGAGTATGCCAGATCTCGTCCCCAGGTTTTTTTGGGTTTGGGGTTTTGGGGTGAGGTTCTAAGAAATGATCAGGACGTCAAGATTGCTCGGTCCGAGGGTGACAAATCACAGTACCTCTCGGCGTGATTTCCTCAAGTCGAGTCTCATTTCTTCGGTTGCAACAGCGGCGCTCGGCGTTACAGTAGCGGCACAAGAGGTCATATCCAGCGACAACACCGATCATAGGTCATTCATCACTGTGTCCAGCGCCGCACCGTCGATGCCACTTCGAAAGCCTTGGAAAAACGCGATTGCGGTAGACGTACCTCTTTTGCTCTTGCGTGAGGATCTCCAGGATCATTTGGCGACGTTGCAGCGAGTGATCGGCTATCGTTATTGCAGGATCTACGGTTTCTTTCAGGACGAGATGGGGATTGTTGGTCGCCGTTCGGACGGGCACTTGGCCTTCCGATGGGTTCATATTGACAAGGTCCTCGATGCGTTGCAACAGCTTCGTCTGCGGCCTTTTGTGAACTTATCACCTATGCCGGTACGATTGGCTTCTGGAACCAAGACCGTATTCGATTGGGAATTGAACGTCTCCCCACCCAAAGACTACTCAGAATGGGGCCAGTTGGTTGAGGCGTTTGTCCGTCACTGTGTGGATCGCTATGGCCTGGAGGAAGTTGCGCAATGGTATTTTGAAGTCTGGAATGAACCGAACATTTCCGACTTTTGGCCTGGTTCGAGAGAAGACTATTGGCGACTCTACGATATCTCAGCGATGTCGCTCAAGGCGGTCAGTCCACGTCTGCGCGTGGGCGGACCAGTAACTGCGCGAGGCGCGTGGATCCCAGAGTTTATTTCGCACTGCTCTACGAAAGGTGTGCCCGTCGATTTCATCAGCACCCATATTTATCCGCAGGATGAATATGCGGAATATCCGGGCCTTCGGGGCAGTCCTTACAAGCCGGGCATGTTTGTGCGGGACATCGTGAAAACCGTGCGCCAGAGTGTCCGTGAGTCGGAACTTCCCAACTTGGAAATTCATTGGACGGAGTGGGATTGCCTGATGCCATTGCCTGATGGAACGATCGCCTGGAACCACAATCCAAGTCTAGATGATGCGTCGGGCGCAGCGACTGTTTGCGATCTCGCCATCGCGGTGGATGGAGATTGTGATACTTTTGGTTGGTGGACAGCGAGCGATCTGCTTGGCCAAGACGGCATACCACAAAGTGAGTTTTCCGGTACATACGGATTACTGACGTTGAATGGTCTGCCGAAGGCTACGTTCAACGCCTTCTGTTTCTTGAATCGTCTGCGAGGCGGGCAATTGGATATCCAGCACGAAGATCTTGGTCCCGGCCAAGCTCTGGTGGGAACGAGTGAAGGAGAGCGCCTGCAAATCCTGCTCTGGCACCGGCGTCTTCCTAATGTTGAAGAGCAGCGGGCGTGGGAAGGCACGCTTCAAATTCCTTGGAGGGAATCCTCCAAGCCACTGCTGACGCAAGAGCGAATCACCGCGGGTGCCGGGAGCTGCTATGAAACATGGCAATTGCTGGGTACACCTCAAAACCTGTCACTGGCCGAGCACCACCTGCTCGAAGCTCATTCGATGCCCGAGGCAAGGCTTTACCGGCCGGATGTGAAGGGCAGGCAGGTTAGTTACCCCTTTCGATTATCTCCCGGAGAAGTGATGTATTTGGAACTGCGTTCCCAAGGCGCAGCTGCTCTTCCTAACGAATCAGTTAGGCGGGAACTGGCAACCTGGTACGCGCGTCGACGTGAGAAGCCCAAATGAACCGGTTCTCTTGATGTCGTCCTGCGAAGTGCAAAGATCGACTTGCAGAGCCAAACATTTCAGGATGAGTTTGCTCAGAGGAAGTCGGAACGGAATGTGCTTCAGTGTCCAGAGTTCAAGAACTTGTATTCGGCGCAAATTTCATCTTTAATATCGGAATCATTCAACATCCATAACCGGCCATTGTGAATGAGAGGATTCATACTTAATGGGTCGTGGTGATCTACTCCTTGATGGGATGAAGCGGTTGCTGTGGTGCATCTGTGTTGGACTAATGGTCTTATCTTGGTTGCCTTCGAAGGCGCGTGCTGGAACCTGCGAAGATCTTGCGAAGTTGCGAATCTCAAACACCTACATTCATAAGGCCGACGTAGTGACACATAATGCGTTCCGTCAAGTTCTGAACCATGAGCCCATTGGAGAACTACCTGTTTTTTGTCGAGTTGTAGCCACTCTACGACCCAGTGCAGACTCGAACATTGGCGTTGAACTCTGGCTGCCGCAAAGAGGATGGAACGGGCGGCTTCTGGGCACTGGAAGCGGGGGCTTTGGGGGTTTCATTTTCTACGAGGAGTTGGCTGCAGGCTTAAGAAAGGGCTATGCAGTGGTCAATGCAGATATGGGACTCTCCGTTCCTCCTGAGAAAGATCAAGCGGTTTTCGCAAATCGACCTGATCGGTGGGTAGATTGGGCGTATCGCTCGACACATGTGATGACGATATTCGCTAAGCGGATAATCAGCGTCTACTATGGCCGTGGTGCCTCGCATTCCTATTTTCTCGGGTGCTCAACCGGAGGTGGACAGGCCCTCGCGGAAGCTCAAAGGTACCCTGAGGATTACGACGGTCTGATTGGTGGCGCGCCACCCAACAACCGGACGGGCGTCCATCTCAGCATCCTTTGGAACTTCATATCGACACATCGAAGTGCAGGTGCCTATATTCCTCCCGCCAAAGCGCTCCTGCTCGAAAAAGCTGTTGTGGCAAAGTGCGACGGTCTGGACGGAGTAAGGGACGGCATTATTGCCGATCCCCGTCGCTGCCATTTCAATCCGGCCACACTTCAGTGTACGGGGAGTGATGCGACAAGCTGTCTTACGGCAGAACAGGTGAAGACGGCCCAGCTTCTCTATTCGGGCCCGAAAAACCCCAGAACCGGTCAGCCGCTCTATCCAGGCGTTACGCTTGGAAGTGAAGGCGACTGGATTATAAGTTTTGGCCGTCCAAACGACGTTCAGCCGCCCTTCGCTCCGATTTTCGAATGGGTGTTTGGAACTCAATGGAGTTGGCGGACATTCGATTTTGACAAGCAAGCAACTGAATTCGTTCGCGAGTTAGGGACTAGAGTCAATTCAATTGATCCAAACCTCGATAGGCTAGCCGACTTAGGGCATAAGTTGCTCATCTACCACGGCTGGGGAGATGCTCTCGTAATGCCCGGGGCGTCAGTCGATTACTGGAACGCGGTAGCAGCACGTACACATCAGACACCCGATAGTTATTACCGCTTGTTCATGGTTCCGGGTATGTATCACTGCAGCGATGGGCCTGGCGCAGATAACTTCGATCCCCTTTCCGCTATGGTGGATTGGGTGGAACATGAAGTGGCCCCAGATCAAATCATTGCAACGAAGTATGCGCAATCAGGGGCTGTAAGGTTTCAGCGGCTTTTATGTCCCTATCCACAAATCGCCACATATAGAGGACATGGAGACATCAATCAAGCCGCAAGCTACAGATGCGTTCAACCTAAAGCGCAAAAGGGTCAAAAATAGCAACTGCTTTGCGGGCTCGCAGACTGGGCGCAGTAGATCACAGAGCAGGGAGCGCGGGGGATGAAATCGGTATTGCAGAAAGGCCTCGAAATGTTGAATGGACGGAAGACGAAGAGTCGTGGGACGCTGTTGGTGTGCATTGCATGGCTTGCGTGCTCGCGACTCGCACTTTCCCAGCATGAGTTCCAATTGAAAAACGGTGATAAGGTCGTGTTTTACGGAGACAGCATCACCGAACAGCAACACTATACACAAATCGTCGAGACCTACGTCGTTACACGGTACCCTAACCTCAACCTAACCTTTGTTAATTCAGGATGGGGAGGGGACACGGTAAAAGGCGGGCGCGGGGACCAGTTGATTCGCGTTTGCAGCGCGACGTTATTCCTTATAGACCAACGGTGTTAACTATCATGCTCGGCATGAACGACGGGCAATATCAGCCTGAAGACGAAGCGAGGGATAAGGTATACTTTGACGGCTATCGACATATTGTTGAATCTATCGAGTCCGCTCTGCCAGGGATCCGGATTACAGCGATTGCGCCATCAGCTTACGACGATGTGACACGTCCAGTGACCTTTCCTGGTGGCTACAACGAAACGCTCATAAGTTTTTCGAAATGGATCACAAATCTCGGAGAGCAAAAAGGGCTGACGGTGATTGACTTTAACACACCCGTCGTGGACGCGTTGAAAAGGGCAGCTCATTTTGATGCCGAAAAGGCACAAGAGCTTCTTCCGGACCGGGTACATCCTGGCTTTGCGATGAGCTTGGTAATGGCCGAAGCGCTTCTAAAAGCATGGGGAGCACGGGCGACCGTAGTAGCAGTAACGTAAGCGTACGCCGATCCCCTCTAGTCATTGATCACGGCCCTGGTCGAACATCGGTCCATGCATGAGACCCAGGAAGTTCGACGTGTTCGCCGCTGGAGAACGATCTCAGAGAAGCGTCGGATCGTTGAGCTGACGTTGGAGCCCGGCGCCAGTGTCGCTGAAGTAGCCCGTGCGCATGGCATGAACGCGAACCAGGTATTCAAGTGGCGGCGAGCATATGAGCGCGGTGAGCTGATCGAGCGGTGTGCGGCGTTGCTGCCGGTGACGGTGTCTGCGGTTGCGCAGAGTCCAAGCGAACCTTCGATGGAGCAGCAGGCGCCTATCGCGGGAGGTTCGGTTCACATCGAGATCCCGGGTGTAGCGACGATCAGCATTGAGAGCGGAGCTGATTGTTCTGTGGTCCGTCAGGTCCTTGAGAGTCTGCGCAAGTGATCCACCTTCCAACGGGGACGAGGATCTGGATTGCTGCCGGCGTTACGGATATGCGGCGCGGCTTCGATGGGCTCAGCGCTCAGGTACAGACGGTGCTTCAACAGCAGCCGTTCTCAGGACATGTGTTCGTGTTCCGCGGACGCAGAGGCGATATCGTGAAGCTTCTGTGGTGGGATGGCGACGGGATGTGCCTGTTCGCGAAGAGGCTGGAGCGGGGCCGTTTCATCTGGCCCAAGGCGGAGAGTGGTTCCGTGCATCTCAGTCGCGCGCAGCTTTCGATGCTGCTGGAAGGCATCGATTGGCGCAGAGTTGAACGCACCTGGGCGCCTGAAGTCGCAGTCTGATGATCAAGCTGATTCCCTTGTGTTCATGCGCATTTTGTGGATGCACTCCATCGTGATCGATGCCATACTGCGTGCATGGATCGCGCCCCTCTACCAGATCTGGATTCGTTGGATCGCGAGGCATTGCGGGCTCTGTTGTTAGCACAGCGACTTGAGGAGCAACAGCTCAAGGCGTTGCTGGCTGCGCAAGAACAACAGCTGCGCGATCTTGAAGCGGAGCTTGACTCACAGCGCCAGATGCTCGCCGAGCAAGGCGAGGAGTTGCGCTCCCGCAGCGAGCGCATCGAGCACCTGAAGCTGATGCTCGACAAGTTGCGTCACATGATGTTCGGTAAGAAGAGCGAGAAGATCACGCTCAAGATCGAACAGATGGAACTTGAGCTTGAAGAGCACGAGACCACACAAGCTGAACTTGAAGCGTTCGACGAACGGATGTCGCGGCCCAAGGAGCAGAAGGCGCGTCCCGAGCGGAAGCCTCTTCCTGAGCATCTTCAGCGTGAGATCAGAACGCATGCTCCTGGCGCCGACTGCTGCCCCGATTGCGGAGGTAAGCTGCGCCACTTCGGCGACGACATCTCCGAACAGCTCGAGTATGTGCCGGAGAGCTTCAAGGTAATCCGCCACGTGCGGCCGAAGTTCACTTGCACTGGATGTGATCGCGTCGTCCAGGCGACCGCTCCGACAAGGCCGATCGAGCGTGGTCTCGCTGCTCCGGCGCTGCTGGCGCACGTCATCGTTTCCAAGTTCGCCGATCACTTGCCACTCTATCGTCAGTCGGAGATCTATGCCCGCCAGGGAGTCGAGATATCGCGCTCCACGTTGGCGGGCTGGGTAGGCGCAAGCAGCGATCTGCTCTCGCCTCTGGTCGACGCGATCCAGAAGCATGTTCTTGCCGGACGCAAGCTGCACGCCGACGACACTCCGATGCCGGTGCTCGCACCGGGCAACGGCAGGACCAAGACGGGCCGGCTGTGGACCTACGTTCGTGACGACAGACCCGCTGGCGAACAGACTGCACCCGCCGTCTGGTTTGCCTACTCAGAGGATCGCAAGGGCGAGCATCCGCGCATGCATCTTCAGAGCTTTAGAGGTGCGTTGCAGGCCGACGCCTTCGCTGGCTTCCACCACATGTATGGGGAAGACATCTACGAGGCCGCCTGTTGGGCACACGCAAGACGCAAGTTCCACGACATCCACGTTGCACATGCCTCCCCGACCACGACAGAGGCGCTGGCCAGGATCGGTGCCCTCTACGCGATTGAGGATGAGGTACGCGGCAAGCCCGCCGATCTCCGGTTGAGCATCCGGCAGACTCGAGCCAGGCCGCTACTCGACGATCTTCGAAGGTGGATGGAAAAGGCACTCCGCAACCTCTCGTCGAAGAGCCAGACCGCGGGCGCGATCCGTTACGCGCTCTCGCGCTGGCGCGCGCTCACGCGATACACAGAAGACGGCCTGTTGGAGATCGACAACAGCGCGGCCGAACGCGCGCTCCGTGCCGTCGCGCTTGGTCGTAAGAACTTCCTGTTCGTCGGCTCAGACTGTGGTGGCGAGCGAGCCGCAGCGATGTACACCCTGATCGGTTCGGCCAAGCTCAACGGGCTCGATCCGGAGCTCTACCTTCGCACTGTGCTGGCGAACATCGCTGATCATCCCATCAGCCAGATCCAGGATCTGCTGCCTTGGAACGTCGCAGCCTCACTCCAGACCCACGCTTCCGAAGCCGCTTAGACACACTCAACAGGTGTCCGCCTGTTTTGCAAGCGGACACCTGTTGACACACTCTACCTGGCGTCAAGAGGGACTGAGCGTACGCTTAC
>Ga0209581_1001026_pt1 | contig 38156 bp, 38 predicted proteins | sample Coa_R2_FD_187160 | JGI IMG/M metagenome (GOLD analysis project Ga0209581, IMG submission 187160) | Surface soil microbial communities from Centralia Pennsylvania, which are recovering from an underground coalmine fire - Coalmine... | ecosystem: Environmental > Terrestrial > Soil > Unclassified ...
GACAAAACCATGCGATAATCAACTCGTCCAGGCTCATAGCCACTCTCCTCAGCAGGTGATTGGTCGTTCTGAGGACGAAGACGCTATGCGCCTGGTTTTTTAACACAACAACATGCACATCGGGTTAACTAATATCCAGGTATCGTTCAAAACGGCTCCTCTTCCCCCGCAGTCCGTACTAGCCTCATTCAAATGGTACGCCAGTAGACCTGTGCCCAGGACAAATGCTCCCGTAATAAGATAGCATGGCACTGCTCCAACTACTAATGCTGTACACACTATACTACCAACAACGCCCATACCAAGACTATCAGCCTCCAGGTCCGTGACAATATGGTTCACCAGGCACCCATTCATATAAACGCTGAAAGTGAACCAATGAGCCTCGAAAGACGACTGATCTCGGCTACACGCGACAGCCATGAGATGAGCCGTCTGCAAGACGGAGAGGGCGCTGCGGCGGTGCTGCTGGATTTGATCGTGCAGGACAGCCTCCAGCCCCTTGGGCGAAGCGCCGTCGCGCATTGGTCACTGTCGCCTCAGACCCATCGAACGCCTCGGCCAGCGCTGCTGTACTCCAACCCTCGGCTGATTTGAGCAGAATCCGGGCGCGGGTGAGTGTGCGCGCATTGGCTTTGCCGCGATGGACAAAGCGCTCCAGGGCCGCACGCTCCTCCTGGGTCAAGGTCACAGAGGGTGGGTGTGGCATGACAGGCTCTCCGTTTTTTAGCCCCAGTATAGCACCTCCCCAATATCAAATCGAACGGCCACTAGTTTCTCAGGCATTTAAGTAGATGGTCAACAGCAGAGAAGCCAGGCGCGGACAAAGTGAACACTCTCCCCTCAGCCTTTTTACGGGGAAGTCGCGGCGGGCGTCCCAAAAGCAGAAGGCTGATGAATGGGAGTGAGCGGAGCGTCTCCGACACGTGGCACACACAAATCCATGTCTTGAAAAGGGGGTTCCGACACGCGGTTAAGCAGTAAAATCGCCTATAATGCGCTTGCTTGCTGCTGGCGGCGTTGTGGGCAATGCCGCTTGTAGAGGGGTTTGCGCTGGTGAGTAAAAGTGGGTGGGGCTGACAGGATTCGAACCTGCGACACGCGGTTTAGGAAACCGCTGCTCTCTCCCCTGAGCTACAGCCCCATGAGATACGTCACAATTATACGCCATCAACGGCACAGAGCGCAACGGGGCACCCTCCAGGGAAGCGCCTAAAATCCCCTTAAACGCTCTTTTTGGGCGGAACCGTAGCTCTTCCCCGTTGCGCCGAGACACGTTTTTACTCCTTCTTCCCCCGTTTTCCCCCGCGTAGCCTCTTCTTCAAGTCCAACCGCTCCAACGGAGAGAACCGCGCCTGCTGCTGCCTGGCCTCACGGCTCGTAAACTCTTTCAGATACCGCTCTGTCGTCTTCACATCGGTATGCCCCATCAACCGCGAGAGCTTGTACAGATCACCGCCTTGCTCAAGAAACATCCGAGCAAACGTATGTCGAAACGTATGGGCTGACACACGCACCCCCTCAAGCCCCACCCGCTTCTTGATCTCGACAAGCAATTGTTCGACCCCGCTGGGCGTCAAGGGCTGCCCCCGCACATTGACAAACACCTCTCGAATCTCAGGAGATGCCGGACGCCGATACTTTGCCAGGTACTTCCAGAGCAGCCTACGCACCTCTGGGCTAATCCCAACTTCCCGTTCTTTGCGCCCCTTCCCAAAGACCGCAATATAGTCCTCATGCACCTGCTCGACAGTCAAGCCACACAATTCCGAAACACGGATACCTGTATCCAAGAGCAGGAGCATGATCGTATAATCCCGAAAGCCTATCCGTGTCTTCGTATCGCAAGCCGCCAGCAACGCCTCTAACCGCTCTGGAGTAAAAGTTGCAATCAAATACTGCGGCGTTTTAGGCAGTTTCACCCGCTGCGCCGGATTGCTGTTCAATAACTCTTCTTCCACTGCCCAGGTAAAGAAGCTCCTAAGCACCTGAACATACCCCTTGACCGTTAAGGGCGAGATGCAGCGCTCCTCTTTGGTGGACTTTAACGGGTTATTCTCATTGGCCTTGGTCTGCTGCATGTGCAGCACGAACGCTCGCAGATGGGCTGGTGTGATTGCTTCTAATTCCGTCACTCCCTGCTCTGCTGCCAATACGGCGGCAAAATGCTGGAGCTTCTGCCGATACCATTCCAGCGTCTTGAAACTTAGGCCCCGCACCTGCCCATCAAGCAAATAGCCCTTGATAGCATCCCTCAACAGCATTTGCCCACTCCTTTACCCTTGCTGCTATGCTGCTACGATGCCCACCACTGGCAAACCAAAGCGTTGCCGCTTGTCCAGCACCACCGACCCGAACGCTTGCCCCCGCGCTGCCAGATACGCCGCCGCCTGGTCACAGAGCCAATGAAAGACCAGCGAGACATCCACCTGCCGCGAGGCATACGGCCCGCCCAGCCACGCCGACACCGACGAGGCATAGCCCACTACCGTTGCCACCGCCCGCCCTAGCGCCACCTGCCGCTTACGGGAGCGCACGAGCGGACACGACGGGAGCGCCGCAAAGCGCGCCGCCTGCACGACCTGCCAGAGCGGATGCACCGCCCACCGCGCCCGATTCGGGTCCGTTGATGGGACACAGTAGCGCAGCCACGCCCCCGTGCTGTAGGCCCACAGATCAGCCAACCGATCTAGCACGTCATAATGGTCGGTCAGCCCAAACTCTCGCAGGAAATCGCGGGTATAGCGGAACTCAACCCGCGTGACGGGAGCCTGCCCATCCCAACCACCAGCCCGCCACAGATCAAAGAACCAGACTTTATCAGGCGAGTGCTGGCGAATCTCTAGCACCTTGTCATAGATCGCGCAGCTATGCGCCGCGCCCCGCGAGAAGGCATAGCCAGAGACGCGACGACACCACATCTGCACCTGCGTCTCAGGAGCCAGCGCCCCATCAGCGCCTTGCTGCTCTGGGAGTTCTTTGACCCACCGATGGGAGCGGCTAATAAAGCCTTGCTCAGCGAAATCGCCCGGCGTCACCCCCGCAATATCAGCGCACAGATGCAACTCTGACAGGCTAATGACCGCCGACCCGCCGAACATCTCTCGCAAGAAATGGTCAGCCTGCGAAATGGCGACATCTAACCCTACTTTCCAGAGGTATTCAGCCGCGACCCGCGCCCGACAGATTGGGCCACACTTGCCCAGCCCCACATTGAGCGTGAAACTCGGAGAGCGCAGCACCCAGCGCCAGGCACCTTTCCCCGCCCCATAGGGTTCCACCATCAACCGCTCACCCCCAAACGCCCAGGACGATGGCACCGCCTCTTGTCGCTCTTGCGCCGTCTCTTTGCGCGTATCCAGTTCTACCGCCAACCCTTCAGGGAGCACCCCTTGCACCGTCAACCAGACCGTATCAGCCCCCGCCAGGACGACCCGCGCCCCTGGGGGCATCCTCACCCCCTCTTGCGCCACATGGCGACGTGGCCGCCCCTGTGGCCTCTTTCCCATCGCCATTCCAGCACCTCACTTTTTGTATTTCTGGGGGCCTGTGTTACTTGTTCGGCCCCCAAACACCGACCAGCAACACACACTGACAGCGCACACCGACGCGGGGCGCTGCCCCGCACCCTGCCAAGGGGGCGCTGCCCCCTGGACCCCCGCCAGGGAGCAAGGCTCCCTGGACCCTGGCGCGTGGCGTTTGCGCCCGCGAACGGGAGCGGCCTACGGACTCCCCCATTTTCTCGCGGCGCGTCTCCACCTTGCGCTCGTGTGGTGTGACGGCTGGTGCCGACGACGCCGAAAGGGATAGACCGCAGCCTGCTCTCCCTCCGGCGTCGTCGGACACCAAGCCTACCACACGGCGCAAGGTAGTACGCGCTCGCTGAAAATGGGGGTTGAGGAGTCGGGCCAACAGGTACGGGCCTCAGAGCGCCTCAGAGATACCCGCAGCCCGCTCGCTTGGTTGGCGCGTTATCCTGGGGACGCGGCAGGAGCCATGCGCTCCCAGCGCCCACGCGAGCAGGGTAGCCGCTTGGCTATCTGTCTTGCATCTCTGCCGGAACGGAAGGGCGTCACCTTGCTTTAGCGTCACATGCACAGACAACAGGGCATCAATTGACGACGCGATGCAGGGGCATCGCGCGTCAATTGACGCCCTCCGTCCGGCATAGCATGCAAGCACAGCAGCCAATCCGTCTCCCCCCCACGCGCACACGAGAGGAGACCACCGGCCCCGCCACGACCACCAGGAGCCACGCCCACCCACACGAGCAGGCACCCGCGCCCCACTGAGGCACCCCTCGGCCTGCCCCACCTGGCCGACCTCCTACGCCCCCCGTGCTTCAGGGAACGGCGCTACCCTGGCCCCTGGTGGAGCCACTGGCCCCGCCGACGCCGAAGAGAGCGCCGACCTGGGCACCCCCAACGCCCGCATCCCTGCCAGCACCGGCCCCACGTCCAGATCACAATACGCCCCCTGAAACTCCGTCAACTCAGGACCATAGCGGAAAATCCCCCGCCCTGGCACCGCTGGCAGCAAGGCCGCTGCTGGATCATCCAGTACCAACCGGCTATTGGTCTCATCCCGCACCCGAAAGCACACCACCGCCGGAATATTGGCCCGCAGACTTCCAGGCAACACGTCAGCATCGGGCCGTTGGGTAGCAACCACCACATGCAACGCCAACGCCCGCCCAATGCTGGTTGCCCGATGCAAAAGCGAGAGCAGCTTCGTATGCTCTGGCCGCGCAACCGGAGCCAGCGTTAACTGCGCTAGCTCATCAATCACCAGCACCCCTGGCAGTAGTTCTGCCCGCCGATCAGGGAACCGCTGCCAGAACTCGGACGCCGACGCGCAGCCCACCGCACGCAGGAACCCCAAGCGCCGTTCTAGCTCGTCTACAAAGGTCTGAAGCGCCGCCAGCGCCGTCTCCCATTCCCCCGCGACTCCCACCACATAGGGCGCAGCCTCATAACGGGCAAACTCTAGCCCGCCCTTCAGATCAATGAGCCACACCAAGACCCGCCTGGCTTCTAGCTGCTCTGGTTCAATGAAGCACACCAGCGACGCCAGCACACTATGCAGCAGGGTAGACTTGCCCGCCCCTGTTTCCCCCGCAATCAACAAATGGGGACAGGACGCCAGATCACACCAGAGCGGCCCCCAAGGCGATTGCCCTAGCAGAAAAGTGAGCGCCTGCGCTGAGAGCGGCTGCGCCGAGAGCGGCACCCGCACTGGCAAGGGAGAGAGTGCCGCATCCAGCCACACCCGCGCAGGCAACGCGACATCCCGCCAGACCCGCACCGCATGCCAGCCCATTCCCGACGCCAACGCCCCCGCTCGCTCTTGCACCTGCTCATAGGTAATGCCTGCTGGCAGATCAAGCGCGACCTGCTGCAAATAGCGATTCACCGGCTTGACCGCTGCCACACGGGGCACAATCGCCACCGACTGCGAGCCGATACGCTCTGTGACCACCAGCCCGACCCGCCGCAAGACCATCTGCCACCGCGCCAACCGCCACACCCGCCGACACCCCCACAGGAAGAACACTCCCAACCCCACCACCACGCCCACTGCCACCACGCCCTGAAGCCCAGACCCCGCTGTCCACGTCGCGCCTACCGCCACCAACATGAACCCGACCATGCCCAACACCAGCGCCAAGTGCGCCATCTGATACCACCGCACCGTCATGACGCACCCCCTGCAAACGAACGCGCCCGCTGTTCCAGCCAGAACCGTTCGCGCCGATCACGCGGCACGTAGCGCCCCGCCTGGTAATCCGCCACCAACTGCGCGACCTGGCTACGAGTGCGCCGCCCCATTGGAGACGCCCCCACCAGAGACGGCCTCGTTGCCACTGGCGAGCCGACGAAAGGGCCTGCTGTCACGCTGCCCCCCTTCCTGCCCTGCCATCGGCAGCACCCTGGTAAAGAGCGCCTTCGCCGAAGCAGCATGATCTACCGCGCCATCAGGAGACGGCGCAGCCAGCGCCGGAAGCCCGGCAATGCCACCCGACAATATCTCTTCTGGCTCCAAATTAGAAGCGTGCTTGTAGAGCCGCTTGAGCGCCGACAAATGCAGCTTATGCTGATACTTCAGGATGGTTTGCTGCACATCCTCTTCGAGTTCACGCGGCCCCGACTCTGCCAAGGCCAGCGCCATATGGCCGACCAGGAAGGGAATAAACACCAACGCGCACGCGCCTATCGCCATCGCCACCGGCCCAAAGGTCACGGGCTGCCCTGGCTGAAAGATGGTATAGAGCGTGCCCGCCAAATCATGCACGACCACCACCACCACCGCAAGCTTGATATACCGAACGGCTCTGGTCGTTTCAGCCTCCTGGTCCGCTTGCGCCAGCCCCCGCGCCGCCACGCGGTCATAAATGGCCTCAATCCCAAACTGGCGATGGGTCGAAAGCACAAACCCAAAGACCGAAATCGCCAAGAACACCAGCCACTTAATCACTTGCACCTCCACCGCCCCAACCTCCTCTTTCAAGACACTTTCATACATCAGACTGGCCCGCCAGCCAAAAAACGCTTCCAGCGCCAGCACCGACAGCACCATGAGCTTGTACGCCGTCCGGCGACTATGCAGCTTTGCCAGCATCATGCCCCCCTTACGCACGCAAACGGGAGCGTCAGTCCCCACCGACGCCCCCACAATGACCCGCCGATCACTCCCAGAGCGTTCGCGCTGGTTTGGCCCCTGCCGGAGCCGCTCCAACCACCCGCGCTACCGCAACCCATCGCGCCCCATCCCACCGCTCTGCCGCCTGGCACCCCGCACGCGCACACACCCGAACGTCGGGCACGGTGGTGGAGCGCCAGGCATGACCGAGAACCGTACAAAGACGGTGCGGCTTATGCGCCATTGCTTGCCCCCTTGCCGGAACAGAGCGGGCACAAGCGCCGCCCGTTATGCTGGCGTTTCAGCGCCCGCTCTGTCTGGCGTCCGCCCGGCCAGACCCGCGCCACCTCCAAGGTAATGCCCGCCTGGACAACCACCTGCGTGAGCCTGGCCCCCGTTCCCGCCTGGTGCGCCTGCACCCGCGCTGCCACATCATCCGCCGACCCCAGATAATGCCCCGCATGTTTGTACGGCTGGCTGAAATGGAGCAGATACACGGCCATCCTGGCACCTCACCCACGCTACGAAATGCGCTTCACCCGAAACGAGACGAAGGATTGACGCGCCCGAATATCCACCACCTGCAAGCGAACGGGCTGCATCTCCATCTGAGCGCACTGCCCATCAGAGAGCGCATCCCGATCTACGAGCGTCGCGGTCACGGTGCTTTTCATGCCAGGCACCGCCACCGTCAATTCGGTGAGGGTAAAGCCAGGCTTACCGTCTTTGCCCTCAAAGGCGCGATTCTGCGCGCTCATGACCACGCCATCAATGACCATCGCCATAGACTGACCATCCTTTCCTGCCCATCTTGGGCACACGGAGAACCACTCACCAACGAACGGTTGCCCCTCTGGCTGACCACAGGTAGGCCGGGGACCAGTTCACGCGGCCAGCACACCGGTACGCTTAGCTCCTGTCCGTGAGGCATGGCCGCTGCCTCCTTCCTCTTCTCACGTCAGCGCTCGCCGGACACGTCAACAGCGAGGCAAGAGGGCGACTAGCGCATGTGCCAGCGTAGTTAGGGCGCTATTCAGTTGTAAAAGAGCATCTCTTGCGCAGACAGCGCCAACACAACCACGTATCCCTATCCCATTGGTTTCGCTTTTCTGGCATTGAATCTGATAATCATAATCAGATTACTAAAATCATAACCTGATTTCACGGCATTTGTCAATAGGTGAGTCATCAAAATCAGGGGGGGAAAAGTGAATAAGAAAATCTGATATAATCCACAATGAACTAATACAATTTGTATGGAGGGTCTGTGATGTATACCAATCAACCAGCACCGCGCTTGCGTTCAGAAACAAGGCAACTGGTGATACTACCGATAGGTAGCTGTGAACAACATGGGCCATACTTGCCCATTGATACCGACTTACGGATTGCCCAGCTACTTGCCGAAAGGCTGGCGCAATCTTTCACAGATACAAATACCCTGCTGCTTCCTGCCATCCCGTTTAGTTGCTCATGGGAACATAAAGGGCTAGGCACCCTGGCGCTGAATGTCAGCACCCTAGCGGCAGTAATCAACGACATTGCCCATAGCCTGAAGACCTGGCGGATACCCGTGCTACTCATCCTCGTAAATTGGCATGGTGGAAATGATATTCTTGCCCCCCTGGCAACAGAGATCACCGCGAGAGAAAGCATCCCTACAGCCGTTATTCCTGCCATCTCCCAAGTAGGCAAAGCATGGGAAGAGAGCCATATCACGAACGCAAAAGACGTTCACGCTGGCGCAGTTGAAACCTCTGTAATACAAGCCTATTGGCCCGACCTTATAGCTGGGCCTATTCCTGAGATTGCCCACTGCGAACCTGCTATTGCACCCGCAAAGACACAAGCCGTAATGCAAGCGCTCGGCACCCATGCCGTCACCAAGAGCGGGATATGGGGAGCGCCAGAGCAAATAGACGCTAAAAAAGGCGAGTCGCTTATTACCGCTCTTACTGAAGCGATGCACGAACAGACGGCACGGCTTCTTGAGTTAGTAAACGCGCAGCATTATAGCGGGTATGAATGGGAGAAGTAGCCATGAGGGGACCAACAGCAGAAGAGATTCTCAACACCACCCCGCCACAATTGCGGATGAGTAGTAAAACCACGCAAGCCTACCTGGAGTTACGCCGTAAAATCCTCACAGGGGCTTACAAGACAGATCAGTTGATTGTGCCAAGGGACATTCAGGACGAATACCACATCAACAACGCCAGCACTCAAACGCTACTGCTCAGGCTTGCCACCGAGGGGCTTATTAAGGTGATTCCTATCCGAGAAAAAAACTGGCCCAACAACGCCAGCATCAGCGAGTACCGCGTTGCTGACCTCAACACCCGCCATCGTATCCTATCAACACGACATGGAGACTTTGTTGCTGACATCTCACAGACCGGAGCGCCAGCCTACAAAGAAACCCTGGAGCTAAAAATCCAGTACGCTGACCCAGAGATAGCGAAACTCCTCCAGTTAGAAGCAGGAGCGAAAGTTGTTTTCCATCGCAACCTGCAACGCCGCGATAAAGATACGATTATTGCTATCAGTGATACTTACCTTCCTTTCTGGTTTGCTGAGATGATACCAGAACTGGAGAAGCCCGATAGCGATATTTACCAACTTATGCGCCGATTAGGCAAAAACCCAACATGGTGTACAGAAACGGTTGACATCGTGCAAGCCAGCAGCAAAGAGCGGGTCATGTTTGGCCTTTCACCCGATGACCCATCAGCCCTGCTTAAAATCCTGCGGCGTTCATTTGACGACCAAGGCACCCCCCTTGATGTACAGTTCCTCACAGACAGGGGCGATATGTACCGCCTGCATTATTCCTTCCCACTGTTTCCTGAAGGCATACCAAAAGCAGTTAGGGAAAGAGATAACCTCTTTCCGTACCCACACTAAAAAGAGAATAATGCACAAAAACATCCCCCATTTCCTAAATGGGAAATCAAACAACGGCGCTACACTGAAGAGGAATAGTAGCCCAGCTACATTTTGCCCTACCACGAATAAGTACGAGGCTTGACCTCTTGCCCCAATCCAGCACAGCCCACCGAAAAGCCTTTGGGCTGGACATGGGCAAAAGCAACGCGAAATGGGCGCGAGAGTACCGAGACTGGGTGAGATCACTCAAGCTGCCTGCAAACATTACTGAGGGCATCTTGACCACAGAGGGTGCTTGAGGCAGATAACCAAAATGACCGTCAGGAACGTCAAGTGCAACAGGTGGAAAGGCTAAGAGACACCCGGCTGATTTTAGCCAAGTGTCTCAACATTTCTGATAAACTGCTGAGGGGCCCGCTACGAAGCTAGCCTCCCTTAACTGCATCGCTCAGGATTACTTGCCCCCGTTCCCCCACAGACCCTCAGTAATCTGGCTCTCTGCTGTGCGGCGAAGATTCAAAAACAACTCTTTGAGCGGTTGACTCACCGCAGCCTCTGGCTCAGCAAGCACTAGCTGCTGGTAAGCATCAAGGAATTGCATGCGCAGGCGGTGAAACAGGTGCAAGAAATGCCGGAGGAACCCGATGCAATCCAAAACGACAAACTCAACCCCTCCTGTTCTCTCGTAGAGACTTGCCGCATACTCTCGCACGTCTAAAGCAATCTCTTCCGTTGTGATGAAGATGTAATTGTCGATGCGCCTCCCGTGTGCCTGGTAGAAGCCCGTCACCTTGGCAAGCGCACTGTCAATATCGTTGCGCGTAACTCGCTTGTCCTTCATCTCGTAACTGGTAATGATGTTGTTGTCAGCCACAAGAGTGATTTCTACATCGCCTAATGAACCTGTCTGCTTATCGGCAGCATTGTGACTTTGCAGCGGCAGCACACGCTCTCCGAGGTTAGCTGATGCCGCCGTGTAAGCAGCAGCGACAATCAAGACGAGCAAACGGCTTGACCTGGGGCTAGCCAAGTGCTGCTGAATCATGGTGATGATGCTCTCAGCAGACAAAGGCATAGCATCATCCCTGACTTCTAGCTGAGCAAGGAGTGACTCCATACGGAGTTTTTGCTGATCGCGCAGAATGATTAAGAATCTTATCGTCTCCGCTAGCAAGTCGTCTGCTGATACCCTGCCCTCATGAACGTCCGCCAAGAGCTCCAAGACGCTCTTGTAAAGCGTCGGAGGGCGTCCAACAAGGTTGACATCTGGCGTGAGGACAACATCTCTGTTCCTGAGAGCAGGCGTCAAGAAAGCGGTTGTGGTGTTACAAGGTAAGCCATGCTCATTAACGAATGCCGTAATATACTGCTCATCATAGGTACGGCCTGAGTAAGAATCGGTCCCCCCAATCTCAGTATACGGCTTCCGAATGTCCACATGTGGCTTATGCACCTTCGCTAGCAGGCAAGCCATGAGCAAACGCACACCTGCTCGATTCTGAAGGTTGCGGGCCACAAATTCAACTCTGGTGCGGATTGCCGGAACAGTAACTAGCGGTTGGGTTACATCGGCAGCGGCTCGTTGAAAAGCTCTGGCAAGAATGTCTGTTGGTGTCTGTCCTGCTGTTGCCAATTGGCTTGCTCCTCTGGGTCATAATTCACCCATAATACTTCTCGGCGCATGGTCTTCACCGAATGAACCAGCTTTTCTGGCCCTTCAATACAGCGCCAATCCCGGTACAATTCATCCATGAGTACGGAGCGGTAGCTAGACAGAGCAACCTTACCTTGTACGTTATGGAGTATCTCTGCGAGTTCTCTGTGTTGTGCGTCTGTCATCTCATGAGCATACGCATTGTTGTCCCCACGCGAATCATGAGGGTATGGAGGGTCACAGTAAAACAGCGTCTCTGGGCTGTCGTAGCGCTGAATAACCTCTATGGCTGGAGCATTCTCTATTTGCACACGCAGTAGCCGCTGTGCGATCAAGCTCAAATCTTCTACGGCCCCTAACCAACGCGAAACAGCGCCCGCCATACCAGCACGGCTGGTGAGGACGCAATGTGCCCATCTGCCAGAACTCGCTTTTTGCGCCAAGCCCGTTCTCACCTGGCGAGCAAGAATATAGAATCTCCTAGCCCGCTCTAATGGCGGCAGCTCCTCAGTAGGTTCGTCGATAGCTTGTTCAAACTCTTCACGCGCAAAAGGGGTAAGGCCAATCTGCTCAATAAGCGCTTCTTTTTGGGTACGGAGCACCCGGAAAAAATTGACAACTTCACTGTCCAAGTCGTTGTACGTTTCTACTGGCGAAGGTTCCCTATTGATGAGCACCGCTGCGGAACCACCAAATGGCTCACAGTAGTGTTGTGTTTTTGGCAAGAGAGGTAAAAGCCAACCCAGATGGCTATATTTGCCACCATACCAACCAAAGGCTATTAAATTGCCCATGCCTAAACCCTTTCACACAAGTGAATGAAGGAGAAAAAGTGAGTAGTTCTGCACTTCCAACCCAGAGGAGGTAAGCGATTCTTCCAGCAGCAAAACTACAACCAAAAGGGCTAATCTGAGGCTCTTATCCCCTTGGCTTATATGCTATTACAGCCGCCAAACTCTGTCAACAGCAGTATTGTAGTAGCATCCTAGCCTTATAGGGTCTTGAGACTCGCGCCAAACGCCGTTTTCTAAGCTGCGGCTGAGAAGCAAAACGTCCCTGGAGGATGACATACCCACTTATCATAAACAACCTGTCGAATAGCCGACTTTACGGCAGAGAGCGAAAACTGGCAGCATAATTGCTGGAAAGTCATCACCTCTTGACTGCTATAGTATGATTCTTTTCGGTAGCGGGCAAAACTGATCGACATAGCTAATGCCGTCAAGAGCAGATGGAGGAGAGTAGCACCTTATGGACTGGACAACGTTTGCAACCGTCGTTACTGCGGTCGCTACTTTTGTTGCGGCTGGCGCGGCTGTTGGGGTGATCTTTATCTATCGTAAGCAAGTCTCCATCGGTCAAAAGCAAGTGCAGGTTAGCCAGGAACAGGTACGGGTTAGCCAAGAACAAACGAGGCTCGCCTTGGATACCTTGCGAGAGATGCAAGAAACTCGTGATGCTCAAACAGCACCTTATGTCGTGGTCTATGTCGAGTTGCAAGAGAGCATCGTTTATCTTGTGATGGAAAACTTGGGACAGATGATGGCCGAGAATATCTCAGTTCACTTCGAGCCTCCCCTCCAAGAAAAACATCTCATCATCAAAACAATCCCTACCTTCATTAGCGGCATAACGCCCAATTTGGCTCCCAAGCAACAGATAAGAACAGGGTTTAATGGGTTCAGCCAGCTACTGAATAATCCTGATTTTCCCCCCTCTTATAAAGTAACTGTACAATACCAGGGTGGCACGCCAAAGAAAGAGCGCCAAGAAACCTACGTACTCGACATCAAGAGCTTCGAGAACATCGCCTACACACGACAAGATGAGCTTGATGAACAGATAAGCAAGGGAGTTAAGCCAGTAGTTGAAGCTGTTAGTTCAGCAACTTATGAAATGGAGAAAGCAAGCAAGCGATTGGATTTTGGACTGACTACCTCAGCAGCGATGATGTCTTTATTAGATGGATGGAATGCTGAGGACCCAGCAGCCCGTTTCAAAGATATTATACGAGGGCTTGCTTCTGACTGGCGGATATGGCAAGACATGGAAGGTCACAACGATTTCCTGCTAGAGCAAAGAATTTACCTGGCAGTGCAAACAATCGGAGTACTATCTCTCAAGCTGCCGCTAACAGACCGGGAACTTGATCGATTGCGCTTACTTACACTGAAATTGGGGACCGCCCGAAAATATCTGAGTCGTGATAATGAAGAGGACGAGATACCTAATCTGCTGCAAGAACTCGTAGAGATTGCCGATAGCCTAGAGCCACCACAACCCATCTAAAACCCTGCAAAACGGCTGAAGCCGCTCTATACGTGGAGTCAACAGAGTAACAGGACGCAAAAACCCCAAACCGCAACAACCACATGTCCCAGAGGCACCGATGTGTTATCAGAAGGCTGGAGAGGCTGAAAACGCAGGGCATTTGTTTAGGAAACCGCTGCTCTCTCCCCTGAGCTACAGCCCCATTGAAGACATGCTTATTATACTCTATTGGCCGGGCTGAGCGCAACCGCGCCGCTTGCAAGATGCTTTCAAGCCGTCAATCGCTGACGTATCCACTGCGCGATGTCCTCTGCCGTTTCAGAGATAGAGCGGTTGGTCGTGTTATAGAGTGTCATAGGCGGCTGCGTCGTGGACGCATGCTCCTGAAGCCAGCGATTAAACTGTGCCATGCGCTCAAGCGCCTCAGCGGAGCTTGATTTGCGCCACGCTAGCCGCTGTTTCAGGCGCTCGATCAGTGTCTCCTCTTCACAGACCAGCGCCAGATAATGCAGCGTCGAGAAGTAGCGGCGCTCCGGGCAGGTCTCAAACTGCTCAGGAATGGCCGAGCCGCACAGGACAACGGGCCGCCCGGCCTGCCCAATGTTTTTGGCGAGGCGCAGCCAGGCGTTGCGATAAGAACGATAGTTGTCTTCCGCTGTGGTCGGAATAATGCCCCAGAGAATGTCTGATTCCAGCACGACGCATTCTTTCAGGATGGGCACCAGCGCCAGGCAAACTGCCGATTTTCCGGCACCGCTGGCTCCAGTCACGATGAAGAGCGGCTGCTGAAGAAAAGGATGCGCGTAGGAACAGTGGGGGCAGATGGCAAAGGGACCAGCAGGATCAATCTGCTTTTCCCCAGCATATTCCCCACAGCGAGGGCACACGTTAAACATCTACGCTCCCTCGGCGGTTGGCGCAGCCGACGGGCGCGTGGACTGCGCCGATTCCTCTTTCGGTTCTTTCCCCGGCAAGAGCGCGTGCAGCGAATATTTCGCCAGCGTGCGCACCAGCGACGGGTTCTTCGTCACCAGGTTGAAGAAGATTTTGGGGCTGAAATCGCCTTTGAGCAGCAAAGCAGCCTGATCGGGGGTCAGCGTCTTCAGCAGGTCCAGCCCTTTGTCCCACTGCCGGTCGGTGAAGCGCGCGATGCGCTGATTGATGCGCCAGGCGATCTGAAGATCGCGCAGGTATTTGCCGCGCCACTCGTCCTCATAGCGGCTCAGCGCCCTGGGCGACCAGTCGCCCTGCTTAATGGATTCACCAACCACGCGCCCGGCGATGCGCCCGGCGTTGATAGCGTAGCGAATGCCCTCGCCCACCAACGTGGACCCCTGCATCGCGGCGTCTCCGGTGGCGACCAGGCCCGGCAGCACCATCTTCTCCGGCGGCGCTTCCGAGGGGAAGAGGCCGGTATGATACTCGACCGGGCTGGCGCTCGCCAGCATCGGCGCGAGCGATGGCACGCGCCGGGCAATCTCATCGAGATAGATGCGGGCATCTTCGCTGTCGGCATCGGGCTTGAGGATGCCAACGCCCACGCGCACGCGGCCATTGCCGCGCGGGAACAGCCAGGCGTAGCCCGCCGGAGCGACTTTCGACCCCATGATGAGATAGACGCGATCTTGATCGTAGTTCGGAGCATATAGATCGTATTCCGCGCCGTAGCCATAGCGCTCGAAGTTTTTGTGCAGCCCGGCGCGCGTGGCAATGATCGAGGAAAAGCCGCTGGCGTCAATGACAACCTTCGCGCGATACGCCACGCTCTGGCCCAGGCGATCCTTGACCGTGACGCCTACGACCTTCCTATCTTCCAGGATCGGCGTCTGGGCGAAGGTCTTCAGTTCAATGCGCGCGCCTGCCGCAATCGCTTGCTGCGCCAGATACTGATAGAGGCCACGCACATCCAGCACGCAGGTCACAGGTTCGGGATAATGGAAAGCGACTTCGCGGTTGGGCGAGAGGAAGATGGCCGTGCCGACAGGATGATAGAGATGGCTGGGGATGCCCAGCGCCTTCAATTCGCTGATCCAGCTTCCGCCGCTGGTATGGATGGGATAGCCAATCTCGCCCTGGCGTTCCAGAATGACGACATCCACGCCCTGCTGCGCTGCCGCTTCCCCGGCGGCCAGCCCCGCCGGACCGCCTCCCACAATCACAACGGATGTTTCGATCTGCATGCTGCCTGATTCCTCGCTTCCAAAGGCTCGTTCTCTCGTCTCTCAATCCAGCACATTATATCCAAGGGAGAGACCAGATAGCAAGCAGGGCGCAACCACCTGTACTGCTGCCCCTGCCAGCGAGATGCCGACGCCCCAAAAACCAGGCGTACTGAAGGGGGAGTTATAGAGTATGATATAAGTTTGTTAGAGAATGTATTTATTCCACTAAATGCTCAAACTGGCCGCAGGCGCGCCACAGCAGCAACAAAGCCGCTCGGCATCTGGCGCCAGCCATTGCAACTCTGGCATCTCTCTTGCAACGCAGGTATCTAGACAGAGCGCAAATACTTTGTAGAAAGTCTTTACGTAAAAACAGGTGATTCGCTACAATAGGTACAGATGGAGCGTCAACGGCGACGCTTTCCAGGCAACGCGAGCGGCTTTCGCGTCGCTCATCTACAAAAGGAGATACCTATGCTGGCGCGCGACATTATGACCCCCGACGTGATTACCATCACCCCCCAGGCTACAGTACAGGATGCCGCACGGCAACTCTCGGATTATCATATCAGCGGCATGCCCGTCATTGATGGCAACCAGCATGTGGTCGGCATCGTGACCGAGGCCGATATTATCGGCAAAGCAGGCAGCACAGTGGAGAAGATTATGGCCCGCCGGGTCATCAGCGTGCAGGAAGACGCTCCCGTCGATCAGGTAGCGCAAATCCTGACCAGCAACCGCATCAAGCGCGTCCCGGTGATGGCCGGGGACCGGCTGCGCGGCGTGGTCAGCCGTGCCGACATCGTGCGCATGATGGTCAGCCGCTGGGTCTGCCAGGTCTGCGGCGGCATCCACCTGGGCCAGATGCCCCACGCCTGCGAATCCTGCGGCGTTGATGGCAGCAACCTCGCCCGCGAAGCCGACCCGCGCCCGGAGATCAGCACGCGATAGCGGCTCAAAGCTGAATGCCCCAGATGCGCCGGAGCGGGCGCGCCTGCTCCGGCCTTAATCGTGGGAGACATCAAACACTTCTGGTGGACGCGGATGTAGTTCAAAGGGGCTGCGTCCTTTGAGTTCCCGGCTCAGCCCGCGCTTGCAGTCGAAATGAATAAAAAGCCAGGCCACCAGGTCTTCGGAGACAAAGATGCCATCCCAAGGAACATCCAGATCGTTGTTGCGCAGCACCTCATTGCAGACAAAGCAGCGCACCAGCCCGGCATCAACGGCGCGCGTGGCCCAGCGCAGGAGAAACACATGGAAGTCGTTCAGCGTCATCTCGCCAAGCCGCTTCTCAGGGTAGCCCAGCGCGTCGGGATTCGGCGCGGCGCGCACATCATCTTCCCGCGCGCTCAACAGCAGCATGGGCGCGCGCACCACCTCGGTAATATGCTCCTCATCCTCGGCAATCACCAGCGTGCGCAGCAGATGCTGCTGCTCGAACCAGCGCAGCAAATCCCCGTCCACCAGTGCGCTCTCAATGGATTCACTGCCTTCAAGATCGCTCATGCTGTCCAGCTTGTCTTATCCAGATACGTTCGTTGACAACGACCCCAGGAACTGCCAGCGCTTTCATCACCATACTGTATCATGGGCAAACATCCATGTCAATATATCTCTAGAACATAATCACAATTATAATCGTTAGATAGACAATCTTCTATCACCCCTTTGTGAATCAATACACGTTCAAGGAGGAGAGGAGCGGGCAGCGTGGCCCGGCAGGGTAGGCCAATGGTCCTATTCCTGCGAACACACCAGCAGATTCATCAATGGGCCGTCAGGGCCGTTACGCAGGTACGCGCAAGATGTGAGCAAGTTCACTCTCTGCGGGTTACAACGCTGCCAGCCCAAACGTGTACTGCTATAGAAGCATGTCAGGGCATAGACTGAGCAATGGTATAATGGTTTCTGTGTAATGCTGTGCAGCAGCATTTCTTCCCGATCAGCGGAAGCGAGACGAGCGCGTCGCTGCTCCGGGCAGAGCGAAAGCCAGATGAATACGTGCCAGCAGCGGCAGTGAGCATAACCAGTCAAAGGATTACCCGATGAGATATGATAACCCGCCGGAGCGCCATCGAGACTTCAAAGCCCGCAGGGAAGAGGGTGGCTGGGGTGCCGCGCCCCAGGAACCCATCGTGCCAGGCGAAATTACCTGGCGCACGGCGCAGCAAACACAGCGCCCGCCTTTCGGCCCTGGCATCGTTCAGCCGCCTACACCTGGCGAGCGGGCAGCTTCTCTAAAAGCAGGCACTTCCGCCCGCGTGGCTGGCGATGCGCCCTCAAACAGGAAGCCAGACCAGAAGAGGCAGGCCGCTCCAGCGCGCCCACTGACTCCCAAGGAGCGACTGCGCAAACGCAACCGTCGTCTTCGCTGGATTTTTATCCCAACCGCCATTGTCACCGTCCTGGCGGCCATTGGCGGCGGCCTGGTTGTTTATTTTGGGCCGCTCATCCAACTGATCCAGACCAGCACCGGCCACATCATCGCGCGCAGCAGCCAGGAGGCAGGCATCAACGTGCCAACTGACATTCTGAGCGGAGAGCGCGTCAATGTGCTGTTGCTGGGCAGCGATAACGACACGCAGAAGTTTGCGGGCGGCAATGGCCTGCCCGGCAACGGCGTGCTGACACAGACTATTATCGTGGCTTCTCTGGACCCGGCCAGCAAGAGCATTACCCTGATCTCGATCCCCCGCGACTCCTGGGTCAACATGCCGGGGACGAATAGCTGTATGAAACTGGACGAGATTGCTGGACAGGGAACCAGCCCCGATCAGGCGATCCAATTCGAGCGTACCGTTGTGGAACGCGATTATGGCATCCCCATCTCGTTTTACGCCTGGGTTGGGTTGGCAGGCTTTGTCAAAGTGATCGATACGCTGGGCGGCGTGGATGTAGATGTCTTGCACCCGATTGTGGATGACGCCTACCCGAAAGATATAAACAACGCAAACCAGTTCGATTACCAGCGCCTGTATATTCCGGCGGGGCCGCAGCATCTGGATGGCGAGACAGCGCTGGAATATGTGCGCTCGCGCCACTCCGATCTGACTGGCGACTTTGGCCGCTCGCAGCGCCAGCAATCGGTCTTGCTGGCCCTGGAGAAAAAACTCAATACTGGCAATATTATTGGCCGGATTCCTGATCTTGCGACTGATCTTCAAGGGAACGTTTTGACAGACATGACCGTCACCAAAATTACGGAGATTGCCAATTTTGCGCGCAGCGTGCCGCACCAGAATACGAAGCAAATTCTACTCGCTCCGCCAGACTACAGCGCAGGCCAGGGCACGATCTATCGTCCCGATGGGGAGCAAACCTACGCGCTGCTGCCAAACTGGCAACTTGTTAATCAAACGATTCAAGGGGCGATCCATCCCGACCCCACCATTGACCAGAACGTGCCCTGCTCTGTCAATCCGGTGCCGGGCGAATGGTCTGGCTCGACCACAGGGTAAGAACGCATGAAAATGCAGGCTGAACCAGGCCGTCCATGCTGGGCCAGCAGGAAGCGTGCAAAGCTCCGAAATGGCCGCTGGCTGGGGCTGCTGGCGGTGGCCCTGTGCCTGGCGCTCCAGGGATGCTTTGCCTTACCAGGCACAAGCGGCAACTTTCGCACCGTCCCAGGCACCACCAGCAGCGACGGCACACCTCCGCTCAAGGTGAACGCAGATAGTCATTTTCAGGGACATATCGCCTTCGTGCGCGACCGCCAGCTTTATGTGCTGGACGGCGCAACTGGCGCTGTTCACATCTTGCCCGCCGGGATGAACGTGCAAGACCCGGCCTATTCGCCCGATGGCTCTCGCCTGGCCTACGTCCACCGGGGCGCGGGGTGGTCAGATATTATGGTAATGGCGGCCAGCGGCGGCAAACCGCTTGCGCTGACCCACAACCAGGGGAAGGGGTCTCAAATCACCTGCTCTAACGGCGTCAGCGAAACGGATGCCGTGCTGGCTGCCAATCCTGTCTGGTCAGCAGACGGCCAGACGCTGTACTATCTTTCGAATGAGCAGAAATTGAACCTCGCGTGCGGCTTTGCGGATATGGCGATCTGGAAGCTCAGCATACAGGGGGGGCAGCACAGCCTGGTCGTCTGGCCGGCAGGTGGCGATTATGATACCGGTTCGCCCGGTGGGGGTGGCGACGCCTATTTGAGCCTGCGACCAGGCACGCATAACGAGATTACGTATACCCACTATGCCTATGATGCGGCAGTCGGTGATACCACTCCACTGGTACAGGTCTTTCTCGCGGTCCTGGACCAGCAGCAGGAAATTGCCCTGACGCCGCCCGCCAACAGCGATGGCTCGCCTCTGCAAGCGCTCGAGGCTTCCTGGTCGCCTGACGGCCAGGAACTGGCGTATATTAGCCACACTGACAACTCGTTCCCGCTTGCCGTGATGCGCGTCAGCGACCCGCCCAATGGAGCGCCTGATTTCAGTGATTACGCCAGTTCTATCAACATATCGCTGCCAGGAGCCAGCGCCTATCCCATCTTTTATCCTATCTGGTCGCCAGACGGGAAATCGCTGCTCTATCTGGAATTCAGAAACAATGAATATGATCTCTATCTGGTACAGCTTGCAGTGAATGGGACCAGCATCTCTATACAAAGCGGCCCCACCCAACTGACCGAGGGCGGCGTGGATGGTGATTCGCGCCCCGCCTGGACTGGCGCGTGATGCCAACGGCCAGGCCCAGGAACCCACATAATCCAGGGAAGGGAGAGTCCTTTTCATGCGTAGACGAATTTGCTGGCGTTCACAACGCTCCCATCGCTGGCTGGCAGTCGCCAGCCTTTCGCTGCTGGTTCTGCTGCTTCAGGCATGCGGAGGCGACAATGGGTTTAACACGAAGCAAACCAAGGGAGGCAGCCAGGGTGTAGGCATCAGCAACAACACCTTTGCCGGTCGGCTGATGTTTGTCAAAGCGGGCAATATTCTTATCCTCAACGGCAACGATGATAGCCTGACACAAGTGACCTCTGATGGAGACAGCTTTCAGCCCTCGCTCTCGCGCGATGGCAAGACGATTGCCTTTGAACTGCGCAAGCCGGGGAATGATTATTCTGATCTGGCAACGATGCCGCTGAGTGGGGGCACCCCCACCCTTCACACCGATAACCGTCTCTTATGTAAGTGCGACCCGGACAAGAGCGGCGTCTATCATTATGAATTCTGGGCGGGTAATCCCATCTGGAGCAATGATGACCAGCAGATCATCTATCTTTCCGACTTTTACAAGGGTGGACGCGCAACGCCTATAGTAAACCAAACTTGCGTCAGCAACGCATTAAAGGATTCTATCCAGGACATGGAGATCGTGGAAAGACCAGCGAATGACCAGGCTGCTCCAGCGTTGCAGCACCCGCCAAAGTTGTTGGCCTGGCCTTATTGCTATGCAGGCGGCGACCAAGACTTGAGTTTGCGCCCTGGGGTATCTGATACCGAGGTACTCTTCACCAGTTTCCAATACATTCCGCCTCAAGATACCGATTTCACCGCTCAACTCTCGCTGCTCATCGTTTCCCCTAACGGGCAAAATCAGATCATTCAGCTTTCTCCTCCAGACGCCAACGATGTTGTGCTGGAGCCATCCTTCTCGCCTGATGGCAGGTACATTACCTATATTAAACGCGAGAACGGCCAGGACAATCTCTATATCACGCCGGTTGATACGACCATTACCGGCACTGCCAACGACGAGTTTTATCACCTGGCTGGTGGAGGCAGCACTACCTACTACACGAACACCTCTTACTATATGAAGGCGCAACTGCTGGCGAGCGGGATCATCGGCCAGCCCGTCTGGGGCAGCAACAACACCCTGTTCTTTATCATGTTCAATAATGGCGAATTTAACCTGTATATGGCAAAGATGAAGTTTAGTAATCCGGCAGCGACATCCACTCCCGCTGCCAGCCCTACACCCGGCGCTGCGCCCACCGCCAGCGGCTCTGCCGCGCCAGTGATTACGCTAGACGGCAGCCCGGTGCAGTTAACACAGGGCGGCGTGGACGCCGATTCGCGGCCCGTGTGGTTTAGCAGCTAAGATCACTCTTCGTTGCACGATCCAGAAAGAGAAGCACATAATGCTTGCATCACTTCGAAGACCGCCTCAACAGATCGCCCGACGAGCAGCGCCGCTCAGCCTGGGTCTGCTGGTCCTCCTGCTTTCGGCCTGCGGGGGCGGAGGCAGCAACTTTACCAATCATGGGACCAACGGAGGCAGCGGGAATATCGGCACCAGCAACAACACCTTTGACGGCCACCTGCTCTTCGTCAAAGCAGGTAATATTTTCATTCTTAACGGCAAGGATGATAGTCTTACGCAGGTGACATCGGATGGCAACGACTATCAACCTTCCCTCTCGCCAGATGGCAAAACCCTGGTGTTTGAGGTGCGCAAGCCAGGCAACGACTATTCTGATCTTGCCATCATGCCGCTCGGCGGGGGCACACCAACCATGCTCACCGACGATTCGCTGCACAATAAGAATGATGGCCCGATTCCGCCCCACGATCACTATCAATTTTGGGCCGCCAACCCCATCTGGACCGCTGATGGGCAGAATATCATCTACCTGTCTGATTTCTTCAAAGGCGCGGCAACGACGCCCTCCTACCCAAACCCTACCTGCACAAGCAACTCTGAAGTGGACTGGATTCTGGACATGGGCATTGTCGAGCTTCCCGCCAGCGCCCGGCCCGTTCCTGGCGGCCAGTTGAATGATCGGCCCAAGCTGCTCTCCTGGCCCTATTGCTACGCAGGCGGCGACCAGAATCTCAGTCTGCGGCCAGGCACCACCGATACCGAGGTACTCTTCACCAGCTTCCAGTACACCGGGCCACAAGAGAGCCTGGTCGCTTACCTGTCAGTGCTGGAGATTCCGGCTGGCGGGGGCAACTCCAGCGTGGTTCAGCTTTCGCCGCCTGATCCCAACGCCCTGCCGATGGAGCCGTCCTGGTCGCCCGACGGCAAGTATATTACCTACATCCGCCGCGAAAACGGCCAGGATAACCTCTATATCATGCCCGTTGATGCCACGATTACCGGCACGCCCAATCAAGAAGTGTATGGGCTGGAAGGCAACGGCAAGAGTACCTATTATACGAACACGACGTATTATGGGGAATCGCAGCGACTGGCAAGCGGGATCATTGGGAATCCCGTCTGGGGCAGCAATAATACCCTGTTCTTCATGATGTTCGCTAACGGCGAATTTAACCTGTATATGGCAAAAGTGAAGTTTACCAACCCGACGCCAACAGCCACACCCAAAGCCACGCCCGGCACAACGCCCACCGCCAGCGCCCCCGCTGGGCCAATTATTACATTGGATGGCGACCCGATGCAATTGACACAGGGCGGCGTAGACGGCACAACCGCGCCGATCTGGTATCATTAAGATGCTCTACGCAATCAGAGCGGCTGGGATGCGCCAGATACCGCGCCCCAGCCGTTTCCAGCCGCCCATCCAGGCAAGGGTTCATCTGTTTCTGCGTTGCTTGACGCCTTCTACACAGACCGGCTATACTGAATCAGAACATCGGCAACCTTCTCAAAAGCATGCCCTGATGGCGGCTTTTTTTCCTGGGGCGCAGGGCGTAGCAGGCGCCGCAGTTGCTGCCCCAACGTGATAGGATAGATGATGGCATCGAAATATGCAGGTGGGGCTTCCCTTGGCAATGGCCGCTATGAACTGCGCGAACCAGTTGCGACCGGCGGCATGGCGACCGTCTACAAAGCCTGGGATACGCGCGTCGAGCGAGTGGTTGCCATCAAAATCTTGCGCTCGCTGGCAAAAACCGACCGGCACGCCATCGAACGCTTCCGGCGCGAAGCGCACGCCGCTGCGCGTCTCTCGCACCCCAACGCCGTCACCATCTACGACTTTCTGGAAGAACGCGGCGAATACTACCTCATCATGGAATACGTTGATGGGGTCAACCTCAAGCAGTATCTGGCCCAGAAGGGCAAACTGTCCCCGGAAGAAGCAGTGCAGATTACCAGCGACATCTGCTCAGTGCTTCAGATGGCCCACGCCCAGGGCTTCATCCACCGCGATATTAAGCCGCAAAATATTATGATCGCCAGAGACGGCCAGGCGAAATTGACCGACTTTGGCATCGTCCGGGTGATGGAGGCCGCCGGTCTGACCAACACTGGCATTGTGCTGGGCACCGCCGATTATCTGGCGCCAGAACAGGCGCGCGGCGAGCCGTTGAGTCCGGCCAGTGATCTCTACTCGCTGGGCGTCGTCCTCTACGAGATGCTGGCAGGTCGCCCGCCATTCCTTGGGTCTTCAGCGGTGCAGGTTGCCATGCAGCATGCCAACAATGTTCCCCCGCCTCCATCGAAATATAACCCCCATATTCCGCGCGCGCTGGAACTGGTGATTAAAAAAGCGCTTCAGAAGGAACCGGGGCGGCGCTACCCCGATGCTGAAGCCATGCGCCAGGCGCTGCGCGAAAGTCTGAAAAAGAGCATCGAGGAAGGTGCCACCATTCCAGGAAAGCTGCCCGCAATTGAGCAGCTACCGCCTCACCGTCTCACGACACCGCCAGGCAGCCCTGCGCGTCCGGGGCATATCTCTCGTCCGGTTGTTCCGCAGCCAGCGCCGCTCGCGGCACCCCTCATCGAGCAGGAGCCGCGCACCAGCGCGTCCCGCTGGTCGACGATCTTTATTCTTATCGCGGTGCTGATATTTATCATCAGCCTGCTGCTGGGCGCCTATTTTGCCTTCTTTGCTTCCAAGAAATCATCCGGCCCGGCGCCCAACCAGATGGCCTTGACTCCCGGCGCCATCCAGCGCCTCAATACCGCGATCCACACAGCCTCGCCAGCGCGTATGACAGCCCTTGCCAGCGTCGCAGAGGCCAGGGCGGCTGGCGCACACGAAGACACGTCATCGTAGATAAGAAAGTGAGTATGCAGCCATGCAGCGTGAACAGGTGAAGACCGGGCATGCCCCGGCAGCCATCGGCCCCTACAGCCAGGCTATCAAAGCTGGGGGAGTGATCTATACCGCCGGGCAGATCGCACTCGACCCCACAAGCGGCCAGATGATCGCTGGAGATGTCCAGGCACAAACCGAGCGCGTCCTCGAAAATCTGCGGGCCGTCCTCAGCGCCGCTGGCAGTTCGTTCGAGGCAGTCGTCAAGACGACGGTATTTCTCAAAACCATGAGCGATTTTGCTGCCATGAATGAGGTCTACAGCCGCTACTTCACCGGAACTCCCCCGGCCCGCAGCACCGTAGCCGTTGCTGATCTCCCGCGCGGGGCGCTCGTTGAAATTGAGTGTATTGCTCTCGCAGATCAGGCCGTTGGCCCTTGAATTGCTTCACGAGGAAGCAGCAGCGCCAGCGCCAGATAGAGCAGCACAATCAGCACATTGAAAGGGATCAGCAGGAGCAGCACAACAAGACGAAGGATGGTGGCATCGATGCCAAAAGACTCTGCCAGACCACCAACCACGCCCAAAAACATCCTGTTCGTTGCACTCCGGTGGAAATGTCCTTGACCCAGACGTTGCATTACCTTGCGCCTTTCTGAAGCTCATCAGGTTCTTGAAACCAACCAGTGCCCGTGTTTCGCTGCACGATTCATGCCAGAAAAAGTTCATCTCTTGCTCCCTTGTGAGCAATCTCTGCTGCGTGGCTACAGACTCCACGCTGGAAAACTATGACGTTCAATGAACCACCTTTTACCGATCCAGCAGGAGCGCTGGTTGGCCTGAACCCAGGCTTGAACCCGCGCTATACCTTTGAAGGGTTCATCGTCGGCAGCAGCAATCGGCTGGCGCATGCTGCTTCGCTGGCCGTTGCTGACGCACCGGGCCTTTCATACAACCCGCTCTTTCTCTACGGGGGCGTTGGGCTGGGCAAAACCCACTTGCTCCAGGCCATCGGGCACAGCGTCCTGGAGCGCGGCCTGGCCGTCCTCTATATCTCGTCGGAAACATTCACCAACGAGATTGTCAACGCCATCCGCTACCGCTCTACAGCGGAGTTTCGCGCCAAGTATCGCTCGGTGGATGTCTTGCTGGTCGATGATGTCCAGTTTATTGCTGGCAAAGAATCGACGGAGGAAGAGTTTTTCCACACCTTCAACAGCCTGCATGAAAGCAGCAAGCAGATTGTCATTTGCAGCGACCGCCCGCCTAAAGCGATTGTACACCTGGAGGAGCGGCTGCGCTCGCGTTTTGAGTGGGGGCTGATTGCCGATATTCAACCGCCCGACCTGGAACTGCGCATCGCCATCCTGCGCGCCAAAGTGGACTTGATGCACCGGGTCGTGCCCAATGAGGTGATCGATTTCGTGGCGCGGCGCATCGAGAGCAATATCCGCGAATTGGAGGGCGCGATGAACCGTGTCCTGGCCTATGCTGATCTCCATCAAGGGATTCTCAACGTGGATGTGGCCCGCACGGCGCTGCAAAACCTGACGCCGGGCAGCAAACCCATTCAGTTAGAATTAGACCAGATCATGCGCTGCGTCTGCGATTTCTATCACGTCTCCGAGGAAGCCCTGCGCGGCAAACAACGCGACAAGTATGTCGTGGTGCCGCGACAGGTGGCTATGTTCTTGATGCGCCAGGAGACCGGCGCCTCCACAAGCGAAATCGGCCAGGAGCTTGGCGGGCGCGACCACAGCACCATCAGCTACGGCTGCGAAAAAATTGAACAAGACCTGCGCGAAAACCCCACGCTCAGACGCGAAATCGAAGCCATTCGGCAGATGCTCTATCACTCCTGAGAGGATCATCATCGTGTCAACCACCGGAACAGCGACGGAACAACACATTATCACCGTTTTTGGCAGTTCGCGCTGCCCTGAAGATTCGCCCATCTACCGCGATGCCTACCTGCTGGGGAAGCTGCTGGCCGAGGCGGGCTTTGTGGTCTGCAATGGCGGCTATGATGGCGCGATGCGCGCCGTCAGCCAGGGAGCGCGCGAGGCGGGCGGCCATGTGATCGGCATTATGGTCGAGCAGCTTTTTGGGCCGCGAGCGCCCAACCCCTGGCTGGTGGAACGCCTCCAGGCGGAAACACTCTTTGCGCGTCTGGAAGCGCTGACCAGCCGCGCTGTCGGCTTTGTCGCGGTGACAGGCGGGACAGGCACCCTCACCGAACTCTTTCTGGTCTGGAGCCTGAGCCTCATCAATGGACCAGGGCCATATCCTATTATCCTGCTTGGCGACAACTGGCGACCCGTGCTGGACGCGCTGGTGGCGCATCTGGATGTCCACCAGAATGATCTGGCTGCCATCCAGATTGCCGCCACACCTGCGGATGTGGTGACGCTGCTTCGGCAGCGGCTGGACGTATAACTAAGAGCCGAAGAGCATCCGCTCGGCAGTTCTCGAACCGCGATGACGCCGCAGCAGCCGCAGTTCCCCATAGAGACACAACAGCTACCCTGGAGGAACACCCATACGCCAGCCGCAGGCCAGACATGTCGGCACTGCATTGCTGGTCGGTTGGTGGGAGGCAAGAAGGTGGCTGTCGAGGTCGTGGTACCCTGTACAATGAAGTGTGGCCTCATCTTCCTGGCTCCTGTCAGGGGTGGGGTGATGGCCGGTTGGCGCCTAAAACGCCAGCCGTGCCAGCCGTTGCGGAACAACTCGCGCTGCACATTCAGCGCTTGGAGACAGTATACCTGCTGTATTACAGATGTCAAAATGGACGGCAGGCATAGGACTTTTTGGACGGGAGCCGCTGAAAGTCGGACAACTCGGACAACTCGGACAGCCCCCACGCAATTTTCCCTCCTACAGGTTTTTTTTCGTCTCTGGACCGATCCCCGTTTTGCAGGCTTGCTCCCGCGGATGATTATCAACGCTCTCCCTCCCATTCGGCCAGAAACTCGGCCAGAAACGCTTCCAATACCGCGTGACGATGCGCCGCCAGCCGTCTGGCAGTGGCAGTGTTCATGCGATCCCGCAGGCGCAGCAGCTTCTCGTGAAAGTGGTTGATGGTGGCGGCCTGGTTGGCGCGATACTCCGCTGCCGTCATCTGCTCGCGCGGCGGCGTCTCCGGGGTATGCAGCGGCAGACCTTTTGCGCCGCCATAGGTGAAAGCGCGGGCTATGCCGATGGCACCGATGGCGTCCAGCCGGTCAGCATCCTGCACAATCTGGCCCTCCAGCGTCCGCATCGGCTGTTGATTGCCACCTTTAAAAGACATCGTGGTAATGATCTCCAGCACTGCCGCAAGCGTGGCTTCATCCGCGCCCTGCTCAATCAGCCAGACGCGCAAATCGGCCAGCGCCCGCGCCTCATCGGGCACAACCTTCCAGTCAATCAAATCGTGGGTGAGTGCGGCCAGTTCACACAGAAAGCCATCGGCGCCTTCCTCGGCGGCCAGCCGCCGCGCCAGCCGCGCAACGCGCTCGATATGCCACCAGTCGTGCCCGCTGCCTTCACCCTCCAGGCGCGCCCGCACATGCGCTCGCGCTGCCGCAAGTAGATGTTCTCGGTCCATTCCCATTCCTCTCTGAGATGTTGCTGAGTTTATGTTATAATTCAGCAGGAAGCAACGGCAGAGTATCCTTGGGGATGCACAGCGCCGCGCTCCCCGCCAGCATTTCAAGGAGAGACCGTTTCATGTCCACAGAATCAGATAGCCAGTATGGCTCAACCCTTGTTCTGACCCTTGTGACCGGGCAGATGGTGACATTGGATACAACACATACGCGCATCGGCACGCAATGGCTTTCAGAGGCGGGCGGCATGGAAAGCCTGGAATGGCTGCTCGGCGCCGGAAACGGCCAAAACTCCCAGCCGGGCCTGAATTGCCTGGTAGAAGTCGATGACAACGGGCATCCTTTGCGCTTCTTCCCCGCCCATGCTATCGTGGTAGCGCGCATCGATCCCTATCCGTTGCCTGAATAACTGGCAAAATACACTCTTGCTATTCACCAGCGTGCATGATATAGTTCTCCAGAGCGCCGACGATGCCGTTTGTACAGGTAGCAGCCTGCCTGGCACGTCAGCGCGCTACGCTGGCTGATACCCGCGTAACGGTACGTAGGCAAGGGCCGTCATTGGTCAACCCCCTGATTGCTCTCCCCCTTCGTCTGGCCCGTGTGTTGATCGCCCGCACAAGTCGTTGTTGCGCGCCTTCAGGCGCAGCGGTCCCACCTGGTTTGGGACCAGAAAGAGGTTCAGCTTTCATGTCTTTTGAGTCTGTTTCGGACACTTCGGGTAGTGACCAGACGCTGCAATGCCGCGATTGTGGTCAGGAGTTCATTTTTAGCGCCGGAGAGCAAGCCTTCTACGCAAGCAAAGGATTCACGCACCCGCCCACACGCTGCCCAGATTGCCGTGCCGCGCGGAAGAACCAGGAGCGCGGCGGCAGCTATGGCGGCCAGAGCAGCCAGCGCGAGATGTTCACGGCTATCTGCGCGAACTGCGGACGCGAAGCGCAGGTGCCCTTCCAGCCGCGCGATGATCGCCCGGTCTATTGCAACGATTGCTATCAGCCACGCGCCGCCAGCCGCAGCGGCAATCGCGGCAATGATCGCGGGAGTCGGCGTGACCGCTGGTAATTCCAGCGCCTCAGCGCTCTCGCGCGCAGGGCAAAGTCACCAGGATCGTCCCCAACCTGGCATCAGGTTGGGGATACTGTGTCTTGCTGGTTCATCCCTCTGGCTAGAGCATCCGTCAAGTAATCGCTCGCGCCGCGTGCCTGGCGAGGAAACTCGCGGCGAGAGGCTGCGCCACAGAGCTTGCCTACGCGGGCTAAGACGACGAGAGGACTTCTTGACCGATGTTCTAGCCGCATACCACCAGGGCAATCACCACCGGCAGAGCAGAGCCAAAGATCATCATGGCTCCAACAAGATGATTGCCTGAAGCGCTGGCCTGCACCGTCAGGGTCACTGTCTGGCGCGCTTTCAAATAGCCGCTGGAAGGGGTGACGTTCACCAGAGACCTGCCGCCATGCCCAACGCTGGAGACAATGCGCCAGGCTTGCTGGCGATTGGTGTTGTTGGTCAGTTGGAAGCTCACACTGCCCTGGCCGGGGCAGGGCACCTGAAGGCTGAGCGCGGAGGCGCAAAACGTCGCGGCAGGCGTGCATGATGCGGCGGCTGTTGGACTGGGCGCGGGCACAGGTGTGGCCGTTGGCGAAGGGATGGTGGTTGGTCCAGGAGAAGTGGAAGGTGGGCGCGGAGTTGGGGCTGTCGTGGGAGTGGGCTGCGGTGGGGTGGGTCGGCTCGTTGCTGTTGCTGAGGCTTGCTGGCCGACAGCCAGCACCGCGCCCCCCGGATTGACTACCGGCGCATGCCCCGGCCTTAGCAAGAGGGCAGCCGCGCCAGAGGCGAATAACACCAGCGAGAGCAGCAGCCCCAAGCGCAGCAGATTTTGCCCGCGAATGTAGCGTGACTGTCGAGAACGCTCCGATGCTGGCACAGTAATCACCAGACCTTCCGGCAAAGGCGCGGAGAAGCCGGGAGGGCCTTCTTGCTCACCAGGCGCAGCCATATCGCCCGGCGACAATACTTCATCAGAGGCAGGCGCATCTGATTCGCCTGGGAACAAAGGCGCCAGCAAATCATCCCATTCCTGTTGCAGCGCCACCAGATCGCGGTGCAAAGCGCGCAAAATCTCCAATTCAGCAGCGAAGTCTCCTGGTTCCTGGCTGGCCGCGCCAGCCTCGACCAGCGCGAGCATCACCTGCTCGATCAGGCCGGGCCGCCCCGGCGCGTTGAGAAGTCTGGCGAACATGCGGTCTGCCCGCGCAATGCTGGTATCCAGACCGGCGGCCAGTTGATCGGGCAGCGCCAATAAGACAGAACCAATCACCTTGAGCGTCTCCAGCGCCTCTTCAGGAGCATCTGCCGCCTTCAAGATCGCGGGCACAGCATCCAATGTCAGGGCGGCTTTTTCAATCACCAACCAGGCCCGCTGCGCCAGCGCGCGCCCACCTTCTGCGATTTCCGGCGGGAGCGCCGTCCCCGGCTCCAGCGCCCAGGTCTCCAGCACTGGCCCTATCGAGAGCGCAACCTCCTCTTCAGGGAGCGGCGTGCCAGCAGGAACTAAACGATGAGGCCGGAGGCGCGGCTGACGCGGTGGCTCAGACTGAAATTGTGGCATAACAAGCATCCCCTGGCTGATCCCTTGTTACCTTGTATGCTTGACACCAACGAGTATAGCGCACTTCAGCCCTATCACGGCGAAATTGTTGGAGAAGCAGCCAAAAAGTCCTATAGATTCCGTCCCAGCGAGAGTATGCCTTGCCATGATAGAATGAGCGCAGGGTCAGGCTCCAGGCGAGCCAGAAAGGACTTTAGCGGCGAAAGGATTGGTAGCGTGCGATGAGTTTTGATCCAACGCAACAACAAACTCCAGGGCAGGGACCGTATATCGAATACGGCGCTGCCAGGGATGACAAGGGTTCTGGCATTCCCCAGTCTCCCTATGACACGACTCAGGGGGCATATCCCTATGGCGCGGCTCAGGGCAAGTATCCTCCCTATAACGTTTCCCAAGGGCCATATGATCCCTACAGCGATGTGCCCAAGATGGCGCCGCTGCCATTGGGCCAGGCCATTGCACAGTTGCCCGGCCAATATTGGAAAGTGTTAACCAGGCCGGGGGGCAGGAGCTTTGCCGAGGAGGCAGGCAAAGGAGGATGGGGGATCATCCTTGTTCAGTTGATTGGCTGCACCATCATTCAAGCCGCGCTGGGCATCCTCTATTTGAATCTCAACCCGCTGGTGCTGCCACCCTCTAAGACGCCCACCATCATCAACGGCATTGACGTAACCAGAGTGCTAACGACAGAAATCTCCGTTCTTACGTTTGCCATTGGCCCCGGCCTCCTTATTCTGGTGCCTGTGGCCTTTTTCCTCTACCAGGGCATTGCTTTTGGCCTCGCCAAAGCCTTCAACGGCCAGGGCACGTTTGTGATGCAAAGTTACACCGGCCTGCTCGTGTATGTGCCGCTGGTGGGCATTCTCGGCAGTCTACTTGGGTTCATTCCCTATGGCAGATTGATTGGGCTGGGTCTGGATGCCTACGCCATCGGCCTGAGCGTCTTTGCTCTGATGGGTGCCCACCGGCTGAGCGGTGGCAAAGCCTCAGCAGCCGCGTTACTGCCCTATCTTGGGGTAGCTCTGCTGGCCTGCTGCGTCTTTTTCTTTATCATTGTCTCCGCGTCTGGTCTCCCCACCCCCAGCTAATAACCCAGGCGGCCATCTCCCTGGCACGCCCGGCTACGGACCGCGCCGGGGAGTCAGAAAGGGCAGGCGGAATGGCTGCCCAGGGCCAGGCTGCGCAATGTTGTAGACCACAACCGCGTAGACAAGATTTAGCACCACAATGATAGCAAACGCCCAGCCAAGAATCACACCAGTCTTGCTGATGCTGGCATACACAACCGCCATCACGCCCAGCAAAATGATCGATGTAAAGATCAGGGCAAACAAGGTCTGAGCGGCCCAGGTCGCACTGACACTGCTTCCCAGGCGCGATGGCGCGGCTCCCCTGGCAGGATCGGGGGCAGGCGGCAGCGGCGGGAGCGCAGGCAGATCGGCCTGTGCAGGCCATCCTCCTGGCTGGGGCGGCGGAGCGCCGCTCTCGGCAGGCTGCGATGCCAGCGGCAGCGGCGTGAGCGGCGGCAGCGGCGTGTTCTGCGTCGCCGGGACTATCGAGGGGTCCGTTTCCAGCGCCGACAGGTCTGGCGCGCTCTGGGGCGGCGTGGCTGGAGGGCGGGGCCGACCTGAGCTTTTCGGTTCATCTGGCATGGTACGTCGCTCCTTACTGGATATTCACGTATACCAGGCGCCAGTATACAAGACAATGGGAAGAACTGTCTAGCGCGATAGGCAGAAAGGGCTATACGCTCGCCCGTACAACAACGCGAGGAGCCAGCGAGCGCACCTGCTGACTCCTCGCGCAACTGTATCTTCTACGCCTGGAAGGCATCCTTGATCTTCTCAAAGATATTGCGATCACTTTGCTGGGCTTCAATCTCGGCAAACTCTTTGAGCAATTCCTGCTGCCGCTTGGTCAGGGTGCGCGGTGTGACCACCTTAACGATGACGTGTTGATCGCCACGCGCCGTGCTGTGGACAACCGGCACGCCCATCCCCTTGAGCCGGAAGCTGCTGCCGCTCTGCGTGCCTGGGGGAATCTTGATGGTCGTTTCGCCATCGAGCGTGCGCACAGGGATTTCCGCGCCCAGCGCCGCCTGCGGGAAGCTCAGCGGCAGTTCATAAATGATGTCATTGCCCTGCCGCTTGAAGTAGGGGTGCGGCTTCACCGTCAGGCTGACATAGAGATTGCCCGGCGTGCCACCGCGAGCGCTAACCTCGCCCTCGCCGGTCACGCGCACGTTAATGCCATCATCCACACCCGCCGGAATATTGACCACCACGCGGCGATTGTTGCGCACGCGCCCCTGCCCACGACAGGCGGTGCAGGGCGTAGTAATCACTTTGCCCTCGCCCCGGCAGCGATCACAGACCATCACGTTGACAAACTGCCCAAAGATCGACTGCTGCACCCGCCGAATCTCGCCAGTCCCCTGGCAGGCTGAGCAGCGCTGCGTCTGGGTGCCGGGCTGCGCGCCGCTGCCCCGGCAGGCAGTGCAGTTCTCCCAACGCGGCACCTCGATCTCTTTCTGGCAGCCAAAGACTGCCTCTTCAAAAGAGATCGTCAACTCATAGCGAATATCGGCGCCGCGCTGGCCCGTCGCCCGGCGCGTCTGGGCAGTAGCCCCACCAAAGAACTGCTCAAAGATTTCAGCAAAGCTGGCGCCAAAGCCAAAATTACCAAAGTCGCCATTCGCGCCCGCGCCCACGCCAGCATGCCCAAAGCGGTCATAAACCTGGCGTTTCTCAGCGTCGCCAAGCACCTCATACGCTTCATTGATTTCTTTGAAGCGCGCCTCAGCCCCTTTTTCTTTGTTGCGGTCCGGGTGATACTGAAACGCCAACTTGCGAAACGCCTTTTTGATCTCGTCTTCGCTGGCGTTGCGTGCTACGCCGAGTACCTCATAATAGTCGCGTTTGACGGCCATTGGCAATCCTCTTCATCTCAGAAGGAATTCCCCTCATTCTCACGCCAGGAAACTCCTCCCGCTGGAATAACTTCCACCACCTGGACTCTACCTGATCCGCGTGTTGCCTACCTGCCCATTCAGGGCCGCTGAGTTGTCTCGCACTATATCATATCTCATACCCATATCCGCCATAGTGGGAGATATGGGCTATACTCTGCTGGCGGTTACAACCGCGCCTGTGGAGCTGCGGCCCCCACGTTGACCTACGCCATCTCCCCTCGCTCCGGCTGCCAGGCATTCGCTCCAGCATGCGCAGGCGGGCCTTGTGGCGCCCACAGGCGCGCATGTATTCACCTGCTAGACTTCTTTGAACTCGCCCTCAACAGTGTTGTCATCGTTGGGGCCAGACGATGAACTGCCATCACCATATCCGCCAGAACCGCCAGCGGACGCGCCGGCCTGGCTATAAATCTTCTCGCTGATCTTGTAGAACGCCTGCTGCAATGCCTCGCGGGCGCTCTTGATCCGATCTATATTATCCGTTGCCAGCGCGCTGCGCACATCGGCAATCTTGCTCTCCACTTCGCTGCGCTCGCTGGGCGAAATCTTATCGCCCAGATCGCGCAGTGTCTTCTCTGCGCTGTACGCCTCGCTGTCGGCCTGGTTGCGCACCTCGACCTCCTCGCGGCGCCGCTTATCTTCTGCCGCGTGCGCCTCCGCATCGCGCACCATCCGGTCGACTTCTTCCTTGGAAAGACCGCTGGACGCCTGAATGGTGATGCGCTGCTCGCGGCCTGTCCCCTTGTCTTTGGCATGCACACTCACAATGCCATCGGCATTGATGTCGAACGTCACCTCAATCTGCGGAATCCCGCGCGGCGCGGGCGGAATGCCATCCAGGATAAAGCGACCCAGCGAGCGGTTATCCTTCGCCAGTTCCCGCTCACCCTGAAGCACATTAATCTCCACGCTGCTCTGATTGTCGCTGGCGGTCGAGAAGACCTGGCTTTTCTGGGTCGGGATGGTCGTGTTGCGCTCGATCAGGCGGGTGAAGACGCCGCCCAGCGTCTCGATGCCCAGCGACAGGGGCGTCACATCCAGCAGGACCACATCATGGACCTCGCCGGTCAGCACACCCGCCTGAATGGCCGCGCCAACGGCCACCACCTCATCGGGGTTCACGCCCTTATGCGGCTCTTTATCAAAGATGCGCTTGACCAGATTCTGCACCATCGGCATGCGCGTTTGCCCACCGACCAGCACCACCTCATCAATCTGGCTGGGACGCACCCCGGCATCGTTGAGCGCCTGCATCACCGGCTGGCGGCTCTTCTCTACCAGGTCTTCCACCAACTGCTCCAGCTTGGAGCGCGTCAGCGTCATCGTCAGGTGCTTGGGGCCGGTCTGATCGGCAGTAATGAAGGGCAGATTGATCTCTGTCTGCATGGAGCTGGACAGTTCTTTCTTCGCCTTTTCTGCCGCTTCCTTCAAGCGCTGGAGGGCCATGCGGTCCTGGCGCAGATCGATGCCCTGCTCCTTGCGGAACTCATCAGCCAGCCAGTTGATGATGCGCTGGTCAAAGTCATCGCCGCCCAGGTGGGTATCGCCGTTGGTGGACTTCACCTCAAAGACACCCTCGCCCAGTTCCAGAATCGAAATATCGAACGTGCCACCACCCAGGTCATAGACGGCAATGCGCTCATCCTTCTTCTTATCCAACCCATAGGCCAGACTGGCCGCCGTCGGCTCGTTGATGATACGCAGCACTTCCAGGCCCGCGATCTTGCCCGCGTCTTTGGTCGCCTGGCGTTGGCTATCGTTGAAATACGCTGGCACTGTGATGACTGCCTGGGTCACGCGCTCGCCCAGATAGGCTTCCGCATCGGCCTTGAGCTTTTGCAGGATCATGGCCGAGATCTCTGGTGGGCTATAGCGCTTGCCCATCACTTCCACCCAGGCATCGCCGTTGTCGGCTTCCACCACCCGGAACGGTACCAGCCGCTTGTCGCGGTCCACTTCGGGGTCACGATATTTGCGGCCCATAAAACGCTTGATCGAAAAGATCGTGTTCTCCGAGTTGGTGATCGCCTGGCGTTTTGCCACCTCACCCACCAGCCGCTCGCCGCTCTTGGTAAAGGCCACAACCGATGGAGTGGTACGGGCGCCTTCGGCGTTAGGGATGACCACTGGCTCGCCGCCCTCCATGACTGCAACGCACGAGTTCGTCGTACCCAGATCAATACCAATGACTTTTCCCACGTTTTTCCTCCTCTGGTGAGGGCCGGAGAACCTTAGACTGCGCTCGCGGCTTCCTCAGACAGCTCTATTGAATTGGTATGTGCAAACGATTCGACCAATGTATTGGCCGCCCAGTCCGCTTCTCCCAACCCGCAGAGCGGGTTTCGCGGCGGAACGCCCCTAGCGGCGAATTTATTCGCCGAGTGCCTGTGTTGCCTGTGTCGCCTGCTGCTCCTCCCTGGCAGTGGTTCCGGCGCTCTTTGGCCGCGCCACCCGCACCAGCGCCGGGCGCAGCACGCGCTCGTGCAGCATGTAGCCGCGCTGATATTCGGCAGTAATCGCACCATCAGGATAGGCATCCGTCTCTTCGTGCGTGACTGCCTCGTGAAAGGCCGGATCAAAGGGTTGGCCGGGCTTCGTCTCTATGGGAGTAACGCCATGCAGGCGCAGCAGCCCATCAAGATGGACAAAATTCAGCGCCACACCCTGCACCCACGAAAACTCCCGCAGTTCCACCGGCAGCGTCTCAAAGGCGCGCTGGAAGTTATCCTGCATCTTCAGCAGCTCCAACAACAGCGGGAAAGCGCCATATTTCCGCTCTTGCTCGCGCTCCTGCTCGGCGCGCCGCTTATAGTTCGCCAGATCGGCCTGGGCGCGCTGCCAGCGCTGCATATATTCGGTTGCTTTTTGGCGCTCCTTCTCCAGTTCGGCGGCCAGATCAGGCGTCGGCTGGGGCGAGGGCGCCTCGGCTGGCGCGGCTGGCTGCTCTGCATGCTGAGGCACGGCCTCGGCTGCCTCGTTGTGTTCGGTCTGCTGCTCCTCCAGCATCATAGCTCCATCTCCGCGAGTAGATCATTCATTACTTCCGTCATATAGCGGACAACCGCAATGGCCCGGCTATACTGCATGCGGGTGGGGCCAACAATGCCCAACAATCCGCCCACCTGGCCCTCCGCGCCATAGCGCGACACCACCAGGCTGACATCCTTCATATCCTCAAATTCATTCTCGCCACCGATAATCACCTGCACGCCCCCAGCAGGCACCTGCGCCGCCACTGCGGGCAGGAGTCGATGCTGTTCTAATACTTCTACGACTTTCCTGATACGCTGGTTGCGTTCATGCTCCGGGCCAAGCGTGGTGAATTCGGGCTGGTCAAGCATCTGAAGAATGCCATCGTGATAGAATGTCTCGGCAGTGAAATCGCCGTGCTGCGCCAGCAGCCGGACAATTGAACCAACCACCACCTGCTCGCTGGCGCTCAATTCCACCGCGCCAGCGCGCCGCTCCAGCTCCTCCGCGTTCATACCCCCAAACAGCCGATTCAGCCGCTGCGCGCTCTGGCTCAACTCCTCTTGGGTGATGGGCGTCTGCCACAACAGGCGCTCCTGCTTGACAGCGCCATCCTGCAAGACAACCACCAGCAGCGCCACCAGGTCTTGCAGCGAGAGAACCTCGAAGTGCTTCAGGCGCCCCTGAGCTGCGCGTGGCGGCGTGACCACCGCCGCGCTCTGCAAGGCCCGCGACAGCACCGAAGCCGTCAACCGCACCCACTCATCAAGCTGGTGCTGGACCTGATAAAACTGATGGCGAATTTGCCGCTGCTCATCCAGCGAGAGCGCCGATTCCACCATCAGATGCTCCACAAAATAGCGATAGCCCAGATCGGTGGGCACGCGCCCGGCAGATGTGTGCGGCTGAAACAGCAACCCCTCTTCTTCCAGGCTTGCCATCTCGTTGCGAATCGTTGCCGCGCCCCAGGGCAGCCCATAGTTGCGCTGGAGCGCCTCCGAGGCCACCGGCGTGGCCGTGCGAATGTACTCCTCAACGAGCGAACGAAGTATGGCCTCTTTACGCGGTGTAAGCTGCTTCCCCATCGGGTTACATTCACCTGCCTCACAACAGCCTGGCAGACAGGGCTGGCGGCTGAAGCCGCGCCTGGCGGCTGCGCCACCAGGTCTCCCTGCGGAGGCTGCCCTACCCTACCAGCCCGACTTTCAGCAAACAGGCTCCCAGACTGCTTTCGCACATCAGATAGGAGTGCTAGCACTCCTCCACCGAGAGTGCTAGCACTGGGAAGTATAACACTGCTAACGAGGGGTTGTCAAGGGGGTTATAACTGAATCCGAATTTTCTCGCATGTTCTCCTGTTTTGTGGCGTTTTGGGTCTCCATCCTTGAGGGGGAACGACAAGGAAAGAGAAACGGCTGCTGATTCTTCGTTGCATGAGATAACACCACCATGCAAGGAGGAGAACCAGCAGTGCCACTCCAGCATAACACACGCTCCCC
>Ga0209581_1001030_pt1 | contig 38140 bp, 39 predicted proteins | sample Coa_R2_FD_187160 | JGI IMG/M metagenome (GOLD analysis project Ga0209581, IMG submission 187160) | Surface soil microbial communities from Centralia Pennsylvania, which are recovering from an underground coalmine fire - Coalmine... | ecosystem: Environmental > Terrestrial > Soil > Unclassified ...
AGCGCGAGAGCGACGCGGCCGACTTCCAGGCCGACGCAAGCCATGAGCGGAAGCATCTCCCAGGAGAATTCGCGCTTGCGCATCAGGCGAACGGCGGCCTTGGGAATGTTCAGGAAGGTGAAGGGGCCGAAATTCCAGAGGTCTTCCTTGTTCGGAATCGCCTGGCGGATAAGGCCGCCGATGAGTCCGGCGCCGGAAGCGACGGGCATGGCGAGCCATTCGTGAGCAACCAGCGCGGGAATAGTAACGATCGCGCCGCCAATCGGGCCAACCACGCGGCCACCGAGAAGTCCCATGAGAAAAGCGCCTTCGAGGGAAAGGTCGGCGAAATCGTACTGACGTCCGACCAAACGGAGCGTGACACCGAAAAGCAGCAGCGGCGTCATGAAGAGCATGAGCTTGAGCTTTTGGTCGGAGTCGCGCTGTTCGGTGAAGAGCACGCGGCGGAAGGTGTTCCAGCGGGCGAGGAGAGCGCCAAAGGAAGAAGCGACACCGACTTTGAGGAGGAGCGTGAAAAGGAAGTCTTTGACGGAGAACAGGCTTTCCATGGCGGATGTAAATGGAGAATACGGCAAAAACCGGCAAGTGGCGAGCGACGAGTGGCCAGTGGCGAGAAAGAGGCAATGGAAGCATTCTGACCGAGGGTCAGAGCAGAACCTCCAGAAACGCGCGAATTGGGGCGAGGCTCCCAACTGCTATACTTGAAAATTCCCATGACGACCAAAAAGCGCACTGGCCAAACGAAGCTGAGAATCGTGGCGCGGGCAGCCCTGCCAACGCGGTTTGGAAAGTTTGAAATTTACGGATTTGCGGGAAACGGTCCGAACGAAGAGGCCGTTGCGCTGGTGCGGGGAAATGTAAAAGGCAAAGCGGCACCGCTGGTGCGGGTTCATTCGCAGTGCTTGACGGGAGACGTTCTGACTTCGCTGCGCTGCGACTGCCGTGCCCAACTGGAGCTTTCCCTGAAAAAGATCGGGCAAGCGGCGGCGGGAGTGCTGATCTATTTGCCCCAAGAAGGGCGCGGGATTGGGCTGATGAACAAGTTGCGCGCCTACGAATTGCAGGATGAAGGAATGGATACGGTCGAAGCAAATGAGAGACTGGGATTTGCCGCGGACGCGCGGGAGTACGAGTTTCCGGCAAGAATTTTGAAGCAATTAGGGGCAAAGCGAATCCGGCTGCTTTCCAACAATCCAGAAAAGATGAGGCAGTTGGAGGAGGCGGGGATCCGCGTGGTGGAGCGCGTGCCGTGCCAGCCGCGAGTTTCGCGGATTTCGCGGGCGTACTTGCAGGTGAAGAAATCGAAGATGGGGCATTTGCTGGAGCTGGTGTAAGTCGGGCCGCAAAGCTACTTGAGGTTACCGCCGAAGAGTGGCGAGCGGGAAGCGATGGGAAGTCTAGCCGCCGCCGACGAAATGAACGATCTCGTAGTTGTCGCCGTCGGCGAGCAAAGTTTCGAGCCACCGCGAGCGCGGCAGAATTTCACGATTGCGTTCGATGGCCACGCGGCCGGATTCGAGGCCGAGAACCCGAAGCAGATCGGCTACGGTAGAGCCGGAGTTCGCGGAGTGCGAATGTCCGTTGACGGTAATTGTGATTTGGACGGGCACGGTTTTATTTTCGCATAATGCGGGCGATGGTTGCGATGCTCAGGTAGCGGGGACTCGAGGCTTGGCACGCAACTGAAACTTAAGATGGCCGCGAGAGGCGCCCTGAGACGCGTCGATGACGATAGCGGCTTCGGGAGCGGAGAGATGCGGCATATCGAATTCGAGGTGAGCCAAGCCATTTGCGTCAGAAACCGCGGTCACCTCCGCGGGAGTGGCAGCGCCTTCCACGCGGGCAGCGACCTGCGCTCCTGACACCACACTCCCGGCGGAATTCTTCACGGCAACATCGAGAGTGGCGTGCCTGGCTTTGAGCCAGGATCCGGCATTCGTCAATTCGAGAACGAGGAGAGGCGCGCTCGGCGGGGCGGCGGCGCCCTCCGAGACCGGCGTGGGTGGCGGTGTAAGCGAAAGCGCCCCGGAGCGCATCTCTTCGAGCACGGTGCGGTGCTGCGCGTCCAGCCGGAGCTTCAGAGCGGCTTCCTTGTCCGAATCGAGCGGGAGCAAATCGAAATAATTGTTGGTGAGGCGATGCAGAACGCGGCCGCGGCAATAGACGGTCGTTTCAATGAGCGCGTTCGCGGCCCCGCGGTCCTCGGTCTGAACATGATAGACCACGTTGTGAATGGCGACGTTGGTGTTGCGACCGAAGATCATGTTGCCTTTTTCCGAGACGAGTTCCCCGATCGCGTCGGAGCACGCAAAAAATTTTCTCCGGCATTTGACCGACCGGCGGTTGAATCGTTATTATAGCGCTTCGCTTATGAGTGGTTCAGGCCTTCATACGTACGCTCCGCTTGTTTTACACCTGCTGATAGCGGCCCTTCTCGCCGGCCTGATCACGACGCTTTCGGCATTGGTAGGCTGGAAGCGGCCAAGCCGCGCAAAGCAGCAACCGTACGAGTGCGGCATGGAGCCTACAGGAGACGCTCGGGAGCCGTTTTCCGTGAAGTTCTATCTGGTGGCCATGGTATTCATCCTCTTCGACGTCGAGGCCATCTTCCTGTATCCGTGGGCCTATGTGTTTCGCAGTCTGGGCATGTACGGCTTTGTGGAAATGATGATTTACATCGCCGTGCTGCTCGCCGGGTACTTCTATCTCTGGAAAAAGGGCGCGCTCGACTGGCACCGGTAGCCGGTCAGGCGGGTTTGGGGAAACGTGGGAGACGCCAGCCAGAATGCTGATGTTGTAGCCGAGCACTTGCGCGCGTGGAATCCGCGCGCGGTGACGGAGGTCATCGAGTTTCATGGAGAAACCACGATTGTGGTGCCGCGAAACGTGCTGCGGGAGGTGGCGCAGCGCTGCCGGCAGGAGCTTCAGTTCGACCTGCTTTCGGACGCGACCTGCGTGGACAAATACCCCGTCGAACCGCGCTTTGAAGTAAGCTACCACCTGACCTCGATTCCCCGAAAAGCGAGAGTGCGGCTGCGCGTGAAGCTTTCCGGAGACGACCCCACGGTGGATTCCCTGGTGCCGGTCTGGCCGGGCGCGGGATGGATGGAGCGCGAGATTTTCGACCTTATGGGAATCCGCTTCAACGGTCATCCGGATTTGCGCCGCATTCTCCTGCCGGATGATTGGGAGGGGCACCCGCACCGCAAGGACTATCCGGTCACGGGGTATCGCGACATTCCGAGCATTGCGATGAAGTACACGAAAGGTTCGTGATGACGACGGTCGAGACAGCCACGGGCGCAGCCAAAACGATGGTCCTGAACATGGGGCCACAACATCCTTCCACACACGGAGTGCTGCGCGTCCTGCTGGAGCTGGACGGCGAGACGGTGGTGAAAGCGGTTCCGGACATCGGCTACCTGCATACGGGCATCGAGAAATCCTGCGAAGACAAGACGTATTCGCAGGCGATTACCCTGACGGACCGGATCGATTACCTGAATCCCCTGGGAAACAACCTGGTGTATTGCCTGGCGGTGGAGAAACTGCTGGGTCTCGAAGTGCCGAAGCGTGCGCAGTATATCCGCGTGATGATGGTGGAGCTGCAGCGGATCTCTTCGCACCTGGTGTGGCTGGGCACGCACGCGATCGACCTGGGGGCAATGTCCGTGTTTCTCTACTGTTTCCGCGAGCGCGAAGAGATTTTGAAGATTTTCGAGCGGTTTGCCGGGCAGCGGATGATGACGAGCTACATCCGCATCGGCGGGGTCTCCGTTGAGCCGCCGGCAGGCTGGCGGCAAATGGTGCAGAAGTTCCTGGATATGATGCCCAGCCGCATCGAGGAATATGAAGCGCTCCTCACCGAGAACCGAATTTGGATGGCGCGCACCAAGGGCGTGGGAGTGGTAAAGCCGGAAGCGGCCGTGGCCATGAGCATGACGGGGCCGACACTGCGGGCGGCGGGGATTCCCTACGACAACCGCAAGGTGTGCCCGTACTCGAGCTACGAGGAATTCGATTTCCAGGTTCCGACGCGCACGGATTCAGATTGTTTTGGCCGGTACATGATCCGTGTGGCGGAGATGCGCGAGAGCCTGAAAATCATCAAGCAGGCGATGGAAAAGATTACGGACCAGGGGCCGATCAAGGCGGACGCACCGGGGATTATTCCGCCGCAGCGGGAAAAGATGAAGACGGAGATGGAAGCGCTCATCTACCACTTCAAGATATTCACGGAAGGTTTCTCGCCGCCGCCGGGAGACGCGTACGTGACGGTCGAATCACCGCGCGGAGAACTGGGATGCTACGTGGCCAGCGACGGGTCGCCTCATCCGCTGCGGGTGCACTTCCGTTCGCCGTCGTTCGTTAATCTGCAGGCGCTGCCCATGATGATCGAAGGGCAGTTGATCGCCGACGTGATCGCATGCATCGGGACGATTGACATTGTTCTGGGCGAGGTTGACAGGTAAACGAAATGGAACTTTCCCCAAAACTTGCGGCGAAATTCGAAAAGCTGCAGAACTCGTATCCGGTGAAGCGCAGCGCGCTGATCCCGATGCTGCTGTATGCGCAGGATGAATACGGGCGCATCAGCGACGAAATGATCGCGGAGATCGCCAGGCGGCTGGACCTGCAGACGGTGCAGGTGGAAGAGACGCTGGAATACTACTCGATGCTGCACCGGAAACCGTGGGGCAAATACCACGTCCAGGTATGCACGAACGTGGCGTGCATGCTCAGGGGCGGCTACGAAATCCTCGAGCAGGCCAAGAAGCGGCTGGAGATCGGGCACAAAGAGGTTACGCAGGACGGGGTCTTCTCGCTGGAAGAGGTGGAGTGCATCGGAGCGTGCACGGGCGCACCGGCGATGCAAGTCAACTACGACTTTTACGAAGAGCTGACGCCGCTGAAGTTCGACAAGATTATCGAGGAACTGGACAGAGGAAGGAAGCCGGCGCCGGTGCCGGTGATTTCCGGAGCGTTGCACGAGCGGCACAAGGACGAGACGCCGCTCATCAGCAAGCGCTGGGGAATCAAGGATTCGCGGAAGATCGATGTTTACGTAAAGCACGAAGGCTATCAGGCGCTCGAAAAGGCGCTCAAGCAAATGACGCCGGAAGCGATCATCGAGGAAGTGAAGAAGTCGAACCTGCGGGGGCGCGGCGGGGCGGGCTTCCCCACAGGAATGAAATGGTCGTTTGTGCCGAAGGATTCGCCAAAAGCGCGCTACGTGATTTGCAATGCGGACGAATCGGAGCCGGGAACCTGCAAAGACCGGCCCTTGATGGAAATGGACCCGCACCAGTTGATCGAGGGAATGGTGATCGCGGGCAAGGCCATCGGGGCACATTTGGGCTTCATTTATATCCGCGGGGAATACCGGTACGTGCTGGACTTGCTGGATGAAGCGGTCGCCGAAGCCTACCAGCGCGGGTACCTGGGGAAGAACCTTCTGGGAACGGGCTTCGATTTTGACCTGGTGACGCACACGGGCGCGGGCGCGTACGAATGCGGAGAAGAATCCGCGCTGATGGAATCGCTCGAAGGCAAGCGCGGCTACCCGCGCATCAAGCCTCCTTTTCCTGCAGTGGTCGGACTGTACGGCTGCCCGACGATCATCAACAACGTGGAGACGCTGAGCGCCGTGCCGGCGATCATCCGCGAGGGCGGCGAGGCGTACGCGAACCGAGGCACGCCGAAGAACGGGGGAACGCGGCTGCTGTGCGTGGCGGGGCACGTGAACAAGCCCGGAATTTACGAAATTCCGCTGGGGATGAACATGAAGAAGTTCATCTACGAGATCGCCGGAGGCATCCCGAACGGGAAGAAACTGAAAGCGGTGATTCCCGGCGGGAGCTCATGCCCGATCCTGAAAGCGGATGAGATTGATATTCCGATGGACTACGATTCGGTGGCCAAAGCGGGATCGATGCTGGGTTCGGGCGGCATGGTGGTGATGGACGAGGACACCTGCATGGTGGACATGGCGCGCCGAATTATGCAGTTCTACTCGCACGAATCGTGCGGATGGTGCATTCCGTGCCGCGAGGGAACGATTTGGCTGCGTAAGATGCTGGACCGCTTCCACGCGGGGCTTGGCCGGCCGGAAGACATCGACATGACCGGGGAACTTGCGAAGAACATGCTTGGACGGACGTTCTGCCCGCTCGGAGACGCGGCGGCCCTGCCAACCATCAGCATCGTGCAGAAATGGCGGAATGAGTTTGAAGACCACCTGAAGGGGCGGTGCGCATATAACGGAGCGGCGGATCTGTTGCTGGGAGCGCGGTAGCACCAGTTCGGGCGAGTAACAGGATTTTTCCAGTACGTTGAAGGAACCAATGGCGGAACAGAAGCTGGTAAAGCTGAAAATTAACGACCGCGAAATCGAAGTTCCCGCGGGAACGCTGGTGATCGAAGCGGCCAAACAGATCGCGACGGAAGTTCCGTCGTTCTGCTATTACCCCGGGCTTTCTCTGCAGGCGGCGTGCCGGATGTGCCTTGTGGAAGTGGAGAAGATGCCGAAGCTGCAGACCGCGTGCACGCTGGTGGCGGCGGACGGCATGGTGGTAAAGACAGACACTCCACAGGTTCATCAGGCGCGCAAGGGGATGGTGGAGTTCTTGCTGACGAATCACCCGCTGGACTGCCCGGTCTGCGACAAAGGCGGCGAGTGCGAGCTGCAGGACATGACCTTCCGCTACGGCGCGGATACCAGCCGCTTCATTGAAGAAAAGAGGCACCGGCCCGAGGAGAAGTGGTCGGAGCTGATCTACTACGATGCCCCCCGGTGCATTTTGTGCTTCCGTTGCGTGCGGGTGTGCGACGAAGGGATGGACGTGAAGGCGCTGGGCGTGGGGATGCGCGGCTCGAACTCGGTCATCATTCCGAACCGCGAAGACCATCTAGAGTGCGAAGAGTGCGGGATGTGCATCGACATCTGCCCGGTGGGAGCGCTGACCAGCGGAACGTACCGCTACAAAACGCGCCCCTGGGAGATGGAGTACGTCGCGACGGTCTGCGCACACTGCTCGAACGGGTGCAAGACGACGCTCGGGGTGCGCAACCACGAGATTATCCGCGCGAACAATCGGGACCTCAGCGGGATCAACAAGGATTTTCTGTGCGTGAAAGGGCGCTTCGGATTCGACTTCACGAAGCATCCGGAGCGGATCAAGCAGCCGATGGTGCGCAAGGGCGACAAGCTCTACCCGGTCTCCTGGGAAGAAGCGGCGCAAACGGCGGCGCGCAAACTGAAGGCGGCGCACGAAGCGGGCGGGGCAAACGCAATCGGGTTCATCGGATCGAACCGCACGACCAACGAAGAAAGCTACCTGTTCCAGAGGCTCGCCAGAAACACGTTCGGAACGAACAACGTGGACCATCATCGTACGGCGGACTACACCGGGTTGATGATGGCGTTGGGCGAGAAGGCCGCGGATTCCGTGCTGACGATGGAGCAGTTGTACCAATCCAAAGCTGTTCTTCTCATCGGAAACGACCCGACCAACCAGAATCCCCTGGTCGCCTGGCAGATTCGCGCCGGAGTGCGCCATCACGGCCTGAAGCTCTTCATCCTGAATTCGCGCGAGATCAAGCTGAAGCGCAAAGCAAGGCAATTTGCGCAGATTCCGCAGGGCCAGGAAGGCGCGGTGCTGCGCTGGCTGGCGCACGAAGAAGGCCAACTGGGGCCGAGTCTTGTAGAGCAGTTGACGCAATTGAAGGCCGGGCTCGAGGCGGAATCGGACGTCGCGATTGTCTTTGGCGCCGAAGTGACCGGCGCGGCCATTGGGCATCTCGTGGCGTTCGGCTCAAAACTACCGGGAAAAACGCGGTACATGGCGCTGGGAGACTACGTCAATTCGCGCGGCGCCGCGGACATGGGCGTACTGCCGGACCGCCTTCCGGGCTATGCGCACGCAGAGGATGCGAGCGTGCGCGAGAAATTCGAGGGGCTTTGGAACTGTCCGCCGCTTCCTTCCAAGCCGGGCTTGACGGCCCCGCAAATGGTGGAAGAGGCGCAGGCGGGAAAGCTCAAGGCGCTCTATGTGATGGGCGCAAATGCGCTGGCCCGCTTTGGGACCCCGGGCTTGGGGCGCGGGAAGCTCGAAGTCCTGATTGTGCACGAAATGTTCATGACGGAGACGGCGAAGCAGGCGGATGTGGTGTTCCCTGCCCTGTCCGGGTACGAGAAAGAGGGCAGCGTCACGAACACCGCGGGCGAGATTCAACTGATGCACAAAGCGGCGGAAGTCATGGGGCCGCGCGCGGACTTCGATTTGCTTCGCATCCTGTCTCACCAATTGGAAAAGCAGGGGCTTGGAAAAGCCTTCGCGTATAAGTCGGTTTCGCAGGTCTTTGAGGAGATTCGGAAAGCGGTGCCGGGATACAACGTCGAGCTCACAGGACTGCTGACGGGCGGCGCGGAGCCGGCTGAATTGCGAGTGAAGAGCGATCGCGGTGCGTACGACGTGCCCGTGGGCCTGATTCGTTCCGCGCAAGACACTTTGTTCACCAGCGGCACATTGAGCCGGTTCTGCACCGCGGTGGAATCCGTTCCGGAGGCACAAGCGAAACCGTGAGCGACTTCCTTACGCACAACGCGTTCTGGATTCTCTCGATCATCAAGATTGCGGTGTTGCTGTTTATCGTGTTGACGGTGAACGCGTACTTGACGTGGTTTGAACGGAAAGTCGTGGCGCATATCCAGTCGCGATGGGGGCCGCACCGCGTGGGCCCGCACGGGTTGCTCCAGCCCGCGGCCGACGGGCTCAAATTCCTGTTCAAGGAAGACCCGACGCCGGCGGGAGTCGACAAATTCGTGTACTACCTTGCCCCGCTGCTCGCGCTGGCGCTGGCACTGACCTCGATGGCGGTGATTCCCTTCGGGCCGAATCCCATTCCTCACATCACGTTTTTCGGGCAGCCGATCCATCTTTGGGTCGCGAACCCGGACATCAGCCTGCTGGTACTTTTCGCGATCACGGCGCTGAGCGTGTATGGAGTGGCGCTGGCGGGATGGGCCTCGAACAGCAAGTATCCGCTGCTGGGCGGGTTGCGGAGTTCGGCGCAGATGATCAGCTACGAACTGGCGCTGACCATGTCCGTGGTGGGCGTGCTGCTGATGGCCAACACCTTCAGCCTGCAGGAGATTATCAACGCCCAGGCAAGCATTCCCTTGTTCGGGTGGAATTTCTTCGGGTTTACCAGCGGCTCTAAGATTCCCGTTCCGCAAATTCTTGGCTTTCTCTGCTTCTTCATCGCGGCGATTGCGGAAACAAACCGCGCGCCGTTCGATTTGCCGGAGGCGGAATCGGAGCTGGTGGCCGGATTCCATACCGAGTACGCGAGCTTCAAGTTCGCGATGTTCTTCATCGCGGAATACACGGCGATGATTACGGTCTCCTGCCTGGTCGCGATCCTGTTTTTTGGGGGCTGGCTCTCGCCATTCCCCGCGAGTTGGACCTGGACGCATTATCTGCCGAGCGTGACGCTGCTACCCTTCGGGCTATGGGTAATCTGGGACGGGATTCACTACGAAACGATTTTTGGCAAGCTTGTGTTGCCCGCAGTGGGATTCGCAATGGCGGCGATCGGCGGGGCGTTGATTGCCTTTCCCGCAGTGAATGGTTTTATTCAGCCGACCTTCTGGTTGCTGGCAAAGATCTTCCTTGTCCTGTTTTTTTACGTTTGGGCGCGCGGAACGCTTCCCCGGCTGCGTTACGACCAACTCATGAACATGGGTTGGAAAGTGCTGCTGCCGGCTTCGATTGCGAACGTAATCCTGACGGCGGCGCTCCTTCTGTGGAGGGGCCACTGATGAGCGCGCCGTTGATCATTTTCTTCGTGCTGGCGACGCTGGCGGTGCTCGGAGCGGCCAGCCTGATCTTCCAGAAGCACCCGATTCACAGCGCGCTTTCGTTGATTGTCGTGATGGTGGCTCTAGCCGGCCTTTACCTGCTGATGGGCGCGGAGTTCGTGGCCGCGGCGCAGATTATCGTCTATGGCGGCGCGATCATGGTGCTCTTCGTGTTCGTGATCATGCTGCTGAATGCGGGGGAAGAAGAGCGCACGAATCTTTCGAAGCTGGCGAAGATCGCGGGCTGGCCTCTCGCGCTTGCGCTGACGGGTGTCCTGGCCGCGGCGATGATTCGCGCAAGCCCGGCGGTGGCCAATCCGGCCCGGCCGGGAGCGCTTTCCGACACGGCTACCCTCTCCAAGCTGCTGTTCACGGATTTCGTTTACCCGTTCGAGCTGACTTCGTTCCTGGTCTTGGTGGCGATTCTCGGCGCAATGGTGCTGGCGCAGCGGGAGCAGAAATAAGATGGTGCCGACAAGCTATTACCTGATTCTGAGCGCAATTCTGTTTGGAATGGGCGCGGTCTCGTTCGTCTTCCGGCGGAATATCATTACGATCTTCATGTCCATCGAGCTGATGCTGAACGCGGTGAACCTGGCGTTCGTGGCGTTCAACCAGATGTGGAACACGCAAGGGAACAAGCTGGACGGACAGGTTTTTGTGCTGTTTGTCATTGTGGTGGCGGCCGCGGAAGCAGCCGTGGGACTTGGCATCATCATTCTGATCCAGCGCAACCGGCGGTCCTTGAACGTGGAGCGCGTGGACCTGCTCAAACTCTAATGCCGATACTCGAACAGTTGTGGATCATTCCGCTGCTTCCGTTGCTAGGCAGCGCGATCAACGGATTGTTCGGCGCGAAATGGCCGAACAAGGCCGTCAGCAGCGTGGCGCTCGGCTCGACCGGGCTTTCTTTCCTGTTCGCGCTCGAGGCCGTGCGGGAATTCGTGTACGTGCGCCACGGGGAGCTTTTCCGCAAGGAATTCTTCGATTGGATCGTGGTGCCGGATTTCCTCCATGGCGGCAACTGGTTCCGCGCCGGTTTCGACTTGCAGATGGACCAGTTGACGGTGGTCATGGTGTTGGTGGTCACCGGCGTCGGGTTCCTGATCCACATCTATTCGACCGGCTACATGGCCCATGAAGGCGGCTATTATCGGTTCTTCTCCTACCTGAATCTGTTCATGTTTTTCATGCTGATCCTGGTGCTGGCGGCGAACTACGTGCTGCTGTTCGTCGGCTGGGAAGGCGTCGGGCTCTCCAGCTACCTGCTGATCGGCTTTTATTTCCTGAAAAAATCCGCTTCCGATGCGGGCAAGAAAGCGTTCATCGTCAACCGCATCGGCGACTTCGGGTTCATGCTGGGAATGTTCCTGTTGTTCCGGACTTTTGGAACTCTCGACTTCACGGCGGTATTCGCGAAAGCGGGGCCACTTCCGGCAGAAGCCATGGGCCAGTTCGGAACCATTACGGTTGCCTGCCTGCTTTTGTTCATGGGCGCTTGCGGAAAATCCGCGCAACTCCCGCTGTACGTTTGGCTGCCGGACGCGATGGAAGGCCCGACGCCGGTGAGCGCCCTGATTCACGCGGCGACGATGGTTACCGCCGGGGTGTACGTGGTGGCTCGCTCGCACGTGCTGTTCACGCACGCTCCCACGGCAATGTTGGTGGTGGCGATTGTGGGCTGCGCGACCGCGTTCTTTGCGGCGACGATCGGGCTGGTGCAGCGTGACATCAAGCGCGTGCTGGCCTATTCGACCGTCAGCCAGCTTGGATACATGTTCCTGGGCTGCGGCGTGGGAGCGTTCGGCGCGGGAATTTTTCACCTGATGACGCACGCATTTTTCAAGGCGCTGCTGTTCCTGGCATCAGGCTCCGTGATTCACGCCATGGGCGGCGAGCAGGACATGCTCAAAATGGGCGGCCTGAGCAAAAAGATCAAGTACACCTACTGGACGATGCTGATGGCCACTCTGGCGATTGCGGGATTTCCGCCGCTGGCCGGATTCTTCAGCAAGGACTCCATTCTGTACAGTGCATTTCAAAGCGAGCACGGGGGCCACGCGCTATACGCAGTCGGCCTGATTACCGCCCTGCTGACTTCCTTCTACATGTTCCGGCTGATGTTCCTGACGTTCCACGGGAAGCCGCGCTACGACGAGCATCACGTTCACGTGCATGAGTCCCCGTGGAGCATGCTGGGACCGCTGGTGATACTGGCGGTGCTTTCGGTGATCGGCGGATGGGTTGCGGCGCCCGCACTTTGGGGCGGTGAAGATCACTTCGCGAATTTCCTGGCGCCCATCTTTGGCTCGGGCGAGGCCGCGGCAGGTTTGAGCGAGGCGGCCGCGCACCAACTGGAGCTTACGCTGGCTGTGGTGGCGATCGTGGCGGCGCTGATCGGCCTGGGAGTGGCGTTCTGGCTGTACTTGAAGCAGCCAGGCAAGCCGGAGCAACTGGCGAAATCGCTGAAGGGAGCGTACACCACGCTCTCCAACAAGTACTACGTGGATGAGCTTTACGCCGCGGCGATCGTGAACCCGCTGGTGTGGATTTCCACGAACGTGTTGTGGAAGGTGGTGGACGTGGGCGTGATCGACGGCGCGGTGAACGGCGTCGCCGAAGGGGCGACGGCCGTCGGAGACAAGGTGCGCCATACGCAATCCGGCAATACGCGCAGCTATGCCGTTTGGGTCGTTGTGGGAGCGCTTGTGGTGATCGCGATTATCTTCTGGCCGGCGATTCGCCCGGCACTCGGGATGGTGCGCTAATGGTGCACGGCGCTCATCTTCTGACGGTCGTGACGTTCTTCCCGGGCCTGGGAGCGCTGGCGCTCCTGCTTCTGCGCGCGGACGATCACAAATGGATCCGCAACCTGGCCATGACCATCGCCACGGTAGAGTTTGTGTTTTCCCTTTTCCTGCTGCAGGGGTTCACGCTGGGAAGCGGCGGGTACGTGCGAGAAGAGTTCGCCCCGTGGATCAACATTACCTTCACTGGATTGGGCTCTCATTACATCAACTACCATCTGGGCGTGGATGGACTGAGTCTGTTTCTGGTAATTCTGACCACGTTCCTGACGCCGATTTCGGTTCTGGCTTCGTGGAAGAGCATCGAGCACCGCGTGAAGGAATTCTTCGTGATGCTGCTCCTGCTCGAGATGGGAATCGTCGGCGTGTTTCTGTCCCTCGATCTCTTCCTTTTCTTCCTCTTCTGGGAAGTGATGCTGATCCCGATGGCGTTCCTGATCGGCATCTGGGGCCACGAGCGGCGGATTTATGCCGCGGTGAAGTTCGTCCTGTACACGATGGCCGGTTCCATCTTGATGCTGGTGGGCATCATCTGGCTCTACAACTTGACCGGGACGTTCGACCTGCCGGTAATCCAGCAGGCGCTTCAGAACAGACCGTCCATGCTGGGAAGCTCCCGGAACGAAATGCTGCTGTTCCTGGCGTTTTTCGGAGCGTTCGCGATCAAAGTGCCGTTGTTCCCGCTTCACACCTGGCTGCCGGACGCGCACGTAGAGGCGCCGACGGCAGGCTCCGTCATTCTGGCGGGCGTGCTGCTGAAGATGGGCACGTACGGCATGATGCGATTCTGCCTGCCGCTGTTTCCGGAAGCTTCGCACCGCGCCGCAAAGTGGGTCGCGGCGCTGGCCATCATCGGAATCATTTACGGCGCGCTGGTGGCGCTGGTGCAGCCGAACCTGAAGAAACTGGTGGCGTACTCCTCGGTCAGTCACCTCGGCTTCGTGGTGCTGGGCATCTTCGCGTTCAGCTCGATCTCGATGCAGGGCGCCGTCTTCCAGATGCTGGCGCACGGGATTTCGACCGGCGCTTTGTTCTTGCTCGTGGGCATGCTGTACGACCGGAGGCACACGTTTGAGATTGCCCAGTTCGGGGGGCTGGCGACTCCGATGCCAAAGCTTTCCGCGTTTTTCCTGTTCGTGGCGCTTTCCTCGCTGGGACTTCCGATGTTGAACGGATTCGTTGGCGAATATCTGATTCTGCTGGGCACCTATCAGGTGCGGTGGACGTGGGCGGCATGGGCCGCGACGGGCGTGATTCTTTCCGCGTGCTACCTGCTGTGGTCCTACCAGCGCGTTTTCTTCGGCGAAGTGACCGCGGAGAAGAATCGCAAGCTGCCCGACGCCTCGTCGCGCGAACGCTTCATTCTGGCGGCGATGAGCGTGGTGATTTTGTGGATGGGTATCGGCTCCGCGTACCTCACGCGGCGAACCGGAGGAGCCGTGGAGACCATTCGCCAGCAGATGGAGCGCCCCCAGTGGCAGGAAAGCGCGGCGCCGTCGCCCTTGCCGCCGGTCAAAATTTCGGAGGAAAGGCGTTAAATGTTTCCCCGCCCTGAAGATCTGATGCGCGTGCTGCCCGAACTGATCTGGTGCGGCTTCGGCATGCTGATCATGCTGTTGCAGCCATTCACGCGGAGCCGCGCGTTCTTCACATCCTTGGCGCTCGTCGGCGCGGCGGCCGGCACGCTGAGCATTTTGGTCGGTCCGAGCGGGACGGCGTTTACCGGGCTGATTCAGAAGGACAGCTTCAGCATCTTCTTCCACCTGTTGATCGGCGGCGTGGTGTGCCTGGTGGTGCTCGCCGCCGAGCCTTATTTGCAACGGGAAAACCTGGATGCGGCCGAGTTTTTTGCCCTGGTGCTCTTCGCCACCGCGGGAATGGGCGTGCTGGCCAGCGCGCAGGAATTGTTGACCGCATTCGTCGGTCTCGAGATGAGCTCGATCTCGAGCTACGTGCTGGCGGGATACCGGCGCGACTCTCTGAAGTCCAGCGAAGCAGCCCTGAAATACTTCCTGCTGGGCTCCTTTGCGACGGCGTTCTTTCTTTACGGCATTGCGCTGGTCTATGGCGTAACGGGCACAACGTTCCTGGACCGCATGGCCGATACCGAACCCACGCAAATTCTGCTGAAGCTAGGCCTGGCGTTGATGCTGATCGGCCTCGGATTCAAGGTTGCGCTCGCTCCGTTTCAGGTGTGGACGCCGGACGTGTACGAAGGCGCGCCGACGCCGGTGACGGCGCTGTTTTCCGCCGGACCGAAAGCGGCGGCGTTCGCGCTCCTGCTGCGCATCTTCGCGGTCGTCCCCGCAGCCACGCACTTCTGGTTCTGGGCCTTCTGGATTCTGGCCGTGCTCACGATGTTCGCCGGGAACCTCGGCGCTCTGGTGCAGACCAACGTGAAGCGGCTGCTCGCGTACAGTTCGATTGCGCACGCGGGCTACATTCTCGTGGCGTTCGCGGCGGTAACCGCGCTGGCCGGCGGGCAGGAAGACCTCGGCCCCATTCCGGCATACGCTGCCGTGCTTTTCTATCTTTTGAGCTACGCGCTGGTGAAGGTGGGCGCATTCACGATTGTTTCGCAGCTCGGCGGCAAGGGAGAAAAGCTCGTCACGCTGGACGACTACTCAGGATTGGCGGAGAGGCAACCGGTTGCTGCGGCCGTGCTCAGCCTATTCCTGCTATCGTTGCTGGGATTGCCGGTGACCGCGGGCTTCTTCGGAAAGTTTTACGTATTCAAGGCGGCGGTGCACTCGAACCTGATTTGGCTTGCCGTGCTGATGGCCATCAACAGCGTGATTGGGGCGTACTACTACCTGCGAGTGATGGTGGTGATGTACATGCGCGAGCCGAGCGCGGAGATGAAAGCGGCGGGGCCGGTTCCCTTCCCTGTTTCCGTCAACATCGTGCTGCTGGTCACCGCGGCGGGGACCATCTACTTCGGACTGTACCCGAATCACGCGCTGGGATTCCTGCTTCAGAAGACGCTGATCGGCGGTTTGCGCTAGGCTGGACGGCGATCGCGCAGGACGATTGGCTTCAACACAATTCCGCCGTGACAGCCGGACAAATCGCGGACAAAAAGAGAACGGCCCGGAAGTCAACGTCTCCGGGCCGCCTTATCCTGATCCTTCGGAATTTTACTTGACTTTGGCGAAGATGATCGCGAGCGTGAAGAGGGCCAGGGTTTCGATGAAAACGAGGCCAAGAATCATGGCCGTACGAATGTTTCCGGCTGCTCCGGGATTGCGCGCGATGCCTTCACAGGCCGCCGCGCCAACACGTCCCTGCCCCAAAGCGCCACCAAATGCGGCGATTGCCATGCCTAGCCCCGCGGCGATCCAAAGCGCGCTGTGACTCTCTGCATGGGTCGCGGCTCCTTCCTGCGCGAAAACCGCAGGCGCAAACAGCACCGCCGCGGCCATCGCGGTCAACAACGTTCGCAACTTGCTCATTACTGCCTCCTTGTGTTTCGCCGCCAGGAGGTGGTTCCCGGACACCGTGCAGCCGGGCTCACACTGAAGCAGCGTATTGCCGGAACGGTTTCCCGGCAAAGTCCGATTAGTGCTCCTCCGCAGTCGCCAATCCCAAGTAAACGGAGGGAAGAATCGTGAAGACGTACGACTGAACGATGGACACGAAAATGTGCAAGAGGACGAAGAGAATCGGAATCGTGGCTGCAAACACGCCCAATCCAACGCCCAGGACAGGCGACCGCTCCCAACCCCAGACGGACACGCCGGAGAAGAGGGTCAGAAAGATGGCAATCAGCAGGTCGCTGGCGAAAATATTGGCCCAAAGACGAACCGTGAGCGAGAGAATGCGCGCAGTGGCGCTGATGATTTCGACGGGAAGAATCAGCCAGGACAATGCCGGAACAGGCCCGGCAAAGTGCCCAAGGTAGCCCAACACGCCGTGGGTCCGAACACCTTGATAATTAAAGTAGAAGAAGGTGAGAAGAGCGCAACCGAGAGGAACAGTGACGGCTTCCGTGGGAGGAAAAAGAAAAGTATTGGGAAAGGCGCCCAGCAGGTTGGAGAGCAGGATAAAAATGGAAATGGAACCGACGAACGGCACATAGCGCGCGGCATCGTGGCCGGAATTTTCTTCCAGAAGATCCTTGATGCCGAATCCAAGGGGATTTGTCACCAGCGCTTCCGCAATCTGCTGGAGGGGGCCCGGACGATCCACGGAAAGCCGCGAGCGGAGGTAGAAGGCCAGGAAGGCGCCGATTATGAGAACAAGAATCCCCATGACAACGTGCTGCGGCACCGGCAATTCCGGATTTTCCGGTTTAATGTGGAGCCAAGAGAGAAGCGCGGCCGCTGCCGGGCCAAGGAGATGATTTACGAAACGCGTGATAAAAGTGATTGTTTCTTCCATTCGCCTTTAGTCCGCCGGATGCAGAATTTCCCACACGCTCGCCGCGACCGCCGCGGCTCCTAACGCGCACAAACCCACAATCAAGCTCACGAGGGGAACGTGCAGATAAGCAAAAATAACATACACGGCCAGGGCGAGCAACCCGTAACGAAAGGCGGCGGCGAAGTACGTCCCTAGAGGCACGCGGGGCTTCGGCAGCCCTTCCTGAGCCACGGAACCCGCGACGAGCGCGTCCATTCCCCGCCGCAGCCAGCGGAAGTTCAGCCAGGCGAGCAGAGAACCCAAGAACAGGCCCAAGGCCCAATCCTTGTGATGAGCAAGAAGTACGACGGCAGTGGCCAGAAAGCCGATGAGAGGGGTCAGCCAGGCGATGCGGCGCTCCGTGTCCAAGCCTGCGATCCCGGCCGCGTTTGATTCCGAATCGGAAGGTTCAGGAGGCTTTGGGTCCATTGCCAATGCCATCGGAATCCGCGGGAAGACGCCGAAGAACCTCGCGCACACCCGCAACGAATCCCAGTCCGCCGAAGACGATCATCAACCAGGGACCGGTATGCAACCAGCGATCCAGGAGATAGCCGAGCACTCCGCCAAAGACCACCGCGCCGACGAGAGTGAAGGGCAATTCCATAGCAACGGCGATTTGAGCGGCAGCGGACTGTGCGCGCTTCTTTGCGCCCTGTGATTTTTGCTCGGTCTCGCGTTCGTCCGGCATGGCGGCTTACTTTTCAAAAAGCAACTGGCCGGCGCGCTCCGTGGCCTTGACGACGGCTTTGATGAGCGTGACGCGAAGCTTGCCCTCTTCGAGTTCGAGGATGCCGTCGATGGTGCAACCGGCGGGGGTGGTAACAGCGTCCTTGAGAAGCGCGGGGTGGTCGCCCGTTTCCAGGACGACGCTGGCCGCGCCCTTCATCGTTTGCGCGGCAAGAAGCGTGGCGACGTCGCGCGGCAGGCCGACCTTTACGCCGGCTTCGGCGAGTGATTCCAGGATGATGTAGGCGAACGCCGGCCCGCTGGCGCTCAGGCCCGTCACCGCGTCCATATTTTTCTCGTCCACTACAACGGTACGGCCCACGGCATCGAACATCAGGCGCGCGGTTTCGAGATGGTCCGTGTTTGCGTGCGAGCCGCGGCAAATGCCCGTCATGCCGCAGCCGACCACGGCGGGCGTGTTCGGCATGGCGCGGATCACCGGAATCTTTTTGACGGCGCCGCTCGCCCCGGCAGCACCCAAATGTTCCTCCAGGTAGCTGGTCGGCACGGAAGCGGCCACGGACACGAGGAGGGTCTTCTCGCTCAAGTCGGGCGCGATCTCCCGCAGAACTTCTCCGACTACCTGCGGCTTGACGCCGAGCAGCACGATGTCCGCATCGCGGACGGCTTTACGGTTCTCCGTGGTCACGCGGATGCCAAGCTCCTTTTCGAGTGCCGCAGCTCGATCGGCGTGTTTGACGCTGGCGGTGACCCGCTTGGCCGCGAAGATTCCCTGCTTCAGGTAGGCGCGGAGAAGAATGCCGCCCAGCTTTCCGGCTCCCAAGACGGCAAGCCGCTTATCCGATAGTTTGTGTGACATGGTCAGAGTATTGTTTCCGAGGCTTGGGCTTGCGTCAATGCGCGAATTACTCCGAAGCGGAGGAGACCGGGCGCACAGAGTTCAATCGTGGCGGGCGCCGTGGACGATTTCGACGGCGTGCTGAAGCAGGTGGGCTAGCGCGTCCAGAGACTCCACGGCGCCTTTCGGGCTGCCGGGAAAGTTGAGGATGATCGTGGCGCCGCGGATCGCGGCGAGCCCTCGCGAAAGAATCGCGCGATTCGTTTTCTCCATGCCCTTGCGGCGCATCTCTTCCGCGAAGCCGGGAATCAGTTTGTCGGCAATGGCTTGCGTGGCTTCCGGCGTAACGTCTCGCGGGCCGAGGCCGGTACCGCCCGTGGTCAGAATTAAGTCCACGGTTCCCTTCACCACGAGATCACTCAACAGGGACTGAATCGCGGGAGAATCGTCTGGAATGTGATGTTCGGAAACGACTTCCCAACCGAGTTCGCGGCAGCGCGCCACTACAGCGGGACCGGACTTATCCTCGCGTTCCCCGCGCGCGACCGTGTCGCTGATGGTGACGACGGCAACCTTCATCTCAAATCCAAAGCCTCATTTCGCAGTTCGCCTCTCTAAGTACTGTCATCAGGGAGATGAACACTCTAAGCGGACCTTCGTGGCGGGGAGCATGGCTCCGCCTATTGCGTGCCGACGGCGTCGCGATTCGCTTCATCCATCAGGCGCATGGCTTCCATCAGAAGACCCGTGGTGTTGCGCGTGGTGGTAGTGCGCGTGGAAGCGTTGGCGGCGTTGAAATCGATTTCAAATTCTCCTTCGGTCCAGAGCAGGACTTTATACACTGCATCGTCGCCCTCGATGTTGCCGATCTTGGCGTCCCGGCACTGCCCGCCGGTGAAATAGAGCTCGCAGTGTTCGCGGCCATGCTGCACCCACAATCGGCAGGACTTCTGCCCCATCTCGAGCGACTGCATCAGGTCAATCATGCTCATTTCTTCGAGCCGCCCCTGGATAACTCCCGGGCGCGAGGCGCGCTTCTGCAGTTTTTCGAGGTGCAGGCGGTCAATCACTTTCTTCGTGACGCGCACGAGATCCTTGACCAAAAACGGCTTGGCGATGAAGTCTTCCACGCCATCGACAAGCGGCCGAAGGCGCTCCTCGATGTCCGCACGGCTGGCCATGAAGAGGAACGGGATGTGGCGGGTCTGCTCGCGGCCACGAAGTTTCTCGAACAGCTGGCGACCGTCAAGACCGGGCATCTTGTAATCGCAAAGAATGGCGTCGGGAGGCTCGTCAATGATCTTCAGAAGCGCATCGGCCCCGTCCGCGGCGATGGTGACTTCGCAATAGGGTTCCAAGCCCTTGGCAATGAGGTCGCGGACCGGCGGGTTGTCGTCCGCGAGGAGGAGCCTGACGCTTTTTCCAGCCGCTGCGCTCATCAATTTCGTCCGCTTGCGGACTTCCCGCTCCGGCGATAGTCGCCGCTCTTCCCGCCGGTCTTTTCGAGCAAATAGATGTCTGTGATCTCGATTCCTTTGTCCAGGGCCTTGCACATATCGTAGACCGTGAGGGCTGCGGCAGTAACGGCGACCAGCGCTTCCATCTCGACCCCAGTCTGGGCAGCAGCCGTCACGCGAGAGCGAATCTCCACGCCATTCTTGCACAGCAGCGCGGTCACATCAATGTGCGTCAAAGGCAGAGGATGACAAAGAGGTATCCACTCCGCAGTGCGCTTGGCAGCGGCGATGCCTGCGATCCGCGCTACTTCCAGAGGATTGCCCTTGGGATTCTTCAGGCGGCGGACCGCGCGGACGACGGGCGACTTCATCTTGACGAAGGCGCACGCTTGAGCGGTCCGGGTCGTCATTGCCTTGGACGAAACGTCCACCATCCGGACCTCGCCGCGTTTTCCGTAGTGGGAAAGTTTGCTCATTCTTGGCGTCATGCAACGTCCCGGCGCAGCAGCACCATGACGTCCTCCCCTGCCTCCAGCTTTTCGCGGTCCTCCGGAACCACCAAGAAACAGTTTGCCTGGGCAACGGCGGCAATGTCACCCGAGCCTTGCCAACGGAGCGATCGTACAACCGGTTCGCCTTCGGGCCATTCGATGCGCGAGGGCAGAAAATGGGTCACACCCCGCTTCTCGTTCATGGAGGCTCCAAGCCTGGCACGCAGGAGCGGAAGGGGCTGCGCATCGGCTCCGCTCAGAAGATCGAGGGCCGGCACAACGAAAAGCTCAAAAGTGATCATCGTCGAAACAGGATTTCCCGGCAAACCAAAAACAAGAGTGCCGCCACAACGGCCGAAAACCGTGGGTTTTCCCGGCCTGATGGCAACAGCATCGAAATAGAGTTCCGCCCCGAGCTCTTTCAGAACGGGCTCGACCAAGTCGTATTTCCCCATCGAGACGCCGCCACTGAGCACCAGCACATCTTCCTGCAAACCACGCAGGATTGCTTCCCGCAGCGCCTCGGCTCGATCGGGAGCAATGCCGAGCGGCACAGGCTCGCCCCCGGCAAGCCGTATCTGAGCAGCGAGCGAAACGCTGTTGCTGTTCCGAATTTGAAAGGCGCCGGGAGAAGTTTCCGGAGGAACGACTTCGTCGCCGGTGGAAAGCACAGCGACGCGCGGCCGCTTCGCAACTTCCAACTCCACCGCGCCAACCTGCGCCGCCTGGCCAAGCTCCGCGAAGCCGAGCCGCGCGCCGGGACGCAGCACCGGCTTACCGGCCTGGACTTCGCTTCCGCGCGGAACGATGTGCTGGCCCGGTAAAGCAGCGCGCTCAAAATGGACCCAGTCCCCCTCGCGCCACGTGTGCTCGATCATGACGACGGCGTCAGCACCATCCGGGATCGCCGCGCCGGTCATGATCTGAACGCACGTCTGGGGCACAAACGGCTGCTTCCATTCCTCACCCGCTTTGATTTCTCCGACGCAGCGGAGCATTGCCCCCAGCACGGCATCGGACGCACGGACGGCGAATCCATCGCGAACGGAACGGGAAAACGGAGGATACTCGCGGTCGGCGATGACTTCCTGGGCCAGCACGCGACTCAATGCCGCCTCGATGCGCACGCGCTCGACGGCCGGAGGGCTCTTGCCCGCCGTGACTTCTTCGATCACCCTGCGGCGCGCCAGTTCGTAGGTCAACATGATGTTTGCAGCGCTTCGGCGAAAGGAAACGCGTGGATTTTCTGCCTGAGTTTCCCTGCTGGCCTTCTCTTTCGCGAAGCCGCCGAATCTACAGCCAACGGGCCAGCAGCGTTCCTTCCGGAACGATGGTAGCGTCGCGCTCGGGTCCGGTGGAAATCATTCCGATCTCCACCTGGAGGAAATCGGAGACAAACCGGAGGTACTCGAGAGCCGTTTTAGGCAGTCTGTCCGCGTGTTTCACTCCGTAAGTCGGCGAACACCAACCCGGCAGCGTCTTGTATTGCGGCGTGACGTGCTCATATTCTTCGGCCAGTGCAGGCATTTCCTGGATCGGCTGGCCCTTATATTTGTAGCCTACACACACCTGAATCTCCCGCTGCGTATCGAAGACGTCGAGCTTCGTGACGGCCAGGGAATCGATTCCGTTGATCATCTTCGCGTAGCGCAAAACCGCGAGGTCCAGCCAGCCGCACCGGCGCGGCCTGCCCGTTACGGCGCCGAACTCGTTGCCGCGCTCGCGGACTTCCTTCGCATCCAGGTCGGGCATTTCCGTTGGGAACGGCCCGCCGCCGACGCGCGTCGTATATGCCTTGGAAACGCCCAGCACGTTCTTGATTTTTGTCGGCGGCACGCCCATGCCGGTGGTGGCACCGCCGGAAGTGGCGCTAGAACTCGTCACAAACGGGTAAGTGCCGTGGTCGATGTCGAGCATCGTGCCTTGAGCTCCCTCGAAAAGAACGGACTTCCCTTCATCCAGGGCGCGGTTCATAAGCTCGGCCGTGTCGCAGATGTACTCGCGGATGCGCTCGCCCAACCGCAGCGTCACTTCGACTTCATGGGAAAAATCGACGTCCGCGCCGTAAGCGCCTTTTGCCAGGGCGTTCTTCTCCGCCACGACGCGCGCCGCCTTTTCGCGAAAGAGCCGCGGCTCCAGCAGATCGCACATGCGGAGGCCGCGCCGCGCCATCTTGTCCTCGTAAGCCGGGCCGATGCCCCGTGAAGTCGTTCCGATCTTGTTTGCGCCGCGTGCGCTCTCCGCCGCGCGGTCGAGCTCACGGTGGTAGGGGAAAATCAGGTGCGCGCGGTTGCTGACGTGCAGGCGGCCACTGACGTCGATGCCCGCCGTCGCGAGCGTCTCAATCTCCTTGACCAGCGCGGCGGGATCGACCACCACGCCGGTTCCAATGACTGCGTGACGATCCGGGCGCAAGATGCCGCACGGAATGAGCTGCAAGATGTGTTTCTCCGAGCCGATGATGACAGTGTGTCCGGCGTTGTGGCCGCCGGCAACTCGGGCAATGTAGTCGAAGGATCCGGCGAGGTAGTCCACCACCTTGCCTTTTCCTTCGTCCCCCCATTGCGCGCCAACCACGACAACGGATTTCATCCCGGGTCAGTCTCCTCGCTCACACCGTACCCCTCGCCGTTGCTATCGAGGGAAACTTAAGGTGGGAGTCAAAAAAAGCGGCAGAAGAGAAATCGTACGCCAGCCTTGCGGCTCACGCAAGCAAACCCTGCGACCATAAGTGATGCCGCCAGATGTTACCAGCGCGGATACTTCGCGCGAGTCTGTTCGTAAGGAGGAGACGTGCCCTTGTGCTTCTTGTGGTAGCCAAGGATTTATCGTTCGCGAGCCGCCGGTTTCGGTTTAGCAGGCTCGGATGCTTGAGGCATGGCTTGCTCAACTTCCGAGAGATTCAGTATCCGATCGTGCGAGAGTGCGACGACTTGATTACACAGGGAACGGTGGAGCGCGTCCAGCCGCAGCAAGCCCCGTGCGGCAAAATCGTAAAGTGTTTTCCCGTCCGTGGAAGTGCAAAGCGCCTTGCGCCACTGGAAGACCGGTTTCCTGTACAGCTCGTTGCAGAAGCGACGTTTGCTGTGCTGTCGCGGCGGCTTGCGTGCAGAACGGGTGATACTTGTACTACTCCAGTAAGCGCCTTGCAACACTTTTAAGACGCAAGGAGCGTCCCGCTCGATTACTTGAGGCGCTGAACTTGCTTGTGGCGGAAACAGGAAACGAGGTGATCGTTCACCATCCCCACGGCCTGCATGTTCGCGTAGCAAATCGTGGAGCCGACAAAGCGAAAGCCGCGCTGGATCAGATCCTTGCTGAGCGCGTCAGACTCCCTGGTCTTCGCGGGCACTTGATGGTGAAACTTCCAGGCGTTTTGTATGGGCCGTCCATCGACAAAGCGCCAAAGGTAGGCGTCAAACGAGCCGAATTCCTCCTGCACCTTCAGAAATGCACGGGCATTGGAAATGGCCGCCGCGATTTTCAGTTTGTTGCGGATGATTCCGGGATCGGCAAGCAGCGCACGGACCTTCTTTCCGTCGAATCGCGCCACCTTCTCCGGATCGAATCCGGCGAACACCTGCCAGTAACGTGCCCTTTTGGCGAGGATCGTGTCCCAGCTCAATCCGGCTTGTGCGCCTTCGAGAATGAGGAATTCAAACAGTCTCCGGTCGTCGTGAACCGGCACGCCCCATTCCTCGTCATGATAGCGAACGTTGATTTCCTTGGCGGCCCACGTGCAGCGTTTTACGCCTTTCTCCGAGTTGTTCGACGGCATTGGGACACCCGCCATTCGTCCGCGGCGCAAACACAAAATGGCGCATGATCCGGGGATCATGCGCCAAGCTTGAAACTACAACCGGATTACCCGAGGTGCCGGTCCAGCGCCTTTGTGATCTGATCCTTCGGCACGGCGCCGACAATCTGCTCGACGACCTGCCCGTTCTTGAATACGAGCAGGGTGGGAATTCCGCGAATGTTGTAGCGGCCAGCCGAATTCATCGCTTCGTCAACGTTCAGCTTGGCCACTTTGAGCTTGCCGGCATAGTCGTGCGCAATTTCCGCGACCGTCGGCGCCAGCATGTGGCATGGGCGGCACCACTCCGCCCAGAAGTCCACCATCACGGGCTGAGCGCTGCTCGCCGTGAGGACTTCCGCTTCGAAATTTCCGTCGTTCACTACCTGTATATTGTCCGCCATAAGTTTTCCCGACGGCCCGCCACCGGCCGGCCGTCTCTCCTTCTCTCCCTCAATTAGATGTTGCAACAGGCATTTGGTTACTTGCCGTTGCCGCTTTCCACCCGCGCGCTGCTCGCGCCGCCGCGTAAAGCCGGCCGTATTCGGCCGCGGGTGTCTTCCACGAAAAATCCTTGGTCATTCCGTTCAACTGGATGCGCCTCCAAATCCGCTCGTCGGCGTAATGGTGAAGCGCCTGTTTCACCGCGTAAAGAAGCGCGCCACCGGAATACTCCGTGAATTTGAATCCCGTGCCGGTGCCGTGCTCGAGATCGAACGTCTCGATCGTATCGTCCAATCCTCCGGTGGCGCGAACAATCGGAACCGTACCATACTTCAAGCTGTAAATCTGGTTTAAGCCGCACGGCTCATAACGCGACGGCATCAGAAACATATCGGCGCCGGCTTCGATCTTGTGCGCCAAAACATTATTGTATGCGATTTTGAGCCCGACGCGCCCGGGGTAAGCGGCCGCAAGCGCCGCAAACAGCTCTTCATAACGTCGGTCCCCAGTCCCAAGGACCACCAGAGTCAAATCCTCGCTCATCAACTCATGCGCGCACTCCGCGATCAGGTCGAAGCCCTTCTGGTCCGCGAATCGCGACACAATGCCGATGACCGGCCGGTTCGGATTGTCTTCCGGCAAATCGAAAGCCTTCAGCAGATCGTGTTTGCACGCCAGCTTTCCGGACAGATCCTTCACGGAGTACTTCATCGCGATGTGCGGATCTTTCTGCGGGTTCCACTCCGAATAGTCCACGCCGTTCAGGATGCCCACGAGCCGGTCGGCGCGGTTGCGCACCACTCCCTCGAGGCCATGCCCGAACTCCGGCGTTTGGATTTCCTCCGCGTACTTCCGGCTGACGGTACTCAAATAATCCGAATACACAATTCCGGCTTTTAGAAAGTTCACTTTGCCATAAAACTCGATTCCCCCCGGATGGAACACGGCCGCGGGAATGCCCGCCTTTTCCAGGACGTCTCGCGCGAAAAGCCCGTGATAGCCCATATTGTGAATGGTGAAAACGACAGGCAAATCCTTGACCGCCGGATCATCTCCGTAAGAGGTGCGCAAGAGCACGGGAATCAGCGCGGTCTGCCAGTCATGGCAGTGAAAGATATCCGCCGGCCAGATGTTCTTGGCGATTTCGATGACACAGCGGGAGAACTCGCTGAAGCGCTCCGCGTTATCGGGGTAATCGCCGTGAGCGTTTCCGTAAAGGCCATCCCGCTGAAAGTAAGGAGGATCATCAACGAAAAAGTAGCGCACTCCGTGAAGCGGCGTTCCGCCGACGATGGTTGGAAACCGCAGCCTGCCCGCCATGGGGATTGTGAGGCTTTGGGCCACCACCGGCATCGGTTTGCTCGCGCTGTAGAGGGGCAAAACCACAGCCACTTCGTGGCCCTTGGCGGCGAGGGCGCGCGGCAGCGCTTCGACCACGTCCGCCAATCCGCCTGTCTTGGAAAAAGGCAGCCCCTCGGAGGCTGCAAACAGAATTCGCATTTTCGTCTTGCCTTGCCTGACGGTCCTAAAGCTATCGGACCGATGAAGACGCGTCAAGTCACCCATTCGAGCTTTTCGTCCGTTGACTCCTTCGGCCCTGCCCGTATAATCCTCCGCACCTCGCGGCTCAGGATACAAACGCAATGCGCCTCCTCTTTTTGTACGGATTACCGGGCGTCGGCAAGCTCACCGTCGCCCGCAAACTTTCCGAATTGACCGGTTGCAAGCTCTTTCACAATCACCTGACCGTGGACTTGCTCCTTTCCGTCTTCGACTTCGGCAGCCCTGAATTTGTCGAGTTGCGCGAAACGATCTGGCTCTCCGTCTTTGAAACGGCCGTCGAGATCAACTTGCCGACGATGATTTTCACCTTCAATCCGGAGAATACCGTGCGGCAGGAATTCATCGATAAGACCGTGCGCATGATCTCCTCGCAGGGAGGCAAAGTCACCTTTGTCGAGGTTACTTGCGAACCGGCCGAACTGGAACGGCGCTTGGATACTCCCGACCGGCGCCGTCACAAAAAGCTGATTTCCATCGAACTCTTTCGCCGCCTGAAAGCAAACGGAACGTTCGATTCCCCGGTGCTCCCTCCCCCGGAACTCACGGTGAACACCACGTCGGAGTCTCCGACGCAAATTGCCATGCAGATTGCCCGCGATCTAAAGCTGCCGCTCGCCGGCGCGACAAACTGAGTCTCTGCTACACTCTGCAGGCAATGTCCCGTCAGCGCCTCGGTCAGCACTTCCTGGCGGATGCCGGCTGGCGCGAAAAAATCGCGCGAGCCATCCGCGTTTCGCCGCATTCGGCGGCGCCCGCGAAACCATCCAGCCCATACTGCTGGATCGAAATCGGTGCGGGGCACGGAGAAATGACCGAGCACTTGGTTGCCTCGGGCGTCCCTGTCTATGCCATTGAGCTCGACGCGGCGCTGGTAAGCCGGCTGAAATCACTCGAAGCCAAGTTCCCCAATCTCGCCATTGTTCCCGTCGACATTTTGCAAACCGATTTGTCGTCTCTCGCCCGGGAACGCCGGATCCGGATTTACGGTAATTTGCCCTACTACATCACTTCGCCGATCCTTCACCACTTCTTCCGGTTCGCGCCGCAGATCGACGAAATTCATGTTGTGATCCAGATGGAAGTCGCATTTCGGCTCGTCGCGCGACCCGGAACCCGCGATTACGGCTACTTGTCCGTCCTGACGCAGTATTACTCGAGTCCGGCAATCGTGCTGAAGCTGCCTCCGGGCGCGTTTCGTCCGCCTCCGAAGGTTGGCTCCGCGCTCGTGTCCATGAAGCTCCCGGGCGAATCCGCCCGACTAGCGATCAAAGACTCGGAAGCGTTCCTCGATTTCGTGAAGGCTTGTTTTTCGCAGAAGCGGAAGACGCTGGTTAACAATCTCCGGTCGCTCGCGGAGCCGGAAACCGTACGTTCCGCTTTGTCCTTGGTAAAACGCAAGCCGGACGCGCGCGCCGAGCAGCTCAGCGTGGTCGAGCTTGCCGCACTTTATGAAGTCCTTGTTCTCGCTCACAACGGAAAAGCGGGCTGAAAAGCCGCTATTGGCTCGCTTCCTTTGCCTCGCGCCGCCGGTTCAATTCGATCACTCTGTCGGGATAGTCGCTCATGATGCCGTCCACGCCCGCCTCCATGAGAAGACGTAAATGCGCCGGATGATTGACCGTCCAGCACACCACTTGCAGGTCGTGGCGCCTCGCTTCCTTGATCATGGAAGGAGAAACCAGATCGCCCCGCACGGCGAGCTGTCGCGCTCCCACTTCCAACGCCTTCGTCAGTGGATCAGCGATCTGCCCGTCGTACAGAAGGCCGGTCATCAACGTCGGCTCAATCCTTCGCACCGCCGCCAGAATGCTCGCGTCGAATGAAATCACCACGGTCCGCGCGATTTCTCCCGATTCGCGCAAAGCTCCGATCAGAGCATGCTCTCCACCCCACGAACCGCCTGGCTTCAATTCGAGATAAAAAACGACGTCGTGCTTTTTTGCAAACTGCAAAATCTCTTCCAGCGTGGGAATCCGCTCACCCGCAAACTCGCTGCCGAACCACGAACCGGCATCCAGCTTCCTCAAATCCGCCAATGTGAATTCGTGGACCGCGCCCTTTCCGTTGGTCGTGCGATCGAGCGTTCCGTCATGAATCGCTACGAAGCGCGCATCTCGGGAAAGGTGCAGGTCGGTCTCAATGAAAGTCACGCCCATGGCCACGGCCTTCCGAAACGCGGCAATGGTATTCTCGGGCGCGTACCCCGAAGCACCGCGGTGTGCGATCACCAGCACCGGTCTATGCCCCTGATTCGAATCGTCAAACTCCCGCGATTGGAGTTTGTCGCTGCTTTTTGCGCTCCGCTCACAATTCGTATCGTAACATTGCGCCACAGCGCCCGCCGGTAACCTTTCCGCTCGTTTGATGAATCTAATAGGTATGGGGACTCTTGTTGAGGAGGAAATCTCATGCTCAAGAACTATCGGGCCCCTCTAGTTGCAGTCCTTCTTTCCATTCCTCTGGTCTATCCGACTGTGTTACCGGCGGCGCAGGAAAAGTCACACCAACGCAACGAACAGCGGGAGGAGCAGCGCCTCGCTAAGGAAGTCCGGCATCAACTACTGCTGCTGCCCTATTACTCGGTATTTGACAATCTCCAATTCAAAGTGGAAGGCGACAAAGTGACTCTGCTGGGCCAGGTCACCCGGCCCACTCTTAAGTCCGATGCGGAAGACGCCGTGAAGCGAATCGAGGGCGTGGCGGCGGTCGATAATCAGATTGAAGTGCTCCCCGTCTCTCCCATGGACAGCCAGCTTCGGCGCGCCGTTTTTCGCGCCATTTATCGGGATTCGGTGCTCTCCCGCTACGCCATCCAGGCTGTTCCCCCGATTCACATTATCGTGAAGAACGGCCATGTCACGCTGGTGGGAGTCGTTGCCAACGAGTCGGACAAGAACCTCGCCGGCTTGCGCGCCAACCAGGTTCCCAACGTCTTTTCGGTGACCAACGATCTCACCATCGAGAAAGACTGAGCCTTGCACGAAGAGAGCAGCGGCGCAGCCCTCCCGTTTTCGTGCACAACCGAGCAGCCGCGGTTCACGTTATACTTGCGCATGCCCCATCGAAGACTTCTGCGGCAAATTCTCACCGCCGTCATGGTGGCGACCTGCCTCTTCGTCCCCGCCACATTCGCGCAGTCTTCCTGGAAGTCTGACCTTCTAAAGTGGCGGCAAGATCACGCCGGCGACTTGCAAAAGCCGGACGGCTGGCTTTCTCTTGCTGGCCTCTCTTGGCTCCAGCCAGGCGACAACACCGTAGGCTCCGCGGCTGACAACAAGATTCGTTTGACGGAAACAGCTCCGGCTCACCTGGCCATTCTGCGCTTGGCGGGAGACACCGTAACACTCGTTCCGCCACCGGGAGGATTTCCCTCCGGCTTTCAAGTCGCCGGGGCTCCGCCCAAGGAGGGTCCCCTGCGCGCCGATCCGGACGTGGACAAATACAATCCCCACCTCACGATCGGCACTCTGAACATGTACGTGATTCGCCGCGAAAATCGCTTCGCGCTGCGCATCAAGGATTCTCACTCCCCGGCGTTGCAGCATTTCCATGGATTGAACTGGTATCCTCCCGAACCTTCCTACCGCGTAACCGGAAAATGGATTCCCTACCATCCGCAGAAAACCGTCACGCTGGTCACGTTGGTCGGGACTAGCTACCCGCAGCCCGTTCCCGGCGCGGTCGAGTTCACGCTTCGCGGCAAAACGTTTCGGATTGAGCCCGTGCTCGAGGATCCCGCCGTCCCCAAGCTGTTTTTCATTCTCCGCGACAAGACCAGCGCCACTACGACCTACGGCGCCTGCCGCTTCCTCTATACCGGATTCCCTTCGAACAGCCTCGACAAGCCCGGCGAACTCATTTTGGATTTCAACCGTCTCGAAAATCCGCCCTGCGCCTACACGCCTTATGCAACCTGCCCCCTTCCCCCTTCGGGCAATCGCCTTCCAATCGCCTTGCCAGTCGGCGAAAAGCGATATCACAATTAAGTGTGAGCCTTTTCTCTCTTAATTCGCCAAACCGCGCCGACGATGATGGCGCAGCCCGGGAAAAGCTCGTTGCCCTGCGCATCGCGCTGCTGCGGCTTCACAAATCGCTTCTTGAAATGGAGCGCCGGACCTACGAGCGCCGCCACGGCCAGGTCAACGCAGGCGAACTGTTTCGCCTGGTCGTGGATGATCCCCAATTCGCCTGGCTGCACAACATCTCGGAGTTTGTCGTCCGCATTGACGAAACATTGGCTGGCGAAGCCCCCGTTTCCGGCCCGGATGCCGCCGTTGCTTTTGACCTGGCCCGCAAGATGTTCGTGCCCACGGAATCCGGCGACGGCTTCCAGAAAAAATATTTCGACGCGCTGCAACTCGACCCTGCGGTCGTGCTGGAGCACGCCGAGTTGGCCCGTTTGTTTTCAGCCGAGTCGCTCGAACGCGGCAAGCTGTGAACTTCACCGCCCTCAACATTAGCAAGCAAGAACGGGATCCGTGTCATGGCTTCGTTTGATGTAAATGCTCTGGTGGTGATCCACAACGAATCGGAAAACCGCTTCGAGGTATCCCTCGGCGGCCCGCTCGCCTTGGCCACCTATCGGCTGCGCGAGGGCAGCATGATCATCAATCACACGGAGGTGCCGCCGCCTTTCGAAGGTCGCGGGATCGCCGCGAAGATCACCCGCGCTGCGCTCGACTATGCCCGGGCCCACAATCTGAAAGTGGTTCCTAGCTGCCCCTACACGGCTGCCTTCCTGCGCAAGCACGCCGAGTATCACGACTTGCTCTCCCCGGAAGACAAGCAGCGCTTCGTTGGCTTCTGAACGTCCGGAAAGGCCGCGTCTCCGAAGGTGTGAGATACTCACCTCATGCACGCGAACGCAGAGAGTCCCACACTTCCGGGTCCCGCCCTCGATGTCGCCTGACCGCTCTAAAAAGACTCTCCCCTACCTCGCGCTGACCGCCGGAATTCTCTGCATCTCCTGGTCCGCCATCTTCGTCCGCTGGACGGACATTCCCGGCCCCGCTTCCGCGTTTTACCGCTTGCTGATTCCCTCCATCGTTCTTCTGCCGACCTTCTTCTTCGATCGCGAAAAGCCTCGCCTGAGCCTGAGGACGCTCGGAATCATCTCCCTTGGCGGCCTCTTCTTTGCGCTCGACTTGGCCTTCTACAACACCTCCATCCTTCAGACGTCCGCCGCCAACGCCACTCTTCTCGGCAACAACACGCCCATCGTGGTGGGACTGCTGACTTGGTTCGTGTTCGGCAGGCGGCCCAGCTTGGCTTTCTGGCTGGGCCTCGCGCTCGCCGTCTCCGGCTCACTCGTGATTCTCTGGAGCGACCTGGCGCGTCATCCTAAATTCGGGCTCGGAGACGTCTTCGCCCTCTCCGCCGCCGCATGCTTCGCGGTGTACCTCATGGCCACGGAACAGGTGCGCACGCATACGAGCACGCTCGTCTTTCTCCGGCTGGCCATCTTCTCGAGCACCATCTTCCTCTTTCTCTTCAACTTCGTTCTGCGCGTGCCGCTCGGAGTCCCCGATGCCCGCTCGTGGGCGGCGCTCCTCGGACTTGGACTCGTTTCGCAGCTCGGCGGCTATCTGGCCCTCACCTACGCCCTGGGACACTTGCCCGCCACCATCACCTCCGTCAGCCTGCTTTCTCAGGGACCGCTCACCGCGCTCCTCGCCGCGATTCTGCTTGGCGAGCCGCTTTCCACCGCCCAGATCATCGGCGGAATTCTCGTCCTGGCCGGCGTTGGACTGGCGAACCGGCTTTCCCGCCCCGCGGAAGAAGTCAACGCCACGCTCTGCGAAGCGGCTGAAGCCACCGAACCGGAAGCCGCATCCTAATCCGCTGGCAGAAGATAGCTTTCCTTAGAACACACACAATCCATGCGGCTTGCCGAGTGAGCAAAGCTGAGTGAGACTCGAAAGAAGATTCCTGCGCGCCGCGCTGCGAATCTTTGAGGAGGCCTCATGCCGCGCTCCGCTTTGCGAGCCATCCTGTCCATTTTGGCCGTCGCCTTTGCGGCGTCTGCGTGCGTCGCGCAAACTCCGCAGGACACCCCGGCAGCGCCATCGCTGGCGCATGCTCCTCGGCCAAAGATCGGTCTGGCACTGGAAGGCGGCGGCGCCCTCGGACTCGCGCATATCGGCGTCCTGCAGTGGTTTGAGGATCATCACATCCCCATCGACTACATTGCCGGAACCAGCATGGGCGGCCTTGTTGGCGGCCTTTACGCCACCGGCATGAGCCCCGAGGAGCTTCGGGATCTCGTCCAGCAGCAGAACTGGGACGTCATCATCGGCGGGCGCACGCAATATCAGAATCTTTCCTTTCGAAGGAAAGAAGACCTCCGCGCCTACCCCAATTCGCTCGTCGTCGGACTCAAGAATGGACTCACGCTGCCCGCCGGACTGAACGCAGGTCAGGAGATCAGCCTTCTTATCGATCGCGAAACTCTTCCTTACTCGCGCCTCGCTTCTTTCGACCAGTTGCCGATTCCTTTCCGCTGCGTGGCCACCGACCTCGTTTCCGGCCAGGAAGTCGTATTCAGCCAGGGCTCCCTCGCCAGAGCGATGCGCGCCACGATGTCCATCCCGGGCCTCTTTGCGCCGGTGCGCGATGGAGACAAGGTTTACGTGGACGGCGGCCTCCTGCGCAATCTTCCCACGGACGTTGTCCGCAAGATGGGCGCGGACGTCGTCATCGCCGTGCATCTCGAAACGGCTCCCGTCAAACCCGAGGGCATCCAGTCTCTTTTCACTGTCCTGGGGCGCTCCGTGGATGTGGTCGTCCATGAAAACGAGATTCGCGGCCTCGCCGGAGCCGATTTGATCGTTAACGTCAATCTTCGCGACTTCAATTCGCTGGATTATCCAAAGTCGAAGCTCATTATCGAAAAGGGTGAAAACGCAGCTCAGGAAAAAGCCCGCATTCTTGCGCCGTATTCTCTGGACGACGCCGGCTGGCTCGCCTACCTCCAGGCGCGCAACGCCCGGAAATTCTCGCTCGTGCCTGCGCCTCAATTCGTGCGCGTCGAAGGGGCCGGCGCGGAAGCAAAAAAACAGCTCGAACGGCTTTTCCAGCCTCTCGTAAAGAAGCCGCTCGATACAAAGTCGCTCGAAAAACTCCTCAACCGTCTCACCGCAGCCGGCAGATACGATTCCGCGGGCTATCACATCGCCGAAGAAAATGGCCGCCCTGGACTGGTCGTCTCCGTTCGGGAGAAAAGCTACGCTCCGCCAAGCCTTCAGTTCGCCTTTGCCATGGACGGCACGGAAAGCGACAACGTCAATATCACGCTCGCCTCCCGCCTGACGTTCATGGATGTCGCGGGCTTCCGCTCCGAGTGGCGCACCGACGTTCTGTTTGGCAATACCTACGGAGTCTCCAGCGAGCTCTACCGCCCGTTCACGGCTTCGAGCAAGTGGTTCTTCGCGCCCCATGCCGACGCGGCCGACTCGGCGTTCTACATCTATCGGAAGAGCGACCCGCTCGCCGACTATCGCTTTTCGCGCGCCAACATCGGCATGGACTTTGGCTACGGGTTCAGCCGCTTTGCCGAAGTGCGCGCGGGGTACGAGGTGGGTTTTCTCAATGCACGCCTGCGTCTCGGCGCACCGCAGTTTGCTTCCGTGGAGGGGCGCACGGGCGACTTCAAATTCCACTTTCTGTTCGATCACACCGACGATCCCGTGTTCCCTCGCCGGGGATTCGGCGCCGAAACGACGTTCCGCTGGTTCGAGTCAAGCCCGGGTGCAGCCCAGCAGTTTCCCGCGATGCAGTTGAATCTTCGCTACTTTCAGCCCATCACAAAGCCCGCTTCGCTCTTTGTCGCTGCCGAAGGCGGCTCAACCTTCGGCTATCAAGGCACGGGCATTCCGCAGTTCTTCCTCGGAGGTCCCTTGCGGCTGAGCGCTTACGGCACCAACGAGCTCTGCGGAAATCAGTACTTTACGTTTCGCACGGGTTATCTGCACCAAATTGCCTCTCTCCCACCCTTTCTGGGGAAGAACATCTACGTCATCGGCGACTACGAATTCGGCAAGATGTACGGCTTTGCGAACGAAAGCAAATTTCCGAACGACTTTGCCGGCGGCGTGATCGCCCAAACCGCTTTCGGACCATTCTTCATCGGAGGCAGCGTCGGCGACTCGGGCCATCAAAAGTGGTTCTTCCAGCTTGGTCGCGTCTTCTAGTTCCACCCTCGCCACGTCCACGTGGGCTGAGTCGGAGAGAGGAAAGCCCCAGTGGCTCCAATTTCTTGCTCTTACTATATTGAATAATTACACTAGCGACCGACCTACGAGGTGCTGCATGACAACGGCAAAGAAGGGTTCTTCGAGGGTGCTCGCGGTTGTGGCTCTGTTGACTTCCTTGTGGGCGGCTTCTGCTCTCGCGGCTCCCAACGACGCAGAAGACGTACGAACCGTTGTTTCCGGCTTCGTCACAGCTTGGAACCACCACGACATGGACGCATTCGGCAAGCTCTTCGCGCCGGACGCCGATTTCGTCAATGTCGGAGGGACCCGATGGGTGGGGCGACAAGAGATTCAGCTCCATCACGCATGGTCGCACGGCACAATCCCTGAGAATGCGGTCCCCGGTGAGAACCCTGTCCATTACGGGATCTTCAAGCACCGCACGATGACCTTCGTTCACATTGACGTCCGCTTTTTGCGAAAAGATGTCGCGCTCGCTCGCGTGAACTGGGAATTGCTCGGAGATGCCAGAACGCAGAACCCGCGGCGTGGCGTGCTCACGTTTGTGCTTACTCGGCAGAACGGAGGGTGGTTGGTAGCCGCGGCTCAGAATACCGAAATCAACCGCACCGTCAAATGAATGGCGGCCTGGTGACGGTTACGGGGCTTGCTTTCGCATATTTCCGTCTTAACGAACAACTAAGGAGCAACTGCAAGTCCAGGCCAAGGCCCTAATCACAGGAAGAAGCTTGGGGAGCTAGCTTTCAAAGTGCAGAAACAAATTATTCAGCGCTTCGGAGAGCGTCGGGTGAGCAAAAATACCGTCCCGCAGCTCCGTGTAGGGCAGCTTGCCCATCATGGCAATCTGCACCTGAGACATGATTTCTCCGCCCTCGACGCCGAGGATCGCCGCCCCTAAAATCTCCTGCGAATCCGCATCCACAATCACCTTCATGAAGCCGCGCGATTCTTCCATCTCCAGCGCCCGCGCCACGTAGTTCATCGGCATCTTCGCCACGCGAATGTTCCTCTTCTGCCCGCGTGCCTCCGTTTCCGTCATTCCTACTCTGCCCAATTGCGGGTCAATGAACACCGTGTATGGCACAAGCCGCCCCCTGGTGGAAGCAGCTCCCTTTTCGATCAAATTCGTGCGAATAATCCGGAAATCGTCATAGGAAATGTGCGTGAACGCCGGCCCGCCCTTGATATCGCCGAGCGCGTAAATTCCGTTTGCGGTCGTTTCCAGCCGTTCATTGACCTTAATGAAGCTCTTTGCATCCGTATCGATCCCCGCCGCAATGGCCTTCAACGTGTCGGTATTCGGCACCCGTCCCGTTGCTACCAGAAGATGCGACCCCTCAAGGGTCTTTTCGCCCTCGGCTGCCTGAAGCGTAAGCCGAATCCTTCCATCCGCGCTCGACGCCCGCAATGCCTTCGCATTCAGAAAAACCTCCACGCCATCCTCTCGCAAAATTTCCAGAACTGCGGCGGCCACGTCCGCATCTTCCCTCGCAAGCAACTGCCCGCCGGATTGCACGATGGTCACACGGCTGCCAAACCGCCGGAACATCTGCCCAAACTCCAGCCCTATGTAGCCGCCTCCAAGAACCAGCAGGTGCTCTGGAACCGTGTCGAGCTCCATGATGGACGTGCTATTCAAGAATGCGACATCCTTCAATCCTTCGAGCTTCGGCATCAACGGCCGGCATCCCGCGTTGATAAAGATCCTGTCCGCAGTGAGTTCCTTCTTCGATCCGTCCCTCGCCGAAACCTCAATCGAATGCGCTGCCGTAAATCTCGCCTCACCAAAAACGAGCTCCAGATTCGGCGTCTTCTCGATTCGCCCCTGGCTCCCGTTGCGGAAGCTGTCCACAATCGCCCGCTTCCTCTCCCGCACGCGCTTCAGATCAACAGTGACGTTTCCCGTGTGTACGCCGTAGTACGCCGCGCGCCGCGCCAGGTACGCCACTTTCGCGCTCGCCACCATCGTCTTCGTCGGCGTGCACCCTTCGTTTACGCAGGTTCCTCCCACGTGTTCCCGCTCGACCAGTGCCGTGCGCCATCTCGCGTTTGCCAGCGCTTGCGACAGCGGCGTTCCCGCCTGGCCTGAGCCGATCACAATCGCGTCAAAGTGATTCGTATTACCCACAAACGTCTCCTGCAAAGAACAGCTCGTCCGACCCTGCCTCATGGGATGCGCCGCCGCGGATTTGGAAACACGCCGTCTCTTCGCGCGGTCCGGCCCAAAACCAGCCGTGACGCTTCAATCAGCCGGTTGTTCCGCCGCCACCGGAAGAGGCAATCTTCGCGCGCGAATCGTTCCCATCAGAAGGATCAGATTGGTCAGCAGAATCACGGCAAACGCCAGGTCCGGCAGAAATTGGTATTCCCCTCCCCGAGCTTCAAAGACCTGAATGCCCAGCACCGCCGTGATCAATCCTCTCGGCAGAAACAACACCATAACCTCGCGCTCGAGCCCCGTAAAACCCCTCCACAAAAATCGTCCGAGTTGAACGGAGAGCCATCTCGCAACCAGCAGAACCGCGATGCAGGCCAGCGCGTATGTCGCTCCGGAACGAAGCCCGGCGAAGCTTAAGCGCACGCCCAGCAGGACGAAAAAGAACGTGCGGATGAGGAACGCCAACTCGGCGTGGAACGTGTGCATCTCCATGTGCGGGCGCTTTGCTTCTGTTCCGCTGGAGGCAGAACCCTGCGATTCACCAAACCACTCGGATCGTCCTCGCGCGCCCACGGCGGCGAGACTGCTGCGAATCGCCGGGAAATTCGCCAGGGTCAATCCGAACACGAGAACCGCCACTAGGCTGTTCCCTTTTATAAAGTGGGCACCCGCATAGAGCAGCAGCACCGCTCCAAACGTCAGCACATGCCAAAATCGCTGGTCGGAGAGCGCGGGCAAGAGGTACGACCACGCCATACCGGCCAGAATCCCCATGCCGCTGGCCAACACGAGACTCGACCCCAGGTTCCATGCAATATCTTTCGCCGAGGCGCTGCCTCCCGCCAGGATCCCCATCAGCGTCGTTACGGCCAGCACCGCCAGCGCGTCGCCGAGCGTCGCCTCCACCAGCAGCGTCACCCGCACCTCGCGCCGCAGTTTGATCTGCTGCAGCACTGGCAAAACAATCGAACTGCTTACGCAACCGAGCACCGCCCCCACAACCAGCGCATGGTTCCATCCGAAGGATTGCACGCGCCTTGACACTGCCGCCACCGCCAGCATGCTCAGCGCGTAACAAACCACCGAAAGAAAAAATCCTCCGCCAAAATGGCTTACGATCTCCCGCAGTTTCAGGTCCAGCCCGCCTTCAAACAGGATCAGAAGCAGAGCCAGCGCGCCAAATCCTTGCGTAATACCGTGGAAATGGTCTGGATTTACCCAGTGCAGCACCGGCCCGATCAGAACTCCCGTGGTCATCAGGATGATCACGTCCGGCACGTGCGTAAACCGCACCAGGCGGTTCGCCACGAACGCCAGCACCAGCAGTCCGCCCAGCAGCGCGAAAAAGAGATTCAGATCCATATCGCTCCCGGCAATTCGGCAATCATGGCGAAATCACCGGCCCCGAGGCAATGAAAAA
>Ga0209581_1001036_pt1 | contig 37901 bp, 35 predicted proteins | sample Coa_R2_FD_187160 | JGI IMG/M metagenome (GOLD analysis project Ga0209581, IMG submission 187160) | Surface soil microbial communities from Centralia Pennsylvania, which are recovering from an underground coalmine fire - Coalmine... | ecosystem: Environmental > Terrestrial > Soil > Unclassified ...
ACCGATGGTCGCTCCCAGCGCGCCACCGATGATGAGCAACGGAGCAAGCACGCCGCCGGATGTCCCGGATCCCAAGGCAATCGCCCAGACCAGCGATTTCCCAATCATCAATCCCACGAGCGCGGCGCCCAAGATTTCTCCGCGCAGCATTCCATGAATCAACTCATAGCCCACGCCCAAAACGCGCGGGTCGATCCACCCCCCAATGCCCACGAACACCGCCCCGATCGCCGGCCACCACATCCAATGGATCGGCAGCCTGCCAAACGCGTCCTCGCACCAGTAAACAAGCGCCGTCAGCAAACCGGAGGCAAATCCCGTCACCACACCAATTCCGCACGCAATCAGAATCGCCTCCCAACCCGACGGCGCATGGAACGCGGCAGGAAAAATCGGACCGGCACCGATCAACGGAATTCGAAGCAACCATGCCACAAGCGTCGCCACCACCACCGGAATGAAACTGCGCGGCCGCCATTCAAAAAGCAGAAGCTCCACCGCCAGCAACGTGGCCGCAATTGGCGCGGCAAATACGGCGGACATTCCACTGGCCGCCCCTGCCACCAGCAGCGTTTTGCGCTCCGCTGCGCTCAGGTGAAACAGCTGGGCCAGAATGGACCCGAAGGCTCCGCCAGTCATGATGATCGGTCCTTCGGCGCCAAATGGTCCGCCGGTGCCAATCGAGATGGCTGAAGATATCGGCTTGAGCACCGCAACTTTCGGCTCAACCAGACTGCGCCCGAGCAGGATCGCTTCGAGCGCTTCGGGAATCCCATGGCCGCGAATTTTTTCCGAACCGTAACGCGCCATTAACCCAATGACGATCGCGCCGGCAACCGGCACGGCGACGATCCACATTCCCAGATGATTATGTTGGAGCGAGCCAGGCTCCGCCGAGAAACGCTGGAAAAAAACAGCGTTCGTGATCACAGCGATGAGCCAGAGCAACCCCTTGGCTACCAGAGCGCTGATTGCGCCCACGGGCACAGCCAGGCCGATGAGAACAAGCATCCGCCCATCGGTGCGAAAATCGCCAAGCAATGTGGATGACGTTTTGACTCCAGACATCGAAAACCCATCTGGCAATAAATCGTGACGCCCGGAATTTCCACGCATCGAACCGTCTCGGCAAAGAAAATTCCCGACCTTACAAAGCATTTGTTCTGGCGGTTCCTGCCGAAAAGGTGTGCCCCCCGGAGGGGACCCCAACCCTAGCGACCTGCCATCCGCTTTAAATGCTCGGGATATCTGTCGCCGTGCACGGAGATCTTTGCAGCAGCGTCGTCAATCTCCAAAAGATCTTCCCGGGTAAGTTCGACCTCGACTGAACCTATATTTTCCTCGAGGCGCTTCAGTTTCGTTGTGCCTGGGATCGGAACAATCCACCGCTTCTGAGCGAGTAACCACCCGAGGGCGATCTGCGCAGGTGTCGCCCTTTTGCGGCTCGCGATTCTGCCCAGCAAATCGACCAGCGCGCGATTAGCCCTGCGCGCCTCGGGCGTGAAACGCGGAAGGATGTTGCGGAAATCGGAACTGTCGAAAGCCGTGTTCTCGTCAATCCGGCCTGTAAGAAAACCTCTGCCCAGCGGACTGAACGCGACGAATCCGATCCCCAGTTCCTCAAGCGTCGGCAGCACATCCTGTTCCGGCTCTCGCCACCACAGCGAATACTCGCTCTGCACCGCGGTCACCGGTTGAACTGCATGCGCGCGCCGGATCGTTTGCGCGCCCGCTTCCGACAGGCCGAAGTGTTTGACCTTGCCTTGCTCGATCAACTCTTTCACGGCGCCGGCCACATCTTCTATCGGCACGTTCGGATCAACGCGATGCTGGTAAAACAGATCGATCACGTTGGTTCGGAGCCGCTTTAGTGAAGCGTCCGCAACTTCTCTGATATGCTGCGGCCGGCTGTCGAGACCGAGTTGCTCGCCCTTGGGACCGAATTTGAATCCGAACTTGGTGGCGATCACCACCTGCTCACGCACCGGAGCCAGCGCTTCGCCCACCAGCTCCTCGTTCGTGAACGGACCGTAAATTTCGGCGGTATCGAAAAAAGTCACGCCGCGTTCCACGGCGGCGCGAATCAGCGATATCATCTCGCGCCGCTCCTTTGGCGGACCATAGCCAAAACTCATCCCCATGCAGCCAAGGCCAATGGCTGAAACCTCCAGACCGCTCTTCCCAAACGTGCGTTCCTGCATCTTCAAATCACTCCGACTTGAGAGAAGCCATATCGATTGAGAACCGATATTTCACGTCGGACTTCAGCATTCTGTCGTAAGCTTCGTTGACTTTCTGGATCGGAATGACTTCCACGTCCGCGGTGAGGTTGTGAGCGCCGCAAAAATCGAGCATCTCCTGCGTCTCTGCGATGCCGCCGATGATTGAGCCGGATAGACGGCGGCGCAACATGAGCAGGTTGAACGCGGCGATGCCCATCGGTTTTGCAGGCGCGCCGACAAGTGTGAGATTTCCGTCCCGGCCGAGCAGTTGGAGATAAGCGTTGATATCGTGATCGGCCGAAACGGTGTCGATGATGAAATCGAAGCTGCCGACGTGCTTTTTCATCTCATTGGCATCGCGAGAGACAACAGTTTCATCGGCGCCAAGTCGCAGCGCGTCTTCCCTTTTGTGAGGTGACGTGGTGAAAACCACCACGTGCGCGCCGAACGCGCGTCCAAATTTCACCGCCATATGCCCGAGCCCGCCCAAACCGACCACGCCGACTTTTTTTCCCTTGCCCACGGCGGCGCGGCGCATGGGTGAGTAGGTGGTAATTCCGGCGCACAAAAGCGGCGCAGCCTTGGCCAGATCGAGGTTCGCGGGAACACGCAGCACGAAACGCTCGTCCACCACGATGCTGGCCGAGTAACCGCCGTAGGTCACGCCTCCCAGGTGTTTATCCGGCGAGTTGTACGTGAGAACCATGTTTGGGCAGAACTGTTCCTCACCGGCCTTGCATTGCCCACAGGTGTGATCGGAATCGACCATGCATCCGACCGCAGCGATGTCGCCAGGCTTGTATCTGGTCACTGCGGAACCGACTCTGGTCACGCGCCCCACAATCTCATGGCCCGGAACAATCGGATAGACCGTGGGCATGAATTCGTTCCACTCGTCGCGAACCGCATGCAAATCGGAGTGGCAGATGCCGCAGAACAGAATTTCAATCTGCACATCGCGATCCGTCGGCTCACGCCGGGGAATAACGGTGGACGCCAGCGGCGATGTCGCGCTGGCGGCTGAATACGCTTTGGTTTTGTATGTGACTGGATGCATCAGGCATTTTCCTCCTCTCAGAGAACAGAATTTAATCGTTAACGCTCCCGAAGCTATCCCTCCCGACCTGCCTCGCCACCGCGCGTCTGCGGGATTTTGCGCTGCCACATTCGGGTTGATCGCAAATCCCTCTTTCGTGTGAGACCGCGAGCGCCATGCACCCGTAAAAGGCTACGCAACCGACAAGCACGCTTCTCGGGAAGCGCTAATCAGTTCGAAATGGGCGCGTAGCTCGACCTCGGCGCGTTTTCCGAGTGCCGCGTTCAACGCCCGGCGGTTAGTCAGTTTCTCGCGCAGACCATCCGTGTCCTTCGAGGATTCACCGAGATCGACTCTGACTTCAATGCCTATTGCCATTTCTGCTGTTGACAGTTGAGAGTTGAGGGTTGAGAGTCAAGCACGGGCCCTGTTTGCGTTTCGGACGTACAGATTGAAGGGGAGCGAAAGCTCATCTAATCAGGGGCCCGACTTCTTTTTCCAGAAGGTGCGCAGCACAACGCTTTTGTTCCTGCGGTTGCGGATCCAATCGGCCACGTACAAAGTCCCATCGATTTTTTTGGCCAGAATAAAATTGTCCGGGCTCCTGAACTGTGCGTAGTCGGGATCGCGCCATACAAAGGGCAATGCTTCCCAGTCGTTTTCTGTTATCGCTACCTGCGCCGGGTCTGGCTCTTCTTTTCCGCGCTGCCTGTAAACATGGCGCATCTCATCAGCGCGGATCGCCATGCGATAGCCGGTGAGGTCTTCGATGCCGGCGTCGCTGGCTTTTTGCACGGTCTTTGCACTGGCTATGCCGAGATCCAACTCCTGTTTGAGTCCAGGGTTTTCAATAGCGCTGCCTTACATCTCCACGATCATGGGGCGCAAGTGGGGTGGGTCATCACCAGTGGCAAACTCGATTTCGGGCCGTGAGTGAAAATCTTCTACGGCGAATTGGACGGCCAAAGAAAGGAGCGAGTGCCGGTGAGAATCGTCGGCGAACAACGGAAATTTTTCGGAACCATCAACTCGACATAGGTCTGCCGAGCACGACATCCGATTTCGCCCAGCTGTGAACCTCGCCGCAATGTGGACAGGCGAGTTTCTGCCGCTTCACTTTTGCCGTGGCCCAGCGGCCTGCTTCAATCGTCTGTCCGGTATCCGCAAGCTTCGAGGTGCAGGGGCACCGCACCAGCAGGCTTTTCACTTCGGTTCCGGCTTTGCGTTTGGCGCGCCGTCGCGGTGGCTCGAAATAAAAGCGCTTCGCCATCTCAGAGTCGGTAAACGATGCGCGCCTTGCCGGTATCGTACGGCGACATCTCCATCCGCACGCGGTCGCCAATGGTCAGGCGAATGAAACGCTTTCGCAACTTGCCGGAAATGTGAGCCAGCACCAGATGATGATTGGCCAGCGCAACGCGGAACATTGTCCCGGGCAAGACCGTGGTGATCGTGCCTTCTACGGTGATCGCCTTCTCTTCAGTCATCGTCTTAACGCCCCGATTAGCAAGCGGCTCTGTGACCGCGGCGAGCGGCGCGGTCGCCCGCTGTTTTCGCGGTGCGATGCGCCGGCGCTCATTTTCTGTGAGCGCCGGGCGTTCGTCATTTCAATTTAGCGCCGGAACCCGGCAAAGGAACGGCGCGCGCCGCCGTTGTTATGCGGGCGCGGTTCGCGCGGGCGCGCTTCATTCACAGTTAACGTGCGACCGTTGAACTCGCGTCCGTTCAGCGCGCCGGCTGCGGCGCTGGCCTGCGCCTTGTCATTCATAGTGACAAAGGCAAAGCCGCGCGATTTGCCCGTCATCCGGTCCATCATCAGATGGACTTCGGCGACGGCGCCATGTTGTTCGAACAGATCCTGTAGATCGTTTTCAGTGGTCTCAAAGGAGAGATTCCCTACGTATAGTTTCATTTGCAATAACTTGGAAAAACGACCGAGCTGCAGAGCCGTTCCCGGGAATCGGGTTTCAAACCACCACTGAGCGAAGCTCACCTGACGATCTACCGTGCCATGAAGTCAAACAGCGTAATCCAATCCGCCACTATCGCATGAATCCAGCGCCGCACAATCTCCGATTTTCCAAAAGAGCCCCAGCCGCTCCCGCGTCACGCGGCGGTGTCAGTTTCCCATTCGCTTTGCAGAAACAGACGAAGCTCCGGCAAAACAATCACCGCTTAGCCGCGCAGCTCCGCTGGATTCAATCTCCAAATCGAAAGGCACAAGGCTGCAGCAAAGGTTACCCAGACCACATATGGGAGGAGCAGAACGCCGGCCAAAGGGCGCGCCCGCCAGAAGGCGACAGCAGTGCATACCACCAGAACCCAGAGAATAAGAATCTCGCAAAACGCCAGCGCTCCGTTGTGCCAACGGAAGAAGAGCCAGCTCCAAAGAGCGTTAGCCAGCAGTTGAAGAACAAACAGCCAAAGCGGCCAACGGGTTTCTTTAGATCCCCGTTGTCTCCATACAAGCCAGGCAGCGATGCCCATGAGCAGATAGAGGCCGCTCCACATGGGTCCAAAAACCGATGCCGGTGGCGCCCACCCGGGGCGCACGAGCTGCTGGTAAAAAATATCGGCGTCGCGCGAACCCAGCGCTCCGACAGCAGCCGCGGCAAACGAAAGAACAAGCCAGGCGGCAAGGCCGATGAGATCGGGCACTACCGAGCGGCGTCTCATTGAGGGTTACCCTTCTGCAAAGCCGCTCGGGCGATTCCCTGCAGCATCCCGGCGAACACCAGGCGGTGCAGCGGAAAGAGCGCGTACCAGTAGGCTAGACCAGCCCATCCCACTGGCTCGAAAATTGCCGTTTGCCTGATGCTAGTCAATGAACCATCGCCGATAACCTCAAACTCGAGCCAGGCTCGTCCCGGCAGCTTCATCTCCGCGGCCAACCGCAGCCGGCGATTGGGCTCCAGGAGCTCGACACGCCAGCAGTCAACGGTATCGCCTGCCTTGAGCAGCGCAGGGTGCGGCCTGCCTCGTCGCATGCCTGCTCCGCCGACTAGCAGATCGATAAACCCTCGCAATCGCCACAGCCAGTTCCATCCATACCATCCGGTAGCTCCTCCGATAGCCTGGATCGGCGCGAACGCATCCGCTACCGGCACGTTGACATTCACAGTCCGCGAATCGACCAGGCGCGCGCCAAAGCGTACTCCACCCCACGACCGCGGTTCACCGCATGAGGAGAGAGCATCGGACCACCGCGTCTCCGCGAACGCCCGTTCTTCACATGCAAGGGCGCGACGGATGGCTTCCTCAATTCCTACCGGGCGAATTCCGAATGTCCTGCGGGCGGCGTCATCGCGCACCACCGTGGGATGGATGATGCTTTCGATGAGTTTGCGTCCAACGCGGGCATACAATGGCGTGACCAGGCCGAGCCACAGACTGGACAGATAGGGCGTGAGTACCGGCACCGGGATCATGTAACGTCGCAGCCCGCGTTGCCGCGCGTATTCGCGCATGATGTCCCCGTAAGAGACCTGATCCGCGCCGCCGATCTCGTAAACAGCGCACTGGGAGACACGCAGACGCAGCGCAGCCAGCAAATATTCCAGCAGATCATCGATCGCAATGGGCTGCGCCAACACTCTCACCCATCTGGGCGTAATCATAACCGGGAGTCGCTCCACCAGCGCACGGATCATTTCAAATGACAGGCTCCCCGAACCGATCACCACCGAGGCGCGAAACTCCAGCAAGGGCACGCCCGACTCTCGCAGGATTCGTCCTACCTCATGCCGGCTGCGCAGATGCGGCGACAGTTTTTCTTCGTCGCTGCCCAGACCGCCCAGGTAGATGATACGATTCACCCCTGCGCGTTTCGCTGCCTCGGCGAAATTGCCGGCCGCGGTCCGGTCAGCTTCCTCAAACGAGCGGTCCGAGCCCATCGAGTGCACGAGATAATAGGCGGCATCAACCCCGCAAAGCGCAGCCTCGAGGCTGGCGCGATCCAGTAGGTCGCCCGCGATCACTTCCGTTGAGGCGCCAGCTTTTTGCCTGAGCACTTCCGGCCGCCTGGCCAGGCCGCGAACCCGGTACCCTTGTTTTTCCAGCAGGGGCAACAAACGTCCGCCCACATAGCCAGTAGCGCCTGTGAGAAGGATCACTGATCGGTTTGCTCTCTTCGTTTTGGAAATCACAGCGCGCCTTACGGGGACTTCGCCATGAGTCGTTCCACTCGCTTGAGGTAGGCGGCAATATCGCATTTGCGTTCCAGGCCGCGCGCGTTCATGTAACGCACTTTTCCAAAGATCGGGCGCTCGGGCCAGGGGCGATCGTGCAAGCCAAAGATCCATGCCACGTTTGCAAACGAATTGGGATCGCGCCCGTCGATGAAATATTTGTTGTTGAGCGCCAGCGCGGTGGCGTGCGCTTCCTCCGGCGTGGGACTCCACTCGAGAATCTTTTTCCCCCAGTACATGCGCATGTGGTTGTGCATGTAGCCGGTATAGCGCATTTCGTTCATGGCCGCGTTCCAGTATGGGTCGTGCGTCTCCGCGGCTTCGAGCTGTGCCCGCGAGTAAAGATGCGGGCGCCTGTCCCGCGCATGTTTGGCGAGTGTCTCTCGCGCCCAGCGCGGCAGCGCGTCGTAGCGCTCGTAATGCGGCGTAAACTCGACCCAGTTTATGGACAGCTCGCGCCGGACCAGCAGTTCATCGATGTAACTGTCGATGTTGATGCGACCGGCTTCGGAATGTTTGCGCACCTCCAGTGCCAGCCACAAAGGCGAAACCTGGCCGAAGTGCAGGTATTTGCTCATGTGCGAGACACTGCACGTCTGTGGCTGGTTGCGGTGTTCCTTGTAAGTGCGCAGCAACCGACAGCAGAAACGGCGGAAAACTTTTTCCGCTTCGCTCGTTCCGCCGCGGGAAATGTTCCGTGGCGGTCGGAACCGAGCGATCAACTCCGAACGGTTTCGCGAGTCAATCCTCAGCCTGCGCAGGATCGCTTCCGGATTTCGCCAGTCAAGTCCTGGCGGCACGCGGGAGAGTCCCGGGCTCATGACGGGAACGGTGCGAACTTCGCGCAGATATTTTGGCCAAAGCCGCCGCAGTTTAGGCCGCAACGTGCGCGCCGCAAACTCTGCCTTGTGGGACGCGGCATTGACCGGCACAACCACGTCGCTTTCCACCTGGACCACCGCGCACCGGGCACTGCCGGCCAGCTGTTGTCGCCACGCTTTCTGCAGCGCCAGATAACCGCGGTCACACACGATGAGCGACGCGCGACGACCCAGGCGCAGCGCCACCTCCGCTGGATCGCCGCGCTGCACAGTGAACGCAATGCCGCGCCGGTGCAGCGCCAGCCCCACTTCGCGCAGGCCTTCCAGCATGAATGTGTAATGGCGCAGATTCGCTTCGGGAAACGCCTCGGTCAGTCCAAAGCAGACGAGCAACGGCTGGCCCAGTTTGTTCGCGCGCGCCACGGCGTACTCCAGCGCGTGATTCCACCTGGCCCGTTGCGACTGCTGCATCCAGTACAGCACATAGTCGCCGCGCACAATCTCGCGGCTGTTTAACGGCGCAATTCGCTCAGGCTCAATCATCGGAGAAAAACGATGGCGCACGCGAAAAACGGATGCCGCAATCGCGCCATAATTTGGAAGGTGCAACCGGACCCGTCCGAAGTCGAACGCTCCGTGGTTGCCCGGCAGCCGGTGCTCTGGTCACAACGAACCTTTTCTGCGTCTGAAAAACGTCAACGGAAAGACCGCACGAGATGCGAGCCGAACAGTGGCGCAATTCGCAAAGAAATTTTCGTGATCACATTTCGGATTTCATGGCCCGGGCAGCCTGACCCCCGAAAAGTGGACATGAGATAATGGCAGTTTTGCGCTTAAAAAGAGGAGCAGCAGAAAACCCCGAAGCAGAGTCGATTCAGTGACGAGGAAAAAATAGCGATGTTGAAGGAAGTGCGGGCTGGGGCCACGGTAATGTCGACCTGTGCCAGGCACAACATTGGAGTGCAAACTTACCACGGGTGGAAGCGCAAGTTTGAAACGATGGAAATCAATGAGACGCGGCGCTTGCGGGCGTTGGAGAGGAAAACGGGCGTTTAAAGCGAGTGGTGGCGGCTCTAACGGTGCAGGTGCAGATCTTAAAAGAGGTTGAACGCAAAAAAATGGTAAGCCCGTCGAGCCGGCGTCGGGCGGTAAAGAGTGTGGTGGAAGGGGGTGTGGGGAGCGCGACCAAAGCCTGCCGAGCGATTGGTTTGGCGCGCTCGAGTTATTACCGGCCGGCGTGATTGAATCACAGGAGCCCCCCTGCACAAACAAATTGTGCAATTGAGCGAAGCGCATGCGCGTTATAGTTATCGGCGCATTACGGCGCTGCTTCGACGAAAGGGGCTAAGGATTAATCCTAAGCGAGGGCAGCGGTTGCGGCGAGTCGCTGGGCTCCAAGTCCGACCAAGGCAAAGAAGGAAGCGCCGGATGGGTCCGCAGCAGAGTGAGCGGTTGCGTGCCATTAAGACGCGGCAGGTGTGGAGCTGGGACTTTGTGGAAGATCAGACCGAAAACGGAACGCGTTTTCGCATCCTGACCTTGCTCGACGAGTTTACCCGCCAGTGTCTTGGCCCTGCATGTGGCCTGGTCGATCCGGGCGCTCGATGCCATTACGGTGATCGAAGCGGCGATCGCGCGTTACGGCGCGCCCGAGCACCTGCGCAGTGACAACGGGCCGGAGTTTATCGCTTACGCGAGCTAGGACTGGTCACGGGGCGGATAATTAAAACCCTCTACATCAAGCCCGGCAGTCCGTGGGGAAACGGCCACATCCAGAGCTTCCACGATAAATTGCGCGATGAGTCCTTAAACCGCGAGCTGTTCGGCACGTTGGCCGAAGCGCGTATCATCTTGGAGAGCTGGCGAGTCGGATACAATGAACGGCGTCCCCACAGCGCACTCGGCTACCAAACACCAAATTTGCAAAGATCCACTTCGGCAGAAATAATCAAACAACCTTCAGAACTACACTTATAACCTGTCCAGCTTTTGGGGTAAGGCCAATCGACAATCGCCGAGCCGCTGAGATAATGTCTCAGAGCAGCTTATCACCGTGAAGCGAAGCACAACCAAACCGAAGAAAAAATCCAAGCTGAAAAGAGGCCGATTGAAGCGTTCGCTTCGCGTGCGCGAAGACGCTCCGGCGTTCCAAACAATGCGTCAACACGATTTGTTTGACACCGGCGCACGCGATGGACACCGCCTCGGTTATAGCCCCGCTTACGCAGCGCCACCGTTTACAAATTTCCGAGCCGTCGATTCCATGACCGATTTGTCAGCGCTCAACTTGAATTGGCGTGAAGCCGATCTGCCCGAGAAAGAGCGGACGAAACATGTTCATCGACTGCATCCGTATCTGGGCAAGTTCATCCCTCAGCTCGTGGAGATATTTCTTCGCAAGTTCCAGCCGAAAACTGTTTACGACCCTTTTGCCGGATCGGGCACGACCCTCGTTGAAGCAAAAGCTCTCGGCATCGACGCGATCGGTTGCGACGTGAGCGCGTTCAACTGTCTCTTGATGAAGGTCAAGACGGACACGTACGCTATTGGAAAGCTGGAGCGCGAGATCCGCGATGCCCTCAATCGTCTAAACACCGGGCTGACAACCTCGTTGTTTGGCAAAAAGGCAGAGCGCCCGAATACCGAGAATGCATATCTAAACCGATGGTTTCATCCGAATGCGCTCGCCGAACTACTTTTTTTTCGAGACCTGATTCAAGATTACGAATACAGCGATGTCTTGAAGGTCATTCTCTCGCGCGCAGCGCGATCAGCGCGTCTCACGACTCTCCAGTTATTCGCGTGGCGAAACTAAACCGTCGCGCCGCAGAACGTAAATGGATTGCCTAATCCGAAGATCGGAAACACTTTCAGAGGACAAGTCGAGTTGCTCTCTCGCTCTTTGAATAAGCCGATCAAGATTGTTCGCGAGCGCATTTTCTGCCGTTCGACCTTCGATGCCATCAATCAAGTAATATGCGGGCACGTCTGCCCATCCGTCATAGAACAACGCTTCGTAAGTCATAAGTAGGTAATTTCTAAACCACTTCGCGAATTTCTGGAGACCATTCTTGCTTTTCGAAGGGGTGGAACAATTCGAAAAACTGCTGTCCGGCGAGATACATTCGATAAACTTTTGCGAGGCTCCAAATCTCGAGCCAATTCTTCAAGTCCGGTTCATAGCGGCAAATCTCTTTCAGCCGTTTTACCGACTCGGCTTTTGACACAACGATGATTTTGCGAGCACCAAATCGCTTTGCGTGAACTAACCTGTCTTTGGCTTCAGTTTCGTTACCTCCGACTTGAACCTCGACCGCCAACTCAATTAGATCGCGATCGAGCCAAACTACGTCTATTTCGTACGGCGAATCGGGCGGAGCTTTGTGGCTTTTGCGCGAGATATACCCAGACCACTTACCAATCTGAGCAATCATGTCGATCACCCGCTCGTGAAGAGAGTCACCGCTCAAATCCGGATGACTTCTGATCGCATCGATAACATCGGAACCATCACTGGTCACTTTTATTCGGGTCGCTGGCCTCTGCGCTGGCACAGGAATGGTTTTCGAAATAAAATCGAAGCGATTGAGATACGGCGTTAGATCGAATTGGCGCTCCGCACTAGCGTGAAGCGACAGCTTCCCATTTTTCACTGCGATCGTGATCATCCACTGACCTTTGCGGTTCGGCTCCACACCGCTGAACCATTCGACCAATTTGTCGTCGGGAACGAACGCCACAGTGTCTTCGTCGCCGCAGATAAAACAGAAAATCACCGATTTCTGCCGGCGCCACTCTTCGACGTTACGCGTATCGATTCCAAACCAATATTTCCCTTGTTTAGTTCCGCCTGAGTAGAGGACGTATATCCAAACTTCGTTGTACGTCGTGTACACGGACGCTCGGATTCCCCGCACGCGATCAACTTTTTTGTAGCCGCGAATTTTTGAAACGAAGCGTTCGGCCACAGAATTCGTCATTGCGGTCTCAAACGTACAAAGCACGTCCAAGAAATGCTAGTCGAAAAACATGTTGCGCGCCCGCCCGAAGCGACCCGCATTTTCGCGTTCGAACGGTCATTCTCAACAGCGCTCGGAACGACTTTCGAAGCATGCGCAAAGTTGATCGCGCTTGATAATCACGCCGAGGCTGAGCGAAGCAAGGAATTGACGGGCGAAGTTTCAGCGAAATGTCTGGCCGAAATCGAGCGCGTACGGTCCATCATCGATTCCGGACGCAGCATTGATTTTCCGAAAACAATCCAAGCCGTGATCGCTGCGAACAAAGCTAACGCGAATACTCCGATTCGAACCATCGCCGACCTTTATCTCAAAACAAAATCGGGAAAAGAATTCTACTTTGAGATCAAATCCCCAAAACCAAACAAAGGTCAAGCTATCGAAGTCACGGACCGACTTTTGCGCACGCAGGCGTTGCGGCGATTCGGGCCGCCGCGCGTGAACACATATTTCGCGATGGCGTACAACCCGTACGGAACGCGCGAGAATTACAAACACAGTTTCGCGATTAAACATCTCGACATGAAAAACCAAATCCTTCTACAGGATGAGTTCTGGGACATTGTCGGTGGAAAGGGAACGTATGGTGAATTGCTGGAAATTTATCGCGAGGTTGGTCGCGAGAAAGGCCGACAAGTTATGGATCGATTGGCGTATCAGAGCGAATGACCATGAAAGGTATCACTGGGTATCTTCTAGTTTTGCTGATTGCGGGTGTTGCGAGTGCATTTTGGCTGGAATCGTCCGGTCTACAAGTATCGAACGTGAACGAATTCATTTTACTCTCTTGTGTTCTGTCCGGCCTTGGTGGCGGCTTGGTTAATTGCTTGCGAGCGGTTTACCTGAAGGCTTGTGTTCGAAAGAAGTGGGACGCTGATTGGCATCCCTGGTACGTCATTCGGCCAATCTTGAGCGCGATCACGGGTGCGACCGCTTACGTGTTTATTCGTGCAGGTCTTTTTATCTTCGGGGGTCAAGGAGAACTCAAACAGTGGTCCATCTACGGCTATTTGGCGGTGTGTTTCATTGCCGGATACAACGTCCAACGCTTTTTGGAACAACTCGAGGTCATCTCGGAGGCGCTATTTGGAATCAAAAAGAAATCGACACCGCAAGAACGGGAACAGCCGTAAGGCGGTTTCGGCAGCCTTGGAAAACATTTACTCGCCGCCGCGCAACTACAGCGACTTACCGGCGGAACAGAAAACTCAACGGATCAGGCGGAGTAGAACGTAGTGGATTCGGCGACGGCTCAAACTGCGGCGTAATCGTCGCACGTCCGTTGTCGTGAATCGTCAGAACAATATTCCCGCGCCATCGCGTCGACCACACTTTTTCCCTTGTATAAAGGCGGTATCGGTTTGAAGCATCTGTGCTGGGTTTTTTTGCCGACCGAAACGATCGTGTATTCAGGATTCATCGCTTTGACTGCCTCGGTGTGAAATCCTGAGGCACGTCCATGGTGCGAAGCTTTGAGAATGTTACAGCGAAGATTTGCTCCGTATTTTTTCCAGATTGATTTCCAAGCCGCTTCGTCGCAATCGCCACCGAGGACCACTTTGAAATCCCCGTACTGTAACCAAAGCGCATAGCTGTGCGCGTTCGGATCATCGGCCTTGTTCGCGGCATCCGTTAGTTCCGCGGTCGGCGCTAAGATGTGAATTCCATCTCCCGCACCGCCCGAGTCATCCTGATTCCAATATTTATTCCGTTCACCGCGATTCAGTCGTAAAACACGCGGACTGCCGGTCGACGATCGAAGCCGCTGATATTCCTTCCAGTGCGCCTCATCGTTTCCGGCAAACTCAGTTACTTTCCTTGAGTTTGCGGTGTCCCAGAAATTCAGGATTCGAATTTTTGCCTCCCGCAGGCGAGCGAGACCGCGCATGTGGTCAACAATCTGGATGAGTCTGTATGTAGCGAAAAACTGGTTCACCGGGCCAATTTTGCAGATAGTAATACACCGGGTTGGTAAGGGGAATATCGTACCCAGCTGCGGCTAAGTATTTCTCCCGAAAGCTTTCGCCCAAGATTGTCGACAAATATTTCTTCGTTGCGTATTCCGTACCAACGATTCCGTTATTCTTCAGCGAGCTCCCGCCGGGTGTCCTCGTCGAGCGAGTCCGAATTGTTGATGTCGACCATCGTTATATGGCCGCTCGCGTGTTCGATGATCGTACAATCGCCGTGGCCAACATTTAAAAAGTGAATCCTGGTCATTCGTGCCGATTGTCGATCTTACCCGCGCGTAGCCCTCGGGAACTATGGAACGTAAAGCTCCGAACCCTTTTCAACAAACTCTTTGGCTTTTTGCTCCAACCCGGCTTGGATCGCCTCGTCTTCGGTGATTTTCATGGAGCAAAACGTGCAGCACATGATTGAAGAAGTGACGAGTGACATGTGACCAGTGACGAGTAAAAGCGTCGTCATATTTTCGGTTCGCAGCGCGCAGAGTGCCAGTAGTCCATGACCTCAACAACCTGCTCCTTTCGACGGACACGATAGTAAATGAAGTAGGGTTTGCAAAAGAGGCGTCGAACGTTCGGTCGTTTCCTATACGGCACTCCCAATTCGGGGAAATCGGCGAGCAGTTCTGCACGATCGACGAGATAATTGCCGAAGCGTTCCGCAGCCGTCGGATCGTCTTGCGCGATGAAACGAACAATCTGCTCCAGCTGGTCGAGCGCTTGCGGTGCGAAAATTATTTTCCAGCCCATCCACGGATTTTCTCGCGGACGCGTTCGAGGGGAACGCCTTCACCGGCATCAAGCTCGGCAGCGGCTTTGTCGAGCCGCGCGAGCAGCGCAGCCTCTTCACTTTTCGATAGCACTGGTTCATCCTGCGACTGCAACCACGCCGCCAGCGCCGATTTTTCTTTCGCCGGCAATCTCCCGATCGCTTCTTGAATCTCGGTGATAGTGCTCATCAACTACACGCGAATCTTAATGTATTTACGCTTTGGAGTAAATCTCCGCTCCGCGTTCCGTAAACTCGCGGGCTTTCTGCTCCAGGCCAACTTGAAGTGCGTCCTGTTCGGAAATTTGCTGTTGAGCGGCAAATTTCCGAACGTCCTCCGTGATCTTCATGGAGCAGAAGTGAGGGCCGCACATGGAACAGAAATGTGCGGTCTTGGCGCCTTCTTGCGGGAGCGTTTCGTCATGGAACTCGCGCGCGGTTTCGGGATCGAGCGCGAGATTGAATTGGTCCTGCCAGCGAAATTCGAAACGCGCTTTGCTGATGGCGTTGTCGCGGTATTGCGCGCCGGGATGGCCTTTGGCCAGATCGGCGGCATGGGCGGCGATCTTGTAGGCGATGACGCCGTCCTTGACGTCTTTCCTGTTTGGCAAACCGAGATGCTCCTTCGGAGTGACGTAACACAACATCGCGGTGCCGTACCAGCCGATCATGGCCGCGCCGATGGCGCTGGTGATGTGATCGTAGCCGGGGGCGATGTCGGTCGTGAGCGGGCCCAAAGTGTAGAAGGGCGCTTCGTCGCACCATTCGAGTTGTTTCTCCATGTTCTCCTTGATCAGATGCATGGGGATGTGGCCGGGGCCTTCGTTCATCACCTGCACGTGATGCGCCCACGCGCGCCGGGTCAGCTCGCCTTGCGTATATAACTCCGCAAATTGCGCCTCATCATTTGCGTCAGCAATACTGCCCGGCCGCAAGCCGTCGCCGATGGAAAAACTGATGTCGTAGGCGGCCATGATCTCGCAAATCTCGTCCCAGTGTGTGTAGAGGAAGTTTTCCTGATGATGCGCGAGGCACCACTTGGCCATGATGGAGCCGCCGCGTGAGACAATGCCGGTGGCGCGGTTGACCGTTAATGGAATGTAACGAAGCAGGACACCGGCGTGGATGGTGAAATAATCGACTCCCTGCTCCGCCTGTTCGATGAGCGTGTCGCGATAGATTTCCCAGGTCAGTTCCTCGGCGCGGCCGCCGACTTTCTCCACGGCCTGATAAATCGGCACGGTGCCGATGGGCACGGGCGAATTGCGAATGATCCATTCGCGCGTGGCGTGAATATTTTTGCCGGTGGAAAGGTCCATCACGGTGTCGGCGCCCCATTTGGTCGCCCAACGCATTTTCTCCACTTCTTCCTCGATCGAGGAGGCGATGGCGCTGTTGCCGATGTTGGCGTTGATTTTCACCAGGAAATTGCGGCCAATGATCATTGGCTCGGATTCGGGGTGATTGATGTTGGCGGGAATGATGGCGCGACCACGGGCCACTTCGTCGCGGACGAACTCGGGCGTGATTTCGCGCGGGATGTTGGCGCCAAAACGTTCGCCGCGATGGGCGAAACGGAGATCGTTGCGGTTGTAGCCGGCGGCGGTGACGCCGGATTCTTGTGCTCCGTTTCGGGGACCAGGTTCAACGCCCCCGGCTGCAGCGCGCCCGTTTTCGCGGATGGCGATAAACTCCATCTCCGGCGTGATGATCCCCTGACGCGCGTACCAAAGCTGGGTGACGCATTTGCCCGGCTTCGCCCGCAAAGGACGCCGGGGCGGATTTGAAATTGGCGATTTAAGATTCGCAAGCTGATCGCGCCGCGCCGCTGCGTGCGCGGACGACAGCCAGCCGTCATCGATCGGCTTCACGGGTCGCCCCTCGTACTCTTCCACGTCGCCGCGGTCGCGAATCCATCCGGCGCGCAGCGGCGGCAGACCCTGCGTGACGTCGCCGTGAAACTCCGGATCGCCCCACGGCCCGCTCGTATCGTACACGCGCACCGGCTCGTTCACTTCGATCCGGCCGGTAACCGATTTGGTCGGCGCGAGTGAAATTTCGCGAAATGGCACGCGAATGTCGGGATACAATCTGCCGCTCACGTAAACCTTGCGCGAATTTGGAAAGTTGTAGCCGCGATCGGTGATCGCTGCCTCTTCACCGTTGCGTTGATTGCCGGGGTCAACGACCCCGGCTACAGCAGCCCCGTTGTCATTTTGTGTGTTCATAATTTGGCCACCGATTGATGCGAATGGAACACGGAGGAGTTCGCGGGCAGAAATTCAAATCCGTGAAAATCCATGCTCATCCGTGGTAAATTCGAGCCATGCGCAGAAATCGCATGGCTGAAAATACAGTCCGGCTTTGGACCCTCGCTCCCTTCGGCGGCATTACCCGCATCAGGTTCAAGGGGTCTGCTCCGAAACCGTTCGGAGCACTCTCAGCCATGGCGGCTCCCCCGCATTTTGAAACAACTTACAGTGACCAGTGAGAAGTGACAAGTGACGACTGACGAGCGCGGGCGATAAACTGCCGCCCCGGAAAAAGCGCCATCAACGCGGCGGACAGAGCCGGGGCTACGACGCAGTTTCTGATCGAGCGACCAACAGATTCGCCTACTGCGGCGAAGCTTGTTTGATGTTCGTGTGGAAAATGGCGAGCCAGTTGTTGCCTTCCTTTTTCCACACGGTGCCGGCGTTGTAGGTGCCGGACATATCTTTCCCATCAAATGTGCCCTCGACCTTCACCGTGTAGGTAGCCACGATCACATCCTTCTCATCGGAAAAGATGTCGTAATCGCTGATGGCGAAAGATTTCATGTCCCACTTGTGCATGGCGTCCAATTCCTTGGCCATATTTGCGACGCCGCTGTCGTAAACGCAGCGGACATCCTTATCGACGAGTTTCTTGAAGTCTGCTTCGTTCTTATCCTTGAAAGCCTGCCATGCGGCTTTCTCTTTTGCTTCCATGGCGGCTTTGTCCGGCATTGCGGCATTTGCAACGGCGATTGTCGCAAGCAGGGCTGTCACCAGGTAAGCGGTTTGTTTTTTCATAAGTCCTTTCGGTTGAATTTAAACAGTAGCAGCTTGCCGCATCGATACGGGTGGTCAAGCTCATTCGGCTCAGGGTTTCACGGAACGATGGGCGCGGATTCGATCGACGCTCTGGGAGCGGAGGTTGGCGCCGGCGGCAGGAACTTCCATTTGCCGACCAGCTCCATCACGCTGGCATCCGCTTCCTTCAGCCCGCCGTTCGAGCCAGCCGGTTCAGTTGGCTCCGACCCGGCTTGCCTGCGATAATCGGCCACCACAAGTGGGGGCTGCTTTTTCGTTCCCAACGCGCGATAACTTTCAATCCCCACCCGAATGGCGTGCGCGAGTTTTGCGCGCCAATCCTTGTTGGCGATCAGCCTGCCATCGCCGCGTTCGGTGAGAAAACCGCCCTCGATCAACACGGCCGGCACCCTGGTCAGCCGCAACACGGCGAAGCGCGCGCGTTTGATGCCGCGGTCGAACTCGGGGATGTGCCCCAGCAGCGAATGATAAATGCAAGCCGACAGCGCCAGGCTTTGCGCATCCACTTCGCTGCCTGGCTGCAGGCTCAGTGCGCTGGGCGCTACGGCGCTATCGGAGGTGGATGGCGCGCCGCGCGGAGTGAGCGAAAAAATTTCGAACCCGGTGGCGGCGGGATCGTCGTTGGTGGCGTTGAAATGAATGCTGACAAAGATGGAATCCCGGGCGGCATTGGCGATCTGGGCCCGCACTTCCAGCGGCACGAAGTAATCGCCTTCGCGCGTCAGGATCACGCGCAGCCCCGTTGCCTGCAGCATGGAGCGAACCTTTCGCGCCACGTCCAGCGCAAAATCTTTTTCGCATCCGTAGCGGCTCACCTGGCCTTTGTCGTGGCCGCCGTGGCCCGGATCAAGAACCACTGTGCGCAGTTTGCCCACGTTCGGCACACGATGCGGGCGCACCAGTGGCTCGATCGTTTTCGATACGTCAGTGCGGGACACGAGAAATCTTCCCTCGTGCTCGATCACGGGGAAACAGAGCCAGCTTCGCGCGCCGTTAATGATCACTTCGCGGCTGCCACTGACAAACTCCAGGGGGCTCTTTGCCGCTCCCGATTCAAGCGCGTTCCCGGACGAGGCGACTTCGGCGGGCAGCCCGTAAAATTGCGAAACGTTTTCGACGCTCAGGTAATCGCTCCCGTTTACCTTGATGATCTTCCAGTCGCCCGCGGCATCCGTCGCGCCCGGCGACATGGCAACCGCACCGGCGACAAACGCAGCCGCGAACCAATGTTTCACCGGGAGGCGCATGCCTGCGCAAATTGTATAGGAAACCGGTCCAATCTCAAGAAAGCCGGCTCCCCTCCGCGCCGTTGTCGAAGAATTGGCGGCGCCGCGTGCGCCTTTTCCCCAGGGGTCGCGCCGCAACGCGCCAGGGTTGGCCACGGCATCTCATCCATCCATTGACTTGGCGGCATTTCGCGTTAGAGACGAAAAAATGTTCATCTCTCCCAGACGCCTCATCTGGTCAAGGAGCGCGCTGCTGCTGGCCGTTGCAACGCTTCCGGCTTTTTCGGTCTTTGGCGAACAACGGCTGGCGAAATGTTGCGTCTGGCGCGTGGTCAATGCGAAAGCCCCCTGCTACCTGGTGGGCTCCATCCATGCGCTGAGCGAAAAAGATTATCCATTGCCCGCGCCGTACGAAATCGCGCTGAACCAAAGCGCGCGAATTGTGTTTGAGTTCGATCCGCGGCGGCATCGCGAATTTGAGCGGAAGTTCGAGGCAGCGGGCAAATATCCGCCCGGTCGCGATCTGCGCTCCAGCATTGATCCGAAACTGCTGGCCTGGCTTCGGCAAAACCTGGTGACCATCAAGACCGATCCGAGCCGAAGAAAACAGCCGCGTCTGGCAGGGTTCGACGGTCAGCTTCGGTACCGGCCCTGGTGGATTGCTCAGCATCTGGTCGGCCCGGCCACCTACACTCGGGACTCTGCTGCGTGCGGCCTGGACAATTATTTTCTCAAATGCGCCAAAAAATCAGGCAAGCAAATCGCCGGTCTCGAATCGGTCGATGAACACGTAGCGGTGATGGGAGGATTATCCGATCGCGACAGCGAATTCATTCTGCGCGATGCCCTGAAGCGGGGCCCCGGCGCCGCGCGCGAACTCCAACGGATGCGTGAGGCCTGGCGACGCGGCGATACCGCTGCGTTATGGGCGGCCGATGCTCAACTACGCAAACAAGCGCCACAAATTGCGGCCCGTTTTGTGGAAGAACGAAACCTCAAATGGCTTCCGCGAATTGAGGCGGAACTGGAGAGCGGCAAACCAACTGCCATAGTCGCCGGCGCGCTGCACTTTGCCGGACCGCGCAGCGTGATCGCGCTTTTGCAAAAGCGCGGTTATCAGATCAAACAACTTTAGTATCAAAAGACCGGAGATGGATTTGGTGCTGCGTCGGTGGCAAATTGCGGCTGATCTCGCTGCGAGCGGATGGCTGCTTCTTATTGCGTCGCCGTCGGCGGCAGGTGGGGTGGTTGCCAATCACAAACATTGCCTCTGGCGAGTTACCAACGCGCCCGCGCCAGTTTATCTCCTCGGCTCGGTCCACGCCTTGCAACCGTCCGATTATATCCGGACGCCGGTGATTGAAGAAGCAATCAAGCAGTCCAATCAAATCCTTTTTGAGATGGACCCGAAAGAAGAAGCCGCCTTCCAGCAAAAATTCAGGGAGGCCGCCAAACTTCCAAAGGGCCAGTTGGTCCAGAGCAAAATACATCCACAGACCTACGAATATCTGCGCAAGATAACGGTGAGCGGAATGAACGAGTGGCATCATCTTCGTCCATGGGCCATCGCCATGATCCTGCGAAACCCAACACTGGGCAATCCAGATTACCGATGGGGAGTGGACCGATACGTCGCGCAACGAGCGCGTTACTACGGGAAGGCCACCGGCGGGCTGGAAACCGTGGACGAACACATTCGTGTTTTTTCCGACATGTTCGATGCCGAAGGCGAAGTGGTCTTACTGCAAGCGATCATCCATGCGAAGGATCAGGCCCAGCAGTTTCGCCAGGATGTCGAAGCATGGAAAAACGGCGACACCGCTCGGCTTTACGCCATTCACAGCCGGGAAAGGAGCGAAGGGCCTACGGTTTGGTGGCGCTTGCTGGATCGCCGCAATGCACGATGGATTCCCCGGATCGAGGCAGCCATCCAGTCCGGCAAGCCTACGATGATCGTCGCCGGCGCGCTGCACTTTGCCGGACCGCGCAGCGTGATCGCGCTTTTGCAAAAGCGCGGTTACAAAATCGAGCAGTTATAGCGCGAAATCGCGGGCCGCGAGTCTGGGGGAGAGCTTCCCAGCCTCCCAAGCGCCGCGAGCCGTCGCGACGCGCACAGAGCTCGACCAACTCTTGCTTCAACGAAACGTTTTCGGGAAGGTCTAACAAAGCACTTTTACATTCGTTATGAGGAAATCGTTCATCTTACTCGCATTGTTTCTTGGCGCCGCGCTCACTCTGCGCGCCGAATCGCAGCCCCAAGAGGAACAAAAACCGCCGCCGCTGGACCCCAGGAACATGGACGCATCCGTGAAACCGCAGGATGATTTCTATCTTTACGCCAACGGAGGCTGGCTCAAGAGCAACCCGGTGCCGCCCGATTACTCCCGCTGGAGCAGTTTTGATGAGCTGAGCGAAAAGAACCTCAACGCCCTTCACAAAATCGCGGAGAAAGCCGCAAGCACCAAAAGCTCTGCAGACACGGCGCCCGAAACCCAAAAAGTGGGCGATTTCTACGCCTCGGGCATGGACCAAAAGACAATCGACGCGAAGCGGATCGCGCCGCTGGCCGAAGAGCTCAGGCGCATCGACGCCATTAAGAATCGCGCCGATCTGCTCAAGGCCATCGCCCATCTCCACAGCGTGGGCGTCGACGCCCTTTTCCGATTCGGCGCGGGGCAGGATGCCAAAGACAGCAATCGCGAAATCGCCCAGGCACATCAGGGCGGACTCGGTCTGCCGGACCGCGATTACTACCTCAAGACCGACGAGGATTCGAAGAAGAAGCGCGCCGCCTACGTGGATCACATCAAGAAAATGTTGACTCTGCTGGGCGAACCGGCGCGCCAGGCTGCCGAAGACGCCCAAAAAATCATGCGCCTGGAAACCTCCCTGGCCAGGGCATCGCGCACGCGTGTGGAGCTGCGCGACCCGCAGAAGAACTACAACAAAATGCCGCAGGCCGAGCTGCAAAAGCTCACCCCGGACTGGAACTGGGCAGATTACTTTAAGGAAATCAATCTCTCCGATCCCGGCGACATCAACGTCGGGCAACCCGATTTTTTCAAAGCCGCCAACGCACTATTCGCCACAACGCCCATCGAAGATTGGAAGACTTATTTGCGCTGGCATTTGATCGACGACGCGGCTCAGGAGTTGTCGGACGATTTCGTCAACGAAGATTTTAATTTCAACGGCCGCGTTCTTCGCGGCACAAAGGAGATCAAGCCGCGTTGGAAACGCGTGGTGAACGCGACCGACCACGCGCTGGGCGAAGCGCTGGGCAAGCTCTACGTGGCAGAATATTTCCCACCCGAAGCCAAGGCGCGTGCCCTGGAGATGATCAATAACCTGAAGGAGGCGCTGGCAGACCGCATCAAGAACCTTGGCTGGATGGACGAACCAACCAAACAGGAAGCGCTCAAGAAGCTGGCTGCCATGAACGTCAAGATCGGGTATCCCGACAAATGGCGCGACTATTCCGCGCTGCAAATCGATCGCGGACCGTACGTGCTCAACGCCATGCGCGCGGCGAATTTTGAAGTCAACCGCGAGCTGAAAAAAATCGGCAAACCAGTCGATCGCACTGAGTGGGAGATGACCCCGCCCACGGTGAACGCCTATTACAATCCTCAGATGAACGAGATCGTGTTTCCCGCCGGCATTTTGCAGCCGCCCTTCTTCGATCCGAAAGCCGACGACGCCGTCAATTACGGCGGCATGGGCGCCGTGATCGGACACGAAATGACGCACGGTTTCGACGATCAAGGCCGGCAGTTCGATGCCGCGGGCAATCTGCGCGACTGGTGGACCAAACATTCGGCCGAGGAATACGACAAGCGCCGCAAAGCGGTAGTCGAACAATACTCGCAGTACGAGCCGCTACCGGGCGCCCACATCAACGGCGAGCTCACGCAGGGTGAAAACATCGCCGACATCGGCGGCTTGAAACTTGCCTATGCCGCCCTGCAAAAGGCGCTGGATAAAAATCCCCAGGCTCGCAATCAAAAAATTGACGGGTTCACGCCCGAGCAGCGTTTCTTTCTGGGCTGGGCCCAGGTATGGCGAGCCAACCAGCGCGACGATGATTTGCGATTGCGGCTGGTTACCGATCCGCATTCGCCGACCCACTATCGCTGCAACGGGCCACTGGCCAATATGCCGGAATTCCAGAGGGCGTTTAACATTCCGGACGGCTCGCCCATGGTTCGGCCGCCGGACAAGCGAGTCAACATCTGGTAACAAGCAAAGGGAGGAGCAGTCGTTGGCGGATTATTCCCTGGCGATCTTACCGCCCCAGCTCAGAATCTTTGCCTTCGTGCCCGCCGCTTCGGCCTCCTTGATTTTGCCTGCGCGATTGTAAAAGAGCGAAAGGCTCGTCCAGCCTATCTGGTCGTTAGGCCTAAGCTGGACCGCTTTTTCACCGGCCTGGATGGCTTCGCCAAAGCGGCCCAGCTTCATCAGCGCCATGCCCAGCGCGTGCCAGCCATCGAAAAAGTCCGGGGCCATCTCGACGCAGCGCCGGTATTTCTCCACGGCGCTTTCCAAGTCGCCCACGGCCAGATCGCCGTTGGCCTGGTCGAAGAGCTCATCAACGGGTTCCATCTGTGTAAGGTTGCACGAGAGCGGCGGAAAGCCACGCTTCTCCAGCGCGCCGGCAGACTTCGCACTGAGTGATTGCCTTCCCGATCAACCTTTTCGAAGACCGGCTGCCTCCACCCGTTCGTGCAACCATTCGTAAAACACAATCCGTCGCTTGTTGTCCAACAAGCGCTCCTCGAACTCCTTCTTTTTCTGGGCTGTGTTTGTCTCGGGCGACGGCTCCCGTTTTTCCAGAATGGCGATGAATCCGCTTTCGCCGGCGGGAAAGAAATCGCTGACCTCGCCCGGCCGAAGGAAGGCCACCGCCTGTTTGATCGTCTCGAGGTCGGCCGGTTTATCCCTGGTCTCCTTTTCCCCGGCTTGCTTTTCGCTGGCTTGTTTTTCCCCGGCCTGCGCGGAATCGTCGATCAACGAAAACGGCGGAATTTTCTCCAGCTTTGCTCCCGCCTTTTGGGCTGCTGCCTCCAGCGACTGGCCAGACGCGGCTGCTTCGCGCAACTGTTTCACCAGATCCGCCGCGTTCGTGGACATCCGCTCCCTGGCCTTTGACCTTTTGATGGCCTCAACGATTTTCGGCTTCGCTTCATCGAGCGTGAGAGGACGCGCCTCGACGACTCCGGCCAGATGCAAAATATAATAGCCATCGGCAACCTGGATGGGATCGCTGTTGGGCTCCTGCAGCGATAACTTGAAAGCCGCCGCGCCGAGTTGCGGGTTTTCCTTTAACTGCGGATCAGGAGCCGCGGCTGTGAACTCTCCGGTCGCGCCCACCTGCAGCTGAAATTTCGCGGCCGTCTGCCTGAAGTCTGCTCCCTTTTCCAGGAGCGCCTGGGTGAAATCAGTGGCCTTGTCGGACAATTTCTGGAGAGCTTCGATCCGCTCCCCGCCAGTCAACTTCTTCTCTTCCTCAGTCAACGCGAGGCGAACAAACTCAACTTTGCGTTTCTCCTCGCTCTTAAGCTGGTCCTTGTGCGCTTCGTAATACTTTTTCACGTCCTCGTCGCTCACCGCGATGTCCTTATCAAAATCTGCGGGGCGAAACCGGATCACGCTCACGAACAACCTGTCGTAACCGCGCTGAAAATTTTCCTCCAGTTCGCCTTTGGGAATGGCCACGCCGGCTGCCAGGAGCTGTTTAATTCGATTCAAACACATTTCGTCGCGAACCAGCTGCTCGATGTGCTCCTCGGCAAGGCCGCTCGGTCCCAGCGCATTTTGGACAAAGTTATTGAACTTGTTCATGTCAAAGCCGGATTCGCCCTGGAACGCCGGCAGGGTGCGCACCACCTGAGCTATCTCGGCCGAGCTGGGGCGCAGCCCGAGCCGCTCGGCCTCGTGTCGCAGAACCAAAAGGTTAATCACGAACTGGGCGGCAACCTGATTGGGATCCAGACCTGCGCCGGCAGTCAGCGTCTGCACGAAATCGGACATCCCCAGGGCCTGGGCGAGGCCAAAAAGCCGAGCCACCTGCTGCGCTTCCAGAATCGATACGTTGCGGTCATAAAGCCGGGCAAAATCACCCTGACGCATCGCCCCGTAATCCGGCGTGCGCACGAAAAAGAAAACAAATGGGATGGCCAGAATGGCGATCACAACCATGAGCCAATCCCGATGCCTGCGCAGTAACTTCATCATAACGGAGAAAAATTGTAGAAGCGGCAACGCCCAGTCGCAAATCCAGGCGCGGCGACAAATGCGCCTAGGCCAGTTGCCGCGCCGTTTCGCGAATCAGTTCCCAGGCTCGACGCAAATGTCTTTCCTCCGTGAGCACATTTCCCAGGCCGGCGCGTATCACCGTTCGATTGCGCAATTTCGTCTGCGTAAGATAAACGCGTCCGGACTGGTTGATTCGCTCCACGATTTCGTTGTTCAACTGGTCCAGCCTCTCCTGGGAGAAGGCGCGACCCCGGGCCGGCGTCTCCGGCACCGAAGAAGGCAGGCGGCGGTTTCCAACAAAGCGAAAGCAAACCACACCCATGTTGACCGGCGCCGAGAGTTGAAACTGTTCGTCACTCTTGATCCACGTCGCCAGAAGATTGGCCAGACGCATTTGTTCGCGCAAGCGCGCCACCACACCGCGCCGGCCTAACGAACGCCAGATCACCCACGCCTTGAGCGCGCGGAAGCGCCGGCCCAACTGAATGCCATAATCCATGTAATTTTTTTCCGCTTCCACGGTGTCGCCTCGCAAATATTCCGGCACCAGAGCAAACACGCGCCGCAATCGCTCCAGATTGCGCAGGTAAAGCACGCTGAAATCGAGCGGCACAAACACGGTCTTGTGCGGATTGATGACAATGGAATCGGCCATCTCCCAGCCGTTGCGGAGCCATTGGCATTCCGGCGTCATGGCAAATCCGCCGCCGTAGGCCGCGTCGATGTGCAGCCAGACTTTTTCTTCGCGGCAAACCTCGGCAATTTCCGGCACCGGATCGACACTCGCGGTGGAAGTTGTGCCGATTGTGGCAACCACAGCCAGTGGTCGCAAACCCTGCCGGCGGTCGCGAGCAATGGCTTCGCCCAGCAAAGGCGCTTTCATCCGAAAGACGTCGTCGCTGGCGACGCGCACCACATTCTCCTCGCCGATTCCGAGGGCAATGGCCGCCTTCTCCACGGAACTGTGCGCCTGGTCAGAGGCGTAAATGCGCAAACGCGGCAGATCGCGGCCCGTCATTCCCAGTTTGCGCGTGGAGGGCGCGGCTTCCTCGCGGGCGACCGCCAGCGCGTGCAGGAGTCCCACAGAGGCTGTGTCGTAAACCACGCCGTCGAATTCTCCCGGCAATCCCACCCATCGTCGCAGCCAGCCAATCATCGCCGTCTCCAGCTCGGTCGCAGCCGGACACGTGCGCCAGGTCATGGCGTTCACGCTCAACGGAGCACTGAGGATTTCGCTCAAAATTCCGGGCGCGGTGGTTGTCCACCCGAAATAAGCAAGAAACATGGGATGACACCAATGCACCATGCCCGGCACGATCAGCCGGTCGATATCCTTGAGAATGGCCTCGAACGGTTCGCCTGTTTCCGGCGCGTGAGAAGGCAGCTGCGCGCGAATGGCGCCTGGTTTGGCTTGCGGCGCGACGCGCAGTTCTTCGATGTGTTCGCGAAAGTCTGCGATCCAGTCCGCCAATTCGTGCAGTTGTCTGCGAAATTCTTCCGGCGGCGTGTCACCAGGCGGCGGTCGATCCTGCATCTTCTCTCACTAACACTCTGGTGCGAGCGGCTGGCAAGCGTGGTTCACGCGGAATTTTTTCTGTGCCATTTGAATGCGAGCATGGTTTTTCAACCGCGCTCTGGCGTCAAAAGGCGAAACCAAAACTGAAATGGAACGCGCCGAAGTCTTCGAAGGGCCGGGGGTCCGGATTGACCCCATAATCGAGGCGAATGGGACCGACGGGGAGTTTGTAGCGCAGGCCTGCGCCGACGGCGTATCGCATGTCATTGAGGCCGATCTCTTCAGCGTTTGGCAAAAGATTTCCCGCGTCGGTAAACAGCGCGCCTTGCAGTTCACCCAGAATCGGGAACGTGTATTCGATATTGAACACGGTGAAAAATTCGCCGCCCACCGGGTGACCGTGATTATCGTGCGGACCAAGCTCGCGCTCGGCGAAACTTCGCACCGTGGTTGCTCCGCCATTAAAGAAACGCTCGTCGATGGGGATCGCAGTTGCCTCGCCGGCGCCGCTGCCATTGAGCGAATGAATGATTCCCGCCCGGGCGCCAAACGCGAGCGAGCTCTGGCGGAACCAGCGCTGCAGCGGCGTGCTGTTCGACTGGTCTGTCGCCACGCCCGGCGCCAGCGGCTTGGGCCCAAAAGGCAGATAGTAACTCACCCGCATCGTCCCGCGCACAAATTCGATGTCGCTGCCCAGGCCGCCGGTGGCCACGTCAATCGTGTTGCCGACAAGCAACCCCCGCGGATTCACATACGGACTCTCTCGCAAATCCAGCGTGTTGCTCAGTCCGACGCTGTTCACCAGATATCCGGTGGGACCAAGAAGAAAATCCGGCCGGATCTCCGAGTCGGTGATCTTCACATGCCGGATACTGAGAATGAGAGCCGCTTCGTCGAACTTGGTGATTTTGCGGCTCAATTCCAATCGTCCGCCCAACTCGAACTTTGTGTAACCTTCGAATGTAAAAGTGAACGCCGTCGCGCGTGCGCGAAAGGCAAAGTCGCTATCCACAAAGAAGGGATCTTCGTAGAGGAGTTCCCCCCTGTAGCTGCGCTGCGAAATCTCGACCATTGCCGACCCGGAGCGCCCGGTGCCCAGTAGGTTGCGGTCGGCCGCCTGGACGCCGGCAAGCACCCCTTCGTACGTGTCGAATCCACCCCAAAAACCGAACTCCTTGCTCTTGGCTTCCTCCGCTGAAATGTCCAGCCGCAACAAATGTCCATCGACAGGGACCGGCTTGATTTGCAGGAGATTGAACAACCCAGTCTTCATGAGCGTGCGAAAGCGCTCGTCCAGCGCCTCCGGGCTGTAGGTTTTTCCGTGCAACCGGGTGAAGCGTTTGGTGACAAAACCGGGATGCAACCGGCGCAGACCGGTAACCGTCGCGCCGTCGAAGCGGTAAACCGGCCCCGGCGAGATTGCGATCTCGACCGGCACGCGGCCCGCCACAGCCCCTTCCGGCGCAGCGTTGGCTGTCACCTGCACCTCGTAGTAACCGCGCGCCTTGTAGTACGCCTCCAGCCGGCGCGGAATGTCCTCCACACGCGCCTCGGTATAGGGTTGCTGGAGCAGGTCGATTATCTGCCCCTGCAGCGTCGCGGAATCATAGATGGTCGGTCCGGAAAAAGTGATCTTGCCAAAACGGTACTGCGGCCCTTCATGGACTGGCACAACGACGTTAACCACGTTGCCCTCGTCGGGCAGCGTGTAGCGCGGCGGATCGACCATGGCGTGCAAAAAACCTTCAGCCACATAGAAGCGCTGCACCAGATGCGTGCCTTCTTCCAGGTCGGCTGCCACGAATGGCAAGCGTTTTTCCAGTCGTGAATAACGCTCTCGAGTCGGCCCAGCCATATAATCGAACAATTTTGCGGCCGGCTCGTGGGCGTTTCCCTCAAAAGTCACATCGCCCAGCAGGAAACGCGGTCCTTCGGCAATATCCAGACGCAACCGGCTCGGCGACACAATCACATAATTGGCCCTCACTCTGGCGTAGCCGTGCTTGTGATAGAAAACCTCCAGAAAAAAAGCCAGGTCATCCGCGCGCGCGGCAGTTAACCCGAAATCTTCAATCGTGGTGATTTCTTCCTTGAGAGCAGCGCGCAGCTGTTTCTCATTGAAAGCCCGGGCGCCGCGGAATTCGATGATGCTCGTTTGTTCGGCGCGTCGCTCCTGTTCCTTGAGAATTGCGCGACGTGCTTTCTGCTGTTCCTCGGGTCGCGCCAGATGGACGGTTTGGCCGGTTACGTCGGAAACAAAGTTCATGGCGGCAACAATGGAACAGGCTTTGGCGATCATTCCGGGCGAAGCGCGGCGAGAACGAAGCATCCCCGGCTGGGACCGCTGCCTTACACAATAATGTGCCGCGAGTTGCCAGAGCATGAGAGGCGCGCCTCAGCGAAATCGGATCAGATACTTTAGGCGCCCGCGAAAATCGCCGCGAATGCCTACATCGCCCGTGAGCACGAGCTGATCGTTGATCCGATATGTGGCGGTAACCTGTTGCTGACCCGTCCGGGGATCGATCGTGCCCACGTCCAGATCGAGGCGGTCAAAAAACGTGTTGCCCTGCGCTGGCTCGCCTTGCTTGAAAATCTTTCGATAGAGCTGTTGCACGAGCAGACTGGCTGCGCGCCCGGCCAGAACATTAGTGCCCGACAGCTCCCGCCGGGTGGCGCCGGTGGCGATCAACGAAATAATCTCCTCCTGCGCCAGGGGCGGTTCACTGGTGAAGATGGCCTGTGGCGAACGCACCCGGCCGTACACGTACACGCGCACCGTATAATCGCGAATGACCGACTGACCTTCGAGATCGATCTGTGGATTGAGCGGATCGCCCGGATCGAACGTGAGCAAGCAGCGCGAAACATTCAAACGGCTAAACGGCAGCGTGGCTTCCAGATTTCGCATCTGCACTACGCCTTGCAGCGCGGGCTGCAGCCCGGTTCCCCGCAATGTTAAATTGCCAACCGCCTGGCCCGTGGCCAGGTTGCCGCGGATGAGCACCGGATCTTTCGTCTTGATTGCAATTTGAAATTGCCAGTCGCGAAACGGTGGCGTGTCGATCGAGAATTCAGGCCTCGCCGAGGGCGGTTGCGGTGCCGGCCGGCCCGGCAGGCCAATGGGAATGAGATCGATGTTCTTCAAAATATGGCTGTTCGTCAGCGCGACATCGCCGGTCGCTGTCGCCGTGGCCAGGGGGCCTGTTATTTTCAGATCGGCGTCCGCCCGCGCAGTGAGCGTATCGTTGCGGGCGAGCAGCACGCTCTCGGCTTTGAATTGCAAATCCAAAGTCGGTTCGGTCAGTTTGGGAAACGCGATCCGGCCGGTCATCCTGAATGGACCTCCTGCCAGTTCCCCGCCGAAGCGGTCCAGGGTCAGCGCGTCGCGCGCGAAGCTGACCTGCGCCCGAAAATTCGTCAGCGCAGGAAGCGTAGCGTTTGTAAAGCGCGCCGTGTTCACTGTCATCTCGCCGGTTCCGCTCATGAGTGGCCGGCTGATTGTTCCGCCCACGTTCACATCCAGCGCGAGGTCGCCGTCCAGTTGTTGCAAGGCGGGAACAAATTGTCGGACAAAGTTCACCGAGGTGCGCGGCAGGCGCGCGCTGGCGGTGATGGGCGTCTCCAGGGGCAAGGCCCCGGCTCGAATCATTTGCGGCAAATCAAAGGGCATGCTGGCGTTCAGTTCCATCGGCTGAATGCGCGCCTGTTGCAGTTTACCCCAGGCGCTCAGCCGGTTGTCCGCGACTTGCGCGCTCAACTGGAATGTGGCCGGCTCCATTTTCGGCCACTGCTCGTTTCGCACATTGCGCGCCTGCGCCTCGAGCCGCGCCTGGAGGCGATTGATTGTCCCATCTGCTTCCAGCTTCGAGCTGACCATTCCGGAAATCGCCGGTTTAATTCCAAAATCGTCGCATAATTTTTTCAGATCGAGATTCTCAGATTGAATCAGGGCGCCGATTTTTCCTGACAACGGGATGATTGCGGACTTGGTTCCCAAATTTCTCCACACGAACGGAAGCGACACATAGCCGGACGCAAAGCTGGCCCCGCCCTGGTCAAGCTGGAGCTTGTCGATCTCGAGCATGCCGTTTCTCGCGTACACGATTGCCTGCAGAATCGTTTTTCCAGTGGCGATAAAAATGGTCGGCGCGTCGAGTCCCTCAGGAGAATATGTGGCCTGAACATTGGCCTGGACAGAGCGGAAACTTCCGTAGCGCCCCTGTTGCAGAGCGAGTTTCAGATGGCCGGAGCTCCTGGCGATTTGCGTGTTCCCCTCTCCTTCCCAATTCAGCGTGAGCGAACCGCCAAGCTCGTTGGGATTTCCGAAGGCGCGAAGCAGCGGTTGCAGCGTGGCCAAATTCGCGACGTTCGCAGCAATTTTCCCGCCGTAAGCAAACGGCCGTCGCAAGTCCAGTCGGCCGGTTGCGTGAAAGGAATCGGCGTCGTTCAGGCTGGCGCTGCAATCATTCAAATAAACAACGCTGTTGGCGATTGAGCACTGGGAGTTGATCTGCCGAAAAACCAGGCCGCGCATTCCGAGGTTTGAACCGAAGAGTGATAGCTCGCCGTCGGCCAGCTGGTTTTCCCATTTAATTTGGCCGTGCGCCTCCAGGACGCCGCTTAGTCTGCTGGGAAAATCCGGTGTCCAAAAGTCGCCCGTTTCAGGCGCGCGGAGCGCAAACTCCACCTCCGCGGGTTGGGAGGCGGCTTTGCCTACTTCTGCCGGAAGCCGGTAGCGGCCGCGAACAGTGATTTGGTTTTGATTTCGCCTGGCTTCGAGGCGGTCCAAGCCAAAGGCGTCGTCGAGACTGGTGAGAGTTCCCTGCACAGAATCCAACAAGCAACCGCCATAGCGTACATTGGTGAGGTCGAGCTGCATTGCGGCACGAAGATCCGCAAACCACGGTTTCGCCCGCCGTTCGTGATTCAATGCTTTCGCGGCATGAAGAGTGACGTTGATCGTTTCCGCTCCGCCATCTTGAAAGCTGATCGAGCGACCGATAACCGTAAGATTTCCTTCCAGTTTCGCGCCCGCAATATCGATTTTGCCCGTGAACTCGGCAGTGCCGGTTAATCCCACACCGAATCCGGAGGTCAGTCGCGCCAGATCAGCGGCTTTTCCTGAAATCTCCAAACGCGCGGGTGCGCGGCCGAATCCGCTCAAGGTGTCCGGCAATTCCATATTGCCGCGAAAACGGAATTCGTTTCCGTCCTGAATCATCTCAGCCGACCGGAGCGTCGCCTTTCCCTCTGCCGCCGAGAGCTCCAGCGCGGCGTGGTCGAAACGGATGTGCGCCTGTTGCACTCCGTTTAACCGCAGCGACAGGGCGCCGGTCCACGTCTTTGGCTGATGGATAACGCCTCTCGCGCCAAGCGAAAGCGATTCAATCTCGCCCGAAAGGTCGCCGCCGACGGGAAGCAAAAACTCATTGAGCGAATCTGCCGAAATGTGTCTGGCCTCGGCATGCGCGTCCAGATCGAGTGACGCGGCGGTTTCAGCCACTCTCGCGCTGAGCAATAATGAGCCGCCGCCTGCCGAGCCGTCCAGTTTCAGCGACAGCGCGCGGCTTTCAATGCGAGAAGCGTCGATGTTGAGAAAACGAATCTGGGCATCTTTTCCCAGAGCCAGATCGCGAACGATCAAATTCTTGCGCGTGTACGAAGTCCGGCCGACGATGTCCGACCACCTCCGGCCGCCTGGCAGCTGCAGTTTCGCAATGCGCAGTTCGCCGACCGCAAACGGGTTCAGATCGAGATCGACATTTTCCAATACAAAATCGCGCGGCGCGCTTCTGATCACCAATGTCACGTCACGCAGCTGAACCCGGCCGGGAAAGAATTTGGGCAACTGCAGCTTGACGCTTTTCCGCGGCGACGGCGGCGGGTTGTTCGCAGGATCCAATACGATCCGGACCGAGCGCGCATCAACCTCATTGAACAGGCGAGCCAGCCCGTGCCGCACCAAGCCAATCGGGCTTAGGTCAAGGGTAAGTCGTGCGATATCGATTGATTCAATGCTCGAGGGACCGGCGGCAACCGCGCGCAGGTTTTGGATCGTGAGCCGGCCGAAAGGATTGCCTTCCAATCGAAAATCCGCCTTTAAATTGTGGCGCGCGGCGTAATGCAGAACGGCTTGCCGTTCGATGGCCAGCAGAATCGGGCGATGGAAAATAAAAAAAAGCGCAGCGCCCGCGGCGACCGCTATCCAGAGAACGCGCCACGCCTGACGAGAGCTCGCCGCGCCTGCTTCATTTTTCCCTGCCACCGCAGCGACTCTATTTCCGCTCTGTGAAAGAGCAAAGGCAAATGGCCCCTTTGTTGCGCGCTCCTGCACGAAGCATTGGCCAAAACAGCAGAGGGGAGCGGCTGCGGCCGGTCGCGCGATCAAGTCTCAGCCGCCGCCGGCCGGGTCAAGCGGTCTGGCGCTACCCGGCGCGCGTGCCGCTTTCCAATGCCTCTGCGGGCGCCCCGCTTCTGCTGCTTCAATCGTGTCGCCCCGGATCCGACCGTAAAACTGCCTGGGGTCTCCGTCTCCTTGCGAATTCAAGGTGAATGTGAAACTGGTTCCGCTCACGGTTCCTTCCCCCAGAAGCCTTTTGTCTCCTTCAGCGTGAAGCGCAATCTTCTGGAATTTTTGTTCTACCACGATGGCGGCAGGAACTTCTAACCTGCCGTCGCCGGTCACGTTCCAGATCCCGCTCATGTTCGCCGGCACAACCCAGCAATAAGCATCGTAACTGTTGCCGTTTATCTCGATGGTTTTGTGCGCGTCGGGCTCCCAGTCGCCCATCTTGAAAGCGTGGGAGACAACACGCGTGCCCGGTTTCAACTGCGCGAAAATGTGCGGCCGCAGGCGCAGATTCAATTCGCTCAACAGATAGAGAGTGACCACCGTTGCATCATGAAAGTCGCTCTCGAAAAGGTCCTGCTCGAGAAAGCGAACTTTGCCTTCCACTCCCGCTCTGCGCGCGTTCTGCCTCGATTCCGAGATGCGCTGCGGGTCGATATCGATGCCCACGCCGGTGGCGCCGAATTTTTTCGCCGCGGTAATCACCAACCGGCCGTCGCCACATCCCAAATCGTAAACGATGTCATCCCTGGTTACCTTCGCCATGTCGAGCATTACGTCCACCAGTTGCTGCGGAGTGGGAACGTAAAGAATGTCCGGCTTTTTGCGCGGTGTCGCAGACGCAGCGGACGCATTCTCCTGACCGAGCGTCAGCTCGCCGCCTGAGGAATTTCCCGGCTCCAGAGAAGGCTGCCTGTTCAGCTGCAGGAGCGCGCGGTCCGAAGCGCCTCGGGCGTAAAAAACCGCCGCGCTTAGCAGAGCGACAGCGCATGCAACGCCTGCCAGAAAACTGAGCCGGTGTTTCATAAATGTTGAAGGGCCGTCGCCAGGTTCGGCAAAAGATCGCGGCGCCAACTGCAAAATGCCTACCAGATTTCCTGGAAATGGAACAGCCCGGCAGCGGCCGAACGGCAGCGCGGGCCCATCATTGCGCGGTTGGGCGTTGCGCGTCGCCTTCTCCGGGATGACGCTTTCCTCCAAACCCCGATGAACCCCGACAAACTTTTCGATTATCTCGAAGGGCGATTGGCGCCGGAGGAACGCGCCGCTCTCGAAGAACAGTTGGTTCTCGATAAACAGTTGCAACGCGAACTGGCCGTCGCGCGCCGGATTCACGCTGCTGCGCGCGGCGATTCGCAGGAGGTTGTATTGCCGGCGGAACCGCAGGCGAACGAGCGCGGCCGCAAAGTCGCGCTTCGCTTGGGCGTGGCCTTTATCGCCCTCATGGCGCTCAACGTCGGATTCGGCCTGTGGCTGATCGCTCGACACGAGACGAACAACCCCAACCGGCCGCTGCTCGAAGCGCAGATGCGCCAGCAGATCACAAAATCACTCGAACATGCCGCGGCGACGTTCACGCCGGCTCCCGATGGCTTTGGCGTAGGCGAAGTGATGATCCGGGCTGGCACCGGCAAACTCAACGCAGTAGGCGACAGAGTCGTCGCCATCGTTTCGCGGCTCGGCGGTTCCGCGGCGAAAGGTTTACAGGATGGGAACCGGCTCACCATCCTGGTCGATCTCCCCGCAAACCGTGAATCGGAATTTCGCGCTGCGGTTTCATCCATTGCCGACGCAACCGCCGCGACGCCGCAACTCGCCGCGCAGCCACCGGGCTCGACGCCCTCCCCTCCGATTGCAACCTCCGCGTCGAAGGAGAAAAAAAGCTTCGTCGTCCAGATCATCGAGACGCCGTCGCAGCAAAAGTGATTGCTTCGATCCATCGGCAATCGTCCCGGATGACAGGCGCTCTAGGCGCTCCAGACAATCCATGATTGCAATCACCTTCGCGTTACCCGCCGAAAGCGGCGATTTTCTTCGCCGACTGGCTGAGAAATCCCGCAGCGAGCGAAATGGCGTGCGAATAATCACCGGCAAAATGGCCGGTCGCCAGATCGAAGTCCTCCACACCGGCGTCGGCGTAAGCGCGTGCAGGCAAAGTATCGCCAAATTTCTGGGCGCCACGGGATCTGTCGCCGCCGGCTGGAAAGTGCGGCGGTTCGATTATTTGATCAGCGCCGGGTTCGCAGGAGCGCTCAACGACGAGATCGAGATTGGCGATCTTTTCGTCGCGGAAAATTTTTCCGCCGCCTCTCTTCGCGAGCGAGCGCTGACGTTGCGCGGCGCGCCGATGCGGCGCGGTCATCTTTTGACAGTCGATGAAATTATCGATTCGAGCGAGGAACGCAGAAGACTCGCGCTCGACTCCGGAGCCGCCGCTGTGGACATGGAGACCGAAGCCATCGCCCGCGCCTGCGCGGAGCGCGGCATCCCGTTGCTTTCTTTGCGGGTAATCACAGATACTCCCCGCCAGCCGTTTCCAGCGCCACGCTCCGTGTTGTTCAATCTCGGCAAACAACGGGTTGATCTCGCCAAACTGATGGCGTTTTTCCTGGCGCGACCACACCGGCTCCCGCGCCTCGTGCGGTTCGCCGGAAACATCGGGCGGGCAAAACGGACCCTGGCCGACACACTCGTGCGCGCGCTGCAGGCGCTGTGACGCAAAATCCGGGAGCGCGGTTGTCGTTTAATTCCTGGCCGGTTCAATATGCACCAGGACGTCGGCAACACGCGGATCGCGCCGCTGAATGGCGTCTTTTACGCGATGCGCGATTTCGTGCCCCTCGTGCACGGAAATTTCCCCGTCCACGCCGACGTGCAGATCGACATAAAAATCCAGACCCATTTTGCGAGCGCGGCACTTCTCGATTTCGATCACCCCCGGCACGGATCGGGCCGCGGAACTGACTGCCTTGACCAGCTTCCGCGGCGCGGTGTCCATGATCTCAAAAAGCGCCGGACGCAAAAGCCTGATGCCGTTTGCCGCGATGACGGCGCAGGCGAAAAGGGCCGCCCAATCATCGGCGCTTTGCCAGCGTTTGCCGCCGATCAACGCAAGGGAAATGCCGATGAACGCGGCCGCGGAAGTAAGCGCGTCGCTGCGATGATGCCAGGCGTCGGTCTGCACAGCGGTGCTCTGCACGTCGCGGCCGATTCGATTGGCATAACGGAACAGGGTCTCCTTGACCACGATCACCACAACCAGGATCGCCAGCGTATAGGGCGCAGGCATGTGATGCGGCAAAAAAATCTCATGCACACTTTGCGCCGCCAGAGCGATCGCCGCCGCCAGCACGCCAATCGCAACGATCGCCGCGGCAATCGGTTCGGCTTTCCCGTGTCCATAAGGGTGCATGGCATCGGGTGGTTTGGAGGCCACCTTCAGTCCGCTCCAGATGACAAACGAACCGCCAATGTCCAGCGCAGACTCTATCCCATCGGCAATGAGCGCGTTTGCGTGCCCGAACAAACCGCCCAGGATTTTCACGGCGGCAAAAACGGAGTTGACGATCATCCCAAAAAGCGCCACCCGCGCGCCGGTTTCCCGGGCGCTGGAACGCCCCGCGCCCGGCCGCGCCGGTTGCAGATTCTGTGTGGAAGCGTCAGGATGCTGAAACCGAGACATCAATGAGCAAAAATATAAGCGCAGTTGTTTACGAAAGGCACGGAAATCCCGCCGATGTGCTGCACCTGGAATCGCGCCCCTGGCCTGTGCCCGGTCCCGGGGAAGCGGTGGTGAAAATGCGAGCCGCGCCGATTAACCCGGCGGACCTCAACCAAATTGAAGGGAAATATCCGGTGCGGCCGAACCTTCCCGCAACTCCGGGCTTCGAAGGGGCGGGCATCGTCGCGGAGGTTGCGGACGACGCAAAAGGCGTGGCCCGCGGCGCGCTGGTGATTTTGCCGCATAACGTCGGGACGTGGCGCGAGGCTCTGGCGGTGCAGACGAATCAACTGGTGGTCGTACCCGATGGCATCGCGCCGGAGCATGCGGCGATGTTAAAAATTAATCCTCTGACCGCGTGGCGCCTGCTCCACGATTACGTGCCGTTAAAAACAGGCGACTGGTTGATCCAAAACGCCGCAAATTCCGCGGCAGGCCGCGCCGTCATCCAAATCGCACGCGAGCTCGGTTACAAGACGGTGAACGTTGTTCGTCGGCCCGAGTTGATTGAGGAACTGCGCGCCGAGGGTGGCGACGTTGTGCTTGTTGACGGCGAACACCTGCGAGACGAAGTGAAAGCGGCGACCGGCGACGCACCAATAGGCCTGGCCCTGAACGCGGTCGGCGGCGACAGCGCGCTGCGGCTGGCCAATTGTCTGGCGCCAGGAGGAACTCTGGTGACTTATGGCGCGATGGGGTTGCAGCCGCTGAAAATTCCAAATGGCCTGCTTATTTT